>Ga0100392_1000094_pt1 | contig 90837 bp, 87 predicted proteins | sample CryGeymeta201516_FD_81548 | JGI IMG/M metagenome (GOLD analysis project Ga0100392, IMG submission 81548) | Groundwater microbial communities from Crystal Geyser aquifers in Utah, USA - Crystal Geyser metaG 2015-16 | ecosystem: Environmental > Aquatic > Deep subsurface > Groundwater | place: USA... | reverse complement strand
CTGGAGCCAATCGGCAACATCCCGCCCGCCGAAGCCGAACAACAATACTATGCCATGCTGGACGACACCGCCATGGCAGCATAACTTAAACCAGATGGCCTCCGGCAATCCCGGGGCGGTTCAATCAGACGGTGTCGACCTTTGGGGATCAAGCGAAGCTCGAAACGCTCCTCAGGATAGCGATCAATGGACGCGATGAGTTTGGGAACACACTTATTGCAGCCATGCTTGAAGAGTTGAGCAGCAGAATTGAGCAGGGCACCCCGGCGACACCCACACTGCTCTCGACCCTAATCTGGCTGGAGGCCGAGATGGGTGAGGCGCCGTGGAACGGTGATCTGATCACCCCTCGAATGCAGCATTACTTCTTGGTGACAGAGATATTGAAGCGCTGGAGTCCAGAAGAACGGATGGACCACCTAACGGCTCTGTATGCCTCCGAGCCGCCGCTTGCTTCAATCGCATCACTTCATATTGATCTGGCCCGTTCACTCGGCTTGCTAACCGGCGGAAGCGACTATCTCAGGCACTTTGTAACGCGCGAACAGCTTGACGATCTTGGAGCGATACTCGTTAGAAGGATTGAGCGAGCGAGGGAAGAAAACACCCTCAATGACCAACCTGCATACTACGATATTGCTAGGGTTTGGGCATTCCACGACGAAGTTGAAAAGCCAAAAGCGTGGATTTCTGACGCTGCGCGAACTGGGGCAGTCCAGCTCGCAAGGATAGCGCTTGGCCTTCTAGGTTACTCGCGGAACGCGAAGGGTCGACATTACGGAATGTCCGAGAGGCCAGACAGCACGCTTTATGATGTCGAGGTTCTTCTTGAAGCCTGCTTGGCTCACAAGGATTTGTCAGGCCTTACGGTAGATGAGGCCGCAAGGGTGAAGGCTCTTACGAAAGGTCTTCAAGCCTACCACGACCAGATCTCGTCTTCCTCCGAAGGGGAAAGCTCCTGCGACAGCACCAACAATGAGATTAAGGAATAAAGCTCGACTAGGATGCCACCATGCGCGGTGTAAAATAGCCTTTTTTAACGCCTGACGCAGATGACGAAGGGTCCGCGAAGTCAAAATTGCTGCTGGAAAACTTTATTGTTACAACTTCCTGCGCTGGAATTTACGATTGCAACTCGGAAATATCGTTTGTTCGCCTACACTGCTCCCTGCCACCTACAGCGCCTATTCCACGGTCACCGATTTGGCGAGATTGCGGGGTTGATCGACATCCGTGCCTTTGACCACCGCGACGTGGTAAGCCAGCAGTTGCACAGGGATGGCATAGACCATCGGTACGATCAGCGGATGCACCACCGGCATCTCGATCGTGGCGATACAGCCCTCGCCCGCTTCGGCGATGCCCTTGGCGTCGGAAATCAACACCACCTGGCCGCCGCGCGCGCGCACTTCTTCCATGTTGGAAACTGTTTTTTCAAACAGTGGCCCCGACGGCGCGATCACCACCACGGGCACCATATCGTCGATCAGCGCAATGGGGCCATGCTTCATCTCGCCGGCGGCATAGCCTTCGGCGTGGATATAACTGATTTCCTTGAGCTTCAGCGCGCCTTCCAGGGCCAAGGGGTAATCCTGCCCACGGCCCAGATACAGCACGTCACGCGCCGGGGCGACCAGGTGCGCCATTGCAGCGATATCGTCATCATGTGCGAGCGCGGCGTTGAGCGCAGCCGGGGTTTCAAGCAGATGCCGCACGATCTCGGCTTCCTCGTCGCGCGTCAGGCGGCCCTTCTTGACCGCCATGTGCGCCGCAAGGGCGGCAAGCACGGCAAGCTGACAAGTGAACGCCTTGGTCGATGCCACGCCGATTTCCGGCCCGGCATGGGTCGGCAACAGAAGGTCAGCCTCGCGCGCCATGGTGCTGGTCGGCACGTTGACCACCACGCCGATGGTCTGCCCGTTGGCCTTGCAATGCCTGAGCGCGGCCAGCGTATCGGCGGTTTCCCCGCTTTGCGAAATGAACAGCGCAAGGCCGCCCTCTTCCAGCACGGGATTGCGATACCGGAACTCGGAAGCGACATCGATATCCACCGGCACGCGGGCGAATTCCTCGAACCAGTATTTCGCCACCATCCCGGCATAAAAGCTGGTGCCACAGGCAACGATGGTCAGGCGGCGGATGCTGGACAGGTCGAAATCGATCTGCGGCAGTGCCACAGAATTGTCCGATCGGCGCAGGTAGGAGCTGAGCGTCTGCGCGACGACGGTGGGCTGCTCAAATATCTCCTTCTGCATGAAATGGCGGTAATTGCCCTTCTCCACCGCTGCGGCCGAAGCGCCCGAGGCGCGAATTTCGCGGGTGACGGGGGTGTTGTCGGCATCATAAACCTGCGCATGATCGCGGCGCACCACCACCCAATCGCCTTCTTCCAGATAGGCGATCCGTTGCGTCAGGGGCGCGAGCGCCAGCGCGTCGGAGCCCAGATACATTTCGGCCTCTTCGCCTTCCGGCCCGTAGCCAAGCACCAGCGGCGACCCCAGACGCGCACCAATCAGTAGATCAGGATGCTGGCGGAATGCGATAGCGAGCGCAAAAGCACCGCGCAGACGCGGCAGCACATTGCGCACCGCATCGACCGGGTCGGACCCCGCCTCAACCTCAGCGGAGATAAGGTGGGCAACCACTTCGCTGTCGGTCTCGCTCTCGAAGGTGCGGCCTTTGGCGACGAGTTCGGCGCGCAGTTCCTTGAAGTTTTCGATGATCCCGTTGTGGACGATGGCCACGTCCCCGGTGGCGTGCGGGTGCGCGTTGGCTGCGGTCGGCGCGCCGTGGGTGGCCCAGCGGGTGTGCGCAATTCCGACCTGTCCCGGCGCCGGGTCATGTATCAGCACGTTCGCCAGATTGGCCAGCCGGCCCTCAGCCCGTCGTCGCACCAAAGCCCCGTCGTGAAGCGTGCAGATCCCGGCACTGTCATAGCCGCGATATTCCATGCGCTTGAGACCATCGACCAAACGATCGGCGACACTGCTGTTGCCTACAATCCCGATGATGCCGCACATAGCCTGGGTGTCCCCTCGTTGACCGTCCTGCCGCTCGCTCTAGCCGACCGCGTCTTAACGGCAAGCCCCCGATGACACGCCGCATCCCGATTTGCCGTTGACCCGATCCGTCCCGGCCTTTTGCCCGAGGCGGGGCCGGCGCGCTTAAGAAAGAAACAACCTTTCCATTCTATTCACCATTTTTCGAGACGTACCCTTCGCATGATTGCGCCGAGGTGCGCACATGAACTGAAAGCCTTGGGGGCTGGGAATGAGTGCATTCGGCAAAAAGGGCAATGCAGGCGGGCTCGGGCCCGGCGGAAGGCCCGCGTTTGGTGTGGCGCGCCCGATGAAGGGCTCTGGCGGCGCCGCAGCGCGGGGTGGCGAGCAATTTCCGCCAATCCCCGTTGAAGGCGCCGCTGCGCCCGCGCCGTCATCGCCCAGCCGGCCAACTTCCACCGCTGAAGCGATGGACCGTCTCAACGAACGAATGACCTCGATCAACACGGGCGATTCCGAAGTTGGCGGGTTCGAAGCCAGTGTTCACAAGATCAAGGAGCAGGTGCTCCCTCGCCTGCTTGAGCGCGTCGATCCCGAGGCAGCTGCGACCTTGTCCAAGGAAGAGCTGTCCGAGGAATTCCGGCCGATCATTCTGGAAGTGCTCGCCGAACTGAAGGTTACGCTGAACCGCCGCGAACAATTCGCGCTGGAAAAGGTGCTGATCGACGAGCTGCTGGGCTTCGGCCCGCTCGAAGAATTGCTCAACGATCCCGACATCACCGATATCATGGTCAACGGCCCGGATCAGACCTACATCGAAAAGAAGGGCAAGCTGGTGCTCGCCCCGATTCGGTTCCGTGACGAACAGCACCTGTTCCAGATCGCCCAGCGGATCGTGAACATGGTCGGCCGCCGCGTTGACCAGACCACGCCGCTGGCTGACGCCCGCCTCAAGGACGGCAGCCGTGTGAACGTGATCGTCCCGCCACTGTCCCTGCGCGGCACCGCGATCTCGATTCGTAAGTTTTCCGAAAAGCCGATCACGCTCGACATGCTGCGCGATTTCGGTTCGATGTCGGACAAGATGTGCACCGCGCTGAAGATTGCAGGCGCGTGCCGGATGAACATCGTCATCTCGGGCGGTACGGGTTCGGGTAAAACCACCATGCTCAACGCCCTGTCGAAGATGATCGATCCGGGCGAGCGCGTGCTGACGATCGAAGACGCGGCGGAACTGCGCCTGCAGCAGCCGCACTGGCTGCCGCTGGAAACCCGCCCGCCGAACCTTGAAGGGCAAGGCGCAATCACCATCGGCGATCTTGTGAAGAACGCCCTGCGTATGCGTCCTGACCGCATCATCCTGGGCGAAATTCGCGGCGCGGAATGTTTCGACCTTCTGGCCGCGATGAACACCGGTCACGATGGTTCGATGTGTACGCTCCACGCCAACAGCCCGCGCGAATGCCTGGGCCGTATGGAAAACATGATCCTGATGGGCGACATCAAGATCCCCAAGGAAGCCATTTCGCGCCAGATTGCCGAATCAGTCGATCTGATCGTGCAGGTGAAGCGTCTGCGCGACGGTTCGCGCCGCACCACCAACATCACCGAGGTGATCGGGATGGAAGGCGACGTGATCGTGACGCAGGAATTGTTCAAGTTCGAATATCTTGACGAAAGCGACGACGGCAAGATCATTGGCGAATTCCGCGCCTCGGGCCTGCGCCCCTACACACTGGAAAAGGCCCGGCAATTCGGCTTCGATCAGGCGTATCTTGAGGCCTGCCTGTAAGGCAGGCGGTTAGGCCTAACCGGTCGGCGGCCGGTCGGCCTTGCGACGCCGTTGGCGTCGGCTTGGAGGCCTACCTGTAAGGCAGGCGGTTCGGCCTAACCGGCCAGCGCGCGGTCGCGCTTGCGACGCCTGCGGCGTCGTTTCCAGGGCATCAGCTTGCCTGTCTAAAGCCCGCCGATCACAACCGGCAGGCTCATTGCCAGGCATCCGCCACCTGCAATTGCTGCGAGCATGAACAGACCTGTCCACGGCACCCACCCAACCTGTTCGAGCCGGGCGACATCGCGCCGCTTGGCACGCCGCCGCTCCATCACGCCGGCGAACGCCGCCACTACCCACAAACCCGCGCCCACCCAGGCAAGCTGCGCGGCATCGCTGAGCAGGGCGAACTGGGCGATCATCTCCATGGCGCCTCGCATGTAGGCGCGCACGTCGCTTGCGCAATCCCTGCCGCTCGGCCAAGCCCCGATACGATGGATGGCTCGATCGCCCGCCCCCGCCCCTTGCTTGCGCTCGGCGTGCGATTGCTTGCCGCGCTGGCGCTGGCAACGATGGGAATGCTGGTCAAGCTGGCGGGGGAACGCGGCGCGCATCTGATCGAACTGATTTTCTGGCGGCAATTGCTGACGCTTGTGTTGATCGCCACCGGGCTGGCGCTGACGCAGCGGCTGGCGCTTATCAGGACGCGCCGGCTACCCGCCCATGCCCGGCGCGCCGCCAGCGGGCTTTTGGGCATGCTGTTCACCTATGGCGCCGTGCTGCTGCTGCCGCTGACCGAGGCGACCACTTTGGGGTTCACCGCGCCCGTCTTTGCCGTGCTGATCGCAATCGTGCTGTTCCACGAACGCATCGGACGCTATCGTTGGGGCGCGGTCGCGATCGGTTTTGCGGGCGTGATCGTGGCGATGCAGCCCTTTTCAGGTCTCCATGAGGGCGTGACGCTGGCAGGCGTTGCGGTCGGCCTCATAGCCCCTTTCATGGTGGCGCTGATCAGTTTCCAGATCCAGGACCTCAACACTACGGAAAACCCCTGGAGCATCGTCTTCTGGTTCGCGGCGTTGAGCCTGCCTGTTGCCGCGATCGCCTTGCCCTTCGTCATGGCCGCGCATGATCCGCTGACCTGGGCGCTGATCTTCGGGATGGGACTGGTTGGCGCCGCGGCGCAAATGCTGCTGACGACATCGCTACGCTTCGGGTCGGCCGCCGTGATCCTGCTGATGGATTACACCGCATTGCTATGGGCAAGCCTGTATGGGTTTTATGTGTTCGAACGCGCCGCGCCCGCAAGCCTGTGGGTCGGTGCGCCGCTGATAATCGCGGCCGGATTGCTGATCGCATGGCGGGAGCGGCAATTGGCCAAAGCAAAACCTGTCGCTTCATCTGCCAGTCAGGAATAAGCTCGCAGCGTGATGTGTCAGTTTTCACACCAACAAGGAGTCTTCATCATGATTCGCAAGACCATCGTCATTGCCGCCCTCGCTGCGCTGTCACTGGGCACAGCCGCCTGCAACACCGTCAAAGGCGCAGGCGAAGATATCAAATCCGTGGGCCGCGCTGGCGAGCGCGCCATCGACTAATTGTAACGATAAAGCGGCATGACAATGTTGGCCGTGACGGTGTGGCGCGCGGTGCGGGCCACACCCCGTCAGACCGTGCTCATAAAATAGGCTTGCGAGAGCGCGAGACTTTGCGATGTTGCCCAACAAACAGGCAGCCCTCTGGAAAAGCCCGTGGTGCCGGCTGGGCGTCGTAGCGACTTATGTTAATGCGCGGCCTTGATGCGAGCGTAAATCTTGATCACACAGCAGTTCTGATTATCGATATCGGGATGTGGAGAGAACCGACATGAAGAAAATCAATGCATTCGTCGCGGTATCCTTGGCAAGTCTCGCGCTGATGAGTTGCGGTTCAGGCTCTGACACCGGCAGCGAAGCCACCGCAGAACAGAGCGACGGAACGTCCGAAATGATGGGCGGTGATGATCAGACCGCCGAGAATCTGGGCACGGCAGAGGGCCAGGATATCGATGACGTTGACGTCAAGACGAACCCGAACATGCAGTTTTCCGAAGACGAAATGACCGGTGCTGACGAACTCGAGGAACAGCGACCTGAGCCGCAGTGAATTGAGCTGACTGCGATCGCGCAAGTCGTCCAATCGCAGCGCATGAAGTCTCGCTTCGAACCGCTATAGGAGTAGCGGTGATTGTGCTGTTCCCATAACATGAAGCCGCTGTGAGGCGGCTTCGCTCGCTATGACGAACGCTTGCGATAGACCAGCATGAGATTGTTGGCGGGCATCTGGTATCGGCCAACGCGCGCGAAGCCATGATCCGATGCAACGCTGTCGACGTCATGGAGTTGCCGCAGACCCCATGCCGGGTTGCGCATCTTGAGCGATTGATCAAATTCAAGATTAGACGCTGTCGTTTCCACATCAGCCTCCAGATAGGGGCCATAAAGGATCAACGGTGCCGCTTGCGTAAGCACGCGGGCGCATCCCTCGAACAGTCCGATGGTGGCGTCCCACACGCTGATGTGGATCATGTTGATGCACACACAGGCATCGAATGCCCGGACTTTTGCGACCGGCCACGTGCCTGGCTCGGCGGCATCAAGTATCAACGGCGCAGCGAGGTTGTCGCCCGCATAATCCTCCCGGTAGGCGGCGATCGAGGCGACAGCATCATGCGATGGGTCTGTCGGGTGCCAGCCCAAATGAGGAAATGCACCGGCGAAGAACACCGCATGTTCCCCGGTGCCCGCCGCGATTTCGAGCACGGCGCCGCTGGCCGGTAACGTGTGCGCCAGCACATCCGTGATAGCGTCGCGATTGCGCTGGGTTGCAGGGGCGTGCTGTTTTGCCATCACGAAAGCGCCATCACGAAACCTGGCGCTCCTGGCCGTCCCAATAGGGCGCGCGCAGCTCGCGGCGCAGGATTTTGCCGCTGGCGTTGCGCGGCATCATCGGAATCACATCGACGCTTTTGGGCGCCTTGAACCCCGCGATCCGCGCGCGCGCCCAGGCGATCACATCGTCGGCGTCGATTTCATGGCCCGGTTTAGGCACCACGCATGCCTTCACCTCTTCGCCCCACTTGTCGCTCGGAATGCCGATCACGGCGACCTCGGCGATGGCAGGGTGGCCGTAAATCGCGCTTTCGACTTCGGCGGGATAGACGTTTTCTCCGCCGGAGATGATCATGTCCTTAATGCGATCCTGGATGTAGATGTAGCCGTCTTCGTCCATGATCCCGGCATCCCCTGTGTGCAGCCAGCCATCGGGGTCGATGGTATTTGCGGTGGCGTCCGGAAGATTCCAGTAACCCGGCGTGTTGGAGGGGGAAAGCACGCAAACCTCGCCAATTTCGCCGCGTGGCAACTCGTGATTGTCGGGCCCGCGCACCTCGATCCGGACGCCCGGGCACGCCTTGCCCGCTGAACGCATCCGCCGGTTGCCTTCAAGGGAGTGATCCTCTGCCGGAAGGTAGGACACCGTGCCCGTCGTCTCGGTCATTCCATAGGCTTGCAGGAACCCTGATTTGGGCATGGTGCGGACCGCCTCCTTGAGCAGTTCGAGCGGCATCGGCGCAGCGCCGTAAAGGAGATATTTGAGCCGGCTGAAATCGGTGTCGGCTGCCCGCGGATGCTGCACCACCATCTGCAACGCAGCGGGCACGATGAACATGTGCGTCGCCCCTGCGTTGATGGCGTCGATGACACCATCGGGAGTGAATTCGGCCAGCACCAGCGAACGCACGCCATTGGCGACCGCAATGTTGACAAGGCCCGTGCCGCCGATGTGCGCGCAGGGCATGGCCACCAGCATGCAGTCGTCCGGTTCGTAAAACTGCCATTCCAGCCCTGCCGCCAGCCCTGCCGCGCGCAGACCGAACAGGTTGGTATTGGTGAGCATCGCCCCCTTGGGATTGCCGGTGGTTCCCGAGGTATACAGTTGCAACACCGGATCGTGCGGACCGGGCGGCGTATATGTGGCAGGCTCGAAACCGGCGGCGGCGGTGCGCGCGGCTTCGGCCTCGATCACCTCCGGTTTGGCGGGAAGATCGGCTGCGATCTGCCGGGCCGTATCCATGAACTCCGCATCGGCAAACAGCAGTTTCGCCCCGGTATCGCCAAGGATATAAGCGATTTCGGGCGGCGCCAGCCGCCAGCCGATAGGCACCATCACCGCGCCCAGGCGCGCCGCCGCGATATAGATCATGTAATAGATATCGCGGTTCTTGCCGAGCCATGCGACCCGGTCCCCCTTGCCCACACCGCGCGCCAGAAGCAGCGCGATGATCTGACGGGTCAGAACATCGGCCTCGGCATATGTAGTGACCCGCCCGTCCTGATCGAAGGCGGGGCCGCCTGGGCGCTCCTGTGCCCAGAAATGCAAGATCGCATCAAAGGTTTTGTGATCGTGGTGAGCGGTTTGCGCCATGGTGTGCTCTCTCCCAAAAGCTGTTTGGCAGACGATTAAGCCGATGCACCCATGCTGGTCTAGCGAAACCGCCCCTGTCGCCGCGCAATCGGCTCGCGCAGGCCCAGCCACACAAGCAGACCCAACGGCCCCGCCATGAACGTCGCCAGCAACACCGGAGCCTGGATCAGCCGGGAAATGTTCTTCGCATCGCCATCGCGCGCAATCCACACACCCACAAACAGGTCGAAGGCAAGATAATGCGTCCAGCCAATCGTCACCCCTGCATCGCTGCCAAAGATCGATCGCACACCCGCAATCGTGGTGAAATCGGCGCCACCGCCGCCGTCATTGGGGATCAGCCCCGTCAACAGCCCGATCAATCCAGTCGCGTAGATCAGGCATAGCAGGCCCACGCCCAGATAAAGGACGGCCGATAGCAACGCGGGCCAGCGCGGCAGCAGGATCAAGGCTACCCACGCGATCAGAGCCAGCAGGTTCACCGCGCTGAAGACAAACGCCCAATCCATTATGCCGCCTCTCCTGTTTCGCCCACGCGGCGCCATTCACGGGCCGCACGGCGCATTGATTCGCTGTCGTGCGTAAAGCGCCCGCCGGCACGGCGCAGCGCAAAACCCAGCGCAGCCTCGGCCACCAGCCCGGCATCAATCGAACGGTACCGCGCCCATGAACCTGACAACAGCGGATCGACCAACGGCGCAGCCAGAATGGCGGCGCGCTCGGCAAACCGCAGGTCGCCCTCACGCTCACCGCGCAGCAGACCGGGATGGAGGATATCGAGCCGCTTGAAGCCAATCCGCGACAGCGCATTTTCCGTCTCGCCCTTGACCCGCATATACAGGGTCTTGGACCGCGCGTCGGCTCCGGCGGCGCTCACCAGCACCATATTCGGCACGCCGGCGCGCTTGGCCGCTTCGGCAGTGGCGATCACGAGATCGTGATCGACAGCGCGAAAAGCAGCCTCGTCGCGCCCGGCCTTTTTCCACGTGGTGCCCAGCGCGCAGATCAGCGCACGCGGCCGCACCGCATCGAAAACGTCGCCCCACTTGTCCGGCTCGGACACGAACATTTCCATCCGCGCACCTTGTGGTAGCGACGCTTCGCGCCGGGCGATGCCGACGATCCGCACGTCATCGCCCAGGCTGGCCACTTCGATCACACGGCGGCCGACAAGCCCCGTTGCGCCAACCAGCGCGACACGAACCGGCCCGATGGGGCGCGGATCAGACATTGGTGAGACCCAATGGCCGTTCGCCATAAATCTGGCTGACCGCCTGCATCGCGAAACCATCGCTCATGCCTGCGATAAAATCCGCGATCACCCGCGCGCGCTCCGGATCGCGCTGCGGCAGGCGCGCCCGCCAATCATCAGGCATCAGGGTCGCATCCTGCGCATAGGCCGCATATAGCCGCGCCACCACGTCACGTGCGCGCGTGGCCGCGGCGATCTGTTCGGGATGATAATACAGCCGTTCATACATGAAGGTCTTGAGCCGTCGTTCCTGCGTGGCCATCGTCGGAGAAAATCCGGCGAGCTGCCGCCCCGCCCCGCGCACATCGTCCACCGACGCGCAGCCTTTGGCCTGCGCCGCCGTGTGTTCGATTACATCATTCACCATCAGGCCGATCTGGTCGCGTATCATCTCGCGCAGCAAACGCTCACGCGGGGCATGAGGAAAGCGTTTTTCGATACTACGCCACTGGTCTGCGAGGAAATCGAGGGTGAGCAGGTCATCGAGGCTGAGGAACCCGGCGCGCAGGCCATCGTCAATATCATGGTTGTCATAGGCGATATCGTCCGCCACCGCCGCCACCTGCGCTTCCAGCGAAGGCCAGGTCGCCAGCTTCAACGGGAAGGCCGCGTCCAGTTCCGCCAACGCCCAATTCGGCGCGATCACCGGGCCATTGTGCTTGGCAAGGCCTTCCAGCAGATCCCAGGTCAGATTCAACCCGTCGTGTTCGGGATACGGACACTCGATCCGCATGACCGTGCGCAGTGTCTGCGCGTTGTGATCAAAGCCGCCGTGGCGCTCCAGCGAATCCGAAAGCGCTGCCTCGCCTGCATGGCCGAAGGGCGGATGTCCCAGATCATGCGCGAGGCACAGCGCCTCGGTCAGATCCTCGTCCAAGCACAAGGCGCGGGCGATCACCCGGCCGATCTGCGCAACTTCGAGGCTATGGGTCAGGCGGGTGCGGTAGTGATCGCCATCGGGCGCGATGAACACCTGGGTCTTGGATTTGAGCCGCCGGAAGCTCATCGAATGGATGATGCGGTCCCGATCACGCTGGAAGGCGCTGCGGGGGCCGCGCTGTTCGCCGCCGATTGCTCTTGCGAACTCCCGCGGTCCGTGGGCCTCAGGGTCGGCGGCATAGGGGGCACGGGTCATCACAACACCGGCGATTAGGGGAGCGAGACGGGGTTCTCAACGGGAACGGGGCATGAACACTGCACAAATCGCAGAGATACCAACGCGTCGGGATACGAAGTATGGGGCCGCCCTCCGGTGATTGGGGGGGAGGAGGACGGCCCCAAGGGCCCATCGGTGCGACCCGAAGACCCGGATAATGCCGATTACGTTTCCGTGACAAAATCCTCGCGCCGCGTAGTCGAGAACGTTAACAACATGCACCCCTCGATCGGTTGCAATGCGGCAAACTGACCGCGCAGACGGACGAGTGGAGCCCTATCCCACCGTGTCGTGTTCGAGGATCCAGTCGGCCGCAGCTTCGCAGTGGATTCGCGTGCTGTCGAAGATCGGCAGAACGTTCGCGTTCACATCCACCACCAGATCAAGTTCGGTGCAGGCCAGAATGATCGCTTCGGCTCCTTCCTGTGCCTTGTTGGTGATGATGGTTTTCATCGTCCGCTCCGCCTCGCGCGTGACCTTGCCGACCATCAGTTCGTCATAAATGATCTTGTCCATCATCTCGACGTAATCCAGGTTCGGCGGCAACAGGTCGATGCCGTGCGCGACAAGACGCTTGCGGTAGAAACTTTCGGTCATCACGTTGCGGGTGCCCAGCACGGCGGCGTTGTTGACCGCAAGCCGCTTCATCTCCAGCCCGACACACTCGGCAATGTGCAGGATCGGGATATCCACCGCTGCGGCAACATCATCATACAGGCGGTGCATCGAATTGGCGCCGATGATCAGCGCCTGCGCGCCCGCAGCCTCAAGCCGGCGGGCGCTATCAGTCAAGACACCGGCCGCGCGTTGCCAATCGCGTTCCTCGCGCAAGGCGTAAAGCTGACAGAAATCAAGGCTTTCGATCAGCAGCGGCGCGCTTGCCATCGGGGCGGCGCGTTTCTGGACGATGCGGTTGATGCGTTCGTAATAGGTCGCGGTCGACACCCAGCTCATGCCGCCAATGATCCCGAGTTTGCGCAAAGCCGCAGCCTTTCAATTTTGTGTGCAGATGCGAACGGGTGTAAGGCACACGCGTTCCGGCCGTCCAGTGTCCGCGCGCACACGGGCGGCGTTTACCGGGGATTTGTTGCCGGTGCGTGTTCGGCAAGCCACGGGCCGAGATCACTCAGGGTCGCCGCGACAGCCTCCTCGTGCGGCAGATGGCCGATGTCCGGATAGATAGCCAGCGTCGTGTTCGGTATGGTCCTGGCCAGCCATCGCCCTGCCTCGACCGGGATCAGGCGATCATCCTCGCCCCACAGGATCAGCGTCGGGGTGTCGATCGCAGCGATCTGTGCCTCGGTCAGCGGATCATAGGGATAGCCGAAGCGTTTCAATGTTGCCCGCCGGTTGCCGGGGTAACGCAGCAACTCCCAGTATCGATCCACCGCGGTCTCGCTCGCCACCGATTTGACCGACACCGACTGCTCAAGGCTTTGCGCGATCAGGCTGCGCGGCGTGATCTGTTCGACCAGCAGGTTGATGCCCGGCGTCTGGGCAATGGCAAAGCCGATATTCCCGCTGTCTTCATCCTCATTATTGCCCAAATCCAGCATCGGCCCGCCGCTGGCGTCCACCAACACCAGACCCGTCAGCCGCTGCGGATGCGCCGCCGCAAACGCCAGCGCGTGCTTGCCGCCCATCGAATTGCCGGCCAGCACAAACCGGTCAAGGCCAAGCCTGTCCACCACCGCCAGAATATCGGCCACGTAATTGTCGCGGCTGTAATCATGCGCGGGGTCAGGCCCCGTGAGGCCGTGGCCGACCTGATCGAACCGGATCACCCGGTATCGCTCCTTGAGCGCCGCAACCCAAGGCTCCCAGGTGTGCAGATCGGCGTTTGATCCGTGCAGCAGTACAATCGCGGGCCCATCCTTCGGCCCTTCGTCACGCAAGTGAACTGTCACGCCGCCGCCGATGGCGACGAATTGCGACGGCGGCCCGCCATACTTGGCGCGCATCGCGGCCGCGTCGGTGTCGGGCGTGCGGAAGATCAGGAAGGCGATCACCAGAACCACCAGAAGCGCGAGCAGTCCGCGCCAGATCCATTTCATTTTGCTTCCATCTCCGCAATCCAGCGCCGCACCACCGCAACGCCCTGCTTATCAATGCTCGATTTGCCAAGTTCAGGCATGGCAATGCCGGGTTCCGCGCTATTCATCCGGTAGAGCAGGATCGACCTGTCAGGCTGTCCGGGCAGGATCGAGAAATCGTGCACCCCCGCCCCGCGCCCCGCTGCCACGGGGCGCTTCATGATGCCAACGGCATGATCGCCATCCTGCTCCCAGCGCAGGTCGAGCCCCGAATTGGACGCCGCTCCACCTGGCTGGTGGCAATGGGCGCAGTTCACATCGAGATAGGCGCGGGCGAGCGGCGCGGCCGCGCCGGTTGCGTGGGCGCGCCAATCAGGCAGAGTGTCCGCGCCATCCGGCACATGGTCCAGCCATCCCGCCTTTGCCATGTCGCCCAACCAACTGGCCGAAAGATTGCGCGCCTTGGGGCCAATCGGGATCACTGCGCCATCCTTGGCATGGCAACCCTTGCACTGATTCTTGTTGGGAATGGCATAGGAAATCGCCTCGCCCGCCGGGGTTACAAGCTCCACCCGGCCGCCGGTCAAAGCCAGCGTCGCCTCGGTCTGTTCGTCGTTCCAGCGATAGGGAAGCGCGGTCCAGCCATCGGCGCGGTGCAGCAGCACGCGGGTTTCGATCAATCGGCGGTCGGCCCCTTCGCCGAAGGCAAAGGTCTTGATGATCGCCGCACCGACAGGGAATTGCAGCAGGCCTTCTCCGTCGGCGGTGAGCCGGGTGCCTTGGGGCAGGTAGATAAACCGCAGCTTGTCCGCCCCGTCCGACCACAGCGGGGTACTCAGCGCATAGGGGTGGACGTCCCGCGCTGGCGCCTGCGTCTGGGGAAGGACAAAGAAGCGATACTCCGACAGGTTGCGAGCCATGCCATCCAGCACGGCGACATCATTTACCGACGCCGGCGTGCGCGCGCCAGCAATCGAAGCCATCAGCAGGGCGAAGGACAAGGCCAGAAGCGTCGCCTGCCTCACTTCAGCCGGGCCTCCATCTCTTTCGGCAAACTGACAGAAAGACTGGCGACAGGTGGGAATATCTGCGGAATGTCAGGCACAGTAACTGCCGGATTCGCCTGATCGAAAGCCTGTCTCATCTCGGTCAGGCCAAGGGAAAGGACCGGCTGCAAATCCCACACTTTCAAGTCCTGATGCCGGCCATCAGTTATGATTGCGGGCAGATCACCACCTAACGCCGATGTCAGATCCGCGCCCCCGGGAATGTCGGGCGCAAAACCGGCGCGGCCATAGATATTCCCGCTGACAAGGATGTCGACAGGGCGCGGCTCATAACGTTCATCGCTGAAATCGCGCGAATATACAGTGAGCAAAATGTGCGCAGTGCCGTTGTTCACCAGAGCATTCTGCTGGATATGCACCTGCCTGTTTGCCATCACCATCACCCCTGTTCCCGCCGGAACGCTGGCGACGATGTTGCCTTCAGGCGCGAAATTATCTGTATTGTTGTCGATCACCGCGTTGCGGGCGATCAGCACGCTGCCACCGCCGACCTTGGGCAACCCTGGCAGATCGAACACCAGAATGCCGCCGGTGTTACGCGTGGCAAGGTTTTCGGTCACTTCGGCGTGGTTGGAGTTCTCGATCTCGATCCCGGCAACATTTTCAAAAACGCGGTTGCGGCGCACGATGATGTTTTCCGACTGACCGACGTAGATCCCCGCATCTGACGCGCCGCGCACATAATTGTCCTGCACCAACACGTTCATGCTCTCGACCGGGTAGATACCATAAGCGCCGTTGCTGGCTTTTGGCCCACCTGTCCATTCGACCCGCAAGCCATGGTAGATGATCTGGTCCGCGCCCTTGGATTTGATCCCGTCACCCTTGGGGTTTTCGACCGCGAAATCGCGCAAGGTAACATTGTCAGACGTGACGAGCAGACCTTCACCAGCGCCTTGCTGGCCCGTGAAATCGAGCACGGTTGTGTCCATCCCCGCCCCGCGCACTGTTACCCCGTCGACATCAAGGCTGAGTCCATCGGTCAAAGCGAAGCGGCCCGCGCCCAGTTCGATGACATCGCCCGGCGCGGCCAGGATAAGCGCCTCCTGCAATCGCTCGCCCGCACCCTCGCCCGGCTCCACCCGGAGCGTCTCGGCGACGAGCGGCGCTGCTGTCCAACCTCCCACGGATGTCAGCAGCACGGCGGCCAATGCCAGTCGGTTCATGATATTCTCCCTCTCCGTTCGCGCAGTGTGGCGCATCGCGGGGAGAAATAGCAAGCCTCAGCCGAGTCCCACGGCGCACAGCGCGGCCGAACTGCTGGTCACCGCCAGCACTTCGGCATCGCCCACCCGGCGAACGCGGTCGATGTAGCCATCCAGCGTGGTGGGGCGGGCCGATTCACCGTTTTGCGCCTTGAGCCCTTCAAGCTTGCGCAACTGGCTGATGCTGAGCCGATCAACCATACGCTCTGCCATGCAGGTAGCGTTGCGTTCGCCCAATCCGGCGTCGATCAGTGCGCTTTCGACCCGGCTTTTGGCGATGGTCTGAGCGCAGGCGGACAGCATGACCGCGCCCAGCATCAGCCCGGCAATCCTGGCACTGCTTGCCGCCGCTTTGTCAGCTGCAAAAGATCGGTTGCGCATTTCCATCTTCCTGCCCTGTCGTGTCCTTTCCGGAACGCCAAGTTCGCGCCATCAATCGAGCGACTTGACGATTTCCTCGACCATCTTCTTGGCGTCGGCCAGCAGCATCACGGTCTGGTTCATGTAGAACACGTCGTTATCGACCCCGGCATAGCCTACGCCGCCCATCGAACGCTTGATGAAGAACACCTGCTTGGCCTTTTCCACGTCGAACACCGGCATGCCGTAGATGGGCGATGACTTGTCGGTCTTGGCCGCGGGGTTCACCACGTCGTTCGCGCCGATGATAAAGGCGACATCGCACTGAGCAAATTCCGAGTTGATGTCTTCGAGTTCGAACACTTCGTCGTAAGGCACGGATGCTTCGGCCAGCAGCACGTTCATGTGTCCCGGCATACGCCCTGCGACGGGGTGGATGGCATACTTCACCTCCACGCCCTTTTCCTTGAGCTTGTCGCCCATTTCGCGAAGGGCGTGCTGGGCCTGCGCCACCGCCATCCCGTAGCCGGGGATGATAATGACCTTCTCGGCTTGTTCGAGCATGTAGGCGGCATCCTCCGCGCTGCCCTGCTTGTAGGGCCGCTGTTCGCGCGCGCCGCCGGCACCCCCCGCTTCGGGCGCGGCGCCAAAGCCGCCGGCGATCACCGAAATGAAGCTGCGGTTCATGGCGCGGCACATGATGTAGCTGAGAATCGCGCCGGACGAACCGACCAGCGCGCCGGTGATGATCATCGCCGAATTGCCGAGTGTGAAGCCCATCGCCGCCGCGGCCCAGCCCGAGTAGGAGTTGAGCATCGAGACAACCACCGGCATGTCCGCCCCGCCGATCGGGATGATCAACAGGAAGCCGATGATGAAGGCCAGCACCGCAATCGCGATGATCATCCAGCCCTCACCCGCGCCGCCATCGGGCGAGACGGTGTAAAGCCCGATCAGCGCCAGGATCGCGACCAGCGTCCCCAGATTGATGACATGCCGCCCCGGCAGCATGATCGGCGATCCGCTCATCCGGCCCGACAGCTTGAGGAATGCGATGATCGAGCCGGAGAAGGTGATCGCCCCGATGGCAATGCCAAGGCCCAGTTCCACGCGGCTGACGCTAAGGATCTGCCCGGCTGCATCGACGATCCCGAAGGATTCCGGGTCGAGCCACGCGCCAAAGCCCACCACCACCGCGGCAAGGCCGACAAGGCTGTGGAAGCCTGCCACGAGTTCCGGCATGGCCGTCATCGCGATGCGGCGCGCGATCACAACCCCGATGGCCCCGCCGATGCCGACCGCGATCAGGATTTCGATGATGTTGGCAATCTCATGCGTGATCAGCGTCGTCGCGACCGCAATGCCCATGCCGATCATGCCGTTGCGATTGCCGGTCTGACTGGTTGCCGGGCTGGACAGGCCGCGCAGCGCAAGGATGAAGAACACGCCCGACACCAGATAGGCGAGCATCGCCCAGGCCGGGGTCGCCGAAGCGCCAACGGCGCCGGAGGCAAGGATGGAGAAGCTCATCGCTTACTTGCCCTTCTTCTTGTACATCGCGAGCATGCGCTGCGTGACGGCAAAGCCGCCGAAAATGTTGATGCTGGCCAGTACCACCCCGAACAGGCCGAGATACTTGGCCGCCGGACTGTTGGCCTCTGCCGCCGCGATCAGCGCGCCGACGATGATGACGGACGAAATCGCATTCGTCACCGCCATCAGCGGCGTGTGCAGCGCCGGGGTCACCGACCAGACAACGTAATAGCCCACGAAGCAGGCCAGCACGAAGATCGAGAGAATCGCAATAAAATCCATGGAGTGCCCCTATTTCCCCGGCGCAAGATATTCGGTCAGCAGCGTCACCAGCCCCGGCACATCCGCGCCCCGGCTGACATTGAACGCAATCGGCGCGGCGCCCGAAATCGTCAGTGTGATTTCAGTATCGAGATCGAAGTGCCCTGCGCTTTCCAGCGTGAAGGTGGTGATCGCCCGGTATGGGATGGTCAGGAACCGCTTCTTCGATCCGGTCAGCCCCTGCACATCGATCATCAGGATCCGGCGGTCGGTGAAGATGATCGAATCGCGCACCAGCTTGGACGCCATGCGCACCGTTTCCCCCTTGCCCAGCGCATAGGCGAGGTCTTCGGCGGCGTCCTGGGCGTCCCAGACAGTGGCGTTGAGCAGGCCCATCGGCTTAAGCAAGCAGCCTTTCGTTGACGACCTTGCCACCGTGCGTCAGCCGGATCGCATTGCCGATTTCCTCGTCGAATACAGGCTTGCCCTGCTCCTTGTCCCAAAACGCCTGGAACATGATGAAATGGTTACGCGAAAACAGCGCCGATGCATCGGCGGGCAGGTGCGCAGGCGTGTTGGAAAAGCCGATGATCTTGACCCCGTGCTTGATCACGGTTTCATCGGGCACCGACCCTTCGACATTGCCGCCCTGCGCCACCGCCAGATCGAAAATCACGCTGCCCGGCTTCATCGTCGCAATCTGGGCGTCGGTGATCAGCCGAGGGGCTGTGCGGCCCGGTATCAGGGCGGTGGTGATGACGATATCCTGCTTGGCGATGTGGCTGGAAACCAGTTCGGCTTGCGCCTTCTGATATTCCTCGCTCATCTCGGTGGCATAGCCGCCCGAACCTTCGCCTTCGATTCCGGCGACATTTTCGACGAAGATCGGCTTGGCGCCCAGCGACTGGATCTGCTCCTTGGTCGCGGAGCGCACGTCGGTCGCCGAAACCTGCGCGCCCAGTCGGCGCGCGGTCGCGATCGCCTGAAGGCCCGCGACGCCGACCCCCATGATAAAGGCGCGTGCAGCCTGCACCGTGCCGGCGGCGGTCATCATCATCGGAAAAGCGCGGCCATAGGTGTCGGCTGCTGCCAGCACCGCCTTGTATCCGGCGAGGTTCGATTGCGATGACAGCACATCCATGCCCTGTGCGCGGGTGATGCGCGGCATGAACTCCATGCTCAGCGCCTCCAGCCCGGCAGCGGCATAGGCATCGACCACGGCGCGCTTCGCGAAGGGATCGAACAGCGCCGCCACCATCGCGCCCGGCCTTGCCCCTGCCAGCAGGGCGGGATCAGGCGCCTGGATCGCAATCACGATATCGGAGTCCTTCACCGTCGCAGCGGCATCGGCCACCTGCGCGCCCGCTTCGGCATAGGCCTCGTCGGGGATCGAAGCGATTACCCCTGCCCCTGCCTCAACCGCTACCGAGCAGCCCAGCGCAGCAAACTTCTTCACCGTTTCCGGCGTGGCGGCAACGCGCGTCTCGCCAGAGGCGCGCTCCTTCAATATGGCGATTTTCACAGGGGCGGCGGCTTAGCTGGCGATCAGAGCGACAACGATGAACGCGATGATCGCGATCACCGGCACAGCCCATTTGAGCGTCGCCATGAAGCTGCCATAGGTGGCTTCAGCCTTTTCCATGTCGTGAACAGTCATACGTCCTCATTCCCCTTGGGCTCTCGAACGCGCCGTAGCGCGATTGGTTGCCGGATGGTTGCCGCAAAATTACCGTGGCCGCAACCCGGCACCGCCCCGCTCCCGTATCGGAGCCGCCAGCCTATCTCAAGTCACCTTGCGCGTGCGACGCATTTGATTGCGGTGCGCAGCGCGCAAACCACCTGTCCCGGACCGGCACAGTCTTAATCCCGTTTTTACCTCCCGCCGCTATGCCAAAGGCTTGCGCTGGACCGCACCGTCGGCCCGGCAACCCAGGTGAAAGCGAGCGGCAGGACCGATGGCGGATATTGATTGCCTTCCCGAGGCGCAAAATGATGCGCGGATCGTCATGCTTATTGATGACGAGCCAGCCCAGTCGCGCCTCATCACCGCGATTGCTGCGCGCGATGGCTGGCGCACGATCGTTGCCACCGATGCCGAAACCGCCATTGCGATGCTCGGCACGCATGAAGGGATGCAGCTCTCCGCGATTCTGCTCGACCAGTGGGTGCCGGGGGACGATGCGTGCCAGCTGATCGCCGAACTCAAATCGCGCCGCCCGGCCCTTCCGATCCTGATGCTGACCACCAGCGCATCGCCCTTGCTGGCGGTGGAAGCGATGCGGGCGGGCGCTTCGGACTACCTCGTCAAACCCGTCTCGCCGGATCGGCTGATGGAGGCGCTGCGCACCGTCACCACCCGCGAATCGCCGCGCAACGAATTGGCGCCGCTCACTGAAAAAATGTCCGCACAGCTCGATTTCGATGCGATGATCGGCACCGCCCCGCAGTTCCGCACGGCGCTGGCGCAGGCGGCCAAGGCCGCGCGCGGCCACGGCCATGTGCTGATCGAAGGCGAAACCGGCACGGGCAAGGAAATGCTGATGCGCGCGATGCACGGCGCGTCGCCGCGGTCCAAGGAAACCTTGCGAATCATCAACCTCGCCAGCGTTCCGCCCGCATCGATCGATTCGGTGCTGTTCGGGCATGAACCCGGCAGCTTTCCCGGCGCGTTTGATCGCCAGATCGGCGCCTTCCAGCACTGCGACGGCGGAACGCTGATCCTCGACGAAATTGACCGCCTCAACCCCGTTCTCCAGCAACGCCTGGCCGAGGCGCTCGACACCGGCATTATCCGTCCCGTGGGCGCAAGCTACGGCTTTCGCGTCGATGTGCGGCTACTTGTGACCAGCAATGTCGGGCTGGACCGCATGGTGCAGGCTGGACAGTTCGATGCCAACCTGGCTGCAAAGCTGGGTGCGACGCGAATTGTCCTTCCGCCCTTACGCGACCGGACCGGCGATATCCCCGCCCTGACCCGCCATTTCCTCGCCCGGATCGGCGAACAGCCGGGTCTGATCCACCTTTCGGTCTCGGACAGCGCCCTGGCGCTGCTGGCGGCTTACGATTGGCCGGGCAATGTGCGCCAGCTGCAATCCGTGCTGTTCCGCGCTGCCGTTTATTGCGAAAGCAATTCGCTGGGCGCCGACAGCTTCCCTCAGCTTTCGGAAATGCTGGGCGAACAAGGCAGCGTCACTGTGGCCAGCGCGCATGAAGGCGTGGGCGTCATGCTCTACACACCCGACGGGAACCTGCGTCCGCTCGAAGAGATTGAAGCCGATGTGATCCGCCTTGCCATCGGCCATTATCGCGGCCGGATGACCGAAGTGGCCCGCAGGCTGGGGATCGGGCGCTCGACCCTGTATCGCAAGCTGTCCGATCTGGGGATCGATAACGCGGCTTGATCGGCGCGGCGCGTGGGCTTAGCCACGGCGTCATGACACACCATCAGGATTTCGCAGGACGCTCGGCGCTTGTCACAGGGGCAGCATCGGGCATCGGGGCAGCCTGCGCCAAGGCGCTGGCAGCACGGGGGGCTTCGCGGCTGTTTCTGGTCGATGTCGATGGCGCTGGGCTGGATCGGCTGGACCTTCCGGGCGACGTTCACCGCATTGTCGGCAGCGTCGCGGACGAGGCGCTTTGGCACAGCCTAGAGCCGCGCTTGACCGGTCTAGACCATGCCTTGGTCAACGCAGGTATCGGCGCTGGCGGGCCAATTGCGTCGATTTCGTTGACGGAATGGCGCCGGGTGATGGCGGTCAATCTGGACGGCGCTTTCCTGACGCTGGCCACCGCGCTCAGGGCCATGGGCGACACCGGCGGCAGCGCGGTGGTGGTCGCGTCGGTCACAGGATTGAAGCCCGTGCCCGGCATTGGCCCCTATGGCGTGTCCAAGGCGGCAGTTGCCCACATGGCGCGGATCGCAGCGGTTGAAAATGCCGGAAAAGGCATCCGCGTCAATGCAATAGCCCCTGGCGGCGTGGATACAGCGATCTGGGAATCGGGGGAGGATTTCCAGCGTTCGGTCGCTGCGATCGGGAGGGACGCGACGATCAGGGCGATGGCCAAGACCACGCCTCTGGGTCGCTTCGCCACCTCCGAAGAGATGGCCGACAGCATTCTGTATCTGTTGAGCGACGCCGCTTCCAACATTACCGGCCATGTGATGGTGTCGGACGGCGGATTTACCCTTTGAATTTGCGCGATTATTCTGCACAAATCCTACCCGGCCCAAAGTGTTTCACGTGAAACATAAGCGGAACACCGCAGGCCGGGTCTGAATTGGATCAGAAATTGAAGGTCTGGCTCGCCAGTGTGGCGCTGGTGTTGCCCTTGAGGGTCATGGTCAGCGCCTTGGTCTTCCAGTCGATATCGACGAGACCGTAATTCTCCTCGGAAAAGAACTTCGTCACCCGCGCCGCATCCGGTTCGCGCTGGGTGCTGCGGTCATTGTCGTTGCCGAAGGCGAGGTTGAGCGAAGAACTGGTCAGCTCCCACATGGTTTCGCCCTTGTACTGCGCCCTGTAGATGCCCGCAGCGTGCCGGTCGCCCGACAGGACCACCAGCCCGCTCGCCTCGCGGGATTTCAGCGTTTCCAGCAGGCGATTGCGTTCCACCGGCATATTGGTCCAGCCTTCGAACTGGTGCGCGGTGGTGATCACCTGCGTCGATGACACCACGATCCTGAGGTCGGCAGGCTTGGCCAGCTCCTGCCGCAGCCATTCCCACTGAGTTTCGCCCAGCATGGTCTTGTCGAGGTTCTCGTCCGGCAGATAGCTGCCCAGCGGCGGGCGGTCCTTGGTCCATTCGGCGCGCTTCAAGTCCGACCGGAAAAACCGCGTGTCGAGCAGGATGACCTGCACGCGCGCGCCTTCCGGCCCGGTGATGCTGCTGTCATAGACGCCGGGGCGTGAACGCACCGCGTCGGACGATCCCCAGAAGGTCTCGAACAGAGTTTCACCCCAGCGCCGGAACGGGAACCCGCCGCCGGCATCATTGAGGCCGTAGTCATGGTCGTCCCAGGTCGCCATCATCGGCACCTGCGCGCGGAAACCGGCAAACTCGGGGTGCGAGGCTTGCAGCGCGTAGGCGCTGCGCAGGCTCTCCAGACCGGCATCATGATCCCACGCATTGTCGCCATAAACATTATCGCCGATCATCAGGAACAGCTGCGGATTGGCCGAGGCGATCTGCGCCCACATATGCTGCGGCGCGCTCTGGTGATTGCAGCTGCCCACTGCGATGCGGGTCAGCGTGGCATCGGCGGCGAGTGCGGGGTTCGGCCCTGCCACCGGCAATTCGACCTGCCGGGCCAGTGCCTCGTAATAGGGCGCCAGCAGCTGATCCGGCGTCAGGCTGACCGCGACCGGAGCGGTCTTGACAGGCGCCGGTTCGTCCTCATGCGCCACAACCGGCACGGCGGCGAAAGCGGCAAGAACGGTAGCGGCGAACAGCGAAAAGCGCATGGGTGGCTCCCTGAAAAAGGTCGGATTGCGGGTCTTGTGGCGATGCTCCGTGACAGAAGCATGGCAATGGGGAAAGGCCGTCAGCTCGGCGGGAGCGCAGTATAATCCGTCAGCGCCGCATCGCGCAGACCGCGCCACACATTGCGCGCTTGCACCGCTTCGGCCACGTCGTGAACGCGCAGCAGGTGAACGCCGACCTCCATGCCCTTGATCGCCAAAGCGATGGAACCGGCAAGCCGCTGATCCGCGTCTTCCTCTGCCGACAACGCGCCAATCATCCGCTTGCGGCTGACCCCCAGCAGCAGCGGACTGCCAAGCGCATGAAACAGTGGCAAGGCGTTCATCAAGGCAAGATTTTCGGTCAGTGACTTGCCGAAACCGATACCGGGATCAAGGATGATGCGGTCCTCGGCAATACCGGCAGCAATGGCCCGCGCACGGGCAGCCTTGAGGAAATCGAAGACGGCGCTGACCACATCCGCATAGACGCCGCCCGCATGCAGATCCTCCCCCGCACCCGGCGCGTGCATCAGCACCACCGGACAGGCGGCGCCCGCTGCGACTTCGATCATCCGCGGATCGTAGCGCAGGGCCGAAACATCGTTGGCAAGGTGCGCCCCCGCCGCAAGCCCTGCGGCCAGCACGCCCGCGCGCCGCGTGTCCAGACTGATCGCGGCGCCCATGTCGGCGCAATATGCGATGGCGGGAACGACCCGGCGGATCTCCTCGTCCTCGAAGGTGGCGGCTGCCCCCGGACGGGTGCTTTCCCCGCCGATGTCGATGATCGCTGCACCGGCTTCGAGCATGGCGGCGGCGTGCGCGCGGCCCGCTTCCAGGCCATCGTGCTGCCCTCCATCGGAAAAGCTGTCCGGCGTGACGTTGAGGATGCCCATTACCTGCGGCTGATCAAGCCGGATGGTCCGGTGGCCCAGTTGCAGGGGAGCATGGACCTTGGCGAGATTGGCCCACTGCCGGGCCGCATCGTCGCGCAATGCGGCAGGCAAGCGGGCGATCGCAGCGGGGATTTCGCTGCGGGTGCCGACGATCCGTTCGCAGACCTTACCGTCCTGCCGCACAACCAGCGCGAACTCGCGGGCATAGGCCATCGAGCCGCCCAGCCGCACAGCCTCCCCCTCGACCGTCTGCGGGCCGGGAACGAGCGTGAGCGGATGAAGATAGACCCCCTCAGCCATGCGCCGGATCAGTCTTCGGCTGCGAGCAGGTAAAGCTGCCGCGCGGCATCGATCGGCTGCACCTGACCGGCATCCTCGTAGTGCCAAAACAACCAGCCATTGCAGGACGGTGCGCCCTGCAAATCCTTGCCGAGCCCGTGGATCGATCCGGTCTTGCCGTCCCATTCCAGGCTGCCATCGGCCCGCACCGTGGCGACCCAGCGGCGTTTCTTGTCGAACACCTGGCTGCCCGGCGGGATCAACCCGCCCTCGACCACCGCGCCGAACGCCACCTTGGGTGCGGAGCGTGCGCTCTGCATCGTGGTCAGCGCGCTTTCATCAAGCGGGAGTTCCTTGTCGATCCGGCGGGTTGCAACCTCGCGGTAAATATCCTCGCGCTCACACCCGATCCATTCGCGCCCCAGCCGCTTGGCGACCGCGCCCGTGGTGCCGGTGCCGAAGAAGGGATCGAGCACGACGTCGCCCTTTTCCGTGGTGGCCAGCAGCACGCGATACAGCAGCGCTTCGGGCTTCTGGGTCGGGTGGGCTTTCTTGCCGTTTTCCTTCAGCCGCTCCCCGCCGGAACAGATCGGCAGAACCCAATCCGACCGCATCTGGAGTTCGTCATTCAGGGTCTTCATGGCTCGGTAGTTGAAGTGGTAGCGCGCTTTCTCGCCCATACTCGCCCAGATCAGCGTTTCGTGCGCGTTGGTGAAACGGGTGCCCTTGAAGTTGGGCATCGGATTGGTCTTGCGCCAGACGATGTCGTTGAGGATCCAGAAGCCCAGATCCTGCAGAATGCTGCCGACGCGGAAGATGTTGTGATAGCTGCCGATCACCCACAGCGCCCCATCGGGCTTCAGCACGCGCCGCGCTTCGATCAGCCATGCGCGGGTGAAGGCGTCATAGGCCGCCATGCTGTCGAACTGGTCCCAATGATCGGTCACGGCATCGACATGGCTGCCATCAGGACGGGCAAGATCGCCGCCCAGTTGCAGGTTATACGGCGGATCGGCGAAAACAAGGTCGACGCTGGCGGTGGGGAGCGAGCGCATGGCCGCGATGCAATCGCCGGGCAGGATACAGCTTAGCGGCAGATCATGCGCCCGCACGGTTTCCGGCGTCTTTACAACGCTTTTCGCCCGTAATTTCACTTTTTCTATCACGCCCACTGCTCAATTCCCGCCTGTTATACCGTCAACTTATCCACAGGCATGAGTCTTTGAAGAGTCCGCGTCAAGCGTCTAATTTTCCGCATTTTATGGTTGACAGGGGGTTGGTGCCGCAAGGCTTAGGCGGAACGAAGCGGGACCGGCACAAGATGTTGAGTCTGCCCTGTCCGCAGGGACTCGATATGCAGCGGTGTGGCGCGCAGGACTCACCTGGCGCGTGAACATCGTGCAAAAATCCGATTACAGCATGCTGGCCTGGGCGACGGGCGCAAAGCTGCGGCGATGCAGCGGCGTGGGGCCATGGAGACGCAACGCTTCCATGTGTTCAGCCGTGCCATAGCCCTTGTTGCGCTCCCATCCGTATTGCGGGTGCGCTTTCGCTGCGTCCAGCATCAGCCGGTCGCGCCACTCCTTCGCAACGATCGATGCAGCCGAGATGCACGGCTCGATTGCATCCCCGCCGACGATTGCACGCGCAGGCCACCGCCAATCAGCGCAGCGACCCTGCGGGGTCATGTTGCCATCGATCAGCACTTCGCAGGTTTCGCGTTCGAGCGCAGCAGTCAGGCTGCCGACCGCGCGGGTCATGGCCAGCATCGTCGCCACGAAGATGTTGACGCGGTCGATCTCGTCCGGCTCCACCACGGCGACAGCCCAGCCACACGATCCGCGGATCGCTTCGTCCAGAACGGCGCGGCGCTTGGCCGAAAGGCGCTTGGAATCATTGATCCCCGAAGGTATCGCAGCCCCAAGCACAACCGCCGCGGCCACCACCGGCCCGGCCAGCGGCCCGCGCCCTGCCTCGTCAACCCCGATGATCAGCGGAGCGCCTGTGACCGTCAAAACCGGAGTGACCCCTAGCATGATGCCTTCTGTTCGCCTGTTCACCACCCTCTCTCTCCCTGCGCTGATGCTGGCAAGCTGCGTCAATGCCGAAACGGGGGAAACCGCGCAGACATCGAACGAGATTTCGGCAACCACCGGCCCCGCCACGCCGTTCCGGTCGAGCGAGGTTGCCACCTTCGAGGAACCGTGGGCCATGGCCTTTGCGCCCGGCACGCAAATGCTCTTCGTGACCGAAAAGGCCGGCACCCTGAAGTTCGTCGATACCACCAGCGGAACTGTCAGGACGGTCAGCGGCGTGCCCGAAGTGGCCTATGCTGGCCAAGGCGGCTTGGGCGACGTCGCCTTCCTGCCGGCCGAGGCCGCGGCTACGCTCCAAAGCCGCACCATCTATCTCAGCTGGGCGGAATTCGGTGAGGCTGACACCGCCGGCGCAGTGGTCGGCAAGGGTACGCTTGTTTGCGCCGAGCCCAACGCTTGCACGATCGAAGGCCTCAGCGTGATCTGGCGTCAGACCCCCAAGGTGTCCGGCCGCGGTCACTATTCGCACCGCCTTGCGATCTCGCCCGACGGCAAATATCTGTTTGTCGCCAGCGGTGACCGGCAGAAGATGGAGCCTGCGCAGGACACCACCAACACGCTGGGCACGATCGTGCGGCTCAATCTCGACGGAACCCCGGCTGCGGGCAATCCGCTGGCCGCCAAGGGTCAGGAAACCGCACAGATCTGGTCATGGGGACACCGCAACATCCTCGGCATGGACTGGGACGCGCAGGGCCGCTTGTGGGAAGTCGAACATGGCCCGGCAGGCGGGGATGAACTCAACCTCGTCCAACGCGCGGCCAATTACGGCTGGCCGGTCCGTTCCAACGGCGAACATTATGATGGCGATCCGATCCCCGATCACAGCGCGGATGACGGCTTTGCCCAGCCCGCCGCGTTCTGGACCCCGGTGATCGCGCCGGGCGATATGCTGATCTACACCGGCGATATGTTCTCCGCGTGGAAGGGCCATGCCTTGATGCCGGGTCTCAAGACCAAGGCACTGATCGACGTCGCGATCGAAGGCGAAGGCGCGCGCGAGATGAAGCGTTACGGCTTTGAAAAGCGCCTGCGGGCCATTGCCGAAGGCCCTGATGGCGCCATCTACATTGCCGAGGACGGCAAAGGCGCCAAGCTGATGAAGCTCACCGCCCGCTGATGGCAACCGCCACGGCGACGCTGATCCCGCTGGAAGCGGTCGAGCCTGCCATGATCGAGGCAGTGCTCGACCGCGCGTTCGGCCCGGATCGCCATGCACGCACGGCATATCGCATCCGGCAGGGCATGGACTGGCTACCGGGCCTGAGCCTTGCTGCGCTGGACGAAAACGAGATGCTCGTCGCCACGATCCAGTGCTGGCCGGTCGCCTTGCAGACAAAGCAGGGTCAGGTACCTCTGGTGATGGTCGGGCCTGTCGCTGTGGTGCCTGAACGGCAGGGCGAAGGCTTCGGCGTTGGCCTGATGAGCGCGATGATCGCCGAGGACGCCCGCCTTGCTTCAGGTGGCGGGCCATCCCTGCCGCAGGTGCTGATCGGAGACGTGGATTATTATGGCCGCTGGGGTTTCTCGGCAGCGATGACAGGCGGGTGGCGCTGCCCCGGACCTTTTGAATCGCACCGCCTGCTGGCCCGCGGTACGGCAGTAGCCGCGATGCCGTCCGAAGGGATGCTGGGGCCGTGGGAAGGTTAGCCTCTTCACCTTCCGCTCATCATCTGCCATCGGTCTTGCAATGCCGTACGAACCGCCCCCCTATCTCGCCAGCCTGACCCTCGCCCAGATCGCCGATCTGGTGGAGCAGCGCAAACTGCCGCCGGTCGAAGGCTGGGCGCCGCAGCAAATCGGTGAGAGCCATATGCGCATCGCCGCAGACGGAACGTGGTTCCACGAGGGCGGAGAAATCCGGCGCGAAGCGATGGTGCGCGCGTTCGCGGGCCTGCTTACCCGAGACGCTGAAGGCCATCACTGGCTCGTCACCCCGTTCGAAAAGCTCAGCATCGAAGTGGAAGATGCGTGCTTTATCGCCACAGACTGCGTGCGAGCGGATGACGCACTGGCCTTTCGGCTCAACACCGATGATCTTGTGATCGCGGGTACGAATCATGCCCTTCGCGCAACCGGCGATCCAGAAAACCCTGCGCTGTACCTGCACGTCCGGCGTGGCTGCGAAGCGCGCCTCAACCGCTCGACCTGGACGCAACTGGCCGAGATCGCTTTGGCAGAAGGCGCGGACAAGAATGGCTGGCAGATCGCCAGCAAGGGCGCGACCTTCCGCCTCCTGCCATGACGTCGCTGCCTGCTGCCAGCATCCACGACAGGCTTGCGCGGGCCTTTGCCGATGGCCACGCGCGCGCCGTCCCCGATTTGCTGAGCGATGCGCAATTTGCCCGCGATGGGCGTGCAACGCCCGCTGCCGTGCTGATCGCGATTACGGACGTGTACCATGATCCGCAGGTGATACTGACTCAGCGCCCCCGTGCCATGCGCGATCATCCGGGGCAGGTCGCCTTTCCCGGCGGCAAGATCGATCCGGGCGAAGATGCGATCACTGCGGCCCTGCGCGAGGCGGAGGAGGAGCTCGCCCTGCCGCGTGAGGCGGTTCGCGTCATCGGCACCAGCGACATCTATCACACAGGCACCGGCTTTCTGGTAACGCCCGTGGTGGGCGTGGTCCCGCCCGGCCTGCCGCTTGTCCCCAGCCCCGCCGAAGTCGAAGCCTGGTTCGAAGCACCGCTCACCCGCTTGCTCGATCCGGCAAGCTGGACCACCAACGAGGTGTTCTGGCGCGGGGCGAACCGCCGCTATCTGGAGATGGAGTGGCAGGGCTACCGTATCTGGGGAGTCACCGCGGCGATCCTCGCCAACCTGTCGCGGCGGATTACGCTGGAGGCTTTGCGCGATGCTGCATGACCTGCGGGACGCCGACTGGACCCGCCGCGCAGGCCTCGCCGCGCTGACAGCGGCGCTTGGCGCGGAGAATATCCGTTGGGTTGGCGGCGCGGTGCGCGATGGCTTGCTGGGCGTTCCCGTCCACGATGTCGATTGCGCGACCCTGCTGCTCCCCGAAGAGGTGATCGCGGCCTGCAAGCGTGCCGGGATCCGCACCGTGCCAACGGGGATCGACCACGGTACCGTCACCGCAATCCTCAAGGACGGCCCCATCGAAGTCACCACGCTGCGCCGCGATGTGGCAACCGACGGGCGGCGCGCCACCATCGCCTTCGCACAGGACTGGCGCGAGGATGCTGCCCGGCGCGATTTCACCATCAACGCGCTCTATGCCCATCCGGAAACGCTGGCAATTCAGGACTATTTCGGCGGGCTCGATGATCTGCGCGCAGGCCGCGTGCGGTTCATCGGGGATGCGCGGCAGCGGATTGCCGAAGACCACCTGCGCATCCTGCGCTATTATCGTTTCCAGACGCGCTTCGGCGCGGCGCTGGACGAACAGGCAGAGGATGCCTGCGCCGATCTTGCCCATACGCTGAAGGGTCTCAGCCGGGAACGGATTGCAGCGGAACTGCTCAATCTGCTCGCCCTGCCCGACCCCCATGCCACGCTTGCGCGGATGAAAGCGCGCGGCGTGCTGGGCATTATCCTGCCGGAAACCTGCAAGGCCCATCTCGCCGCGCTTGCCCGGCTTGTGGCGGCCGAAAGCGCGCAAGGCATCGCCCCCGATCCGGTGCGCCGTCTTGCCGCGCTGCTGCCGCCCTCGTCCGAGGTTGCCGAAACGGTTGCCGCACGCCTGCGTCTATCGAAAGCCCAGCGTTCCCGATTGGTCGGCGCCGCAGAGCGCGGAGCAGGCGATGCCGCCGACCCCAAGGTGCTGGCCTACTGCCTTGGCCTGCAACTGGCGATCGACCGGCTGTTGCTGACAGCCGCGGATGCACGCGTGCTTGATGGGTGGAGCGTGCCGGTGTTCCCGCTGAAAGGCGGCGCGATTGTCGCGCGCGGGATTACCGCCGGGCCTGACGTGGCGCGGCTGCTCCATAAGATAGAAGCGCGCTGGCTGGCCGAGGGTTTCCCCGGCACCGACCGGGTCAACCAGATGCTGGCCGAGGAACTGGGCACCAGCGCCTTCAACTTCGATTAGTCGAACAGGTTGTCCTTCGGGAAGCCCTGCGGCGGCATCCGCCCGGCAGCCCCGCGCGCCACCTTCCACATCCGGATTTCGGTTTCGGTGCGGGTTCGCTCGCCCGATCCGCCCATCTGCCAGCTAAGGCCGTCGGCCAGCACGAAGGTGGTGGCGTCGGACATTCCGCCATCGCGGTAACGTTGCAACTGCACGCCCTGCCCGCGGGTCATCACGGGCATTTCTTCAAGGTTGAACACCACCAGCTTGCGGTTGTCGCCCACCACCGCGACGTGATCGTGGCTCTCGCCAATCGGGCGTATGACCCTGAGGACAGCGCCATCCTTCAGATTGACCACCTGCCGCCCCTTGCGGGTTTCAGCCAGCAGATCGTTCATCTCCGCCACGAAACCCTTGCCGTGGCTGGAGGCGAGCAGCAGCCGTCCGTCTGGACGATGCACCATCATTGCGCTGATATTGGCGTCGCTTTCCAGATCGACCATCGTGCGCACCGGATCGCCGAAACCGCGCGCACCGGGCAGCTTGTCGCAGCCTAAAGTGAAGAACCGCCCGTCGGACGCCGCCAGCAGCAGCTTGTCGGTCGTCTGCGCGTGGAGAATGAAGGCGAGCGCATCGCCCTCCTTGTATTTGAACTCCTGATCCAGCGGCACATGGCCGCTGGCCGCGCGGATCCAGCCCTTCTGGCTCAGAATTACCGTGACGGGCGCCTTTTCGATCATCGCATCCATCGAAAACGCTACCGTTGCCGCAGCTTCGGCAATCAGGGTGCGGCGGCGTCCGAGCGGCGTGTCTTCGGCATAGGATTTGCGCAAAGCGCGCAGATCGCGCTTCAGCCGGGCGCGCTGCTTGGCTGGACTGTCGAGCAAGGCCTGCAATTCGGCTTCTTCCGCCAGCAAAGCGTCCTGCTCCTTGCGCAGCTGCATTTCTTCCAGCTTGCGCAAGGACCGCAGCCGCATATTGAGGATCGCCTCGGCCTGCACATCGGTCAGCTCGAATTCGGCGATCAGCACCGGCTTGGGCTCATCCTCGGCGCGGATGATCGCGATCACCCGGTCAAGGTTGAGGTAGGCAATGATGTAGCCGCGCACCAGTTCCAGCCGCCGCGCGATCTGCGCCAGCCGGTGGCGCGAGCGGCGCTGGAGAATGTCGATCTGGGCAAAGGTCCAGCTTTCCAGCAGCTCCTTCAGCCCCATGACCATTGGCGTGCGGCCAAAGCCGGGCCGTTCATCCAGGACGTTGAGATTGAGGCTGAACCGCGTCTCCAGATCGGTGAGCTTGTAGAGGCTCTCCTTCAGAAGCTCGGGATCGACGTTGCGGCTTTTGGGCACGATCACGATGCGGATCGCCTCGTCGCTTTCGTCGCGCACATCTTCCAGGATCGGCAGTTTGCGATCGGCAATGGCGGCGGCGATCTGTTCGATCAGCTTGCCCTTGGGCACCTGATAGGGGATTTCCGAAATAACCAGCTGCCACTGTCCCGCACCCAGCCGCTCGATCCCCGCAGCGATGTCATCCGCATCCTTGGCCTCGGGCGCGTGGAACCGTCCCCGCAGGCGGAACGACCCGCGCCCGGTGCGGTAGGCTTCGGTTATGGCTGCCGCGCTATCGACCACCTGCCCGCCCGTGGCAAAATCGGGGCCGTGGAACAGCTCCATCAACCGTTCGTGCGTCACCGAAGGGTTGTCGATCAGTTCCAGCGTGGCATCGACGATTTCCGCGACGTTGTGGCTGGGAATGCTGGTCGCCATGCCAACGGCAATCCCGCTGGCGCCATTGGCCAGCAGATTGGGGAACAGGCCGGGGAAGATAACCGGCTCTTCTTCTTCATTATTGTAGGTCGGGATGAAATCGACCGTGCCTTCATCCAGCCCCGCCATCAGCTCCATCGCGGTGCGCGTCAGGCGGCATTCGGTATAGCGATCCGCCGCGGCATTATCCCCGTCGATATTGCCGAAATTGCCCTGCCCCTCGATCAGCGGATAGCGCAGCATGAACGGCTGGGCGAGGCGCACCAGCGCGTCATAGAGCGCCAGATTGCCGTGGGGGTGATACTTGCCCATCACGTCGCCCACCACACGGGCGCATTTCTTGAAGGCGCTGTCCGGTGTCACGCGAAGTTGCCGCATCCCCCACAGCAGGCGGCGGTGAACCGGCTTCAGGCCGTCACGCAGGTCGGGCAATGATCGCGCAGTGATCGTCGACAGCGCATAGACCAGATAACGCTCTGACAGGGCGGCATCGAAGGGCGCATCGACGATGGCGTCGAAGCCGTCGTCAGGGGCAGCGGTGGTGACGGGATCGGTCATGATGTCTGTCTAGCAATCCTGCGGGCGGGCCGGGAGAGGGGTTTCCACAGGGAAAGCGGCCTATCGTGCACGCCTGCCGCCTTGTCCTGCCCGGTGGAACATTACGTCTTGCGTTGGCTAGTCATGGCATACCCTGTCCAAAGGAGACCCCTTATGCAACGCGTTTTAATTATTGCCACCGACGGTTTCGAGCAGTCGGAACTGATGAAACCCCGTGAAATGCTGATGAACGCTGGCGCGCAAATCACCATTGCCAGCCTTAAGACAGGCGAAATTCGCGGCTGGGACCAGAAGGACTGGGGTGACAGCATCGGCGTGGACAAGGTCATCGGTGACGTATCGGTTGAAGATTATGACGCCCTGCTGCTTCCCGGTGGTCAGATGAACCCCGATATCCTCCGCGCCGAAAGCAAGGTGATCGACATGGTCCGCGCATTCGACGCAGCGGGAAAGCCGATTGCCGCGATCTGTCACGCACCTTGGCTGCTGGCTGAAGCGGATTTGATCGAAGGCCGGACCGTCACAAGCTGGCCCTCGATCCGCACCGACCTTGCCAACGCGGGCGCAGCGGTGGTTGACCGCGAGGTCGCGATTGACGGCAACCTCATCACCAGCCGCAACCCGGATGACATCCCCGCCTTCACCGAAGCCCTGATGGCGGCGCTCAATATGGAAGTACCTGCCTGACAGGCTGAACCGGCATGACGAAGCCTGCTGACAAATGCGGGCTGGCCGAACAGCGCGCTGCCGTTGCCAAAGGCGTCTTGAATTAGCCGATAATCTCACGATTATGGACAGTGAGGGTCGGCATCGCGCATGGTTTCAATGCGCTGTTTGGAAAGCTGGATACGGAATGGCTATCTAAGGTTTTGGCGACGGGGTTCATCCTCGTCGCCACTGCCTTTTCCTTTGCCGCCCAGCACTGCGCGGCATCGGCGTAGCGGCGGGATTTGATGCCTTGCTCTCACCTCGCCCGCGTTCTGAACCCTACATTCTCCGCGCGTCGCTGGTTTCGGGCGGAACGCTGACAGTCATACCGTCCATATCACCGGTCAGGTCGATCTGGCACGAAAGCCGGCTGGTGCGTCGCACCCCCGCGGCAAAATCAAGCATGTCTTCCTCCTCCTCCGATGCTGCGGCCAAGCGGTCGAACCAGTCGCCGGCAACGATCACGTGGCAGGTCGAACACGCCATCTGACCCTCACACGTGCCTTCCAGTGGCAACCCTGCCGCCTGCCCTAAGCGCAAGAGATTATCGCCCGGTTCAGCCACTGCTGTGACCGGATTCCCGCGTGGATCGATAAAGGTGACGGTGATGCTCAAAGGCTCTGCTCCCTGGCGGCGGCGATGATTAACGCCGCTGCGGTTTCAATGTCCTGTGCTGTCGTATAGCGTCCGAAACCGAGGCGGATAGAGGACTTTGCCTGAGCGTTCGTCAGCCCGATCGCTTTGAGCACATGGCTGGTGCGGCCTGACCCGCTGGCGCAGGCGCTTCCCGCAGAGAACATAATCTGGCGACAATCGCTCATAAGCCGGGCAACATCCAACCCTTCGCGCCGAATATTGAGATTGCCTTTCCAGCGATCTACCGCACTGCCATTCAATTCCCAGTCCGCAAACGCATTGCGCGCTACGTTCCACAAATGTTCCACGTGAAACAATTGCTCCGAAAAGCTCTCTTCCGCAAGCTGAGCGGCTGCGCCAAAGCCTGCGCAAAGGGCGGGCGAGAGAGTGCCTGACCGCAGGCTGGCCTCCTGTCCGCCGCCGTGAACCAAGGCGAGCGGTGGTCTGGCGTCGCCTGCGATCCACAGCGCGCCGATACCCTTGGGGCCGTGGCATTTATGGCCCGAAACCGCGATGTAGTCGGCGGCTACCTCTACGGGCACCCGGCCATAGGCCTGGACCGCGTCGACCAGCACTCTGGCCCCCACCTGCCGCGCGCAAGCGACGACCGCGCCAAGCGGATTGCGGACGCCAATTTCATTGTTGATGGCCATAACCGCGACAAGGCCGGTCTGCGGTGTAATCGCCGCCTGCAGCGCGTCCAGATCAGCCCGGCCATCGGGTGTGACGGGTAGCACGGTAAAGCGCCGACCCTGCGCTTCGACAGCCCGCTGGCAATCGAGCACGGCGGCATGTTCGGTTGCGAAGGTGATGACATCGCCCGGTGTGCCCAGCAGCACCATGTTGATCGCTTCGGTCGCGCCGGAGGTGAAGACCACCTGCCCGCCTTCGGGCAGCAGCGCCGCGACCCGTTCGCGCGCGGTCTCCACCGCTGCGGCGGCCATGCGGCCCATGCGGTGGGGAGAGTGCGGGTTGCCGAAGGTGTCGCTGTCCGGCCCGCCCAGCCAGCGCAGCATCGCCTCGCGCGCTTCGGGCGCGAGGGGCGTGGTGGCTTGGTAATCGAGGTAAATCATTGTGCTCCGCCCTTTACCCGTTCGTGTTGAGCTTGTCGAAGCACGGCTTTCCTCCTTTCCCTAGAGCCACCAAGGGAGACAGCCCTTCGACAAGCTCAGGACGAACGAATTTGGGTCAGACAAGCGATGCCCAAGCCGCCGCGAAGCGGTCCAGTTCTTCCGCCGTGGTGTTCCACCCCAAACTCACCCGGATCGTGCGCGCGGCGACGTCATCGGGAACGCCAAACGCATCGAGCACCCGGCTTTTCTTGAGCGTGCCGGAAGAACAGGCGCTCCCCGCCGAGACGGCAAAGCCCATGGCGTCGAGGCGGATGAGGAGAGCTTGGGCGCTGATGGTGGGGTGAGCGACGGCGATAATCCAATCCGACCAGCCGCCAGGGCTGATAATCGTCCCGTTCACCTCCAAACGCCTGCGAAACTCGTCGCGCTGTTCAAAGGATGTCGGCCAGCGTTCGACTCCGCCCAACGCTATCGCCGTCGCCATCGACATCGCTCCCGGCAAATTTTCGGTGCCTTGACGATAACCGCGCTCATGGCCACCGGCGGGTTCGAGCAGATTGAAGTCACGAACCAGAAGTGCACCAATGCCAATCGGTCCGCCGAACTTGTGCGCAGAAACGACAATCATGTCCGCATCTGGCAGAGGATATTTGCCAGCACTTTGCGAACAGTCTGCCAGCAAGAGCGCACCAGTCTCGTCCGTGAGGGCTCTGTGTCCGGGCCGTTTGCTCCAATAATGGTCAAAACCCGTTTCAGAGTTGACATGCTGCACCGCCAATAGCGACCGCCCGGATGCCGAGAGAAGCTCTCGAAGTCTTGTGAAATCCAGATCCCCTTCAAGGTCAGCATCGGGGTCAATCGCCACCACCTCGGCATCCGGCGCAGCCCGGAACACCGCGTCATGCTCGACCGCGCTGACAATCCTGCGCGTGGCTTTCGACCGGTTCAGCGCAATCCACAGCGCCTCGCTTGCCCCGCTCGTAAAGATCAGCTCCCCGCTCCACCCCAATGCCGCCTTGATCCGCTCGCGCGCATCCTCCAGCGCGGCCTTTGCCTTACGCCCCTCCGCGTGGGGGCTGGAGGGGTTGGCCCACAGCCCAAAACCCTCCGCCATCGCCGCGTGGGCTTCAGGACGCAGGGGCGAGGTGGCTGCGTGGTCGAGGTAGATGCGGTCTGGAATGGGATAGTCTCACAAGTAATTGCGAAAATTGCGTTGCACCTTATATACAGGCCGCTTTCGCACGCGCCACCCGGCGTGGTGCGGCTCCTCATTCGCAAGGTTTGCCCGATGCCCTCAGTCATCTTTCCCGGCCCTGAAGGCCGTCTTGAAGGTCGTTTCTCGCCCCCGCCGCGTCCGCGTGCACCGGTGGCGATGATTTTGCACCCGCACCCTGAAGGCGGCGGCACCATGAACGACCGGATCGTGCAGCGGCTCTACAAGACCTTTGCCGACCGAGGCTTTGCCACCCTGCGTTTCAATTTCCGCGGCGTGGGCCGGTCGCAGGGGTCGTTTGATTCCGGCATCGGCGAGCTGTCCGACGCGGCTTCGGCGCTCGACTGGGTGCAATCCATTCACCCCGAAGCGCAGAGCACCTGGATCGCAGGCTACAGCTTTGGCGCGCTGATCGGTATGCAATTGCTGATGCGCCGCCCCGAAGTGCGCGGCTTCATCTCGGTCGCGCCGCCGGCCAACATGTATGATTTTAGCTTCCTGGCCCCCTGCCCTGCCAGCGGCATCTTCGTGCAGGGCGCGGCTGATACGGTGGTTCAGCCCAATGCGGTGCAAAAGCTGGTAGACAAGCTGCGCACCCAGAAGCACATCACGATCCACCACGAAGAAATCCCCCGCGCCAATCACTTCTTCGAAAACGAGATGGAAGAATTGATGCGGTCGGTGGACAATTATCTGGATTTCCGGCTCTCGCCCGATTGCCCGATCAAATAAGGATCGCATGGCCCTGCCGGAGGGGGGTTTTTACCCTTCTCCGGCGGCCTTCAACTGCTCGATCGGGGCCTCACCTGTGCTGTTCGGGACGGTCCAGATCAGCACGTTCACAACCGCGATCACGGCGAGCAACACCATCAGGGCGGGCTGTTTTACCAGCCCGGTGCGGCGCCACAAGACAATCGCCCCTGCCGCCAGTGCCAGCGCGGCCATCATCACGATCGAAAGCACGATATCGGTCAAACGAATGCCCTCTGCTCGTCCCGCAAGCGGAACATTGCGCGTCCATATTCGGTTGTGAGCTGTAATGTAACAGGGAGGCTATGATGGGTATTTTCGCTTCGATCAAGAATGCGGTTTTCGGCAAGGACGAGGTCGACGCAAAACCGGCCGTTGCCGCGCCTTCGCCCGCTCAGCGCCCGGCTGCGCAGTCCGCAGCCCCCGCCGATACGGCTATCAGCGAAGCCGAGATGGCGCAGCGCATCGCCGCCATGTCCGAAGCTGACAAATACAATTGGCAAACATCCATCGTCGATCTGATGAAACTGGTCGGCATCGATCCCAGCTATGCCAACCGCAAGGAATTGGCAGGCGAACTCGGCATGACCGATTACGAAGGCACCGCCGAACAGAATATCGCGTTGCATCATGCCGTGATGAACCTGCTGGCGCTGGAAGGCGGCAAGGTCGGCGGGATGCTCAAGGATTGAGCCTCGTGCAATTGACACGTTGATGGCACCCCGCCACACCGGGGGTATGAGAGAGACTAACACTGATTTCACCCGCCGTCAGGCCCTCGCCGGGCTTGGCGGCGTTTCTGCCATTGCCCTTCTGCCCGCCTGCGCAGCATCCCGGCCCGAATCCATCGCGCCCGGCTTGCCGTCCGGCAGCGCGGCGGCCAACGCCGCAGATACCAAGCTTGAACAGATCGCCTACCGGATGCTCGCCCACGAACCGGGCCGCGCCACCGGGCTTGGCGTGGACACCGGCAAATACGCTGCGTGGCGGTCCACCTTCGGCACACCCGGAGAGGCCGGACGCGCAGCCTATGCCGCCAGCCTCAAGGATATGGTCGCCGAAGTGCGCGCCTATCCCCAGGACGGCCTGACCAGTGATCAGCAGATCGGTTTCGAAGTGATCGAAACGGCCTTTTCCCGCGCGGTCGAAGGCATGGCCCTGCCCTATGGGGATGTCGCGGTCGGCAGCTGGCGCAATGCGCCTTACGTCGTGATCCAGAATGTCGGCGCTTACATCGATATGCCGCGCTTCTTCAGTTCGACGCAGCCCTTGGCCACCGCCGACGATGTCGGCCCCTATCTCGATCGGCTGATGGAAGTCCCCGCGATCCTCGACGGGGAACGCGAGCGGATCGAGGCAGCGCGCGGCATGGGCGTGGTGCCGCCTGCTTTCCTTCTCGACAAGGCGATCGCCCAGATGCAGGCGAGCCTTGCCGAGGCCAAGGCAAGCTATGCCGGGCCGCTCGAAACCTCCGACCTTGCCGGTGCCAAATCTGCCGCGCCCCAAGCGGCCCAGATTGCCGCGCGCGGGATCGTTCCGGCGCTCGAACGCCAGCTGGCTGAACTCAAGACCCAGCGCGCCCAAGCGAAGGATGCGGCCGGCATTGCGGCGCAGCCGATGGGTGAGGAATATTACGCCTGGGCGCTGGGGGCATCGACCACCACCAATCTGACGCCCGACGAAATCCACCGTCAGGGCCTTGCCGAACTGGACGAACTCCACGCCCAGATGAACCCGATCCTGCGCAAGATCGGCTACTCCAAGGGCAGCGTGGGCGAACGGATGCGGGGTCTGGCCGAAGACCCGCGATATCAGTTTGCGCAAGGCGATCCGGGCCGCAAGGAAATCTTCGCCTTCATCGATGAACGCCTTGCGTGGATCAAGGCGCAGATGCCGCGCGCCTTCACGCAGGTGGTCAATCCGCGGCTGGAAGTGGTGCGCCTGCCCCTGTCCGAAGAACCCGGCGCGCCGGGCGCTTACGGCGGGGCAGGCAGCAAGGACGGCAGCATTCCGGGGCGTTTCTGGATCAACTTGCGCACCACCGATCTGCACCGCAGGTATGATCTGGCCGATCTCACGTTCCACGAGAGCATTCCGGGCCACGTGTGGGAAGGCGAGTTCAGCAACCGCCTGCCGCTGATCCGCTCGATCCTCGCCTTCAACGCCTTTTCCGAAGGCTGGGCGCTCTATGCCGAACAGATCGCCGACGAGCTTGGTGCCTACGAGGGCTTTGAAGTCGGGCGGCTGGGCTTCCTGCAAAGCCTCGCCTTCCGCGCCTGCCGGTTGGTGGTCGATACCGGACTCCATTCCAAGCAGTGGACCCGCGAACAGGGCCGCCAGTTCTTCGTCGAACGCAACGGTTCCAAGGTCGAGGAAGTCGCCTCCGAGGTTGACCGCTATTGCAGCTGGCCGGGTCAGGCCTGCGGCTACAAGATCGGCCACAGCCAGATCCTGCGCCAACGTGAGCGGGCACAAAACGAATTGGGCGACCAGTACGATTTCCGCGCCTTCAACACCGCGCTGGTCCTTGGCGGCAATGCGCCGCTTTCGGTCATGGCCAACACCGTCAGCCGCTACATCGCCAGCGCCAAGGGCTGAACCGCCAAACCGTCCCTGCCACACGGCAGGGACGGGCGAATTGCAAAGGCCTGCGTCTGACCCCATGTTGCCATCTTTGCAACGCAGGAGGGCCGCATGGAGACTTTGGGACAAGACCTCGAAACCATGCGCCGGGTGCCGCTGGCGCAGGACCACGTCGATGCCATCTGCGCCATCGGCGGGGAGAAGTTCTACCCTGCCGGCTCCATCGTCATGGACATGGGCGAGCCGCTGGACCGCTTCGTCTACGTGGTCGAAGGCGAGGTCGAGGTGGTCGATCCTTATACCGATGAACGCCTGCTGCCCGCCAGCCTTGGCCCCACACAATTCATGGGCGAGATCGGGTTTCTGAACGGGGCCACCAATTACCTCAGGATGCGCGCCGCGGTCGATACCCGTGTGATCGAGGCGCCGCGCACCGCCATGCTCGACCTGATGAGCCGCGTGCCCGAACTCAGCGATCACATCATCACCGTTTTCGCAGCCCGCCGCCGCAAGCAATACGAGCTGAAAAACAGCGCGGTGAAGGTCATCGGCGCGGACCGTAATGCGGCGGTGCAGGCGGTCGAACGCTTCCTGTCGCGCAATCGCATCCCGTTCCAGAGCTATGACATGGACGGCCGCGATGCCGAAACCGTGCAGGTGTGCAGCCTGATCGGGCACGAACCGGCGGTTATCCTCGGTAGGGACACGAAGTTGGACGATCCCACCCCGCGCAAGGTGGCGCAATATCTGGGCCTCGATCTCGATATCTGTTCGCAGCGCACCTATGATCTGCTGATCGTCGGCGGTGGGCCTGCGGGCGTCGCGGCGGCGGTCTATGCCGGATCAGAAGGAATTCAGGCGTTGGTGGTGGAAGATACCGCCGTCGGCGGGCAAGCGGGCACATCCAGCCGGATCGAAAATTACATGGGCTTTCCCACCGGCATCAGCGGCACCGACCTGACCTGGCGGGGGCAGGTGCAGGCGATGAAGTTCGGCACCCGCTTCGTCATGCCCCGCCGGGTCGAAAGCGTTTCGCGGCGCGAGGACGGGGCCTATTGCGTGACCCTGGACGGGGATAACAACGGATCGGATGAACTGTGCGCCCGCGCCGTGCTGGTCGCGACAGGCGTGCAATATCGCCGCCTGCCGCTCGATCATCTGGAAGAGCTGGAGGGCGCTGGCGTCTTTTATTCGGCCACCGAGATGGAAGCACGCTTCTGCGCCAGAACCGACGCCGTGGTGATCGGCGGCGGCAATTCGGCAGGGCAAGCGGCGATGTTCCTGAGCCGTGCGGCGGGCCATGTGCACCTGGTGGTGCGCGGCAGCAGTCTGGCGGCGTCGATGTCGAGCTACCTTTCGCAACGGCTGGAGGCAGACCCGCGCATCACCATCCACTATCATTCCGAAGTCACCGCGCTTCACGGCGACACCTGGCTCGAAGCAATTACGCTGAAGACGCATCAGAGCGAGCGCCGGATCGATACCCGCGCGCTGTTCATCATGATCGGCGCGGCACCCAACACCGGCTGGCTTTCAGGCCTGGCCGAAACCGATGAGAAGGGCTTCGTGCTGACGGGCGCTGCGGCTGGACAGGCCGATGATTACGCCACCACCGCACCCGGCATCTTCGCAGTCGGCGATGTGCGGGCCCATTCGGTCAAGCGCGTGGCGAGCGCGGTGGGCGAAGGGTCGGTGGTGGTCAGCCGCATCTGGCAATATCTGGATGAGTCACGCCGGCAATCGCCTTAAAAATTGCGCCTTCACGCAGCAAAGGGCTGGCCATACACGATAAAATCCGTAACCTTGGGTGCTGAGAAAAGAGCAGCGGAGGGTCACGCAAGACATGGTTCGCAATCTGTTTCGTACGTTGGTTCGGGCACACGTCCCGATGGGTACAGCCGCAGTGCTGCTGATGATGGCCCATCCGGCACTGGCAGCGTGGCACAAGGCCGAAAGCGATCGCTTCGTCATTTACGCCGACTCGCGTGCAGAAGACCTCGCCGAATTTGCGCGGCAGCTTGAACGCTATCATGTGGCGATGGAGTTGGAGAGCGGCCGCCGGGTGCCGGTGCCCAGCCCTTCCAATCGGCTCACAGTGTATTTGGTCGGCAGTGTCGAGGAGTTGCGCAATATCTATGGCAGCCCGCGATCATTTGTCGGCGGCTTCTACATCCCGCGGGCCAATGGCTCGGTCGCCTTTGTACCCAATGTTCGCATCCGTGCCGTCGATGGCGGACGAGGCGCCATCGGCACCCGGCGCAAACGGAGCGGCGGGACGAACAGCGTGCCCGCAGAAATGGGTACATTGCTTCATGAATACGGCCACCACTTCCTGATCGGCTCCGCCCGCCACGCCATGCCCCGCTGGTTGAGCGAGGGTGCGGCTGAATATTTCTCCTCCGCGCGCTTCAACCCCGATGGCTCGGTTGATCTGGGCCTGCCCAACAATGAACGCGCCTGGGAAATCAGCCAAGCCGCGCCCGTGTCGGTGACCGAGCTGCTTGATTACGAAGCCTACCGCAAGAATCGCGGGTCACGCTATGATGCCTTTTACGGGCGCAGCTGGCTGCTTTACCATTATCTGCGGTTCAACCCGGCGCGGTCGGGCCAACTGGTGAAGTATTGGCAAGCGGTCGCATCCGGCACGGAAAGCCTTTCCGCAGGACAGCAGATTTTCGGCGACTTGGAAGCGCTTGAACGTGAACTTGACGATTATGCGCGGCAGCGCAGCATGGCCGGGATGCGGTTTGCCGCGCAGGACATTCGTATTGGCCAAGTCACGGTCAACGCGATCAGTGATGGGCACGCCGCGATGATGCCCGTGATCATGCGTTCAAAGCGCGGCGTCGACGAAGAAAAGGCCGCCACGCTGGTGTCCGAAGCGCGCAAAATCGCTGAACGACACCCCCGCGATGGTGCTGTGCTGGCAGCGTTGGCCGAGGCAGAATATGATGCCGGCAATGATGATGCCGCCATCGCGGCGGCTGAGGCTGCGATCGCGACCGATCCGGGGGCGCTGAACGCCTATGTCCAGCACGGCTATGCCCTGTTCCGCAAGGCAGCCGCTGAAGCGGACAAAGATGCCGCTTTCGCTGCCGCAATGCGCCCTTTCGAAGCTTTGAACGCGATCGAAACCGATCACACCCAGCCGCTGATCTACTACTATCGCAGCTTCACCCGGCGCGGCGAAAGCCCGCCCGAAGGCGCGCGCCACGCGATCGAACGTGCAAGCGTACTGGCCCCGTTCGATCAGACATTGGCGATTGAAGTGGCGTTGTTGAAAGCCGCGGAAGGCGAAAGCGGTCTGGCGCGCTATCTGCTCGCACCGGTTGCAGCGGATCCGCATGGCGGCAAACGCGCAGAGGCTGCGCGCAATTTGATCAGCCAGTTGGCGGACGTGCCAGAAGGCCGGCAGTTTGTGGCCAACGGTTTCGATCCCGAAGCGACCGAGAGTGATGAGGATGATGAAGGCGACGGCGGGTAGGCGCAATCGTGCGAACCCGCCGCCTGTTCAATCGGCCTGCGCGGCTTAGCTCTTGCCGAACAGACCCTTGGCCATGCCCATGATGTCATTGACCGGATTGCCGTCACCGTCCCGGTCCAGCATCGACGCAAAGTTCGCCAAAGATCCTTCGCCGCCAATCGCGGTGACGATCTGATTGAGAATGTCCGGGCTCATCCCGGTCTTCTCCGCTGCCAGCGTGACTGTGTCGCCGTCCATGGTGTGTGTCTTGCCGAGCGCCGCAATCGCCTGTTCGACCATCGCCGGATCGATCCCGATCTTGGCCGCAAGGTTCACCACATCGTCCGGCGCTCCGCCGATGTTCTTCAGAATACCATCAAGAATGCTCATGGTGTGTCTCCTCCGACTCGGTTCGTACCGAACGGTCCGACAGCGTTAGGCCATTTCAACGAAAAAGCCCCGCTCCGATCTTACGCCGGGCGGGGCTTCTCCCTCTCCAACTTGTATGGCGCGGCTCAGGCAGCGACAGGTGACGGCGCTGCTTGCAGAACGCCGTCATCGACATAGGCTTCAAACTGCGTGAAGTTGGCAATGAACAATTCGACCAGCTTCTTTGCGGTCGCATCATATTCGCTCGGTTCGGCCCAGGTGCTGCGCGGGTCGAGGATGGTCTGGTCGATCCCGGCCTCGGCCAGCACCGGCACATGCACCGGCACGTCGAAGCCGAAATTGGGATCCTTGCGGAACTCGACATCGTCCATGTTGCCATCGAGCACCGCGTTGAGCAGCGCGCGGGTGGCCTTGATCGGCATCCGGCTGCCGGTGCCATACTTGCCCCCGGTCCAGCCGGTGTTGACCAGCCAGCATGCGACATTCCCTTTGCCGATCCGTTCTTTCAGAAGGTTGCCGTAAACGCTGGGATGACGCGGCATAAAGGCCGCGCCGAAACATGTGCTGAAGGTGGCTTCGGGCTCGGTCACGCCGATTTCGGTGCCGGCGACCTTGGCGGTGTAGCCTGACAGGAAGTAATACATCGCCTGATCCGCCGTCAGCCGTGCGATCGGAGGCAGCACGCCAAAGGCATCGGCAGTCAGCATGATCACGTTTGAAGGCGCGGGGCCGAGGTTCTTTTCCGACGTGTTTGGGATGAACTCAATGGGATAGGCGCCGCGGGTGTTCTCGGTCTTGCTGCCGTCGGTGAAATCGAGTTCGCGCGTGGCCGGGTCCATCGTCACGTTCTCGAGGATCGTGCCGAACATCTGCGTGGTGGCGTAAATCTCCGGCTCGCCTTCGGCCGACAGGTTGATCATCTTGGCATAGCAGCCGCCTTCGAAGTTGAAGACCGCTGTGTCCGACCAGCCATGCTCGTCATCGCCGATCAGCGTGCGGCTGGCGTCGGCTGACAACGTGGTCTTGCCGGTGCCCGAAAGGCCGAAGAAGATCGCGGATTTGCCATCCTTGCCGACATTGGCGCTGCAATGCATCGGCATCACGCCCTGCGCAGGCAGAAGGTAATTGAGCAGGCCGAACACGCCCTTCTTCATCTCGCCCGAATATTCGGTGTTGCCGATCAGAATCAGCTTTTCGGTGAAGCTGACCGCGATCACCGTGTCGCTCCGGCAGCCGTGGCGCTCCGGGTCGGCCTTGAAGCTGGGCAGATTGATAATCGTGTATTCGGGGACGAAGTCGCTGAGTTCTTCAGCCGTCGGGCGCACCAGCAGCGTGCGGATGAACAGGTTGTGCCATACCATCTGGTTGATGACGCGCACATTGACGCGGTATTCGGGTTGCGATCCGCCGAACAGGTCGGCCACGTACAGCTCGTCTTGCCCTTCGAGTTCCTTCAGGAAATCGGCCTTGAGCGCGGCGAAATGCTCCGGGCTCATCGGCTGGTTGACTGTCCCCCAGTTGATCGTGCCTTCGGTTTCGGCGTCGCGGACGATATACTTGTCCTTGACGCTGCGCCCGGTGAACCGGCCGGTATCGACCAGCAGAGCGCCGTGTTTGGTCAGCTTGCCTTCGCCTTTGGCCAGCGCATGTTCAACCAATGCGGCGGTGCCAAGATTGGCGTGAAGGCGCGCACGGGTGGAAAGGTTCTGGGCGGACAGCGGGGTTGCGAGCGAGGTCAACATACGTCTCCTGGGCGGGGCAGCAGCAAGATAGGCGGGAGTGATCAAATCAGCAGAGACGGGCCGGCGGGAGCCATCGAATCCCATCCCTTGTGGGTCACCCCGTAGCACCTGCGCATACGTATGCAACCTTGGGCCGCTTTCGCTTGTGCATCGGATCGCCCCCGGCCCCTTGTGCTGTCATTCGCCGTTCGGCTTGCGTCCGACGCGCCTGAACGCAACCCCTGACAGCCTTGACGTCGTTGGCTGGCATTGCGGTCAGGGCGGGTTGGCGCTACCGCCTGTCCGATGGAGAACGCCGGGGGAGAAAGGATTGAAACCATGTCCGACAGCATCACCGAACCGGCTGCGTCGCCCGCGACGCCACATGCGCCGTCATCGTCGCTCGCCGAGCATGCCGATGGGGAAACGCGCAAGCACCAGATCGCGCTTGTGGATGATGATCGCAACATCCTGACCACCGTGTCGATCGCACTCCAGGCGGAAGGCTTTGCTACGCGGCTTTATTCTGACGGCCATACCGCACTGAAGGCCTTGCTCGACAATCCGCCCGACCTGGCCGTGTTCGACATCAAAATGCCCAATATGGACGGGCTTGAATTGCTGCGCCGCCTGCGCGCGCATTCGCCGCTGCCGGTCATTTTCCTCACCAGCAAGGACGATGAAAGCGACGAGGAAGCCGGGCTGGAATTGGGCGCAGATGACTATATCGCCAAGCCGTTCAGCTTGCGCCTGTTGATCGCCCGCATCCGCGCGATCCTGCGCCGGGCCGAGCCGCTGGCCGCCGGCACCAATCCCGACGCGTTGCCCGAGCCAGCGCCCGCCACACTCACCCGCGGACGTCTTTTCATGGACCCGGCGCGGCATCAGGTGAGATGGGACGCGCAAACCGTGAGCCTTACGGTGACGGAGTTCCTGATCCTCGAAGCGCTCGCGATCCGTCCCGGCGTCATCAAAAGCCGCAACCAACTGATGGACGCTGCCTATCCCGACGATGTCTTCGTGGATGATCGGACAGTCGACAGCCACATCAAACGGATGCGGCGCAAGTTCAAGCTTGTCGACCCGGCTTTCGATGGAATTGAAACGCTTTATGGCGCAGGTTACAGCTTCACCGATGACTGAAGGCGCGCGCGCCAGCGTCAATAGCGAACAGCCAATCACAACCGGCCGATTCGCGCTGACGGCGCGTATTCTGGTGGTCAACATCCTGCCGTTGCTGATCCTGGGCGGGGGCTTGTTCTACCTCGACACCTATCGAACGCAGTTGATCAACGAACGTTTCAAACTTGCCCGGATCGAGGCGCAGATTACCGCCGAGGCGCTCGCGGGGGCCACACGCCAGCGTCAGGAGGCACTGCTTGTCCAGATCGGCAAGGAACAGCGGATGCGCCTGCGACTGTTCGATATCGAGGGCAAGCTGACTGCCGACAGCTTCGCCCTTGCCGAGCCCGCCTTCCGTTTCAACGACATCAATGATGATGATTGGGAACAACGCCTTGCCCGCTGGATCGACCGCACAGTCGATACCATCGTCAGCGCAGAGGCCGTGCAGGACTATGTCGAACCCGAGGCGCAAGAGGCCGATGCCTGGCCCGAACTTGCCCGTGCGCGCGAACTCGGCCTTAGTCAGGTGCGCCTTTATGACTGGACTGATGGCACACCGGTCATCACGGCGGCCGTCCCGGTGGGGTTGCAGGGTGCCACGGTGCTGACCGTGCGCAACGCGGTCGACATTACCGAGAGCGTGCGGGCAGCGCGCTCTACCCTCTTCATTGCAATGCTGCTGGTCATGGCCGCTTCGGCGCTGCTGTCGCTGTTTCTGGCGCGTACGATCGTGACGCCGCTGCGCCTGCTTGCGCGCGCCGCCGTGCGGGTGAAGCAGGGGCGCGATCGTGAAGTCGAGGTGCCGCGGCTTCCCCAGCGCAGCGACGAGATCGGACTGCTCGCCCGCGCGGTCTCGGACATGACCGGGGCGCTCCGGCAACGGATAGACGCGGTCGATACCTTTGCCGCCGACGTCGCTCATGAAATCAAGAACCCGCTCGCCAGCTTGCGCAGCGCAATCGACACGCTGCCGCGCGTCGATGATCCGGACCTGCGGGCGGAACTGATCCAGATTGCCACCCATGATGTGCGCCGGATCGACCGCCTTGTCACAGAAATCGCCACCGCAAGCCGGGTTGATGCCGAAATCAGCCGCGCAACGCTGGAACGCGTTGATCTGGCCGAACTTTTCGTAAATCTCGTCCGCAGCCGCGAGGATCGAGGGATGAACGGGGGGCGGCAGATCATTCTCGATACCGCGCCGGGCAGCTACAAGGTCATGGGCGTGCCAACGCAATTGGAACGGGTGGCCGAAAATCTGATCGATAATGCCGTTTCCTTCTCGCCCGCCGACGGCGTGATCAATGTCTCGATCCGCCGTTTCGAGCGCTGCATCGTGACCGACATCTGCGACGCAGGCCCCGGCATCGCGCCTGAACGACGCGAAGACGTTTTCCGGCGCTTCCATTCCGACCGGCCGGAGGGTGAAAGCTTCGGCAATCATTCCGGCCTGGGTCTTGCGATTGGGCGGGCCATTGCCGAAGCACATGATGGCACGCTCAGTGCTGAAAGCCGACCTGATGACGCGCCGGGAGCATGTTTGCGGTTGCGCCTGCCCGCTGCATCATGAGCGCGCCTATGCCGTTGGTGCTTCAGGCAAGTGCGGTGGCCATCTCGGGCCGTGCGGTGCTGATCGAAGGGCCGCCGGGCAGTGGAAAATCCAGCCTTGCATTGGCGCTGCTTGATCGCGGGGCCGGTCTGATCGGTGATGACGGGGTCACACTGACAGTTCAGGGCAAGTGCCTGATCGCCACTCCACCCCCGAACATCGCGGGCCTGCTGGAAGTGCGCGGCGTGGGCCTTGTGCGACACGATCTCGCCGAGCCTGCCCCGGTTGCACTGATCCTCACCCTGGGCGGGCCAGCGCCGGAACGCCTCCCGGCCACGCCCATCGTGCGGCGCACGATCGCTGGCATCGCGGTGCCGGTGCTGCCTTTCGATCCGGGCACCACGGTGGCGGGCCTGCGGGCTGAATGGGCCCTCGCGGTGCATGGCCTTGCATTCAAACCGGCTTCCCTTTGCCCCACAGACGCGCCAGATAACAAGGCATGACCGGGTCCCAAGCCATGCCAGCCCAACGCGAATTGCTCCTTGTCACCGGCCTTTCCGGCGCGGGCAAATCGACCACGCTTGCGGTGCTGGAAGATCTTGGCTGGGAAACGATCGACAATTTCCCGGTGCGGATGCTGAAAAGCCTGGTCACTGCGCCGGATGACGCGCGCGGCCCGCTTGCCATCGGGTTTGATTCGCGCACCCGCGGCTTTGTGACGGCGGCCATCATCGCGCTGGTCAAAGACCTCGCGGCGAGGCCCGATATCGCGCTGACCTTCTTGTTTCTCGACTGCGCCGGAGGCGAGTTGGAGCGCCGTTTCAACGAGACGCGCCGCCGCCACCCAATGGCAGACGGGCGCCCCGTGATGGAAGGTATCGCTTCCGAGCGCGAGTTGCTTGAACCGCTGCGGCGCTGGGCGGAGGTGATGATCGACACCACGGTGATGTCGAGCAATGATCTGCAATCCCGGATTCGCGAATTATTTGTGCCGACCGCAGGCGATCCGGCGCTGACGCTGACCCTTTCCAGCTTCGGCTTTGCGCGCGGGATGCCGCCGCTGGCCGATCTGGTTTTCGACATGCGCTTTCTCGACAATCCGCATTGGGTACCGACCTTGCGCGAGCAGACCGGGCAGGACGCCGCTGTCGGTGACCATATTGCGCGCGATCCGGCCTTTGCCGAGGCGTTCAACCGGATTCGCGATCTGCTGCTGCTGCTGCTTCCGCGCTATGCCGCGCAGGGCAAGCCATATGTCCACGTGGCCTTTGGTTGTACCGGTGGGAGACACCGATCGGTCTACACCACCGAGCGGATGGCTCAGGCCTTGCGCAGCGCAGGATTTTCGCCCACTGTCAGACACCGCAATCTGGGTTCGCGCGCGGCCGATACCATTGAACGGGATCGTCGCTAGCGCCAGTCTTCGGCAATTGGGCGGCATGACGTAATCGCATTGTCCCTCACGATAGAAACGCGTAAGCCACCTCGTCGGCTCGCAGTTAACGGATCCCTATTTTCGCATGATCGGTTTGATCCTGGTAACCCATGGCCGCCTCGCGGACCAGTTTGTCGAGGCCATGGAACATGTGGTCGGGCCGCAGGACGGGATCGTCACCGTCTGCATCGGCCCCAATGACGATATGGAGCAACGCCGCGCCGACATAGCGGACGCGATTGGGTCAGTGGATAAAGGCAATGGTGTCATCATCCTGACTGACCTGTTTGGCGGCACGCCATCCAATCTGGCGATCTCGCTGCTTGAAGCGGGCCAGGTTGAAGTCATAGCGGGGATCAATCTGCCGATGCTCATCCGCCTCGCAGGTGCGCGAAAGGCGATGGATGTCACCGCCGCAGTTCACGCAGCACAGGCCGCAGGCCGCAATTACATCACCATTGCAAGCGAGCTTCTGGGTCAGGTTGCCGCCCCGCCGGCCCGGGCCAAAGCGTAAGAGCAGGGTCGGGGCGTGGAAGAAGCACGGCAAAGTGTCACCATCGTCAATCGCCGAGGCTTGCACGCCCGGGCGAGCGCCAAGTTTGTCGGCGCGGTCGCTGCACTGTCCGATGGCATGACGGTTACCGTCACCAAAGGCCCGCACAGTGCGGCCGGTGGCTCGATTCTCGGACTGATGATGCTGGGCGCAGCCAAAGGTGACAGCGTCGAGGTTGTGGTCGAGGGTGATGGCGCAGACGCGGTGCTGGCCGATCTGATCGCGCTGATTGCGGGCGGCTTCGGGGAGGATTGACGCAGGCGGCTGAAACCGTCAGCGCGTTATCCATGCGCAAGCACATCACCGGGTATTCCAACCCCACCGTCAAATATCTGCGCAGCTTGCGCGACAAGAAGCATCGCAAGCGTGCGGGACAGTTTCTGGTCGAGGGTCTGCGGCTGCTCGAAGATGCGCGTGCCTCGGGTCGGGTGCCGCGCACGCTGGTGATGGCCGAAGGGCGCGAACACGCACTGCTCGGGCAATTGGAGGCCGACGTCATCGCGTCAGGCGGAGAGGTCATTGCGACCGCGCCCGACATTCTTTCCAAGATCACCGGCAAGGACAATCCGCAAAGCGTCGCGGGGGTGTTTGACGAATGGGACACCGCTCTCACCACTCTGGATCGCAAGGCCGCGCCAATCTGGCTGGTCGCGCAGGCGCTGCGCGATCCCGGCAACCTTGGCACCATGCTGCGCACCTGCGACGCTGTCGGCGCAGGCGGGCTAATCCTGATTGACGATTGCGCCGATCCCTTCAGCGCCGAAGCCGTGCGTGCGAGCATGGGCGCGATCTTCACCGTGGGCCTTGCGCAAGCACGGTGGGAGGAGTTTCTGCCATGGCTGCGCGGCGGCTCCAAGGAGCATGGGGGCCAATTGGTCGCCGCGTCCTTGCGCGACGCGGTGCCCTATCGCGAGGCGACGTATGCAGCGCCGTGCTTCATTCTTGTGGGCAACGAATCGCAAGGTCTGCCGGCGGATTACGAACTGGCGTGTGACCTGCGCGTGACCATGCCCATGCGGGGGCGGGCGGATTCCCTGAACGCAGCGGTAGCAGGAGCAGTGCTGGCTTACGAAGTTTTGGCAGGGTTGGAGGAGTAGCTATTCCGCCTGAGCGCCGTCGCGAAGATCAACGGCTTCTGCGAAATTTGCGAGCGCACGCGGAGTGTGTCCGATCGGGAGCGCCTCAGTCAGTTCCTGCGCACTCGTATCGAGGTTCAATTCCTCGAATCGTTCACCGGCACGGCGCAAGTTAGTGTCGAAGCTGCCTACAAGCTTGTCAAAATGCTGGTTTGTCGAGTTTAGACTTTTGCGCAGAGCAGCCAAGTGTCCCGCGACGACGCCAAGCCGATCGTAAAGCTGCTTACCAAGCAACGCAATTTCCTGAGCATCAGCCTGAACCCCGGCCTGACGCCAGACAGTCGAAACGGTGAGCGCGATCGACATGAAGTTCAGCGGGCTGGACAGTACGATTTGACGTTTGAGCGCATAGTCGAGTAGCCCGCCATCTTGCGTCAATGCGGCATACAGAACATGCTCTCCGGGCACGAACATGACCACGAAATCTGCCGAGCCGGGAACGTAATCCTGATAACGCTTGCCTGATAAATCGTCGATATGCCCTCGAATTTCCCGCGCATGGGTCTTTAGCAGCGTCTGCCGCTCTTCCTCGGTTATGGCTTCATTGGCTGCCTGATACGAATTAAACACATTCTTCACATCGACAACCAGACAACGCGCACCAGGAATTTTTATGACTGCATCGGGACGCAGGTTGTTCCCGTCAGCGTCTTTCACATTGAGCTGGAAGTCAAAATCGGCTTTATCATAAAGCCCGCAGCTTTCGAGCAAGTTGGCAAGCTGCAACTCACCCCAATCACCACGCGCTTTTGTTGCCCCCCGCAAAGAGGTCGTGATGCGATTGGCTCCGTCAATAACCTCTCGCTGACCAGCCTTCACCTCTCCAATGATACCTTGAAGCTGGTGATAAGCTTCAGTGCGATTCTTTTCGAGTTCCTCCACGCGCAAGCGATAACGTTCGAGTGTATCTCCGACCGGCCCAACCTTTCTCTCCAATTCGGCAAGGCTCTCCTTACTCAAAGCGGCGAGGTGGGCTTGCGCACCCTCAAGAAACTTGGATCGCGCGCCCTCAAGCATCTTTTCGCCGATCTCGTTGAATTTTGCCTGCAACTTGTCTTCAGTTTCCTGCAGACGTTTCAATTCTTTCTCGAACTGTTTCTCGCGGTCCTCGATCAGTGCCGCCGTCGATCGCTCCCGCTCGGTGCGCTCACTGCGCTCCCGTTCAAGTTCTATACTTACATCTCGAAACCGATCTTGCGCACCTTCAAGCCTTTGCGCCAGACCTGCTACTTGTTGGGCGCGTTCGGCCAATGACTGTTCGCGCTCGGTCGCAGTGCTTTCTACTGCAGCCAGCCGTTCGGCCAGCGCCGCGCGGTCAGCCTGAACGGCATCAAGCCGCGTCAGCAAACCATCCGCCTGCCCTGCCCGTTCTTTCAACCCGGCAACCTCGATCCGCGCTTCGCCCAGTTCGGTAACCGCGCGCTTGAATTCAGCCTCTTGCTCGCCGGCAATCCTGTCGGCCTCCGCCAGACGTGCCCGCAGGTCGGCGATGGGACGGGACGCCAGAAACCAACCGGCAAAAACGCCCGCCAGCAAACCCGCAACCAGCATTGTGACAGCAAAGATTGTTTCGTTCATCATGGGAACATAGGCCGAACATTTCTGTCAGCCAAGCCCCCGTTTTCCACAAAAACGGAACAATCGGCCGGTTGCGAGGGTTCAGTAAGCTCAAGGAGAAAAGCCTATGTCCATCATCAAGATGATCCAAGAACACCCGGATGTCGGGGCGGATTTCAATGAAGCGCTGGGAGAGGCGGTGCGTCATGCGATGTATTGTGCGGCAATTTGCAACAGTTGCGCAGACGCCTGTTCAGCCGAAGAAGGCGATGTGCGCGCCTGTATTCGCCTTTGCATGGATTGTTCGGACATCTGCACGGCGACCTATCGCGTCGCGACCCGCCGGACTGCCGGGAATGTTGCGGTGATCGAGGCACAGCTTCGTGCCTGCATTACCGCGTGCGAGCAGTGTATCGAAGAATGCGCCAAGCACGACAACGATCATTGCCGCCGCTGCGCGCAAATGTGCCGGGAATGTGCCCATGATTGCCTGAAGGCGCTCAATGGTATGAGGCAGGCTGCCTGAGATAATGCTGCGCCCTCTCGCCACCATGGCGAGGGGGTTGCATCATCACGCCGCCTGACGGATCTTTTTCAACTTCTTGAGCGCCATCGCCTTCTTCAATCGGCTCAGATGGTCGATAAACAGGATGCCTTCGAGGTGGTCCATTTCGTGCTGGAGGCAGGTCGCCATCAGCCCGTCGAGCGCCTCTTCGTGGGTGTTACCGTCGAGATCCTGATACTGCACGCGGCACGTCGCCGGCCGTTCGACATCGGCGTAGATCTCGGGGACCGAAAGACAGCCCTCCTGATAGATCGACAATTCATCCGCAGGGTCGAGGATCACCGGATTGATGAACACACGCGGCACCTTCTTGGTTGCCGGATGGGTGTGCTTGTGCCCGTCATGGCTGCATTCGACCGGATCGGCATCCGGATCATCGGGCTGCAGATCGATGACCAGCACCCGCTTGGGCACGCCCACCTGGATCGCGGCAAGGCCGATGCCGGGGGCATCATACATCGTTTCGAACATGTCTTCGACGAGCGTGCGCAGCTCGGCATTGAACTCTTGCGGTTCGACAGGGGTCGAGACGGTTTTCAGCCGGGGGTCCGGCACTTCAAGGATTTCGCGGATAGCCATGCGCGCTATCTAGGCGTGGGCGACACGGATTTCAACGCGCCGCGTGCTATCCGACCGGCCTCCGTGCGCGAAGGGCCTGAGCAAGCGTGCCTTCGTCAAGGTAATCCAGCTCGCCGCCGACTGGCAGGCCGTGGGCCAGTTGCGTGACGCGTATCGGGAACTCGCCCAGCCTTTCGGCAATGTAATGCGCGGTGGTCTGGCCTTCGAGCGTGGCGTTCATCGCAAGGACCACCTCGTCGATCCCGCCCGCCTCCACACGGGCCAGCAGGCTGGTGATGTTGAGGTTGTCGGGCGCAATGCCGTCCAGCGCCGACAGCCTGCCACCCAGCACATGATAGCGGCCCGGAAACAGGCGCGCGCGGTCCAGCGCCCACACGTCCGATACTTCTTCCACCACGCATAATGAGCCCGCATCGCGGCGCGGGTCGGTGCAGATGGCGCAGGGGTCGCTGGTGTCGACATTGCCGCAGGTCTGGCATTCCACCAGCGTCTCGGCGACGCCCGCCAAGGCTTCGAGCAACGCAGGCAGCGCGCTTTCGCGGTGCTTGACCAGCCACAGCACGGCGCGGCGGGCCGATCGCGGGCCCAGGCCGGGTAGGCGGGCCAGTGCGGAACTCAACGCTTCGATCTCTTGCGATGCCATGGTCCGACAGATAGGGGCTGCGCATCGCTTCACAAAGGCCGCGGGCAAAGCTTATGCGCATCATCTTCATGGGGACGCCCGGTTTCGCGGTGCCGGCGCTGCGCGCGCTGCATGAGGCGGGGCACGAGATCGCCTGCGTCTACACCCAGCCGCCGCGCCCGGCGGGCCGGGGCAAGAAGCTGGCGCCCTCCCCGGTTCAGGTCGAGGCCGAACGGATGGGCGCGCCGGTGCGTTCTCCGGTGTCCCTGCGGAACGCCGAGGCGCAGGCCGATTTCGCGGCGTTGAATGCGAACGTGGCGGTGGTTGCCGCCTATGGCCTGATCCTGCCGCAGGCGGTGCTCGATGCGCCTGCTCACGGCTGCCTGAACATCCACGCGAGCCTGCTGCCGCGCTGGCGCGGGGCGGCGCCCATCCACCGCGCGGTGATGGCGGGCGATGCCGAGACGGGCGTTACGATCATGCAGATGGAAGCCGGCCTCGACACCGGGCCGATGCTGCACAAGGTCACGGTGCCGGTGGCCCGCAAGACGACGGGCGATCTGTTCGCGGAATTGGGCGCAGTCGGCGGCGCGGCGATGGTGGAGGTGCTGTCAAATCCCTCCGGGTTCCCCCCCGAGGTGCAGGATGACAGTGCGGCGATATATGCGCCGAAGATCGACAAGGCCGAAGCCCGGATCGACTGGGGCGCGCCCGCCGGGGAGATCGAACGCAAGGTGCGCGGCCTCGCCCCCTTCCCGGGGGCCTGGTTCGAGCTTGAGGGCGAACGCGTGAAGCTGCTCTTGGCCGAGGTGGTGGACGTTTCGGGCGCGCCCGGAACGCTGCTCGATGACGACCTGACCATCGCTTGCAATGTCGGCGCGATCCGGCCCTTGCGCCTGCAACGCGCGGGCAAGCCGGTGCTGGACCGCGCGGAGTTCCTGCGCGGACGGGCGGTCGCGGCTGGGACCGTCCTGGCTTGACCCGCTACGCTCTCACCCTCGAATTCGACGGCACGCCATTTCGCGGGCTGCAACGCCAGTCCAACGGGCCGAGCGTGCAGCAGGCGGTTGAGGACGCGCTGCACCGGATCACCGGGGAGACATGCGTGCTCCACTCCGCCGGACGCACCGATGCCGGCGTGCACGCTTTGGCGATGCGCAGCCATGTCGATCTCGCAAAGGACCTTGCCCCCTTTCGCCTGATGGGCGCAATCAACGCGCATCTCAGGCCCGATCCGATCGCTGTCACTGCCTGCGAGGTGGTGCCGGACGATTGGCACGCACGCTTTTCGTGCACCGGGCGGCGCTACCTCTACCGGATCATCAATCGCCGTGGGCTTCTGGCGCTGCAGCGTGACCGGGCGTGGCATGTCGCACGGCCGCTGGACGCCGAAGCGATGCACCGCGCCGCACAGGCGCTTGTGGGGCGGCATGACTTTACCACGTTCCGTTCGGTGCATTGTCAGGCCCCCGACCCGGTCAAGTCGCTCGATCTGCTTGCTGTCGAACGGAGCGGGGACGAGATTCAGATTCACGCGGCGGCCCGATCCTTTCTGCATCATCAAGTGCGATCAATGGTAGGGTGCCTCAAGCTGGTGGGCACTGGCGCCTGGCCCGAAACCCGGATGGCCGAGGCGCTGGCTGCACGCGACCGCACCGCTTTAGGGCTTAACGCACCCCCCCACGGCCTCTACTTCGTCGAGGCGACCTACCCGGATTCACGAGAGGAAACACAATGACCACCACCGGAAAGCAACTGTTCACCACCCTCACCGCCGACGGCAAGCTGACGCTGGAGGTGGCCGAAAGCCAGTTTCCCGCGCCCACCGGCAATCAGGTGCTGGTCAAGATGGAAGCCGCACCGATCAACCCTTCGGATCTGGCAATCCTGACCAGTGCCGCCGATTTCGACAGTGCCCAATACACCCCCGGCAAAATCGTCGCGCAGATGCCCGAACCGTTCCTGAGCGGAAACCGCGGCCGCCATGGCCAGCGTCTGCCTGCCGGTAACGAAGGCGCCGGCACGGTGATCGCCACGGGTGATGGCGACATGGCCAAGGCGCTGATGGGTCAGCGCGTTGCCTGCGTTCCGGGCAGCGCCTTTTCGCAATATGCCCTTGCCGATGCGATGATGTGCCTGCCGCTGGGCGAGCATTCGTGCGAAACCGGCGCGTCGAGCTTCGTCAACCCGATGACGGCGCTCGGCTTTGTCGAAACGGCCAAGATGGAGGGTCACTCCGCCATCGTCCACCTCGCCGCCGCGTCCAACCTGGGCCAGATGCTCAACCGCATCTGCATCGAGGACGGGATGAAGCTGGTCAACATCGTCCGCAAGGACGAGCATGTCGAACTGCTCAAGTCGCAAGGCGCGACCCATGTGGTGAACTCGTCGGCTGACACCTACATGGCCGACCTGCGCGCCGCGATTGCCGAAACCGGTGCCTTCCTCGGCTTCGATCCGATCGGCGGCGGCAAGGCGTCCGACAGCGTGCTCAAGGCGATGGAACAGGTCGCAGCATCCCAGATGGGCGAATTTTCGCGCTACGGTTCGAACCAGCAGAAGAAGATGTACATCTATGGCCGGCTTGATCTGTCCAACACGATCCTGACACCGTCTTACGGGCTGCAATGGAGCATCGCCGGATGGTTGCTGACGCCGTTCCTGCAACGCGCCGGCATGGAGACCGTTGGCCGGATGCGCGGCCGGGTGCAGGCGAACCTCACCACCACCTTTGCCAGCCATTACAAGGCCAAGGTGACACTCGAAGAGATGCTGGAGAAGGACGCGATCACCGATTATCGCCAGATGAAGACCGGCGAGAAGTATCTGGTCACCCCCTGGGGGTGATTCATCGCGTCGCGGCGTCCTGACATTCAGCAATCCATCGCGGTTCCTGAATGTTGGAGACACATGAGACACTGTCCTGAAACCAAAAACCCGCCCCGAAGACGGCGCGACGCAGGCTTCGGGGCGGTCTGCGATCCTGGCTGCGCGCCGAAACGGATAGGGAGCGGACCGCACGATCATCGGCCCAGACTGCCATCGTCAAGCCGGGTAGGAAAGGAGGCGCTGCGGGCCGAGAGGCGGGAATGGCGGCTTTCAGGCTTGCGGTTGCCGTTTTCGGATGGCTGGAATTGGGTGGTTTTTTGCCCATTTTAGGGACGCATCTACGGCGTCGCCGGCTGCTCGGCTCTATCCGTTCGCAGCGCGAAAAGCAGGATCGTCGCGATATAAGTCAGTAGTACGATCAATACCTTCGGATTGGAGAAGGCATCCCATTCAGTTTCAGCCATATCTTGCTGAACACGACCGAGGATATAGGCGGCAGCGATAGCCGCCGAGACACATGCGCGAACCCTCCCCTGAACCCATCGCCCGATAGCCAAGTAAGCCAAGCCCATGACTAGCGTAATCTGGCAGAACGCGATAAACGCAAACTCTATGCCAAGCCCAAAAGTCATCGCCCTACCTCCGCATTTCCAATCAGATAGCAGTCACCTGATTTGGCAGCAACGAGGGCGATAGCTGAATTTCTGCTTTTGGCAGGAACCTCTCCGAAGCTGCCCGTCCGGTATTAGGCGTGCGCCGTGCTGCTGGGAATGACCGAAGCCGGGTGGCTTATTGCCTTGGCCCTCTCCCCTTGTGGGAGAGGGTTGGGAGAGGGGGTCCCGAGCGGCGCTCCGGCTCCAGCTTCGGCCTGCCCTTTACCCGTGGCGCCCAATAGCAGCAGCGGGGGCAGGACGGGCGCAGGGGACGGCCTAAGCAGAAGCTCTTAGCCCCGCCTACGGCAAAGCGATACGCTTGCGGGACTATCGAGCAGGCATGCTTAGCCGCGTGTTCACCTTGTTCTCTTCCGCGTCATGCTTCGGCCTTGGCGCCGCTGTGCTGCTTGCGGGACATCCCGCCGCCGCCAGTCCGGTGCCGGCAGGCACGCTGATCGAGACCACCGCCGAGGCGACATATGACGAAGGCGGCGTGGCGCGCACTGTCAGTTCGAATACGGTGCAGGTCAGGGTGGATGAATTGCTGAGCGTGGCGGCGGCCTCGCTCGATGCAGGGCCCGTCCCGGTCCGCAGCGGGCCGGCCGTTCTCGCCTTTCTTGTCAGCAATAGCGGCAACGGGCCAGAGGCGGTTGTGCTTGAGGTTGTGACCGCCGTGCCCGGCAACGCCTTCGATGCCACGCGCGATAGCATCGCGGTCGATACAAATGACAACGGGGTGTATGATCCGGGCGTGGATGCGGTGCTGCCCGCGCCCAGCACCACCGCAACCCTGCCTGCGGGCGCCGCGCAGCGGGTGTTCGTCATTGTCACCGTGCCCACCGGGATCGGCGATGGGGCGCAAAGCGCGCTCAATCTGATCGCACGCACTACGACCGGCTCTGGCGCACCCGGCACCGTGTTCGCAGGCGCAGGCGATAACGGCGCTGATGCGATGGCCGGCGCTGGCGGCGGCATGGCCACCGCCACGGGTCAGATGGTCGGCAGCGCCAGCACAGTCACGCTGGTCAAGTGGGCATCGGTCAGCGATCCGTTTGGCGGATCAACCGCCGCTCCGGGCGCGACCATCACCTATGGCATTTCCGCGTCTGTCAGCGGCTCCGCGCCCGTCGATACCCTGGTCATTTCCGATGCCATTCCCGCTGGCACCCGTTACGTACCCGGCTCCCTCAACCTCGATAGCGCGCCGTTGACCGATGCGGTGGGTGACGATCCGGGCGAGGCATCGCCTGCCGGCATCGCCGTGACGCTGGGCACTGTGCCGGGCGGGACTTCAAGAACCGTCACCTTCGCCGTCCTGATCGAGGAATAGGAGCCTCACCATGCGATTGATCCGCAAACTTGGCCTTGCTGCGCTGATGACCGTGCTCACCCTGCCCGCACAGGCGCAGGCGCAGGCGCAGGCGCAGGCGCAGGCGCCGCTGGAACTGAACGGTTATGTCAAGCTGGAGAAGGTGACCACCACCGGCTCGGGCGAACGGCAGGTCGAATGGGTCGAGCCGCAGGTCGTGGTGCCGGGCGACAGGCTGATCTTCGGCACCCGCTTTGCCAACACCGGTGACGCGCCGATCGAGCGGTTCGTGGTGTCTACCCCCGTTCCGGCGAGCGTGCGCGTGACGGGCGAAATTGATGCCGCGCAGCTTGTGTCGGTCGATAACGGGACGCGTTGGGGCACGCTTGGCGAACTCGCGATCATGCAGCCCGATGGAACACGCCGCGCCGTGCTGCCGGGGGATGTCACCAACATCCGCTGGACGTTGCCCGTCATTGCCCCCGGTGAGAGCGGCACGCTCGAATTTTACGTGACAGTCCGCTGATGGCGTTCGCTGTCGACGGTGAGGGATGGAGCCAACCAAGATGACACGCCGTTCAAAATGGACCGCGCTGCTGGCTGCAAGTGCGATCATTGCCGTCCAAACCGCGCCTGTCCGCGCCGAAGGCACGCGCGCCGGCACTGTGATTACCAATACCGCGACGGTCGATTATCAGGTGGCCGGAGTCCAGCAGACCAAGGAGACCGCATCCGATCTGTTTACAGTCGATCGCAAGGTCAATCTGGTGGTCGCCCGCGTTCCCGATACGACCACTACGGTCGCGCCCGGACAGAACGGGGCGGTGATCGCGTTTGACGTCACCATCCTTTCGAATGACACCATCGATATCGTGCTGGCCGTGACGCAGGCCTCGGGCGGGGATGATTTCGACGCTGACAGCGTCACGATCTACGTCGATAATGGCAACGGCGTGTATGACGCAGGCGACGCTGCAACCGCGCTGATCGACGAAATCGCGGAAGACACCACAGTGCGGGTGTTTGTCGTGAGCAACATTTCCTTGGACCGGGCCAATGGCGATGTCGCCAACCTGTTCCTGTCCGCGACCGCCCATGCTGGCAATACGCCCGGGGCCCAAGGCGGGGTGCTGACAGCCACATCCGGCGCCAACACCGGTGGCACCGACACTGTGCTGGCCGATGGCGCGGGCTCTGATGACAGCGCGAACGACGGGGTCTTCACCACGCGCGGCAGTTACACCGTATCGGCTGCCGATCTGACAGTTACGAAGACCAGTCGGGTGCTTGATGACCCCGTCAACGGGTCCACCAATCCCAAGGCGATTCCGGGTGCGACGGTCGAATACTGCGTCGCGGTTCGCAACAATGCCGGAACCGCCACTGCGTCCAGCGTGGTGGTGACCGATATTCTGCCAGATGATCTGACCTTTGTGACCGGCAGCCTTCTCGTCAACGGCACGCTTGATGGCGCGAACAATTGCACAGGCGGCAGTTCGGGGGGCGGCATTGCCGGGCGCACTATTACCGCGCCGCTGGACGACATTGCCAGCAATCAAACCCGCACCGCCGCGTTCCGCGCTACCATCAACTGAGCGCTGACTGTGTGGACACCGTGGCAGAGGCGATCCGGGGGTTTGGGCATCGCAGTAACCGGCTGCGGCTGCTTTGGTTTGTCTGTCTGGTTCTGATTGCGTCTGCTTTTGCCACCGTCGCCCGCGCCGCTGACCGGATCATCGAGAATATCGCCTATGCCCGCTGGAATGAGGCGGGCGCATGGCAGGAGGCATCGTCCAACCGTGTCCTGGTAACGCGGATCGCTGCGGCACCGCAGTTCAAAACCTTCCGCATCGCGCCGGAAAGCGAGGACAGACTGACGCTAGCTGCCTCGCGCTGCGGACCCGGCGTGCCGGGAGCGGTGCAGGCGTTCCCCATAACCGCCAGCAGCCAATTCCGTCCGGGCGAGATCATCATCTTTACGCTTGCCGCGTCGCAGGCCAACCGCGACCGGGCGGCAATCGACCAACTGGCAATCACGGTCAGCAGCCGCACCGGCGCGCGCGCTGATCTCACAATTTTCGAGACCGGGCCGGACACCGGCGTGTTCGCAGGCAGCATCGCCACCCACCGGGCGAGCGCGCAGCAAAAGGGCGATGATTGCGCCGTGACGGTCGCCGCAGGCGACAAGGTCAAGCTGGCCACCGCCAGCGCGATGCCTGACGGCGCGTCGGCCACCCGCGACATCATGATCCTTGCCGATCCCTTCGGCATCGTGTTCGACAGCGAGACCGCCACGCCCGTTTCAGGCGTGCGTGTTACCCTGCGCGATGCGGCCACCGGCGCTCTGGCGGATGTGTTGGCAGAGGATGGCGTGACGCGCTGGCCCGCATCGGTGGTCAGCGGCGCGCCTGTGACCGATGCTGCCGGCACCGTCTACCCGATGGAGCCGGGCCGCTACTGGTTTCCGCTTGCACCGCTGGGGCGATACCGACTGGAAATCGAACCGCCGCCTGACTTTGTCGCGCCTTCGGCGGTCCCGCTATCGCAACTCGCCGCGTTACCCCACCCGGACGGCGCGGCTTTCGCTGTGTCCGAGGCGTCTTTCGGGGGTGATTTCGCGCTGGCCAGCGCCGCGCCTGTCGAGGTTGATATCCCGGTCGATCGGGACGCAGCGGCGCCCGGCCTCGCCTTCACCCTATCGCGCCCCCGTGCGCAGCCGGGCGACCCGCTGGTCTACAGCCTCACGCTGAGCAATCCCGAGGTGCAGGAACGCCACAGGCTGACGCTGGAGATTGATCTGCCGCGCGGCCTGCGATTGCGGGATGCAACATTGCGGTTCGACGGCGCGCCGCCGCTGCCCGGCATTGTCAGCGTGGCGGCCGACGGGCGCAGCATGGCCATTGCGATCGAACGTCTGCCGGGATCGGGCGCGGTCAGGATTACCTATGGTGCCGCTATCCGCGCCGACTCAGGCGCAGGCCAGCTCATCAGCCGCGCCGTGATCCGTGACACGGTCGGACGAAGCGCCCGCGCCGAAGCGGCGGTGGTGGTGGAGCGCGATAGCATCGCGGGCCGGATGACGATCATTGGCCGGGCGACGCTGGGCGATTGCGGCGCGGCGGCGGGCACCGCGTCCGGCCTTGCCGGGGTCCGGGTGGTCATGGAAGATGGCAGCTTTGCCGTCACCGATGCCCAGGGTCGCTATCGGTTCGAAGGCGTGGTGCCCGGCACGCACGTGCTTCAGGTTGTGCGCGGCACCTTGCCTCCGGGCACACGGCTGGCGGAGTGTTCGCGCTCGACCCGCAGCGCTGGCGATGCCGGTTCGCAGTTCGTGACCGGGCAAGGCGGATCGCTGGCCCGCGCAGATTTCCATGCCGTCGCTGCGGCTGATGAAACCGCGCCCCGGTTCGCGCTGGCGGATGACCTGCCGCTTGATGACGCGGTGACGCTTAACAGCCCGCGTGCCGGTGCGCTCGCTGCGCCGCTCACACCCAAACCCGCGCCCGCCGAAACCGATTGGCTCGCCCTTGGCGATGGCCCGGATGGCTGGCTCACCCCGGCGCAGGACGCCAATCCGCGTGTTCCTGCGATCAGGGTCGCGGTGCGGCACCGCGCCGGGCAGACCATTCGCCTTTATGCCGATGGCAAGGCTGTCGATCCACTGGCGTTCGATGGCACCCTGAAGGCTCCCGGCGGCGGCTACGCCGTCAGCCTGTGGCGCGGCATTCCCTTGCTGAACGAACGGACCGTGCTGGCCGCCGAGATCATCAATTCGCTGGGCGGGGTGAATGCGCGGCTTGAACGCGAGGTGTTTTTCACCTCGCAGCCTGCGCGGGTGGAACTGGTGGCGGACAAATCGCTGCTGATCGCCGACGGGGCCACGCGGCCGGTGGTGGTGGTGCGCATCACGGACCGCAATGGCCGTCCGGTGCGCGAAGGCCTTTCGGGCAGCTTCACTCTCAACGCGCCGTTTGAAAGCGCGGCCCAGATTGAACAACAACAGTTGCGCCAGCTCAGCGGCATCGGCGAAGCCACAGCACGCTGGCAGATCGAGGGCGATGAGGGACTCGCCCGGATCGAGCTTGCCCCCACCATGGTCAGTGGCCAGCTGCGTATGGCCTTCGACTTCGCCCATGAGAATATCCGCCGCCGGCAGGAGATCGAGGCATGGGTCGTGCCGGGCGATGTCGAATGGACCATCATCGGCCTTGGCGAAGCCAGCATCGGCGCGCGGTCGATCGCTGGCAATATGGAGCGCGGGGACAATATCGACAGCGACCTTGGCCGCAACGCCCGCGTTGCGCTTTATGCCAAGGGGCGGGTGTTGGGGAAGTATCTGCTCACCCTCGCCTATGACAGCGCCAAGCAGCGCGAGGACCAGCCGCTGCTCGGCGCGATCGATCCGGCGGCCTATTACACGGTGTTCGGCGACACCTCGCAGCGCCGTTTCGATGCCGCCACGCGCGAAAACCTGTATGTCCGGATCGAAACCGCGACCTTCTTTGCGCTGTACGGCGACTTCCAGACCGGGTTCGATCAGACCACCCTTGGCCGCTATCAACGCACCGCCACCGGGGTTCGCGCCGCCGCGCAGATCGGCGCTGTGCGGGCCGAGGCCTTCGGCGCGCAGATCGGCAGCACCTTCCGGCGCGACGAGTTTCAGGGCAATGGCCTGGCCGGGCCCTACCCGCTTGGCACCCGCGACCTTGTGACCAATTCCGAACGCGTCACCATCGAAGTGCGCGACCGGTTCCGGTCCGAGGTGGTGGTGGCCTCTCGCAGCCTGACCCGGTTCATCGATTATACCATCGATCTGCTGTCAGGCACGATCACCTTCAGCGAGCCGATCCTGACGCGCGACGCTGACCTCAATCCGCAGATCATCATCATCGAATATGAAACCGGCAAGGTCGGCGGCGGGGCGATCAATGCCGGCGTGCGGGCCGAATGGCGTCCGGCTGAAGGCGCAGTGCGGATCGGGACGACGGCCATCACCGACCAAAGCGATGGCGTGCGCACCCATGTCGCAGTCGCCGACACCCGGCTGCAGTTGGGCACAGCCAGCGAAGCGCGCGCCGAAGTCGGCGTGAGCACAGGCTCTGGTAAGACGGCCCATGCCTGGCTGGCCGAACTCCAGCACCAGACGGGCAAGCTGGATGTGGTCGCCTATGCCCGTCAGGTCGAGGCCGCCTATGGCACCGGCCAGCAGAGTTTCGCCGACACCGGGCGGCGCAAACTGGGAGTCGATAGCCGCTACCAGTTCAGCGAAACCGTGTCGGGCATCGCCAGCCTGCTGCAGGACGAAAGCCTTGCCGATGCGGCGCGGCGGCGCGGTGGGCAGGTGGAACTGGCGTGGCGTTCTGCTGCCACCGACGCGCGGCTTGGGCTGGCCCATTTCGATGACCGGCTGGCGAGCGGAGAAAGCCGCGCTTCGACACTGCTGCAGACCGCCGCCAGCCAACGCCTGTTCGATAACCGGCTGGAGATCAGCGGGGATACGTCCTTTGGCCTTAGCGGGGGCGAGGGATCGCTCGACCTGCCGCCGCGCTACCGGCTGGGCCTGCGTTATGCGCTGGCGCGCGATGTGCGGCTGACGGGCACTTATGAAATGGCCGATAGTGCCGCGATCAAGGCGCGCACCTTGCGGGCCGGGCTGGACATGACCCCGTGGGAGGGAGCGCGCGTTGCCTCCACGCTCGGTCGGAATACAACAGGCGATACACCGGGCGGCGGCACGTTTGCCGGTTTCGGCTTTGCGCAAACGCTGAATGCAACGCCGACGCTGAGCTTCAACGCAACGCTCGATGGCAACCGTACCCTTGGCGATACCCCCGCGCCCGATGCGGTCATCAACCCCGGCCAGCCACCGGGCAATGGCGGCCCTTTGGGGGTGGATCGCACGTTGTTTGAAGATTTCACCGCTGTCACTGTCAGCGGCGCATGGCGCAGCGGGCGCTGGGCTGCCAATGGCCGGGCCGAGTATCGCGACGGGCAATTCGCCGACCGCTTTGGCGCGACTTTGGGCGTTCTGCGTCAGCTTGGCGAGGGACAGGCGCTTGGCGGCAGTCTGATCTGGACCCGCAGCACCGCGCCCGGCGGAGCTTCCGCTGAAATCATCGACGCGGCTCTCACCCTCGCATATCGGCCCGATGATTCGGATATCGCACTCCTCGGCCGCGCGGAATATCGCAGCGATGCCGTGACCGGGGCGATCGCCGGGCAGGCTGGCCCGGTGGGCCGCACCGCGCTGACCGTGAACGGCGATGCCCTTTCGCGGCGGCTGCTGGGAAGCGTCTCGGCCAATTGGTCCCCTCGCGCGCGGCGCGGCGTGGGGGAGCTGAGCGAAATCGGGCTGTTCCTGGGCACGCGCTACGGGTTTGACCGGGTGGAGGGTCTGGATCTTGCCGGCCTCACTGCGCTCGCCGGGCTCGATCTGCGGATCGGGCTGAGTGCGACCCTTGATATTGGCGGCAGCGCCAGCATCCGCGCCAATGTGACCGATGGCAGTTACAGCTACGCGATCGGCCCACAGGCGAACCTCGTGGTGGCCAGAGGCACACTCATGAGCCTCGGCTACAACATTGCGGGTTTTCGCGATCCCGACTTCAGTCTCGACCGCCCGCTGGATCAGGGCCTGTTTGCAGGCATCCGGTTCAAATTCGGCGCGCAATTGCTGGGCCTGGGCGACAGCAGTGCAGCGGCCCCGTTGCCGCAGGAGGCGTCCCGGTGCCAACCCGCAGGAGCCTGCTCGCCATGATGCTCCGCATTTTCGGACAAACCGCGCATCGCGCCGGATCGGGGGCAATAGCGCCGTCCAACGGGGAGCGGGCATTGCCGCGATGGCTTCGGATGGTCAGCCTATGGCTATGCGGGCTTCTGATCGTGCTGGGCTGTGCGGACCGTGTCGCGGCGCAGAGCATCAGCGTCGATCCGGCGACCGCACTCCAAGCGGCCTCCGGCACCATCGCGTTCAACCACACGGTCGGCACCGGCACCAACCGTTACCTGATCGTGTCGGTCGCAATCGAGCGCGATGACGCGATTGTTGCCTCTGTCACCTATGCCGGGCAGGCGCTGACCTTTCTTGGCCGGGTCACTGATGCGGGCGGAGGCGCAACGCTCGACGTCTGGGGCAGGGTCGCCCCGGCGAGCGGGACCAATCAGGTGGTCGTCAATCTGACTAGAAGCGCGGCGGTGGTCGTTGGCGCGATATCCTTTGCCAATGTCAGCCAGACCAGCCCGATCGCCGCCTCGACCTTGACCAGCGGCACCGGCGCGTTCAGCGCCTCGGCCAGCGTTGCCAGCGCGTCCGATCAGTTGGTGGTGGCGACGCTGGCGGCCAATGACGAGGTCATTTCCGCTATAACGGGAAGCGGGCAGACGAGCCGCTGGAACGTGGTGAATTTGGCAGACGTTATCGGAGCCGCAAGCACGCGGACCGGGGTGAACGGTAGCACCACGATGAGCTACGCATTTGCCCTTTTTGGGCGATGGACCTTAGGCCTGTTCGCGCTCCGACCGGCGGATCCGCTGATCGTCACCAACACCAATGATTCAGGCAGCGGATCGCTGCGCGATGCGATCCAGTTCGCCAACAGCAATCCCGGCGCCGACACCATTACCTTTGCCATCCCCGGCGCAGGGCCGCACACCATAACGCTGTCGACAACCCTGCCGAACCTGACCGACAACGACACGGTGATCGACGGCACGACGCAGGCGGGCACCCAGTGCCGCGACTTGTGGGCGGGCAGCGGGCACGACTTGCGCGTGAATGTGCGCGGCGGAGGGTTCAACGGCTTGCTGCTGAGCGGCAGCAACCAGACCATCAGAGGCTTGTCCCTGACCGGCTTCGACAACGCCATCATCGCGCAAGCAAGCAGCAACGCAGCCACAATCCAGTGCAATTATCTGGGTCTGCTCCCCAATGGCACCAGCAGCGGCAATACGCGCGGCGTCGTGGCCAAGGGGGCCGGCGTGGTGATCGGAGGGCTCGATGCAGGCCAGGGCAACGTGATTTCCGCCAATTCCATCGTCGGGGTGTTAACCGAACAGGGCAGCACCAACACCGCAATTCGCGGCAATTTCATCGGCACTGACCCGGCTGGCATGTCGGCAAGGGCCAACGCAGGTGGCGGGATCAACAATTTCTTCGGTATCGCCACGTGGCGCGACATCACCCGCAATCTGATTTCAGGAAACAGTGGCTCGGGCGCAATTGCACTCGAAAGTGACGATCAGATATCTCCCTCGGATGGCCAGATCCGCATCCAGCGCAATATCATCGGCTTCACCCGCGATCTGTCCGCACTGATGCGCAATGGCGGCGACGGCATTCGCTTTGCTGCAGGCAGCATTGCCAACGTGCTGATTGGTGGCACTGCTGCAAGCGAAGGCAATCACATCACCGGCACGGAACAAGGCCTGTCGCTCGGCAACACGCCCAATGTCTTCATTCGCGGCAATGTGATCGCCCGCGCAGGCCAGGACGGGATTCGGCTGACCGCAGCCAATGGCGTCACTCTTGGCGGCGATGCCACAACGCTGGGCAATGTCATCGGCGGGAACGGCGCTTCCGGCATCGCCGTGATCGACGGATCGAGCAATGTTGCCGTTCTGGGCAACACCATCGGCGCAGTGACGATCACCGGCGCCACCTTTGAGAATCAGGAACGCGGCATATTCGTCAGGAATGTGAGCAATCTCGTGATCGGTGATGGCACTGCGGGCGGCCGCAATGTCATCGCTCGCAACGGCCTTACGGCTATCGAGGCGGCCGATGGTCCGATCACGGATGTCACCATCATCGGCAATTATATCGGAACGGACGCCAGCGGCAATTCGGCGGTGGCCAATGGCGTGCGCGCAGACCCGTTCAACCGCGACGCGATTGTGGTCATCAATGCAACGATCACCAATCTGTCGATTCTGGACAATGTCATCGGCGGACATGATGCGTCGCTGATCGCCTTGTGGGCTTCGACAGGCTCCGGCGTCACGATCCGCGGGAACAGCATCGGCATGGGCGCGGACGGGACGAGCGCGATCACCTCTGCCAATATCGAACCCCTGATCCAGATCGGGGGCGGCAGTTCACTTTCCGGTTTGGTCATCGGCGGCAACGGCGCTGGCGAAGGCAATATCATTGCCTTTGGCGCGAATGCCGGAATCGATCTGGATATGGCGGCAGGCAGCGCACAGATCATCGGCAACACGATCCGCAACACCGGGGGGTACGGCGTGGGTGTGCGAGGCGCGGCGCCGGCTGCGATTGGCGCCAACCGGATATTTGCCAACACCGGTCTGGGCATTGATCTTGGAGCAGACGGCGTCACGCCGAATGACCCCGGCGATGGCGACAACGGGCCGAATGATCTGTTGAACTTCCCCGACGCTATCCGCGCCGTCGTGAAGGGCACGAACCAATTGGGCTACGCCTTCACCCTCGACGCGCCCGCCGCCGCCAACGGCTACCGCATCGAATTCTTCGCCAGCAGCGCCGCCGATCCCAGCGGCTTTGGCGAGGGCGAACGCTACCTCGGCCATGTCGACATCAGCCATTTCGGCAGCGCGCAACGCTATACCGGCACGCTTACCACGCTCGAACCGGTCAGCATTGGCGAGGCCATCTCCGCCACCACCACGCGGCGAACTGCGGCCGGGGAGCGGGACATCACTTCGGAGTTTTCCGCCGTCGCCACCGCCGATGGGATCGCCGCGCTGACGGTGGCGATGACGTCTCAGCTGTTCGACCCGCCCGCCGACGCTGCCTTCTTTGTCCCCGGCAACGACGTGCTTCTCACCGCCACAATCAGCAATGGCGGCACCGGCAGCACCGACCCGGATTCGGTATTTGTGGCCATCGCGATCGATCCGGCCATCACCTTCTTCAACGCCGGCACGCCGCTGCTGGGAGGGGTCGCCGGGTTCAATAGCGGCACGCCCATGCTTACGTTCACGCCTGCCACCGACCTGCGCTTTTCCAATGCTGCGGCGGCCCCGGCGTCCTTTGCCGATTGCAACTATACCCCCGCCGTCGGCTACGACGCACAGGTGCGCCACGTATGCCTCAATCCCAAAGGGAGCCTTCCCAAGGGCACCTCCGGGGCTCAGTTCTCGGTGCAGATCCGCGCACGGATCAATTGACGCCTTGTGGATAGACGAAGGGCAGCTTTTCGCGAGGTTTCCCAAAACGCCGGATCCCCTCACCCCCCATCAAACGCCGCCTGTATGTGCGCCGCATCGGTCATTCCGTTCGCGATCAGCACCATCAGCAGTATCCGCGCCTTGGCCGGGCCGAGCGCGCGGGCGGCCACCAGGCCCAGCGCGTCGTCATCAACCTCGACATTGCGGTCCACGATGCCTTCATCCACACGGGCCGAACGCACCACCTGCACGCCGCGCGCCGCCGCGCGGGACAGGGCGGCGAGGACGCTGGCCGGAGCGTTGCCCTGCCCCATCCCGGCGAGCACCACGCCCTTGCAGCCAATCCCGAGCAGCGCCTCGACCGGCGCGGCGTCCATCCCGGCACCTGCGGTCAGGATCGCGACACGCGGCAGAGCCTGCGGGAAAGCATAGCGCGCGCCTTCGTTTCGCCGATGCGGCGGGCCGAACCAGTCGAGGGTGGCTGGCATCACCCGCGCCAATGGCCCGCGCGGAAAGGTGCGGAAGGCGTCAATCGCCGAGGTTGCGGCTTTGCGGGCATCGCGCGCGGCGAGCACCGCGTCGCCCATGACCAGCATCACGCCGCGCCCGCATGACTCCCGATCACTCACCACCCTTACCGCATTGGCAAAGTTGCGCATTCCATCAGCGCCCACAGCATCTGCCGCCCGCATCGCACCGACCAGCACGATGGGTTTGGCAGTCGGCAGCGTCAGATCGAGAAGGTATCCGGTTTCCTCGGCGGTATCGGTGCCATGCGTGATGATGATTCCATCCACCGCCGGATCAGCGATCGCCGCCACGCAGGCCGCATGAAGCGCGCGCCATTGCGTCCAACCGATATCCTGCGATCCAATTTGCGCGATGTCCTGCGGAACCAGTTCCGCCGCCAGATTCAGCGCATCGAGATGCGCGATCAGCGTGCCGAGCGCGAGGTCGCCGGGGCGGTAGGCCGCTCCGGTCGCCCCGCTGCCTGCGCCGGCAATCGTGCCGCCGGTGCCAAGCACGAGGATGCGAGGGAGTGTCATGCCCCGCGCCCTAGCCGCTGACGCCGAGTACGCCTAGCCCGCCGCAGCGGCGAATTGTGCGAAGACTGCGGCCAACCCCGGCACATCCGGCTCTGCCCGCAGCGCCACCAGCGCCTCGGCGATATCGATCTCCAGCAAGGATACCCCCGCCTCGTACCCGACGCCTGCGGCACCCAGCGAACGGGCCAGCGCCAGCGCCGGGCGGTTTTCAGGCAGGATGTGAACCGCGAACTGGGTCAAACCTTCGCGCGCGCAATCCAGCAGCAGCACCGCCGTCAGCAACCTTGCCAGGCCGCGCCCGTGGTATGCATCGACAACCGCGACAGAAAACTCTGCCGTTTCCGGATCGTCGGCATCGCGAAAGGCATGAACTACGCCCAGGGCCGGAGTGCCGGGCAGGTCAGATCGCAGCGCGCCCCAGGCGATGTGATCATGCCCGTCTGCGCGCACCAGCGCAGCCAGAACCTGCGGCGGCGCCTCGCGCATGCCGGAAAAGAACCGCAGATAGCGCGATTGCGGTGAAAGCTGCGCAATCCCATCGCGCAAACGTTGTTCGTCTTCAGGGCGGACGCGGCGGATGTACACCGGAGTGCCGTCGTTAAGCTGCGTTTCAATCATCGCGGATGCCTCGGGCCACTCTGGACGATATCCGCTTAGCATCATCGCTGGGTTGCGGGCAAACCGCCAAAGGCCGCTTGACCGCCGCGCGTTCGCCGCTAAATCCGCATCACCACGCGCCGTGGGGCGGTTAGCTCAGTTGGTAGAGCATCTCGTTTACACCGAGAGGGTCAGCGGTTCGAGCCCGTTACCGCCCACCATTTTTTCGGTCACATACGACTGAAATAGGTTTCCCGCGAACAGGTGTGGTTCGCACATGGTCTGCAGGCCATTGATCCGCAAGCGCCCACGCCCCGTTCCCAAACCTGGTCGGCGCTAACCGCGTGACGCTTGCACCGCTGACCGCAGCCTGACACAAGCGCGCCCATGTCCTCAGCCTTCATCGCGCTTCAACATATCGTCCCGCAACACGCGCTGTCGCGCTTTGCCGGGAGGCTTGCGGCAAGCCAGCAGCCGTGGCTGCGCGACCGGCTGATCCGGCGTTTCGTTGCGGCGTTCGACGTCGATCTGTCCGAGGCTGCGCGTTGCATCGGGGAGTTTGCCAGCTTCAACGATTTTTTCACGCGCGAGCTGAAACCCGGCGCAAGGCCGCTGGCCGATAGCAGCCACTTCATCCTTTCGCCCGCCGATGGCGCGGTCAGCCAATTGGGGCCGATCGCAGGGGGACGCATCATTCAGGCCAAGGGCCGCGATTACAGCGTGGCAGAAATCCTCGCGTGCAGCGCGGCCGAGGCCGCGCGGTTCGAAGGCGGTCAGTTCATGACAATCTACCTCAGCCCCAAGGATTACCACCGCGTCCACATGCCTGCGACCGGCACACTGGCAGCAACCAGTTACATTCCGGGCGATCTTTATTCGGTCAATGTCGCGACTGCGGGCGGCGTCGACCGGCTGTTCGCCCGCAACGAGCGGCTGTCCTGCCGCTTTGACGGACCGGACGGGCATTTTGCCAGCGTGATGGTGGGCGCGATGATTGTCGCAGGGATCGACACGGTGTGGCCCAATACCTTCCGCACCCATGCCGCCGTGCCGGTGCATGAAGACTTCAGCGGCATGGGCCACAATTTTGTCGCGGGAGAGGAAATGGGCCGGTTCTATCTCGGCTCAACGGTGGTGCTATTGTTCGAACCTGGCCGCGTCGCCTGGCTCGATGGCTTCAAACCCGGCGATACCCTCCGCATGGGTCAGGCCATTGCGCAGCGCCTGACCGCCTGAGTTCAGCGCGCGGCCAGGCTGTCGCGCACCAGCGCGGCGGCGGCGGGCGTTCCCCAGTCGTACCCGCCTTGCACACGCAACACTTCCTTGCCCGCCGCATCGAACAGGATCGTCAGCGGTAGAACGCCTTCGGGCGTGAACTGCGCGGACAAATCGGCATCGGGATCGAGCCAGGGTTCGAGCCGCGTGAAGCTGTTCTTGGCGAAGAACGGCGTGACCACATCGGCTCCGCGTACATCCTGACTGATGGTCAGGACGCGCACCTCGCCCTCGAGTTCACCGGCCAGCGCATCGAGCTGCGGCATTTCCTTGACGCATGGCGCGCACCATGTGGCCCACAGGTTGATCAGCACAGGACCGTCCTGTGTGGCCAGATCAAGGGTTGCCCGCTGCGGATCGGCAAATTGCATCGCAGGCAAGGCCGTGCCAGCAAAGGTTCGGACCACCGCACCCGTGGGCATGGGCGTAGGCGTGGTCGCTTCGCCCTCAACCGGTTGCGCCGGGGGCTCGTCCGCCCTATCGCAGCCCGCCAGCAGCAGGAGCGGTAAAGCCAGGATGAGCGATGATCGGGACATGACGGGCTCCGTAACAGGGGCTGCAACCAACGCCATGTGGGGCGGGCGCTTCGCTGACGGCCCTAGCGCGATCATGCGCGAAATCAACGCCTCGATCCCGTTCGACAAAGCCCTGTGGCGGCAGGATATCGCCGCGTCCAAGGCGCACGTGGCGATGCTGGGCACCACCGGGATCATCGCGGCGGAAGATGCGCTGGTAATCGCCAACGGCCTCGACGCGGTTGCCGCCGAATATGAACGCGACGGCGTGCCCGAAGATTGGGACCGCGAAGACATTCACATGACCACCGAAGCGCGGCTCGCCGAACTGATCGGGCCAGTGGCCGGGCGTCTGCACACGGCGCGCAGTCGCAATGACCAGGTGGCGACCGACTTTCGTCTGTGGGTGCGCGATGCGGCCGCGCAGATGGATCAAGGGTTGGCGGCCTTGCAGCGCGCTCTTGTTACCCGTGCTGGTGAGCACGCGGACAGCATCATGCCCGGCTTCACCCACCTGCAAACCGCACAGCCGGTCACGCTGGGCCATCACCTGATGGCCTATTACGAGATGTTCCGGCGGGACCGCGCCCGGATCGCCGATGCCACCACCCGGATGAACGAGTGCCCGCTGGGCAGCGCGGCGCTGGCTGGCACCGGTTTTCCGATCGACCGCGAGGCGACTGCTGCCGCGCTCGGGTTCGCCAAGCCCACGGCCAATTCCCTCGACGCTGTGTCCGACCGCGATTTCGCGCTCGATTTCCTGTGGTGCTGCTCGGCCACCGCGCTGCATCTGTCCCGGCTGGCCGAAGAACTGATTCTGTGGGCGAGCCAGCCCTTTGGTTTCATCCGCCTGCCCGACAGCCTTTCGACCGGCTCGTCGATCATGCCGCAAAAGAAGAACCCCGATGCCGCCGAACTGGTGCGCGGCCACTCTGGCCGGGTTATCGGCGCGCTGACCAGCCTGATGATCACCATGAAAGGCCTGCCGCTAGCCTATTCCAAAGATATGCAGGACGATAAGCCACCCGTGTTCGAAGCCGCCAGCCTGATGGCGCTTTCGATTGCGGCCATGACGGGCATGATCGCGGGTGCCACATTCCACACGGACCGGATGCGCGCCGCTGCAGAAATGGGCTATGCCACCGCGACCGACCTTGCCGATTGGCTGGTGCGGGCCGCAGACATTCCCTTCCGCGAGGCGCATCACATTACGGGCGCGGCGGTAAAACTGGCGGAATCGCGCAAGGTTGCGCTTGATCAGTTGTCCCTTTCCGATCTTCAGGCGATTGATGCGCGGATCGACGAAAGCGTTTATGCTGCACTTTCCGTCGATGCATCTGTCGCAGCGCGCGCCTCTTATGGAGGAACCGCGCCTGAACAGGTCCGTTTGCAAGTCGCTCGCGCCGCACATGCGCTGGGCATGGAGGAATGATGCGAAGACTCGCTGCAATGGGAATGGCGGCCTTGCTCTCGGCGTGCGGGTCGCAATCCCCCCTGACCCCGCCTGTAGGCGCAAGCCTGCCCGATACGCCTTACGGTGCAGCGGACACGCCGACAGCGGATGACCTGCTTCGCCGCGATGCTCTGGCTGCGCCCGAACGCAGCGTGGAATTGCGACGTCGCTCGGAAGAGCGCGAAGACGATCCCTTCGACCTGCCGCCCGAATAGAAGCGAAAACGATGGACCACTTTGCCTATCTTGACGGCGTGATGCACGCCGAGAATTTCCCTTTGCCGCAGATCGCAGAGGCGGTTGGCACGCCGGTGTACGTCTATTCACGCGCCACGCTGGAACGCCACGCCCGCGTGTTCCGCGAGGCGCTGGACGCCGTGCCGGACAAACTGATCGCTTTTGCGGTGAAATCGAACCCCAATCTGGCGGTGCTCAAGGTGCTGGGGCGGCAAGGTATGGGCGCCGATGTGGTATCCGTGGGCGAAATGCGCCGCGCTCTGGCCGCCGGGATCGCGCCGGACATGATCGTCTTTTCAGGGGTCGGCAAGACCGCCGCCGAAATGGTCGCCGCGCTGGACGCAGGCATTGGCCAATTCAATATCGAGAGCGAGGAAGAAGGCATCGAACTGGCCGCGATTGCCGCCGAACGCGGGCTGACGGCGCAGTGCACCTTGCGGATCAATCCCGATGTCGATGCCGGCACGCACGACAAGATCTCGACCGGCAAGGCCGATAACAAGTTCGGCGTGCCGATCAGCGAAGCCGGGCAGATCTTCGGCGCGCTGGCCAGCCTGCCGGGGGTGAACCTGCGCGGCGTCGCGGTGCATATCGGAAGCCAGTTGGCCGATCTTGCCCCTCTGGAAACGGCCTTCGGGAAACTTGGCGCTCTGGTAACGGCGCTGCGCGGCGCGGGCCATACCATCACCCATGTCGATCTGGGCGGTGGGCTGGGCGTGCCGTATCGCGTGGGCGAAGTACTGCCCGCTCCGGCAGAATATGGCGCGATGGTCGCGCGGGTGACGAAGGATTGGGGCGTGAAGCTGATCTTCGAGCCCGGCCGCGTCATCGCAGGCAATGCCGGCGTGTTGCTGACCCGGGTGGTGCGGGTGAAGCGCGGGATCAAGGACCCCTTCGTGATCGTCGATGCCGCAATGAACGATCTGGCGCGGCCTGCGCTGTACGGTGCCTACCATCACTTCGAAGCGGTCACGCCGACAGGCGCGCGGATGACTGCGAATATCGTCGGGCCCATCTGTGAAACCGGCGATACCTTCGCCATGGGCCGCGAATGCGACGGGTTGGAAGCGGGCGCGCTGGCGGTGTTTCGCACCGCGGGCGCTTATGGCGCGACCATGGCGTCGTCCTACAATTCGCGGGGGTTTGTGGCCGAGGTGCTGGTCGATGGCGACAAGTTCGCGGTGGTTGCCGACCGGATTGAAGCGGGCGCGATCATGGATGCCGAACGCGTGCCGGAATGGCTCGCCTGAGCGGTTGATGGGCCGATCATGATCACCATCGCCAGCCTGCCCTTGTTTCACCAGATTGCCGGACAAAGCGTGCTGGTGCTCGGCGATGGCCCGGCAGCGGAGCCCAAGCGGCGACTGGTCGAACGGGCCGGCGGCGTGATCATCGATGAATTGGCGCGCGCGGTGGATGAAGGCGTGCGGATCGCCTTCATTGCCTATGACGATGCCCGCGCTTGCGAAGTCGCGGCGATCAATGCGCGCTGTGCGGGGATGCTGGTCAATGTTGTCGACCGGCCGGAATTGTGCGACTTTACAACGCCCTCCATTCTGGATCGCGACCCGCTGCTGGTGGCGATCGGCACAGGCGGCGCTTCGGCCGGGTTGGCAAAGCACGTCCGGCTGCGGCTGGAACGGGTGTTGCCCGCCACACTGGGTCGGCTCGCCAAGGCCTTGGAAGCGGCGCGGCCAGCCTTGAGGCAGGCCTTCCCCGATGGCGCTGATCGACGACGGGCGGTGGATACCGCTTTGCGCGAAGGAGGCATGCTTGATCCCTTCAATTCCTCTTCTTATGAAGCGGTTAACGACTGGCTTGCGGGCGCGACGCGGCCCGTTTCTGGCGCGACCTATACGCTCACGCTCACCAGCGAAGACCCTGAAGACCTGACGCTGCGCCAGGCGCGGTTGCTGGGCGAGGCGGATGTCCTTTTGATCGATGGCCCTGTTCCGCCGGCCATTCTGGCCCGCGCACGGGCCGATGCGGTGCGTGAACCCTTGCGCGATCAAGTTGCAGGTCTGGACGGGGTCAAGGCGGGTTCTAGCGGGGCCAACGCGGCACCTGAAGCGCGCAAAACCCCATCTGGAACAGGCAAGGCTGAACCGGGCCATCAGGCCGCTTCGCCACCCACGGTTGACCTCACCCTGATCCTACGATGGCGGCCCGAGGCTGCGGCCTAGGCGGTCTGAAACACCGGTGTCCGCAGGCTGGCGAAATAGCCTGCCATGGCCGCAACAGCCTTGTCGCTCAGCGCGATGAAAGCGCGGCGACGGTCGGCCGGATCGGGGACGCGCCTGAAAATGCCGGATTCCACCATCTGAGTGAGCCAGCGCAGCGCAGTGGTCGCCGGAACGCCAGCAGCAATGCACAGCGATGTGACCGAAACCTGCGCGCCTTCACCCTGTGCGGCGGTCAGATCAAGCAGCATGTCCCACGCAGGATCGCCGAACAGCGCCGAATCGAAGAACCGGCTGCGAGCCTGCCGGTTGGCGATGATCTGGCGCACGACCTGGGGATCGGGCAGCGGCGTGCCCGCAGACCCGAAATTGCCTGCAAACGCAGATTCCGGCCCGCGATAATCACGCTTGAATTCGCTTAGCGCCGGCGTGCTCAAGGCTGGTGCCTGGCCAATCCGATCAAGCGAGCTTGCGATGGCCTCCACCTGTTGCGAAAGGCGCAGCAACGCCACCCGGTCTTCCTCACCCATTTCACGCAACCGCGCCGCGCCTGCTTCACCCATTGCGCGCCCAACGGCGATCACGCGTTCAGCGCGGCTGGGCGACACGAGGATCTGGGGGTTCGACTGATCGAACACCGCAAACACATCATCGAGCCCATCGAGATTGGTCGCCACGATCAACTTTGCACCGGACCGCGCCACCCGCATATCGAGCCGCGCCAGCCCCGCCAGCATCATCCCGTCAATCCCGCGTGAGCCCGTTGCCGGGGAATCGACCACCACCACATCGCCCAGCAGGGCAATCGGCCCATCGAGCAGCTCACGTAACGAACCGCCATCGATGCTGCGGAACCCCGCCCCGCCAAGGTCTGCGCCGACCTGTCCACGCAAACCTTCATCTTCGGCGAAAATCGCGACGCGCGCAGGCAGGCCCGCGCCATCATCGGCGATCTCATAAGAAAAATCAGCACCGGGGGAAGCATTGGTCAGCATCGACTCGACTCCAACAATGTTGGAACGAGAATAGAACAAAAGAAGATCAGGTCAAGTAAATCTGCGTATCAGGGCCGGATCTCAATAACCGTTCCATCAGGCACGATCCGCCACAACTCCTCGATCTCCGCATTTGAGAAGGCGATGCATCCATCGGTCCAGTCACCCGGAACGCGGCCCGTGGGCAGGGCGTTGGGCTGTCCATGCAGAAAGATGTCGCCGCCGGGCGATCGTCCGAACTGGCGCGCAAAGGCGCGATCCGCGGCATTGGGGTAGGACACCTTGAGGCTGAGGTGGAAGGCGCTGCCTGGGTTGCGGCCTTCGATCACGTAGCGGCCTTCGGGCGTGCGTTCATCCCCTTCGAACTGTTTGTGGCCCTGCGGTGCATCGCCGAATTGCAAGCCCCGCCACGCCTTCACCGGCTGCCCCCCCGCATAGGCGATCATCAGCCGTTCGGACTTGTCGACGATCAGATAATCGACCCCGGCAAACCGCGCCTGTGGCACAATCCGGGCCGCTTCGCGCGCCAGCGGTGGTTGCGCAGACGGCGCCTGGGCATGCTTCAGCGGCGGCGCGGCGCAGGCGGCCAGAGCGATCAGCGGCAGAAGATCGAGGCGTTTCACAGTCGTGAAGATAGACCTCCCCTGCCCCAGCAATCAATCCACGAAAGGATCGCGCATCAGGATCGTGTCATCGCGCTCCGGCGAGGTCGAAACCAGCGCCACCGGGCATTCGATCAATTCCTGGATCCGCTGGATATACTTGATGGCGTTGGCCGGCAGATCGGCATAGGAGCGCGCGCCGGCAGTGCTTTCGTGCCAGCCGGGCATTTCCTCGTAGATCGGTTCGCAGGCCGCCTGATCGGCGGCGTGACTTGGCAGGTAATCATAGACCTTGCCGTGCAGACGATAGCCGGTGCAGATCTTCACCTTGTCCATCCCGTCGAGCACGTCGATCTTGGTGAGCGCGATACCCGTCACACCGCTGATCGCGCAGGACTGGCGCACCAGCACGGCATCGAACCAGCCGACGCGGCGCTTGCGGCCGGTGACGGTGCCGAATTCATGGCCGCGCTCGCCGAGCCCTTGCCCGATTTCGTCTTCGAGTTCGGTCGGGAACGGACCGGAGCCGACGCGGGTGGTGTAGGCCTTGACGATGCCCAGCACATAGCCGGTCGAATTGGGGCCGAGGCCCGAGCCGCTGGCTGCGGTGCCGCTGACGGTGTTGGACGAGGTGACGAAGGGATAGGTGCCGTGATCGACATCGAGCAGCACGCCCTGCGCGCCTTCGAACAGGATCTTGGCGCCCGCGCGGCGCACCTTCTTGAGCCGCTTCCACACCGGCTGGGCAAAACGCAGCACAAAAGGCGCGATTTCGCGCAGTTCTTCAAGCAGCGCAGCGCGGTCCACCGGCGGTTGGCCGAAGCCCGCGCGCAACGCGTCGTGGTGCGCGCAGAGGCGGTCTAGCTGGGGATCAAGCGTATCGAGATGCGCCAGATCACACACGCGGATCGCGCGGCGGCCGACCTTGTCTTCATACGCCGGGCCGATGCCGCGCCCGGTGGTGCCGATCTTGCCCTTGCCCGCCGCGGTTTCGCGCAGGCCGTCCAGATCGCGGTGCAGCGGCAGGATCAGCGGGCAGTTGTCCGCCACGGCAAGGTTATCATCCGTGATCGATACGCCCTGCGCTTCGACCTTCTTGACCTCGTCCCGCAAGGCCCAGGGATCCAGCACCACGCCGTTGCCGATCACGGACAAGGTGCCCGATACAATGCCCGAAGGCAGCAGGCTGAGCTTGTAGGTCTTGCCGTCGATCACCAGCGTGTGGCCGGCATTGTGCCCGCCCTGAAAGCGCACCACCACATCGGCGCGGCTGGCGAGCCAGTCGACGATCTTGCCTTTGCCTTCATCGCCCCACTGGGCGCCGATCACCGTGACGTTGGCCATTTCAATCCTTATCCGGGCTTGGAAAATCGCGCGGGGCCTAGGCGGTTGGTGATGCGAGAGCAAGGGCGCGCGAACACCGGGAGCGAAGGGTTTTGGCCCGCGCGGCGTTGACGTGGCATATTTGCCGATAGGGAGCCTGCTGATGAACACTGCCACCAAAGCCCTGATCGCTGCCGGAGCCATCGCTGTGCTGGCCGGCCCGATCCTCGCCCAGCAAGGCCGCAGCGGCGAGCGGGTGGCGCCGCAATGCCGTGCCGCAATCGTCAAACTGTGCGGGACCGACCGCAGCCAGATGCGAACCTGCCTGCGCGACAAGATTTCCGAACTGTCCGATGAGTGCCGGGCCAGCCTGCGCCAACGGATCGACGCGCGCAACAGCGACCGGCGCGAGCGCGGCGGCGCGGCGGCCCAAGCAATCGCGCCGCAGACATTGTCTTATGGCAGCGACCCCTTGCAGGCCCTCGACCTGTGGGTGCCCGCCGCTGCCACGCCCGCACCGCTGGTGCTGTTCGTCCACGGCGGCGGGTGGAAGCGCGGGTCAAAAAGCAATGCGGTGGGCCGCGCGATGCCGGGGCATATGCTGGCGCAGGGCTATGCCTTTGCCTCGATCGATTACCGCCTTGTCCCGGCGGCGGCGGTGGAGCAGCAGGCAGCCGATGTCGCTGCGGCGCTGGCGCATCTCCTGAAGCGTGCCGACGAACTGGGGATCGACCGCAGCCGCGTGGTGCTCACCGGCCACTCTGCGGGCGCGCATCTGGTGGCGCTGGTGGGGACGGACGAGCGTTATCTGAAAGCCGTTGGCATCAGCTTTGCCGACATCGACGGGGTGATGCCCAATGACGGCGCGGCCTATGATGTGCCTTTCCAGATGGCGCAGGCCGGTCGCTTCATGTCCGGCACTTACGAACAAGCCTTCGGCACCGATCCGGCGCGGCAGAAGGCGCTTTCGCCAACACGCCACGCTGCCGCGCCCAACGCGCCTGCGTTCCTGCTGCTTCATGTCCTGCGACCCGATGGGGTGGCGCAGAACGCCGCGCTGTCAGAAGCATTGAGACGCGCGGGCACGGCGGTCGAGATCGGCAGCTTTCCGGGCGAAGGCCTGCGCGGCCATGCCGAGATCAATCGCAAGCTGGGTGAACCCGATTATCCCGCAACGCCGGTGATGGATGCGTGGCTCAGGAAGGTTTTGCGGTGATGGCCGTTCCCGGCGCCGGGGCTAAAGCGCCTGAACGTCACCGCCTTTGAGCACATGGCCGCAGCCCAGCGCACTGGCGTCCTCGCCCTCGGCCAGTTGCGCAACGGTGCGCCAGCCTTGGGCGCGCAGCCGCGCCGCTGCGGCACGGTCGTGACCTCGGGGGAGATACACCATCCGCGCCGCTTCAGGCTGAGGTGCGGCATCGGCAAGCCGATCAAGGTAGAGTGTAAAGCCGGTCGCCGGTTCGTCACTTCCGGCAATGCGGTAGGTGCCGCCCCGCCCTGCCGCGTGGCGCAGGCCTTCGGCATACAGGGTGAAGCCGAACCATGACTGGTATTCGAACCCGTGCCGCTCGGTCGGGTCGAGCGTGAAGCGCGCGGCATCCCCGATGTGGGCGGCGATCTGCGCCAATCCGTCCAGCCGCGATTTCAGGGCCCCGCCCGCGTCCACATCGCGCAGCGCCGCCAGCGCCGTTTCGAACGGCCCGGTGGCGTAAAGCAGCGGCAGGTAGGCCGCGCCGCCGGCAGCCTTCAATCCGCCGGCATCCTTGGTATCGAGTTCGCGGCGCACCGCTTCGATCTGTTCCAAATCCAGCGGAAAGGCTTTTTCAGCGAGCGTATCGACCAGATCGGGGAGCGTGAAATCGACCGATATGCCGGTAAGGCCCGCTGCGGTCAGCGCCTCGACCGCCAGCATCACCACCTCACTCGCGGCTGCCACGCTGTCCGCGCCGATCAGTTCCGCGCCCAGTTGCAGGCGTTCACGCGCCGGGTCGAGCTGGCTGGCCTTGATCACCACCGTATCGCCGCAATAGCCAAGCCGCAGCGGGCGCGGTGCGGTTTTGAGGCTGGTGGCAGCAATCCGCCCAACCTGCGGCGTCATGTCCTGGCGCAACGCCAGCGTCCGAAGGCTTGCCGGATCGACGAAGCGGAACATCGCCCGCGCTTCGCCTGCGATGGCTCCGGCCATGCGGCCCGCCAGCGAGGCTTCGAATTCGAGCAGCGGTGGGCGCACGCGGTCATAGCCGTGCGCGTCCAGCACATCGAGGCAGGCGCGCATCGCAGCCGTAATCCGCGCCGCTTCGGACGGCAGCCGGTCTTCGAGGCCTTCGGGGAGGAGATCGTTGGGTTTGGTCATTTTTGCTCACACGTCATCCCAGGCCTGACCCGGGATCGCCATCGTCCGGCACCCGACTGTGCGGATAGCGGCCCCGGGTCAAGCCCGGGGCGACGCCATCTCGATCAGAATGCCAAAGCCTTGACCAGCTTCACACCGTCGAGCCGCTCGGCCTCGGCCACGACCTCGGGTGTCAGCGGCTCGTCCAGGCTCAGCAGCAGAACCGCCTCCCCGCCCGCGTCGCGGCGGCCGAGGTTGAAGGTGCCGATGTTGATGCCGTGGCTGCCCAGCAGCGTGCCGATCCGGCCGATGAAGCCCGGCTTGTCGTCATTGACGATGTAAAGCATATGCCCGGCGAGTTCGGCCTCGATCCCGATGCCGAAGATTTCGACCAGTCGCGGCGATTCTGCACCGAACAACGTGCCTGCCACCGATCGCGGACCCTGCGCCGTTTCCACCGTCACACGCACCAGCGTGTTGAACGCGCCGTCGCGGTCATGGCGGATTTCGCTGACATCGAGCCCGCGCTCCTTGGCGAGGAACGGCGCGTTGACCATGTTCACCGTGTCCGAATAGCGGTGCATGAAGCCAGAAAGCACAGCGGCGGTGATCGGCTTGCCGTTCAGACCCGATGCGGCGCCTTCGCGTTCGATGCTGATGTGGGTGAGGTTGCCATGGGCCAGTTGGCCCACGAGGCTTCCCAGCCGTTCGGCCAGCGCCATGTAGGGCCGCAGCTTGGGGGCTTCCTCGGCAGACAGGCTCGGCACGTTGAGCGCATTGGTGACGCCGCCGTTGACGAGATAATCGGCCAGCTGTTCGGCCACTTGCAACGCCACATTGACCTGCGCTTCGGTGGTCGATGCGCCCAGGTGCGGGGTGCAGATGAAGTTTTTCGTGCCGAACAGCGGATGATCGGCAGCAGGCGGCTCGGTCTCGAACACGTCGAGCGCGGCGCCAGCCACCTGGCCGCTGTCGAGGCATTCCTTCAAGGCCGCTTCGTCAATCAGCCCGCCGCGCGCGCAATTGATGATGCGGATGCCCTTCTTGGCGTTTTCAAGCCGTTCGCGGTTGAGAATGTTGCGGGTCTCATCGGTCAGCGGCGTGTGCAATGTCACGAAATCGGCGCGGCTCAGCAGCGTGTCGAGATCGACCTTTTCGACGCCCATTTCCACGGCGCGTTCTTCGGTCAGGAAGGGATCATAGGCGATCACCTTCATCTTGAGGCCGAGCGCGCGGCTCGCCACGATGGAGCCGATATTGCCCGCGCCGATCAGGCCGAGCGTCTTGGCGGTGAGTTCGACGCCCATGAACCCGGCTTTGGGCCATTTGCCGTCTTGCGTCTGCGCATTGGCTTCCGGGATTTGCCGGGCGAGCGCAAACATCAGCGCAATCGCGTGTTCGGCGGTGGTGATCGAGTTGCCGAACGGGGTGTTCATCACCACCACGCCCTTGGCGCTGGCGTAGGGGATATCGACATTGTCGACGCCGATACCGGCGCGGCCGATCACCTTGAGGTTGGTGGCCGCATCGAGGATCGCCTTGGTCACCTTGGTCGAAGAGCGGATCGCAAGGCCTTCGTATTCGCCGATGCGGGCGATCAATTGCTCGGGCGTTTCGCCGGTGATGACATCGACATCGCAGCCACGCTCTTCGAAAATGCGCGCGGCGTTGGGGTCCATCTTGTCGGAAATGAGAACTTTGGGACGGGTCATGATAATCTTCCCTTCGTCATGCTGAACTTGTTTCAGCATACATCGAGCCTCCGAAAGCGGAGCTCGATGGGGAGAAATGGAACCCTGGAAGCGACGCTGTCCGAAGGACAATCGAGTTCAGGGTGACGGGATAAGTGAAGCGGAGACGGCGAAAATCAGCCGTTCTTGACCTTTTCGTAGGCCCATTCGATCCATGGCAGCAGGCGCTTGATGTCCTCCTGCTCGACCGTGGAGCCGCACCAGATGCGCAAGCTCGGCGGCGCATCGCGGTAGCCGTTGAAGTCGAAGCCGACGGCCCGTTCCTCAAGCAGCTTGACGATCTTCTTGGGCACGCCCGCCTTGTCCTCGTCCGAGAGGCTGTCGTACCAGTCGCCCTGGAACACCATGCACACGCCGGTGTTGGTGCGCTGGGCGGGATCGGCCACCATGTTGCGCAGCCACGGGGTCGCCTCGATCCAGTCCTTGACCAGATCCGCATTGGCATTGGCGCGCTCGACCAGTGCCTTGCGCCCGCCGATCGACTTGGCCCATTCCAGCGCCGCGATGTAATCTTCGGTCGCCAGCATCGACGGCGTGTTGATCGTTTCGCCCGCGAAGATGCCGAGGTTGAGCTTGTTGCCCTTCTTCATGCGGAACAGCTTGGGCATCGGCCATGGCGGATCGTAGCTTTCGATCCGGGCGACCGCCTTGGGGCTGAGGATCAGCATCCCGTGCTGCGCTTCGCTGCCCATCACCTTCTGCCAGGAATAGGTCGTCGCATCGAGCTTCGACCAGTCCATTTCCTGCGCGAAGATCGCGCTGGTGGCGTCGTTGATGGTGATGCCCTCGCGCCCGGCTTCGAGCCAGTCGGTGTTGGGGATCATCGCGCCGCTGGTGGTGCCGTTCCAGGTGAACACGACATCGTTGCGCTGCGGGATGGTGGTCAGATCGGGGATCTCGCCGTAATCGGCAGTGAGCACTTGCAGGTTGGGCAGCTTGAGCTGCTTCACCGCGTCCTGAATCCAGATGTTGCCGAAGCTCTCCCACGCGGCCACCGTGACCGGGCGCGCCGGGTCGAGCATCGCCCACATCGCGGCTTCGATCGCGCCGGTGTCGGATGCGGGCATGATGCCGATCAGATAATCATCGGGAATGCCGAGCAATTCACGGCTGAGGTCGATCGCGTACTTCAGCCGCGCCTTGCCCAGCGCCGAACGGTGCGAGCGGCCAAGCGATTCGGTTTTGAGCTTGTCCAGCGACCAGCCGGGGAATTTCGCCGTGGGGCCCGAGGAAAAGAAGGGGCGTTCAGGCTTGTGCGTAGGCTCGTGCTGGAGCCCGCGTGTGTATTCAGTCATGTATTCTCTCCTTGCAGAGAGCTCGCGCGGCGTTGGGACCGCGTGGCCCGCTCGCCGCACTAGAGTTGCGCCGAGAAGAGTCAACGTGAAATAACACGGATACGACCGAATGTTCTGCCGCAAGGTTCAATTGGGTCATCTGCGCCACTCGCCAAATGACGAGAATGTCACTAAACGGGCGTTTCCATGCACACTTCAGACCTTCGCATCGCCCTGTTCAGCGGCAACTACAATTACACCCGCGACGGGGCCAACCAGGCACTCAATCGGCTGGTGGGCTCGCTGCTGGCCAAGGGCGCAGCGGTGCGGGTATATGCGCCCAAAGTCGCCAGCCCCGATTTTGCCCCCACCGGCGATCTTGTCGGCTTGCCCAATGTGCCGATGCCGGTGAAAGGGCGCGGCGAATACCGGATGCCCACTCACCTTGGCGCCGCCGTTAAGCGTGATCTGGAAGCGTTCCGCCCGAACATCGTCCACTTGTCCTCGCCGGATCCCGCCGCCCACGCGGCGCTGCGCTGGGCGCGTGCGCAGGGCGTTCCGGTGCTTGCCAGCGTTCACACGCGGTTCGAAACCTATCCGCGCTATTACAAGATGGCCTTCCTGGAACCGCTGATCGTCAAGGGTCTGCGACGGTTTTACAACCGTTGAGATGCTCTGGTGGCGCCTTCCCAATCGATGATCGACGAATTGCTGGCGATGCGGATGCATGACCATATCGGACTGTGGAGCCGGGGCGTGGATCGCACGATTTTTTCCTCCGCACGACGCGATCCCGAATGGCGTTGCAATCTGGGCCTTGCAGACGGGGATGTCGCCATTGTCTTTCTTGGCCGGCTGGTGATGGAAAAGGGCCTTGATGTGTTTGCCGAAACCATCGTCCGGCTGCGCGACGCGGGCGCGCCGCACAAGGTGCTGGTGATAGGCGATGGCCCGGCAAGGGGCTGGTTCGAAACCAATATGCCTGGCGCAATCTTTGCCGGTTTCAAGACGGGCGAGGCGCTGGGGCAGGCGCTCGCCAGTGGTGATGTGTTTTTCAACCCCAGCGTCACCGAAACGTTCGGCAACGTCACTCTGGAAGCGATGGCGAGCGGCCTGCCCGTGGTTGCCGCAGGCGCCACGGGCAGCGCCAGTCTGGTCGCCGATGGTATCACCGGGCGCCTCGTATCGCCTTCGGGCAGCAAGGAGAGCGACGCTGCCGCCTTCGCAGCGGCGCTGGCACCCTATTGCATCGATCCGGCGCTGCGCACCGCGCATGGCGCCGCGGGGGAAACACGGGCCTGCGATTATAGTTGGGAAGCGATCAATCAGGTGGTCGCCGACACCTATGTCCAGCTTATCGGGGAGCGCGAGCGACGCAGGTCTTCCATCGACAAGGCCGCGTGACGCGACGACCCGCTCAGCGCAGAAACCCGGCTTGCGCCAACCGGCGGGTATAGAACAACAGGAACAGCGTTACGGCCCAGATCGCGAGGTCGAGCGCCGGGGACTGCATGTCGGCAGGCAACGCGATCAATAGGTGATTGTAAAGCGTCATGACGGCAAGGCCGATCAAAGCGACCACCATCGCTGTCATCGCCCAGCGCGAACGCAACAGTATCAGCACTGAACCGGCAAAAGCGCCCCATACCCCCAACGCCCAGAAGGCAATAATGACGGTGGGATAGCTTTCCATGAAAGCGATCTGCGCAGGCGTCATCCCCATGTCGGCAAGCATGCCCAACGCGGTCGTGGTGTAGCTGATGATGCCCATCGTATTGAACACCAAGGTCAGCAGCCCCACCACCCAAAGGTGCAGCGGCGCTTTGGCAGTGTCAGCCGATGGTGTTGTCATGCGCGCTCTTCCCCGTCCGTCGCGACCCGAACGGGAAAGAGCGTATTCCTAACGCAGGTTAACCGCAATCGGCCTGTGCGCTCACAGGCGCTCGATGCGCTTGGCCATCTCGTCGATCATGTCGACAATCTCGTTGATGGTTCGCTCGTCAAGCTTGCCGCTGCGGGCGCGGTTCTTCAGCACCGATCCCAGATTGCCCATCGCCCGGAACAGATCCGGGGAGCGGACATTTTCCGCGCGCGTGGCATGGCGCCCCAAACGGCGCATCAATGCTTCGACTTCGTCGGTGCGGGTCGCGAGTTCTTCGCGGCCCGTGTCGGTCGCGGCGAACGGCTTCTTCGCACCCTCTGCCTCGGCCTGCTGGATCACGCCTTCATCCTCGAGCAGTTGCAGCGTCGGATAGACCGCGCCGGGGCTCGGCGCATAATCGCCCCCGGTCAGCTCCTCGATTTCCTTGATGAGTTCGTAGCCGTGGCTGGGCTTGTCCGCGATCAACGCCAGCAGCGCGAGGCGCAGTTCGCCCGAGGCAAACATCCGCCCCCGGCGCCCGCGCCGAAAACGACCGGCTTCGGCACCGCGATCCTCGCCGTCTTCACCCTCGTCACGCCAGCGCGGGTTCATGCCAGGCTTGTCGAACTTTGAACCGGCAAAGTTCATATTTCCGTTCATGGCCATCATTGCCATCGTTTCGGCAAACTTTTCCCAGCCGCCGCCGCGCCCATATCTGTTCCAGGTCATTGCAGGTCTCCTTCTCATTTCGATACACCCAAGATATATCTTAGACCTATCTTCGCAAGAGGTTCACCTGCCCGATCTTTCCTTTTCCGCCGACAAGCCTATCACGCCCGACGAATGACGGACCTGTTCGGACAAGATGCATCTGCGCCCCCGCAAGTCGCCCCATCGGCTGACGCGCCGCTGGCCGATCGGCTGCGCCCGGCAACCCTTGCCGAAGTGGTAGGGCAGGAACACCTGACCGGGCCTGAAGGCGCGATCGGACGGATGGTGGCGGCGGGCAAGCTTGCCAGTATCATTCTGTGGGGCCCTCCTGGCACCGGCAAGACGAGTATTGCACGTTTGCTGGCCGACGCTGTGGGGATGCGTTTTACAGCAATCAGCGCCGTGTTTTCCGGCGTGGCGGACTTGAAGAAAGCCTTTGCCGAGGCCGAAAAGATGGCCGGCGCGGGCCGCAAGACGCTGTTGTTCGTGGACGAGATTCACCGCTTCAACCGCGCGCAGCAGGACGGATTTCTGCCCTATGTTGAACGCGGTGTGGTCACACTGGTCGGCGCAACCACCGAAAATCCGAGCTTTGCTCTGAATGCCGCCCTTCTGAGCCGCGCGCAGGTGCTGGTGCTGAACCGGCTGGACGAGGCCGCACTGAACGCCTTGCTGACAAAGGCGGAAGGCCTGGAGGGCGCGCTCCCCGTGACGCCGGACGCGCGCACCGCACTGATCGCTCAGGCCGATGGTGACGGCCGGTTTTTGCTGGGCCAGGCCGAGACGCTTTATGCCGCTGGGCTGACCGACCCTCTCGATCCTGCCGCCCTTGGCAATTTCCTGCAGCGCCGGGTGGCCGTGTATGACAAGGACCGCGACGGACATTACAATCTTATCTCTGCCTTGCACAAAGCCGTGCGCGGCAGCGATCCGCAGGCAGCATTATATTACCTTGCACGAATGCTGACCGCCGGTGAAGAACCGCTATTTCTGGCACGGCGCTTGGTGCGCATGGCCGTTGAGGACATCGGCCTGGCTGATCCGCACGCCTTGCCGCAATGCATGGCTGCGATGGAGGCATACCGCTTTCTGGGATCACCCGAAGGCGAACTGGCGCTGGCGCAAGCGTGCCTGTATCTTGCCACCGCGCCCAAATCGAACGCCGTTTACAAGGCGCAAAAAGCCGCCTGGAAATCCGCAAAGGACACCGGCAGCCTGATGCCGCCGATGAACATCGTGAACGCGGCGACCGGCCTGATGGAGACCCTGGGCTACGGTCAGGGCTACACCTATGATCATGACACGCCCGAGGGCTTTTCCGGCGATGATTACTGGCCAGAGGCGCTGGCCCCCCAAACCTTCTACACGCCGATCGAACGCGGGTTCGAACGCGAGATCAAAAAGCGCCTGGATTACTGGGATAAGCTGCGAACGGATCGAGCATGAGCCGCTTTGCCCGCTTCCTGGCCGTCGATTGGTCGGGCGCAAAGGGGGCGCGGCAGAAGGGCATTGCGCTGGCCGTTGCGCTGGCCGATGGCGGCCCGCCGATGCTGCTCCCGTCGCCCGATCCCAAGGGCTGGGCACGCGCCGAAGTATTGGTTTTGCTGGGCGACCTTGAAGGGCCGACGCTGGTGGGCCTCGATCTCGGAATTTCCTTGCCATTTGCTGATGCAGGCGCGTTCTTCCCCGGTTGGGACCAAAGCCCTGCCGACGCGCGGGGCCTATGGGCCCTGATCGATGCCCTATGTGCAGACGATCCGCATCTGGAAGCCGGAGGCTTTGTCACACACGCGCAAGCCTCACGCTACTTCCGTCATGGCAAGGGGCACGAAGGCGACCGCTTTCTTCTTCCCGGCGCTGCGACCCGGGAAGGCCGGTTCCGGCGTGCTGAGGCGGCGCAGCGCAATCAGGGGGTGAGGCCGGTCAGCAATTTCAATCTGGTCGGTGCGGCGCAGGTCGGGAAGTCGAGCCTTACGGGCATGCGGATGTTGCACCGCCTTGGCGGACGCGTACCGGTCTGGCCGGTCGATCCGCTGCCTGACACAGGCTCGGTCATCACCGAAATCTACACCTCGATGGCCGCACGGCTCGGCGGGGTGACGGGAACCGCAACGAAAATGAGAAGTTTTGAGGCGTTAAACGATGCGCTGGATGCGATCGGATCAGCGCCGGTCGCCGGCACCGGCGCAATCGATGACCATTCATCCGACGCGCTCCTTACCGCAGCATGGCTGCGGCGGGTGTATGAGAGCCGGGACTTTTGGCATCCCCCAGGCCTGACGCCTGACATTGCCCGCACCGAAGGGTGGACATTCGGCGCGCTTTAGGGAGCGATAATCATGTGTGATTCCGCCTCTTGAGGGCGATGGGAATTAAAGCTAGGGCGCACACACGGTCAGCCGGCTTAGCTCAGTTGGTAGAGCACCTGATTTGTAATCAGGGGGCCACGGGTTCGAATCCTGTAGCCGGCACCATTTTTATCGTTATTTTTCATGTAGTTATTTTCCGATATGGCGCGATTTCCCTTGATTGCCATTCGCTAGACACCGAATAGACACCGTTCACGTGCCTAGGGGGCTGCCCGGCGGTCAATCTCATCGAGCTGCACCCGCCACCATTCAAGGGCATCATCAATCAAGTCCCGACCGTCTTGACCTGCGTAAGGTCCGTCATCCATCGGACGGAAAAGATTTTCCTCGATGAGGTCATCTAGAGTGATGGGCTCCTTCGAGAGGGCTGCCGCCACGTTTATGATGGCTATCGCTCCCTCTGACATGGCAGTGGACTTGTAACGGTTTTGCGCCGGTCACCGATCTCTTTATGCCACCTTGGCCTCGAATGCGAGCGGGCTGATGCCGCCCAGATATGAGTGGCGCCTGCGGGTGTTGTAGAACCCGTTGATG
>Ga0100392_1000063_pt1 | contig 111712 bp, 98 predicted proteins | sample CryGeymeta201516_FD_81548 | JGI IMG/M metagenome (GOLD analysis project Ga0100392, IMG submission 81548) | Groundwater microbial communities from Crystal Geyser aquifers in Utah, USA - Crystal Geyser metaG 2015-16 | ecosystem: Environmental > Aquatic > Deep subsurface > Groundwater | place... | reverse complement strand
TCATGCCAATCCCTTTTCGAGAAAATTGCGCAACACGCGCGCGCCGGTGCTGGCCGAGCGCTCGGGATGAAACTGCGCGCCCGCTACATTGCCCCGTTGCACCATGGCCGCGAATCGTTGCCCATGGTCACAGGCGGCGATGCAGTCGGTGCTGACTGGCGCCGCATAACTGTGTACGAAATAGGCTTGCGCACACGCATCGATGCCGGCGAGTAGCGACACCGCACGCAGCGGTTGCAGCGTGTTCCAGCCCATGTGCGGAATGCGCACGCCGGGCGCATCGGGAAGCAGCGTGACCCGCCCCCGCAGCAAACCAAGGCACGGCGTGTCGCCCTCGTCGGAGGCCTCGAACAGCAACTGCATGCCGAGACAGATGCCAAGCAGCGGCACCGTCAGTTCACGCAACGTTTGCACCAGATCGAGTTCGCGCAAGCGCGCCATCGCCGGCGCCGCCGCGCCGACACCGGGCAGGATGACCCGCTCGGCACGAACAATCACTGCGGCATCGCCGGTCAGTTCGGCATCCACCCCGAGCCGCTGCAAGGCAAAGCACACCGAGGCGATATTGGCACCGCCCGAGTCGACCACCGCGACCTTCATAGCTGGCCCTTGGTGCTGGGCAACTCGCTGCCGCTGCGCGCGATGGCCTGGCGCAGCGCGCGCGCCACTGCCTTGAAGCAGGCTTCGACCATGTGATGCGCATTCTCGCCGCGCACGCTCAGGTGCAGGTTGAGGCCGGCGGCATCGCACAGCGAGCGGAAGAAATGCGGCACCAGCTCGGTGGCAAGGCCGCCGACCTGCTCGCGCGGGAACACGCCATCGAATACGAAGTACGCACGCCCGGAACAATCCAGCGCCACACTCGCCAACGCTTCATCCATCGGCAGCCGCAGTTCTACCCGCGCGTTATCGGCATCGGCCTGGCCATAGCGCGCGATGCCGCGTTTGTCGGCTAGCGCCTTGCGTAGCGCCTCGCCCAACGCCAACGCGCTGTCCTCGACGGTGTGATGCTCATCGATATGCAGATCGCCGGCACAGCGCAGCTCCAGCGCAAAACCGCCATGCTTGCCGAGTTGTTCGAGCATGTGATCGAAGAAGCCGATGCCGGTGTGTACCTGCGGCTCGGCAACACGATCGAGATCGATCATGACGCGAATGTCGGTTTCACGGGTGGTTCGCTGCACCTTGGCAACGCGCGGCGCATCGGCGAGCAGATGCGCAATCTGCGGCCAATCCAGATGGCCCGGTGCCAGACGCAGACCACGGCAGCCAAGGTTTTGCGCCAGTTGCATATCGGTTTCGCGATCGCCGATCACCACGCTGGCGGCCAGATCGATAGCGCGATCGCGCAGGTAATGCAGCAGCATGCCAATGCCGGGTTTGCGGGTCGGCGCATTGTCGTGTTCACAATGCGGGTCGATCAAAACCTCACGGAACACGATGCCCTGAGAGGCGAGGATTTGCAGCAACAGCGCCTGCGGGCCGTCGAAATCCGCGCGCGGAAAACTGGCCGTGCCCAGACCATCCTGGTTGCTCACCATCACGAATTGGTAGCCGGCATCGCGGATGCGCAGCAGCGCCGGGATCACCCCTTCGACCAGCCGCAACTTGGCGAAACTGTCGATCTGGAAGTCGGCTGGCTCTTCAATCAACACGCCGTCGCGGTCGAGGAATGCAATGCGGATCATGCGCGGGCTCCGGCGGCAATCGAGGCACCCAGTGCGGCGAGCACCTGATCGTTTTCTGCCGGGCTGCCGATGCTGATGCGCAACGCATCGCCCAACTGCGGCTGCGCACGCATGTCGCGCACCATGATGCCGGCCGCCAGCAGCCGCGCCAATGCCGCTTCGGCATCGGCAAAGCGCGCCAGCAGATAGTTGCCCTGCGAGGGATATACCCGGCGCACGCCGGGACATGCGCCAAGCGCACCGTGCAAGCGTTCGCGCTCGGCGATCAACTCAGCCACGCGGGCACGGGTGATCGCCAACGCGGCCGGCGTTAGCGCCGCCAGCGCCACGTCGACGCACGGCGTTGGCAGCGGATACGGTGCCTGACAATTGCGCAGCACGGCGATCAGTACCGGATCGGCGATCAAGCAACCGATGCGTGCCGCCGCCAGCGCATGCGCCTTGGACAGCGTGCGCAACACCGCAACATTACGGTGCGCTGCCAGCAGTGTGCTCGCCGAAGGCTGCGCGTTGAACTCGCCATAGGCCTCATCAACCACCACCACCGCCTGCCCGCCAACAGCGTTTGCCAGCGCGGCGATGGCGTCCAGCGGCACGCCCTGCCCGGTGGGATTGGCCGGCGAACAGACAAACACCAGCCGCGCCTTGCCGCGCAGCGCCGCTTCGGTAATCGCAGCCATGTCGGTGCTGAAGCCGGCCTCGCCATCGCGCAATGGCACCTCGATCAATGGCGCGTTCTGCAGCCGCGCGCATACCGCGTACATGCCGAACACCGGTGGCGTAGCGATCACCGCATCCACCCCAGGCCGACACAGCGCGCGCACCAACAGGTCAATGGCCTCGTCGCTGCCGCGGCCAATCAGCAGTTGCTCGGCGCTGACGCCGTACAATTGCGCCAGCGCGGTGCGCAACGCTGCGGGCTGCGGCTCGGGATAACGCCGGCAGTGGGCATCGGGATCGGCCGGGTTGGGCCACGGGTTTTCGTTGGCATTGAGCCACACGTTGGCCGGCAGCGTGCCGCTGCGCCGCGCCGAGGAATAACCAGCGAAGTCGCGCAGATCCGGTCGCAACAAATCGAGCAGGTTGCTCATCGGCCGCTCCCGGAATCGATGCGCAAACGCACCGCCTGCGCGTGCGCGTGCAACCCCTCCGCCTCGGCAATGCGCAGCGCGCACGGGCCGATGGCGGCAATGCCATCGGCACTCACCGCCTGCACGCTGATGCTCTTCTGGAAACTGGCCACACTGACACCACTGTAGGCGCGCGCCGCGCCACCGGTTGGCAACACATGGTTGGTGCCACTGCAATAGTCGCCCAATGCCTCCGGCGCATAGTCGCCGAGAAACACCGAGCCGGCGCTGAGCACCTGATCGAGCCCCGCGCGCGGCTCGCGCAGCGCCAGAATCAGATGCTCGGGTGCGTAGCGGTTGCTGATCGCGAACGCCTCAGCCAGCGACCGCACCGCGATCAGGCGCGCATGCGCCAGCGCTTGTGCGGCGATCTGCGCGCGCGGCAGCAATGCCAGTTGCCGTTCCAGTTCCACCACCACTGCATCGAGCAACGCCGCGCTGTCGCTGAGCAGCAGCACCTGCGAATCCGGGCCGTGCTCAGCCTGCGACAGCAGGTCGGCGGCAACGAATGCCGGGTTGGCACCGGCATCGGCGATCACCAGAACTTCCGATGGCCCTGCCGGCATATCGATCGCCGGGCCATTCTCGGCGCTGCTGACCGTCTGTTTGGCGGCGGTAACCCAGGTATTGCCGGGGCCGAACAACTTGTCGCAGCGCGGCACGCTGGCGGTGCCGATCGCCATCGCGGCAATCGCCTGCGCACCGCCGAGCTTGAACACGGTGTCGATGCCGCACAATTGCGCGGCGTACAGCACCGCCGGATCGAGCGAACCATCAGCGCGCGGCGGCGAGCACAACACCACCTCGGCACAACCGGCCAGCATTGCCGGCACACCCAACATCAACGCGGTGGACGGCAGCGGCGCACTGCCGGCGGGCACGTACAAACCGACCCGCGCAATCGGCCGGAGCACGCGACCACAACGCACGCCGGGCGCGGTATCGATCTCGAACTCAGCGCTCATGCCGGCACGGTGCCAGGCCACGATGCGCTGCTGCGCTTCAAGCAATGCCTGTTTGAGGGCGTCGTCGATCAGCGCCGCCGCGGTGGTGAACTCGTCGGCACTGACGCGCAGACGATCGAGTTCCACCCCATCAAAGCGCCGCGTCAATGCCTTGAGTGCAAAATCGCCGTCCGCGCACACCTGCGCGATGATGCGCTGCACGCCCTCGCGCACGCTCTCGGCAATGCCCAGCGTTGGCCGCTGCAAAGCCGCACCGCGCCCCGCTTCGTCAAGGGTGTTCCAGTCGATGCGTTTCATGCCAGCATCCGCTCCACCGGCAGCACCAGCACACCACGCGCACCGGCGCGTTTGAGGTCTTCCAGCCGTTGCCAGGTCAGCGCCGTGCGACACACCGCCTGCAACGCCACCTCGGACAGCGCGCCATCCAGGCTCAGCACCGTCGGTGCCTCGGCGTCGGGCAGCAGTGTCAGCAGTTCCGGCAACGCCGAGCGCGCTGCTTGAAACATCACCAGCTTGCTGTCGCGCACGCTGAGTACGCCGTCGAGCCGGCGCAACAACAGCGCCGCCAGCTCGCTGCGGGCATCTTCGAATGGTTCGACCGGCGCCACCAGCACCGCCTCGCTGTGAAAGATCACCGCCGTTTCGCGCAGTTGATTGGCAAGCAAGGTAGCGCCGCTGGACACCAGATCGCAGATCGCGTCGGCCTTGCCCAGGCGCGGCGCGATTTCCACCGACCCGGACAATTCCACCACCTGCGCATCCACCGCGTTCTGGCGCAACCAACGCCCCAGCAATTGCGGATAGCTGGTAGCGACCCGCTTGCCGGCCAAATCGCCCGGCCCATTCCATGGCCACTCCTGCGGCACCGCCAGCGACAACCGACAACCGCCAAAGCCGAGCTGACGAATGGCCTGATAGGCAGCCGGCAACGCCTGTTGTTCGCGCGCCACCGCCTGCTCCTCCAGCACATTGTTGCCGACCACCCCGAGATCGCAGACCCCTTCGGCAATCAGGCCGGGAATGTCGTCATCACGCACCAGCAACAGATCGATCGGCAACGACTCGCCAAAACAGAACAGCCGATCGCGGCTTTCGCGAAATGCGAGGCCGGCGCGTTCCAGCAGGTCACGTGCCGGTGCCGACAGGCGCCCGGACTTTTGAATGGCAATTCGCAAACGCTCGCGCGATTTCATGGCGGTTCCAGCAGGTTCGGAAAGACGATTCAACGCGCCGTAGTGGCGCGCTGCGCGAGTTGATTCAGTGCATGGCGATAGCCGCCGCTGCCACTATCAAGGCAGCGGGCGATACGTCCGATGGTGGTGACGCTGACCGCGGTGCGCTCATGGATATCGCGGTAGGCGACGCCCTCGATCAGCAATGGCACCACCCGCCAGCGATCGGCCAGCGCCTGCAATTCGGCCGGCGTGCACAGATCGACCAGGAACGCGCGCATTTGGGCCGGGCTTTCCAGCGCCAGCAAGGCTTGCACCAGCCCGTTCAGGGCCCGGTTGTCGCCAGTCGCAGGTTTGATCGAACGCTTTTTCATCACGCACCAATGTAATAACGCGCTGTTACGTTAACACAGCACGGTGGGTACGGTCAATGCACTGCCCGTGGCTTGCTGGATGAGCAGGTGCGTGCGCTGGCCGCATTCGAGGCCGCGGGTGAGCGTGTCCCACAAGCATTGGCGCGCTCATAGGCTGCCGCGCGACAACCTTGACTTGGCCATATGTTGTACGTACGCTGTGCGACGTGAATACGCTCTGCTTTGAATGGGATTCGCAAAAAGCCGAGGCCAACGCCAAGAAGCACGGCATCACCTTCGATGAGGCAACGTCGGTCTTCGCAGATGAACGCGCCAAACTCATTGATGATCCAGATCACTCTCACGCAGAAGATCGCTTCATTCTGCTTGGACTGAGCAGATCGCTCCGCCTGCTCGTCGTCTGTCACTGTTATCGCGACCGGAACAATACGATCCGGCTCATCTCAGCCAGGAAGGCAACAGCAGCGGAATCGTTGCAGTACTCGTAACGGTGCAATCATGCGCAAAGAATACGATTTCTCCAAAGCACGAAAGAATCCATATGCCGCAAAGTTGAAGCGGCCCGTGACAATCCGGCTTGATGAGTCGTCGATTGCCTACTTCAAGGAGGTCTCCGAGGAAGTGGGCATTCCGTATCAGAGCCTGATCAACTTGTATTTGCGCGACTGTGCCGCCGCGCATCGCAAGCTTAATCTCGACTGGAAGTAACTCCGCAGCGGGCAAGGTCAGGCTCGCGTCGGTTTCGGATTGGTTCGCTTGAGAATATGGGTGTCCAGGGCGGCCCTCCAGGGCTGCCCAAGGCTGCCATTTTCTCTCTTGGGTCGGCCACTGGCCGAAGCACGTGCAGACGCCGAGCGAACGCGCGACTCGCCACGTGGTCAGCGCGCCGTCAGGGGACTTTGAGGTGTACGAAACTGCCAGACGTAAGAAATCCGGCGATGAGAAGCAGACGAAAGGCGACCCAGTAGCGCAAGTACGGTAAATCGAAGGTCTCCGGCATCGTGATATTCCACAGCCACTGAAATATTGCGGCGCCAACCAGCAGAAATGATGCAACTAAAAGCAGGAAGAACAGCATGGGACCCCCAGATGGGCTATGTGAGCACGCCGGGGTCAGGTCTTGTATTGATAAACCGCACTACTGAGCGCGAGCGGACGAAAAGTACATCGGCACACTGGGGCAAGCGGCCCCAACATGGCGCGACGCTGGCATTCAGGGTAATGTTTGCGTCGAGGGGTTGGGGGATTCGGATGGATCTAAAGCGTGTCGAACCGGTTGCGCGATGGTGCGTTGCCGCATTGGCGTTGGCTTTATCGGTTAGCGCCCCGGCGTGGTCGACGCAAACCCACATCGATCAGGCCACTACGAAAATCGATCTGCGCGACGACTCGACCTGGCTACTCGACGAACACGCCGATCAAAGCGCCGAGGCCATGTTCGAGCGGGTCGATGCCGGCAGTTTTCGGCCACTGCCGGCAAACGGCCCCGCGTTCGGTTTTCATGATGGTGCATTCTGGCTGCACAGCAGTGTGCTCAATCGCAGCGGTGCCGATCAACGCTGGCTGCTGGTGTTGTCTTATGCGTTGATCGACTCCCTCGATTTGTACCTGCGCTACCCCGATGGCCGGATCGAGCACCAGGTGTCGGGAGACACTCTCAGCTTTGCCGCACGCGCGGTACGCTACCGCCATCCCAATTTCTGGGTCGACATCGGCAACGGCGAGGATGTCGACCTGCTGTTGCGGGCGCAGAGCCGCAGCTCGATCCAGTTGCCGCTGATGATCTATTCACCCACCGCGTTTGCCGAAATGGCGCACCGCACGCAACTGGGCCTCGGCATTTACTACGGCATCCTGCTGGGCCTGCTGCTGTACAACCTGATCCTGTGGCTATCGCTGCGCGATGCCAATCACCTGTGGTATGTGCTGCATCTGACCGGAATCGGGTTGATCAGCGCCTGTATCTACGGCCTTGCGTTCGAATGGCTGTGGCCGCAATCCCCGTGGCTGGCCAACCAGTCGGTGCCCATGGCCATCGCCCTCGCACAACTGGCGATGCAGCAGTTCGCGCGGCGTTTTCTCGACTTGCGTCGTATCTGGCCGATCGGCGATCGCGTCGCGCAAGGTTTTCTGGCGTTGTACGCGGTGCTCGCCATCGCCGCGCTGGCGTTGCCTTACCGCACCGCTGTGTTGATCGGTACCGCGCTGGTGTTTCCGGGCGTGGTTTTTATCCTGATCGAAGGCATCTATGCCACCCGCCACGGTTACCGGGCCGCACGGCTGTTCCTGCTGTCGTGGTCGATCCTGCTGTTGGGTTCGGTGGCATATGCGATGGTGTCGTTTGGCGTGCTGCCAAAAACCCTGCTCACCGAATACGGCATCCAGATCGGTTCGACGTTCGAAATGCTGGGTTTGTCGTTTGCGCTGGCCTACCGCTACGTTGCCTTGCGCAGCGAAAACGAGCGCATCATCCAGTCCGCGCGGAACCAGTTGGAGCAGCGCGTCGCCGAACGCACCGGCGAATTGCAAAGCGCGCTGGAGCAACTCGCCGACGCCAATGCACGCCTGCGTCAACTCAACCGTCACGACCCACTGACCGGCGCCTACAACCGCAGCCATGTCAGTGAAAGCTACGAGTGCATGCTCAAGCAAGTACAGTACGACCAGCAGCATCTCGGCATCCTGATTGTCGACGTGGATCACTTCAAGTCGATCAACGATAGCTACGGCCACCTCGCCGGCGATGAGTGCCTGCGCGAAGTGGCCATGCGCATCAAAACCACGTTGCACGACGAGCGCTGCGTGGTTGCGCGATTCAGCGGCGAGGAGTTCGTCATCCTGTCGCCGTGCATCGACTGGAATGACCTGTGCGCCATCGGTGAGCACCTGCGCCAGCAGTTTGCCGCCAGCCCGCTGGTGTGTCAGGGCATGGCGATGACGATCTCGGTCAGCATCGGCGTGCACCTGATCGACCCGCATGCGCCGGAACCGTTGGATCGGGCGCTGACATTCGCAGACCACGCCTTGACGGCCGCCAAGAAGGCGGGCCGCAATAGCGTCATGGGCAGCAACGCCATCGGCTGAGTGTGCGGCGCGTGCTCAGGGCAGACGGGCGGCGATCGCTTGCCAATCGAACCCCGCGGCCAGGGTGCCGAACGCCTGCCGCCGGCCAGCAGCGAGCCGGCTGGCGCAGAACGCCACCGCCAGCGGCGAACGGGCGCGCAGCAGGGTTGCGGCCTGTACGGCGATGGCGATCCGCTCGACCAGTGCCCGCGCAATCGGTTCAAGTTCACCCGGACGCGCCAACAACGCCGCCAGCGCGGCGGCCTCGGCATCGAGCGCGTCGTTATCACCGGCGACAGCCGCCAGTTCATCCAGCAGCGCCGCACGCGCTTCGGGTTCGCGCGCCAGTGTCCGCAGCACATCCAGGCACTGGATATTGCCGCAGCCTTCCCAGATCGAATTGAGCGGCGCTTCGCGATACAGCCGCGCCAGCATCGCCCCCTCGACATAGCCGGCACCACCGAGGCATTCCTGTGCTTCGTTGACGAACGCCGGTGCGCGTTTGCACACCCAGTATTTGCCGACCGCCGTTGCCAGCCGCGCGAACGCCGCTTCGCGTGGCTCGCGGCCACCGCCATCAACGGCGCGCGCCACCCGCATCGCCAGCACCATCGCCGCTTCCGATTCCAGCGCCAGATCGGCCAACACATTGCGCATCAGCGGCTGATCGATCAAATGCTTGCCGAACGCCTGCCGCTGGCGCGCGTGGTGCGCCGCCTGGGTCAGCGCCATGCGCATTTCCGCTGCCGAACCGATCAAACATTCCAGCCGTGTCAGCGCCACCATTTCAAGGATGGTGGCAACGCCCCTGCCCTCGTCGCCGATGCGATGCGCGAAGGCGTTGCAGAACTCGACTTCGCTCGACGCGTTCGACCAATTGCCGAGCTTGTCCTTGAGCCGCATGATGCGCAGCGCATTGGCGCTGCCATCGGGCCGCCAACGCGGCAACAGCAAGCAAGTCAGCCCACCCGCTGCTTGTGCCAGCACCAGAAACGCATCCGACATCGGCGCCGACATGAACCACTTGTGGCCGATCAGCGTGTAGCTGCCGTCGCTGGCGACGCTGGCGCGGGTGCTGTTGGTGCGCACATCCGAGCCGCCCTGCTTCTCGGTCATGCCCATGCCGAAGGTGACGCCCATTTTTTCCGCCATCGGCCGATTGCGCGGGTCGTAATGTGCGGCGCTGGCCTTGCTCAGCCATTGCGGGTCGATGCCACTGGCCTTGGCCAGCACCGGATAGGCGGCGTAACTCATGGTCAGCGGGCAACTGGTGCCCTGCTCGGCCTGGTGGTGCAGGTACGACAGCACCGCACGCGCAACCTGCGCGCCGGGCTGCGGGTCACGCCAGGCAAACGCATGCACGCCATGCTCAACGCCGAGCTGCATCAGGCGATGATAGGCGGGGTGATACTCGATCTCATCGACGCGATGGCCGTAGCGATCATGGCTGCGCAACTGCGGCCGAAAGCGATTGGCATCCACGCCCAAATCGAGCCCCTCGCGGGCCATGACTGCGCCATAGGCGACCAGTGCCGGTTCGGCCCAGGCCGCGCCGTCGCGCGCCACCGCTTCGCACAACGCCAGGTCGCGGGTATAGAGGTTATCTGGCGCAAATGGCTCGGGTTGATTCTCAACCGTGTGGGTCTGGAACGGTTCTAGCGCGATCATTGCCGGCTCCTTGCATGCAGACAGGCCATTGTGCGCGATCGCGGGCCGCCGAGCATCGCCCACAGCGGCACCACATCACCTGTGGGAGCGCGCCTGCGCGCGAAGCTTTCACCATGTTGTTCGCCGGCAGGCCGGCTGCCAAAACAAAAAAACGGGTCTCTGCCTTTGTCGGAGCCACCCTGTGGGCGACCCGCGTGCACCCCGGCTGGAAGAATAGGGTCGCTCGCAGGGTACTCCTACAAAAAACGAAGCTCTGCTGTGGGAGGGAGCCCCCTGCGCGTGACCCAACACTCAGGCACGTGCAAGCGCGGCGATGACTGCCGGCAAATGCCGCGACGCCTGATCCAGATTGGCGTGCACTTCATCCATGGTGATTGCGTGCGGCTGCGGGTCGCAGCCAGCGGCCCAGTTGGCAACCAGCGCCAGGCAGGCGTAGTGCAGATCAAGCTCACGGGCGAGTGCGGCTTCGGGCATGCCGGTCATGCCGACCAGATCGCAGCCATCGCGGCGCATGCGGGCGATCTCGGCATTGGTTTCCAGACGCGGCCCCTGGGTGACGCCATAGCAACCGTCATCGACCACGTCGACACCAGCCTGCTGCGCGGCGGCCAACAACTGCGCGCGCAATGCCGGGGTATACGGCGCGCCCATATCGACATGCTGCACCGGCGTATCGGCTTCCTCGCAGAAGGTGCCAACGCGGCCCCAACTATAATCGATCAACTGCTCGGGCACGCCGAGCATGGCCGGGCCGTAGTGCGCGCTGATGCCGCCGACCGCATTGATCGCCAGCACGCGCTGCGCGCCGATCGCGTGCAAGGCCCAGACATTGGCGCGGTAATTGATGCGGTGCGGTGGCAGGTGGTGCCCTTCGCCGTGACGAGCAAGAAATGCCACCCGCGCGCCACCCATCAGCCCAATGCGAATCGGCGCCGAGGGCTCGCCGTACGGGGTATCGATGCGCAATTCGCGCGCCTCGCGCAGCGCTTCCAGCGCATACACCCCGGTGCCGCCGATCACGGCAAGGGCGAGGTCATCGAATCGCGGCGTTGTCATGTTCAGTCGCGCAGTGCGTAAATGGCCGGCAGGTTGCGGCCCTGCTCGTAGTAATCCATGCCGAAGCCGAACACATAACGATCGGGCACTTCCAGGCCCCAGTAATCGGGCACCATGCTGGGCAAGCCACGGCCATGACGCTTCCAGGCGAGTACCGCAATGCACACTTCGGCGGCGCCCTGATCCAGGCACCAGCGCCGCACTTCATCCAGGGTGGGGCCTTCATCGAGAATGTCATCGACCAGCAACACCCGTTTGCCGCTGAGATCGATGCGCGGCCGCCGCAGCCACGTCAGGGTGCCGCCATCGGTCTGGCCGCGGTAGCGGGTGGCGTGCAGGTAATCAAAGGCAATATCGAAATCCAGTTGCAGCGCCAGCAGCGCACCAAAGAACATGCCGCCATTCATCACCGTCAGAAAAACCGGTGGCTGCTCGTGGTAATCCGTGCGGATCGCCAGCGCCATGCGCGCGATGGCGGTTTCCAGTGCCGCGCGGTCATGGATCAGATCGCTGTTGGCCAGGGCTTCGGACAAGGGGTGTTGGTTCACGTCAACTCCATCAGATCAAGGTAGACTCAAACGCAGACAGCGCGCGTTCGGCTTCGCTGCGGCGTGGCGTCGCCAGCAATTGGTCCCAACCACAGGCACCGCGACCCAGCAACGCGCTGATCGCAGCGGTATTGCTCAGCGGCCGCGCCGCCATCGCCGCCAGTGCATCTTCCACCAGCGCCGGCGCGCATACCAGCACCAGATCGCAACCGGCATCCAGATGCGCGCCGATGCGCGCTTTCACGCCGCCGGCCGACTCGGCTGCCGCCATGCCGATGTCGTCGCTGAACACCACGCCGCGAAAGCCCATTTGCGCACGCAAAATCGTATTGATCCAGTGCGATGAATAGCCGGCGGCCTGTGCATCCACGGCCGGATAGCTGACATGCGCCATCATCACCGCGTCGGCACCGGCGGCGATCCCGGCAGTGAACGGCAGCAAATCCTCGCCACGCAGTTGCACCAGCGGACGCGGATCGAGCGCAGCATCGACATGGGTGTCTTCCAGCACCGAGCCATGGCCCGGGAAATGCTTGAGCGTGGCCGGCATACCGGCCGCGTGCATGCCGGCGACGTAGGCGCGGGTGAATGCCGCAACCACCTCGGGCTCGGCCGCAAAGGCGCGCTCGCCAATGGCACGATTGCCGCGCCCAAGGTCGACTACCGGCGCAAAGCTCAGATCCAGACCGCAGGCGCGAATCTCGCTCGCCATCAGCCACGCATGTTCATGCGCCAACGCCAGTGCAGCCTGTGGGTCGCTGGCGTAGTGTTTGCCGAAGGTGGCGAGTGCCGGCAACGCGCTGAAGCCCGCCCGAAAGCGCTGCACCGGCCCGCCCTCCTGGTCGACACAAATCAGCAGCGGCCGTGACACTGCATCGCGGACTTCGTTGCACAACGCGCTCACCTGCTCGCGCGAGGCGAAATTGCGGGCAAACAAGATCACCCCGGCAACGCAGGGGTCGCGCAAGCATTCACGCTCGGCGGCACTCAGCGCGTGACCGGATATGCCGATGATCAGCATCCGCCTTTCTCCTGCTCGTTCCACTGCACAAACGGGCGCTCGGCAAGCGCCAGATTGTAATAGCGCAAAGCGTCGGTCACCTCGGCGCCAAGCCACGATGGCCGTGGATACGGGTCATCGGCGTGGTGCAGTTCCAGTTCGGCCACGATCAGGCCGGCGTTGTCGCCGAAGAACTCATCGATCTCGAACACGTGCCCGTCAACCGCCACGTAATGCCGGGTTTTTTCGATACGCCCACCCACGCACAAGGCCAGCAGCGCCCGCGCATCAGCGAGCGGGATCGGGTAATCGAACTCCTGACGGGTATGGCCCAACTCGCGCGACTTGAGGTTGAGGAAGGCCTCGGCGCCGGCAATGCGCACCCGCACCGACGCGTGCTGGCGACCCTGGCGCAATGCCTGCATGTCGTTGATATAGCCCTGCGCCATAGCCACCGAGCGCTGCACCTGTGCGCGCCAACCGTCATCGGCCAGCAGAAACTTGCGCTCGATTTCAATGCCCATCAGCCGCCCTCTCAAACAATGCAATGCTTTCCACATGCGCGGTGTGCGGGAACATGTCCATCACCCCGGCGGCCTTGAGTGTGTAGCCACGCGCGTTGACCAGAAACCCGGCATCACGCGCCAGCGAGGCGGGATGGCAACTGACGTAGACAATTCGGGTGATCCCCTTGAGCGGCAGTTGTTCCAGCACCTGCGCCGCACCGGCCCGCGGCGGATCGAGCAGCAGCTTGTTGAAGCCTTCGCGCAACCACGGTTCGCCGGCCAAATCGCCGGCAAGGTCGGCGGCGAAAAACTCGGCATTGCCGATGCCATTGCGCTGCGCGTTCTCGCGCGCCCGCGCCACCAGCCCGGCTTCACCTTCCACCCCCACCACATGGCCGGCACGGCGCGCCAGCGGCAGGGTGAAGTTGCCAAGACCGCAGAACAGATCGAGGATGCGATCGGCGGCAGCCGGTTGCAGCAACTCCGCGGCGCTGGCGATCATGCGTTGATTCAGGCCGGCATTGACCTGGATGAAATCCAGCGGCTGGAATTGCAATCTGACATTGGCATCGGGGATGGCAAACGACAATTCCAATTGCTGTGGCCACAGCGGCTGCACCGTGTTCGGCCCACCGGGTTGCAGCAGCACCGCCAAACCGGTTTCCTGGGCAAATGCGGTGAGCCGCTCGCAATCGGCTGGCGACAGCGGTTGCAGATGACGAAACACCAACGCTACCGCCGCATCGCCAGCGATGAACTCGATCTGCGGAATGCCACGCTTGCCATCGAGCGAATCGACCACCGCCGCAATCGCCGTGATGCGCTCGCCGATCGCCGGCAGCACGGTATCGCAATGGCCAATATCTGCCACAAAGCGCGGATCGACCTCGCGAAAACCGACCAGGGTCTTGCCCTTTTTTTCCACGTAACGCACCGAGAACCGCCCCTTGCGGCGATAGCCCCAGGCCGCATCGCGCAATGGCGGCAACACCCGCTCCGGCGCAACATGGCCGATGCGTTGCAGGTTTTCCAGCAGCACGGTTTGCTTGAGTTCGATCTGCCGCGATTCATCCAGGTGCTGCAACACACAGCCCGAGCACTGCCCGAAATGGGCGCAGCGCGGGGTTACCCGGTGTGGCGAGGCGACAAGCACCTGCACCGTCTGAGCTTCGTCGAAGTGCCGGTTGCGGCCGGTGAGCTGAGCGAGCACGCTTTCACCCGGCAGTGCGCCGCTGATGAACACCACCTTGCCATCCACCCGCGCCACGCCGCGCCCCTCATGGCTCAGCCCGGTGACCTCGGCAGTGAACTCGCGTTGCGGAACTTTTCGGGATCTGGCCACGGGCGCTGGTTTGGCGAAAACCGCCATTGTCGCAAATCCGCGCGGCAATCGCGATGCGCTGTGGTGCCGGGGCCAGGAACCCGGGAAAAGCTTATGGAGCTATTGGTCCGCAAAGGACGCAAAGGAAAACCGCCAAGTCTGGATTTCGGTTCAAACCGCGCAACGGACTGTTTCGCTGCACACTTCGTGAACCTCTCGCTCGTAGCTGTTGTGTTGCGCCGATGGGTGCGCATCGGATCGAAGTCGAAGCTTCCACCGGCCTGCGGTCGGCACACAACTCCAAGGCCGAAACGCGGGTCCGAAACGCGGGTCGAAACCCGGGTTTCGTTTCGCTCCCCGAGAAAGTCCACTCGAAAGTCCACTCCGACCCGGGTTTCTTTCACTCCGACCCGGGTTTCTTTGCGTCCTTTGCGAACCGATAGCCTTCGCTTTTCCCCGAGGCCCAAATATCCCGATGCCGCGCCGCTCAGCCGTGCGCGTGGCCCAGCGCTTCGCCGTCAAGGGTGACGCCCAGCCCCAGCACCACCCGGTTGGCGTAACAAAAATAGCCGGTGACCTGGTTGATTTCCAGGATCTGGCCATCGTCGAGCCCGGCCAAGCGCATCGCTTCGATATCCGCAGCGGTAACCGCGACCGGCGTCAGCGCCAGTTTGCCGGCATAGGCCAAGCCCGCCTGCTCGCTGACGGTGAATGGCGAACCCGGAACAGCACCCTCAAGCGCCGCCAGCATCGCTTCGCCGGTGGCCACATCTGCGGCTTCACGAAGCAGGCCGGCGCGATGATGCGCCACGCAATAGGTGCAGCCGTTGAGCGCGCTCACCCACACCCCTACCGCTTCCAGGTAGGCCTTGGGCAGTGTGTTGGCGCTGTGATGCAGGGCCGCACGATACAGCGCGAGATGGCCTTCCAGCGTGTGCGGGCGCAGACCATGCACGGTAATGATGTTGTCGAGCTGACCACCGCCACTGAGCAGTCGATCGTACTGCGTTTTCAGGCGACCGCTGGCCTGTGCGGGCGCGACGGACTCGATCCAGCTCATCGCGCGCTCGCCACGTGATTGGCGTGCGGCCCACGCCATGCGCAAGAATGCCAGCGCATCAGGACTTGGTGTTGCCTGCGGCTGGCTTTTTCTTGCGCGCGGTCGCGGCCGGCGCTTGTGCCTTCGCCTGATCGCCCAGCAAACGGGTGGCGGGACAAAACGAAAACGCCGGGCAACGCCGGCAACCGACTGCAATGGCAACGGGGCACACCGTCATGATCATTCTCCTGGGCAAGCAGCGATCGCACCGGCGGCGCGATCACGCCAGCGCACAATAACCCATCGGCGACGGAATTTCTCAAGCCTTGCGTGCCCGCCAGCAAGGCGCGCGACAACGCGATTGACCACCGTGTCGCCGCGCGCTAAAGATCGCTGCACAGCAGCGATCAATCAGTGCTCGTGCCCGTGCGCACCATGCACATGACCGTGTTCGGTTTCCTCGTCGGTGGCCGCACGCACCTCAGTGATTTCCACCGCAAAATGCAAGGTCTGGCCAGCCAGCGGATGATTGCCGTCAACCGTCACCGCATCGCCAGCAATCGCCGAAATCACGACCGACATCGGGCCCTGGTTGCTGCTGGCCTGAAACTGCATCCCCACTTCCAGGGTATCGACGCCTTGAAACGCCGAGCGCGGCACCACCTGAATCAAGCCCTCGTGGCGCACCCCGTAGCCTTCTTCCGGCACCACATCGACACTGAAACGGTCGCCAACGGCACGCCCCGCCAATGCGCGCTCCAGACCCGGAACGATATTGCCGGCACCGTGTAGATAGGCCAGCGGCTCACGCCCGTCGGATGAATCGATGACCGCGCCCTCGTCATCGGTAAGGGTGTAGTGGAATGAGGCAACGCAACGCTCAGCAATCTGCATGATATTTCCTTGCAAGGATGAAACGGGAATTCCGGCCGAATCGGCAACCGGAATGGATAGGCGAGCACCGGCTAGTGCGTCGCAGGTAGCAGCCCGACCACGATGCAACCGTGTCAGGCCAGGATCATGACTGGCAGCCATGTATCGCTCGTCATCAGGGTGACGCCACGGCAGCCGCATCGCTAACCGCGGCGGCGAGGCGACCGACCAGGGTTTCCACCAACACCGGGTCGGCACTTTCCACCGTTACCCGCACCACCGGCTCGGTGCCCGACGGGCGCAAAAACGCGCGCCCCCGACCGGCGAGCAGCGCCTGTACCGCGGCCAGCTCGGCCTGTACCGCTGCGTTGGCAACCGCCTGTGCATCGCAACGCACATTGCGGGTCACCTGCGGCAATTTGTCAAAACCCGCGCAGGCCTGGCGTAGCGATGTCTGGTTGCGGATCAGCACGGCGAGCACTTGCAGTGCGCTGACGATGGCATCGCCGGTACTGGCACGGTCGAGGCACAACAGATGGCCCGAGGTCTCGCCGCCCAGCACGCCGCTGTGCTCGATCAGCAACTGGTGCACGTAGCGATCGCCCACCCGCGCGCGCATGAAGCCGATCTCGCGGCCAGCGAGCGCGTGTTCAAGGCCATAATTGCTCATCGCGGTACCAACCACCGGGCCACGCAGACGGCCGCTGCTGTGCCAGTCGCTGGCCAGAATATAGAGCAGGTCGTCGCCATCGCACAGCCGGCCTTCCGCGCTGATCATCTGCACCCGATCGCCATCGCCATCGAAGGCGATGCCCAGATCGCAAGCATGCTCACGCACCGCGGCAGTCACCGCCTGCATGTGCGTGGAGCCCACACCATTGTTGATGTTCACGCCATCGGGTGCGGCGCCAAGGGTGATCACCTGCGCGCCGAGCTCGGCAAACACCGCCGGGCCGACCTGATAATTGGCGCCATGTGCGCAATCCAAGGCGATACGCAGGCCCTTGAGCGACAGCTCGGGCGGCACCGTGGATTTGCAGAACTCGATGTAACGCGCGGCCGCATCGCGCACCCGGGTTGCCTTGCCCAGACTTTCCGATGGCTGGGTGAGGAATGCCTGGTCGAGGGCGGCTTCAATCGCCAGTTCGGTGGCGTCGTCCAGCTTTTCGCCGCGGCCGGAAAAAAACTTGATGCCGTTGTCGTAATGTGGGTTGTGTGAAGCCGAAATGACCACGCCGGCATCGGCACGCAGCGTGCGCGCCAGCCAGGCAACGGCGGGTGTTGGCATCGGCCCGAGCAGCATCACATCGGTGCCGGACGCGACCAGCCCGGCTTCCAGCGCCGATTCAAACATGTAGCCGGAAATGCGGGTGTCCTTGCCGATCACCACGCTGGGCCGGCGCGAGGTGCCGCCAGCCAGTACCCGGCCCAGTGCCCAGCCCAGCTTGAGCACAAAGTCAGCCGAGATCGGGCCTTCGCCGACACGGCCACGGATGCCATCGGTACCGAAATAACGGCGAGCGGTCATGCGCTTTCGCCCGCCACATCCGCTGCGGGACGCGGCTGGCGCAACAACAAGGCCATCAGCGCCGCCAGTCGCTCGCGCATCTCGCGGCGATCGATGATCAGATCGATCGCGCCGTGCTCAACCAGAAACTCGGATCGCTGAAAACCCTCGGGCAGGGTTTCCCGCACGGTTTGCTCGATCACCCGCGGCCCGGCAAAACCAATCAACGCTTTTGGCTCGGCAACATTGATGTCGCCCAGCATGCCCAAGCTGGCTGAAACCCCGCCGGTGGTGGGGTGCGTCAGCACCGAAACATAGGGCAGGCCCGCAGCACGCAGCCGGCCCAGCGCCGCCGAGGTCTTGGCCATCTGCATCAGCGAGAACAAACCTTCCTGCATCCGCGCGCCACCGGTGGCGGAGAAGCACACCAAGCCACAGCGGGCCGCCAGTGCCGCCTCGGCGGCGAGGGCAAATCGCTCGCCCACCACCGAGCCCATCGAGCCACCCATGAAGCGAAACTCAAACGCTACCGCCACCAGCGGCATGCCCTTGAGCTGGCCACGCACCGCGATCAGGGCATCGCTCTCACCCACCGCTTTTTGCGAAGCCTTGATGCGATCCACGTATTTTTTGCTGTCGCGAAAATGCAGCACATCGGTTGGTCCCAGCTCGGCACCGATTTCCTGCAGCTCGCCCTCGTCGAGAAACAATGCCAGCCGATCACGCGCCAATATCGGCATGTGGTGGCTGCACTTGGGGCACACATACAGGTTGCGCTCCACCTCGGGGCGGTAAAGTACCGCGCCACAGCCGTCGCACTTGTCCCACAAACCCTCCGGGATCGAGCGCTTGTTGCCGCCGTCGGTGCGGATCCGTGCCGGCCTCAATTTGTTCAACCAGCTCATGGGCGATACGGTTCGGGTCGGTCGAAAAAGACAGTTTAGCTGATCCACGCAAGTCGGGAAAAATCGGCGGCTCGTCAATCAGGCATCAAGCGCGGCACGCAGCGGCGCCAGAAATGCGGTTGCAGCGGTTGCCGCGCCGGCACCACCGGCTTTGTCCAACGCGCTCACCAGCGCACTGCCCACCACCACGCCATCGGCAAGTGGCGCCAACGCCGCGGCACTGGCGGCATCCTTGACGCCGAAACCAACCACCACCGGCACCGAGGCCATCTGCCGCAGGCTGGCAACACGCTCGGCGACCTCGCTCGGCCGCAGGCTATCGGCACCGGTAACACCAGCAAAACTGACGTAATACAAATAGCCCTGTGCTTCGCGGGCGATCCGCGCAAGGCGCTCGGCGGAAGTCGTCGGCGCCGCCAGCAACACCAGCGCCAGGCCGTGCTGGTTGAACAACACCCTTGCCTCGTGCGCCTCTTCCGGCGGTAAATCCACCAGCAGCAAGCCATCGACCCCAGCGGCACTGGCTTCTTGCGCAAAACGCTCGGCACCGCGCATTTCGATCGGGTTGAGATAGCCCATCAGCACCACCGGCGTGTCGTTGTCGCGCGCACGAAATGCCCTCACCGCATCCAACACGTAGCGCATGCCGGCACCGCGAGCCAGTGCGCGTTCGGAACTGCGCTGGATCACCGGACCATCGGCCATCGGGTCGGAAAACGGCATGCCCAGCTCGATCAGATCGGCGCCGGCTGCCACCAGCGCATGCATCACCGGCACGGTGCTGTCCAGGCTCGGATCAGCAGCCGTGAAAAAGGGGATCAGCGCCTTGCGGCCGGCAGCGCGAAGTTGGGCGACACGGGTATCGATACGGTTCATGGGGTGGCTTTTCGAGAATGGAAGATGTTGCCGGGAGCGGCGATGGGTCATGCCAGAACATTCAGAGCGTTGGGTCCGCAAAGAACGCAATGACAAAAGATCATTGCTCATGCTTTTCTTTGCGTCTTTTGCGCAATTTGTGGACTGCTCTGCGCCTTCGCTTTACGTGAACGCAAAGCATGGCCTCACAAACTAATCCCCTCACGTTTGGCGATGGTGAAAATGTCCTTGTCGCCGCGCCCGGACAGGTTGCACAGGATCAGCGCCTCCTTGGGCAGCGCGCGCGCCAGCTTGATCGCCTGCGCCACCGCATGGCTGGATTCCAGCGCCGCCAGGATGCCTTCGCTACGTGCCAGCAAATGAAATGCCTGCATCGCTTCGTCATCGGTGACGCCAACGTAGGTGGCGCGGCCGCTGTCCTTCAGGAAGGCGTGCTCCGGGCCGACGCCGGGATAATCCAGACCCGCCGACACCGAATGCGTTTCGGTGATCTGGCCGTCGTCATCGGCTAGCACATAGGTGCGGTTGCCGTGCAACACACCAGGCCTTCCGGCGACCAGCGATGACGCATGGCGGCCGGTTTCAATGCCGTCACCAGCGGCTTCGGCACCCCAGATCGCCACATCGGCGTCGTTGAGAAAGGAATGGAACAAGCCGATCGCATTGGAGCCGCCGCCGACGCAGGCCACCAGCGCATCGGGCAGGCGATCATACTCCGCCAGCATCTGCGCCCGCGCTTCGCGCCCGACCACGGCATTGAAATCGCGCACCAGGGTCGGATACGGATGCGGCCCGGCTACGGTGCCGATGATGTAGAAGGTGTCGCTGACGTTGCTGACCCAGTCGCGCATGGCCTCGTTGAGCGCGTCCTTGAGCGTCTTGGAACCGGAGTGAACCGGCACCACAGTGGCGCCCAGCAACTTCATGCGGAACACGTTGGGCGCCTGCCGTTCGACATCGGTGGCGCCCATGTACACCACGCATTCCAGCCCCAGACGCGCGGCCACGGTGGCACTGGCAACGCCGTGCTGGCCGGCGCCGGTCTCGGCGATGATGCGCGTCTTGCCCATGCGGCTGGCCAGCATCGCCTGGCCCACGGTGTTGTTGATCTTGTGCGCGCCGGTGTGGTTCAGGTCTTCGCGCTTGAGCAAAATGCGCGCGCCACCGACCTGTGCCGACAACCGCCGCGCCTCGTAGATCGGGCTAGGCCGACCCACGTAATGCCGGTATTCGTAGGCCAACTCGGCCTGAAACGCGGGATCGTCCCGGTAACGCCGATAGGCCGCCTCCAGCTCGGCCAACGGCGCCACCAGGGTTTCGCCGACGAAACGCCCGCCATACGGGCCGAAGTGGCCGGCCGCATCGGGATAGGCAAGATAATCAGAAACAGTTTCAGGCATGGTCGACACGGTGTACCTCTTGCACGAAATGCAACATTTTTTCGCCGTCCTTGATGCCCGGCGAACTCTCGATACCACTGGCCACATCCACGCCCCACGGGCGTGCCGCGGCAATGGCCGCAGCAACCGAATCCGGCCCCAGGCCACCCGCCAGCAGCCAGGGGCGGGCCATCTGCGCCGGTATCCGCGTCCAGTCGAAGGCTTCGCCGCTGCCACCAGCCGCTCCGGCGCGATGGCTGTCGAATACGAAGCCGGTCGCGCCAGGGTAACGCGCACAGAACGCCGCTGGATCATCGACGCCGTGCATCGGGATCGCGCGCAGATACGGCATGCCCCAGCGCTGGCACTCGATTTCGGTTTCACTGCCATGAAATTGCAGCAGGTGCGGGCGCACCACGCGCAACACGCGCTCGATCAGGTGCGGCTCGTTGTCCATGAACAACGCCACCGTAGTCACCAGCGGCGGTAACGCAGCGGCGATCGATCGTGCGCTATCGACCTCGACACGGCGCTTGCTGGCCGCAGCAAAAATCAGCCCGATCGCATCGACACCCAATTCGCCCGCCAGACGAGCATCGCCGGGCCGGGTGACGCCACAGAACTTGATCCGCGTTCTCATCCACTGACCTCCGCGGGCAAGCCATACCGGGCCGGATACACGGGGCCCAGAAAACACAGGCCCGATGCCAGCGCTGTTGGCCCGGCCAGCGTGCGGTCACGGCCTGCCAGCACTTGCGCCAGCCACGATTCGCTGCGTTCGCCACGACCAATCAGCAACAGGCTGCCGACCAGATTGCGCACCATGTGATGCAAAAACGCATTGGCACGCACATCGACGATCACTTCATCTCCTTCGCGGCGCACCATAATCTGCTGCATATCACGGCGCGCATGGGTTGCCTGGCATTGTGACGAGCGAAAGGCGCCAAAATCGTGTTCGCCCAGCAATGCCTGGGCGGCGCGATGCATGGCGATTGCATCCAGCGCACGGCGTTCCCAGGCAAGGTAATCGCGACCGATCGCCGGCCGCACCGGTCGATTGCTGATGCGATAGCGATAGCGTCGCGCAACCGCCGAGAACCGCGCGTGAAACGCGTACGCCACCGGCACCGCCCACCGCACGCTGACGGCGTGGCTCATGTGCGCATTGGCGCCCATCAACCACGCCCGCAGTGGCCGCTCGCACGGTGCATCAAAGTGCACCACCTGGCAACCGGCGTGCACGCCGGCATCGGTGCGCCCGGCACAGGTTACCGCCAGTGGTGCATCGGCGACAAACGACAACGCCTGCTCCAGCGCCAGTTGCACGGTGTTGCCGTGAGCAAGCCGCTGCCAACCCAGAAACCCACTACCGTCGTATTCGACACCCAACGCAATACGACCGATCATCGCTGCGCACGCCGCCACAGCATGCCAAGGGCTGCGACCCCGGTGCCCGCGTGGCACCGATGATGGCAACCCGCGACCACGTCAGCGCAGATCGGCGAGCAAGCGCTCGGCGCGCAACCGCTGCGCCGCGTTACCCTCGGTCAACACCTCATCGAGCAAGGCGTGGGCCGCTTCATTGTCACCAATATCAATGTATGCCTGCGCCAGGTCGAGCTTGGTTTCCGAGGCATCGTCAGTGCCGTCAGCGAGGCCATCGTCAGCGTCGTAGAGCGTGCCACTGCCGGCCGTGTCGGGCGCAGCGGCCGCTTGCAGCGATGCCTCATGCGCGGCGGGCGACACCAGATCCTGGGCATTTGCTGCGCTGGCAGCCGCATCGCCATCATCCCAGGCCGATGTCGCGGACGACTCGGGCAGCGGAAGTGTGGCGTCCAGATCGGCAAGCGCTCGCTCGAAATCTTCGTCCGAAGCGGCACTGGACTGCGCCTGCGCCGCGGCGGGCGCGCTCGGCGCATCGCCCAGGGCGTCACCATCCGCGCCATCGTCAGCAGCTTGCGCCGGCGCAATCGCGAACAATGCATTGCCAGGCATCAGGCTATCGCCCATGGCGCATGCCTCGCGCCACTGCGGGCCATTGGGATCGAGCACATGCGGCAACATGTCGGTGGCAGCATCTGCAAATGCTTCAGCCATGTCGTTGGCATGCAGGAAGCGCAGCAACGCCAGATGCGCTTCCAGTTGCTCCGGGCGCATCACTGCATTGGCACGCAACTCGCGCAGATGATCCTCATCGAACCCGGCCGGCGATTCACTGGCCTCAGCCGTTTCTGCTTGCGGGCTGGCGCGCAGGGCATCGATGCTGGCCGCCAGCGAACCGGCATCACTGCCACGCTTGCGCGCCGCGCCGACGCCGGAAGTGACCTTGGGCTTGCGCCGCAACAGCAACAAGCTGAGCAGGCCCACCACCAGAACGGCGATACCCGCCAGCGTCATGGTCTGCATGTACCAAGGTGTCGCCGGCGCCGCCGCAGGCGGCGGTGTGGGCGCTGGCGGTTTTTCGCCAGCCACCGTCGCCGGCCGGGTAACCGCTGCGCTCGGCGCAGCTGTCGTCTGGCTCGGCGCGGCAGCGGTATCGGGAGCATCCGTGTCGGCAGCTACTGCCCCCGTATCGGCCGACGCAGCAGATGCGGCACGCTCGGCATCGGCCTTGCGCGCCTGTTCAAGCTCACGCAGGCGCTGTTGCAGGTCAGCCAATTCGCTGTCCTTGAGCGCAACCAGCTTGGTGTTGCTGTCGCGCAGCTTCTCCAGATCGGTAACCCGCGAGCGCAGCTCCTTGATCTCGCCATCGCGCGCCGCCAGATTTTCATGGGCCTCACTCAACTGCGCACGCAGTTCTGCGCCCTCGCCCGCGGCGCTGGCACCGGACTGGCTGGCGCGGGCCTGTGCGCCGGACGGCGGCACGATGCTGAGACGACCGTCGGCGGCCGGCGTGGCGCGCGCTGGCGCAGCGGCCGTTGCCGAGCGGCTGTCGATCGGCTGCAATTGCGGCTCACGCGCGTTCTGCCAGGCTTCGGTCTGCTCACGCACGATCGCGGCGGCATCGGCAGCGCTCAGCACTGCCAGTTCATCACTGCCAGGGATACGCAGGATGGCACCACGCTTGAGTTGATGGATATTGCCATCGATGAAGGCCGATGCATTGGCGCGCAACAAGGCCACCATCATCTGATTCAGGCCAACGCCGGCCGGGCGCAGGCGGTTGGCGATCTGCGACAGCGTCTGTCCACTGACGACCGGCCCGAACTGGCCGTTGCTGACCTGTGGCGAGCCGCTGGCCGGCAGCGATACCGCGGTCACCGTCGGCACCGCCGGCGGCACGGGCGCGTTCGGCAAGGGAGCGGGGACTGGCCGCGCCACGGTCGCAGGGGCCGCAACGACACGCGCCGGACTGACCGGCGCGCGCGGCGACGGCGCCAGATAGGGCGGGTCCAGCAACACGCTGAACTCGCGAACCAGCTTGCCGCTGCCCCAATCGGCTTCCAGCAGAAAACTCACGAACGGATCGTCAACTGGTTTGCTGGTGGACACGCGAATCACGTTTTCGCCGCGTTCATTGCGACCGACACTGAACTCGAGATTGGCGGCCAGGAACAAGGGCCGGTCCAGCCCAACCCGCGCAAACGCCTCGGGCGATGCCAGTGCCACCGACAACGAGTCCAATTCCCCCGGATTCGAGCTGGCGATCGGGATTTCCGCCAACAACGGTTGGCTCAAGCGCGACTTGACCTCGATCTGGCCCAGACCCAATGCCAGCAAGGGCCCGCTGGCCAGAGCCAGAGATACCGCCAGCGACAGTTGCAGCTTCGTTTGCTTCACCTGCATTCTCCCCGGTAACCACTGGTGTCGCCCATGGTGGGCGTGCACCGTCCCTTCATCAATCTGCCACGCGGCACAACCGTGCCTCGCCGTGAGTCAATGCCATCCCGCCACACGACAACACTATACGTTCAGGAACGTTCACGAACCAGATGCTCGGCCAACTGAACCGCATTGAGCGCCGCGCCTTTGCGAATATTGTCCGAGACCACCCAAAGGTTCAATCCGCGCGGGTGCGACAAATCCGCGCGAATCCGCCCCACGTAGACCGCATCGGTGCCGGCGGCATGGCTGACCGGCGTCGGGTAACCGCCGGCTACCGGCTCGTCCACCACGATCACGCCTGGCGCCTCTTCCAGCAGTGCTCGCGCCTGCGCGGCGCTGATCGGCGCACGGGTTTCGATGTTGACGACCTCGGAATGGCCATAGAATACCGGCACCCGCACGGCGGTGGCATTGACCCGAATACTGGAATCGCCAAGAATCTTGTGCGTCTCCCAGACCACCTTCATCTCTTCCTTGGTGTAGCCGTTGTCCTGAAACTCGTCAATGTGCGGAATCAGGTTGAATGCGATCTGCAGCGGAAACTTTTTGCTCTCGACGTTCTGAAAACTGAGCATGGCGGCGGTCTGCTTGCCCAGTTCCTCCATCGCCAAGCGGCCGGCGCCGGACACCGACTGATAGGTGGCGACATTGATGCGCTCGATACCGACCGCGCGATGGATCGGCGCCAGCGCCACCAGCAATTGCATGGTTGAGCAGTTCGGGTTGGCGATGATGCCGCGCGGACGATTGGCCATGGCCTCGGGGTTGACCTCGGCCACCACCAGCGGCACGTCATCGTCATAACGAAACGCCGAACTGTTGTCGATCACCACCGCACCGGCGGCGACAAACTTCGGTGCGTATTCCAGCGAAACGCCAGCACCCGCCGAAAACAGCGCAATGTCCACTCCGCTTGGGTCGAACGTGGCCAGATCGCGCACGTCCACCTTGCGCGCGCCGAAGCTGACGGTGTCGCCCACCGAGCGCTCGCTCGCCAATGCGATCAGTTTTCCGACCGGAAACGAGCGCTCGGCCAGAATCGACAGCATGGTTTCGCCGACCGTGCCGGTGGCGCCGACAATGGCGACTGTGTAAAGCTTGCTCATTACTTGCTTCCTTCGTGGTGCGCATCGTTCAGGTTGGCCGCTGCGGCAGCGGCTATGCGCGGCGATACCGCGCCAACATCGGCGCACTGGGCGCGGTGACGCAGCGCTTGATCCATCAACACCAGCGCCATCATCGCCTCGCAGATCGGCGGCGCACGCAAGCCGACACACGGGTCGTGCCGGCCGGTGGTGACCACGGCAACCGGCGCACCATCAAGATCGATACCACGTGCCGGCAGGCGCAGGCTGGACGTGGGCTTGAAAGCCACCGAGCAGCACACGCTCTGGCCACTGGAAATGCCACCGAGAATACCGCCGGCATGGTTGCTCAAAAACCCTTGCGGCAGCATTTCGTCACGATGCTCGCTGCCGTGCTGCGCCACGCTGGCAAAGCCGTCGCCAATTTCCACGCCCTTGACGGCATTGATCGACATCATCGCCGCCGCCACTTCGGCGTCGAGTTTGCCATAGATCGGTTCGCCCCAGCCCGGCGGCACCGCGATCGCCTGCACATCCACCCGTGCGCCGACCGAATCGCCGGACTTGCGCAGCGCATCGAGATATTTTTCCAGCTCCGACACCTGCGCGGCATCCGGCCAGAACAGGCCATTGTCTTCAACCACCGCCCAATCGACGGCCGCTGGCTGCAAGGTGCCAACCGCGGCCATGCGGGCACGCACCTGAATGCCGTACTGCTGCGCCAGCCAGCGTTTGGCGATGACACCAGCGGCAACGCGCATCGTGGTCTCACGTGCCGAACTGCGGCCACCGCCACGCGGATCGCGGATGCCGTATTTCTGCCAGTAGGTGTAATCGGCGTGACCGGGCCGGAATTGCTGCGCGATGGCGACGTAATCCTTGCTGCGCGCGTCGGTGTTGCGGATCAGCAACGCAATCGGGGTGCCGGTGGTGAGGCCCTCGTAGACTCCGGACAGTATTTCCACGGCATCGGCCTCGTGGCGTTGCGATACATGCCGCGATTTGCCGGTGGCACGGCGCGCCAGATCGCTGGCAAACAGCTCCGCGCTCAGTGCAAGCCCCGGCGGGCAGCCATCCACCACGCAGCCAATCGCCGGCCCGTGGCTTTCGCCAAAGGTGGTGACGCTCAGCAATTTCCCGAATGTGTTGCTTGACATACGTTATCCATCGTTGGCGTGAAACGCTGAACGGGTCGTCATTGCGAGGAAAGGCGTAGCCTGGATTAGGCCGCAGGCCGAAATCCGGGACCGGGCCAACGCCCGAACCCACTCCCGGAATACGCGCTGCGCGCTACTCCGGGCGACAACGCCGCGCCCGGCCACCCGTCAACGCGCATCCGCCAACGCCTTGATTCGTTCATGATGATGCACCAGATCATCGCGTTCGATCACGAACACACCCATCTGGCCCACCCGGAACTCGACCCACGCGAACGGCAGCTCCGGCAGCAATGCCACCAGCGCCTGCTCGCTCTCGCCCACTTCGCAAATCAGCAGCCCGTTGTCGCTCAGATGCGCCGGCGCGTCGCGCAGTATCTTCAGTGCCAGATCGAGGCCGTCATCACCGGCGCGCAAACCCAGCTCCGGCTCATGCGCGTATTCCGCCGGCAAGGCATCGGTTTGTGCGTGGGTGACATAGGGCGGATTGCTGACGATCAGATCGTAAACCTCGCCCGCCACCGCCGCGAACAGATCCGAGTGCAGCAGGCGGCAGTTGTGCACGGCAAAGCGCTCGCGGTTTTCTTCGGCCAGCGCCAGCGCCGTAACACTCAGGTCGATACCGTCCACGTCCCAATCCGGCCGATAATGCGCCATCGCCAGCGCGATACACCCTGAACCGGTACACAGGTCCAGCACCCGATGCACCTCACGCTCGCCGAGCCACGGCTCGAAGCCGGCCTCGATCAGCTCGGCGATCGGTGAGCGCGGCACCAGCGCACGTGGGTCGCTCTTGAAACTCAGCCCGGCGAACCAGGCCTCGCCAGTGAGATAACAGGCCGGAATACGTTCATTGATGCGGCGCTCGAACAGCGTCAGCACCGCAGCCTTTTCGTCGGCCAACAAGCGCGCCTGACCGTAGGCCGGGCTCAAGTCGTGCGGCAGATGCAGGGCATGCAACACCAGTTGCGTGGCTTCATCCAGCGCATTGTCGTAGCTGTGCCCAAAGCTCAGCCCGGCACCGGCAAAACGGCTGGCACCGTAACGGATGAAGTCGATAATCGTCGTGAGCTGGTCGCGCATCAACACAAACCCGGCATAAACCGGAAAGTATACCGGGCGCAAGGCTATAATTCGCATCATGATCCGAAATTCAGAACACGGCTTCATCAGCCGCCCCACCCTGCTGATCCTGATTGCTGCGCTGGCCGCCGGCCTCGGCCTGTGGGCGGCGCAACCCTTGCTGTACAGCAAGGGCAATCCGCTCCCGGTCGTCAGCATCACCACGCTGCTGCCAACACCGCGTGCCATTCCGGCCTTCGCGTTGATCGGCGCCGGTGGTGAACCGTTCACGTTCAACGAGATCAAGGGCCGCTGGACGCTGGTATTTGTCGGTTTTACTCACTGCCCGGACGTCTGCCCGACCACACTGTCCGATTTGGGCAGTGCCGCGAAACTCTGGGCGACAAGCCTGCCTGAAGCGCAGCGCCCGCGTATTCTCTTCGTATCGGCCGATCCCGAGCGCGATAGCCCCGACCGCACCCAGGAATACGCCCGCTTTTTCAGCCCCGATGCGATCGGGGTCACCGGCGATCTGCCGGCGCTGGAAGCGTTTGCCCGCAGTCTGGGCATGGTGTTCATGAAAGTCCCCGCTGCCGCAGGTGAGGACCCGGCCAACTACAGCATCGATCACTCGGCACACATCACCCTGCTCGACCCGCACGGCCGGTTCGCCGGCCTGATCCGCCCACCGCATCCACCGGCCGCGATCGCCAAGGACCTGATCGCCATCGTGCAGCAAACGCCATGAAGCCGTCGGTTGCCTTGCAATACCTGTTGCCGCACCGGCTGGTGTCGCGCCTGGCTTATGCGGTGGCGCGCTGGCGTTGGCGGCCTTTCAAGCGCGCGCTGATCAACGCGGTGGTGCGTCGATTCGATGTCGATCTGGCCGAGGCGGAGCACCCTGATCCCGAGCATTACCCACACTTCAACGCGTTTTTCACCCGCGCACTCAAACATGGCGCACGCCACGCCGACAGCAACCCGCTCGTCGTGCTGAGCCCGGCCGACGGCAAAATCAGCCAGGCCGGACGCATTCAATCCGGGCGCATTGTGCAGGCCAAGGGGCAGTGGTTCAGCGCCGCCGAATTGCTGGGCGACGACAACGCTGCGGCCGTTTATGGCGAGGGTGATTTCGTCAACATCTATCTGTCGCCGCGCGACTACCACCGCGTGCATCTGCCGATGGCCGGCACCTTGCGCGAAACCCTGCATATCCCGGGCCGCCTGTTCAGCGTGGCGCCGTGGGCGGTGCGCGCGATACCGCGTTTATTCGCGCGCAATGAACGCCTGGTGTGCCACTTCGACACCACGCACGGGCCGCTATGCGTGGTGATGGTCGGTGCGATGCTGGTATCGGGCGTGGAAACGGTATGGGGCGGCGAGGAAATCCCGCCGTATGCAAGCCACCCACGGCCACGCGACTGGCGCGGCAAAGGCATCACACTGGCCCGTTTCGCCGAGATGGCCCGCTTCAATTACGGCTCCACCGTGATCGTGTTGTGGCCCGCCAACACGGTGGCGCTGGACACGCTGGGCAGCGATCAGGCGGTGCAGGTGGGTGAACGCATCGGCGTGTTGCGAGCCGCAGAGCCCGCGCCCTTGTAGCCCGGTTTCGCGCGCGGCGCGCAACCCGGGTTTGCGCAACACCATCGCCACCAGACCCCGGGTTTCGGCCGTGCGGCCTCACTCCGGGCTACCGGCCCGCTCAGCCGGCGCCGCGCCGCCGCATCAGTGTGGATTTGCCGAACAGGCTTTCAACCAGATCCACCGCCAGTATCGCGGTGCGGTTGCGCTTATCGAATGCCGGATTGAGCTCCATGATGTCGAGCGATGCCAGCAAGCCGGTGTCGGCCAGCAACTCCATCACCAATTGCGCTTCGCGGTAATTCGGCCCGCCCTTTACCGTGGTACCCACACCGGGCGCGATTGCCGGGTCGAGAAAATCGACATCGAAGCTGACATGCAGATGGGTGTCGTCATCAATGCCATCGAGCGCCTGCATCATCGCCTGGCGCATGCCGAACTCATCGATGTAGCGCATGTCGTAAATGTCGAGATCGACATCGTGCACCAGCCGTTTTTCGCCGGCATCGACCGAACGAATGCCGATTTGCCGGAACACCGATGGATGCACCGCCGGCACACTGCCGCCGATATTCACCAACTCGTCGGGCCCATTACCGCACAGGCAGGCCACCGGCATGCCATGGATATTGCCGGACGGTGTCAGCGTGCTGGTGTTGAAATCGGCATGGGCATCGAGCCACAGCACGCGCAGGCTCTTGCCACGTTCGCGGCACCAGCGCGCGACCGCGCTGATGCTGCCGATTGCCAGGCAATGATCGCCACCGAGCACCACCGGCAGGCGATCCGCGGCAAGCTGCGCGTAGACCGCGTGCATCAACGCTTGGTTCCATGCCACCACTTCCGGCAGATGGCGATAGCCATTGCTCGGCGGCTGCCACGGATTCAACGGACCACTGATGTTGCCGGTGTCGAGCACGCTGCATCCCCGGCTCACCAGGGCCGCCTCGATACCAGCGACGCGCAACGCCTCAGGCCCCATCGACGCACCACGATGCCCGGCACCGATATCAGTCGGCGCACCGATCAAGGCAACGGTGCGTGCCGTCACGGCCGAGGCTCCGACCCTTCAACCGGCAAACCCGCTGCCTGCCAACCGATCCAACTGCCGTCGAGTTGACTCACTGTGCGGCCGTTTTCGACCAGCACCCGCTCGGCCAGGGTTGCGCGCCTGCCGCTGTGGCAATACACCACGACATCGCGGTCGGCGGGCACTTCGTCAAGACGCTCGGCCAGTTGGTCGTGCGGAATCAGCACCGCACCCGGCACGTGGCCGGCATCGAACTCAGCCTGGCTGCGCACATCGAGCACCAACGGCGGATTGGCGATAGTCAACTGGCTGGCCAACTGCCGCGGCGCCACCGGCTCACCGGCGTTGACCACCAACGCCACCAGCAATGCGGCGATAACAACGAGAAGCGCGCGAAAAATCATGACCGTGTCCTCTGCGGTTTGGTGCGGAACCCGGATTCGAATAGTCGGTCCAAGTGCTTGTTTACAAGAGGCAGCGCTCCGAACAAATCCGAAAAGTGCCACCAAATATGCCACCAAATAGGCGGCGCTTGCCCGCCGTCGGAATCGGATGGAATCGGATCGACAGCCCCGACAGCCCGATGAACGGCAGCGATGCGCACCGTATGTCAGGCCATGCAGCAACGTCAAGCGGGTGGGATGGCGATACCCAACAGGTCCCAGCGCACCGCGCGCCGCGTGCGGCGTTGAGGCGTTGACGGATATACTACCTAGTAGTAGGGTTCGCCCATGCTCACGGTGATCGAGACGCCGCTTTTCGCCAAGCTTTGGCCCGACTAGTGGACGGATGATGAACGCACCGAGTTCGCGGCGTACTTGGCTGCCAACCCGGAGGCGGGGGACGTGATCCCGCAGTCCGGCGGCTGCCACAAGATGCGCTGGTCGCGCGCCGGCATGGGCAAGCAAGGCGGGGTGCGGGTGATCTATTTCAACCGGCTGGCGCAGGGCAGCATCGTGCTGCTGGTGATCTACGCCAAGAGCGCGCAGGACAACATTTCCGCCGACATCCTGCGCCGGATCGTGAAGGAGCTTTGATATGCCGAAGACCGAGCAAGAACTGCTGAAGCGCGATGCCAAGCGCGACATTGGCGCCGAACTGCTGGAGTCGGTTCAGCAGATGCAGCGCGGCGAGGGACGGGTGGTGTATTCGCCCGTGGTCGAAGCCCGTACCAAGGCCGGGCTGTCGCAGGCGCAGTTCGCCGCCCTGTTGGGGGTGTCGGTGCGCACGCTGCAAAGCTGGGAGCAGGGACGCAAGCACCCCTCGGGTGCCGCGCGCACACTGCTGCAAATCGCCCTGCGCACACCGGAGGCGCTGCGCGGCTTGGCAGCGTGAAGCCGTCGCCAGGCTTGACCACAGGCCAGCGGCGGCGCAACCTCGCCGGCATGGATCGCTTCATTCTCGCCGTGGTGTTCGGGCCCGGCCTCGCCGCCTTCGGGTGGGCGCTGTTCGCCGGCATGGGCGTGCTCGCGGCCCTGCTGTTCGCCATCGCGATCGACATCGCAGCGGGCGCGCTGCTGTTGCTGGCGTTATGGATCGGCGTATGCTGCTTGCACGTGCTGGCCGGGCGGTCGGGCATCCTCAACAGCGGCCGCCGGCCGGATTGACGCATCAGCGATCAGGCCGCAGACACCGCGCGCTTGCCACGCAGCGGCACCACGTTCGCCGCACCATCGCGCAGGGTGTCCAGGTAGTCAGCCCATGCCACCATCATCTTGCGGCGTTCCGCCATGTACTGCGCGCGGTTGTAAGCGGCGCGTACCTTGTTGCGTTCGGCGTGCGCAAGCTGGCGTTCGATCACGTCCGGCGCCCAACCCAGTTCATTCAGGCGCGTTGACGCCATCGCCCGGAAGCCGTGGCCGGTCATGGTTTCCTTGTCGAAGCCGAGCCGGCGCAGTGCCGCATTGATCGTGTTTTCGCTCATCGGTTCGCCAGCGGCACGGTATGCACTTCCCGCATCTTCATCTTGTGCGCCGGTATCCGCCATTCAGCGCCGTCAAGGTCGAGCTCTGCCCACTCGGCACGGCGCAATTCGTCCGGGCGCACAAACACCAGCGGCGCCAGCTTGAGCGCGCAGCAGGTGGCGAACTGGCCCTGATAGCCGTCAATGGCGCGCAGCAGATCACCCACCTTGCCCGCATGGTGACCGCTGCCCGCGACTTGCGCACGGGCCACGCCAAACGCTTTTCCTTGCCTGCATGACGGTACTTCATCCGCCAATACTTCGCCCCGCTCGGCATCACTTCCAGGTACAGCGCGGCGGCATCGGTCAGCTTGTACGGCTTGGCCTTTGGCTTGGCCTTGCGGGCAGCGGTATCGGTCAACATGGCAGCGGCTCAGTTTGGGGGCATATTCAAGCACCGAAGCGGTGGCATATGCGCTTGTGCCCTCAAATTTGCCACCACATGCCCCCGGATACAAGCGGACACTAACGGACGCCATGAAACGCAAAACCCCGCTGGGATGCGGGGTTCAGGGGGTTTTATGGATGGCGTCGGATGCGCTGATTGGTCTTGTGGTGCCGGCACCCGGATTCGAACTGGGGACCTACCGCTTACAAGGCGGTTGCTCTACCAACTGAGCTATGCCGGCGCGGCGCTCATTCTATCAGTGCCGATGACAGCAAGGAATGCGCAACGCCAACGCCACCGGTTGCAACACGCGACGACGCCATTACTGGCAAGCAAGATTTTCGATACGGGTTCCCGGATAGCGCGTCGCCTGCTGCCGCCACGCCGTGTCGTCCACCGCCACGGCGATGTCAAGCCACCACCGGGTCAGTTCCTGCTGCCGCGGTTCCAAACGCGGTTCGAAGCCAAAGCCGCGCACCATCTCACGACGCGCTTCGGCGTTGGAAAGATCGCGGAACAGGCCCAGCGAGACCGTATTTTCCTGTTCACCGGCGGTAACCACGTAATAATCGCGCAAGCCTTTTTCCTGTAGCATGCGCGCCGCGTCCATCGCCTCTTGCCGGCTCGCGAACGCCGCCAGATACACCCGGTAGCCGCGCACTTCGCTGCTGCGCACTTCCCGCACTTGCTGCCGCTGCACGGCGTTTTCGATCAATGCGCTGGTTCGCCGCAGATCGTCGATCGCCACGAACGGCCCAATGCTGAAGCAGTGGTACGTCACATCGGGCGCCGGCGGTTCGCCATCGGTGACCACGGCCGTCCCCGGCCCTGCATCAGCCACCGCACCCGCGGCGCCGGCCACAGCGTGATCGGCCGCGACATCAGGTTCGTGCGCGGGCGGCGACGCAAGCGCAGGCGCCGCCCCGGTGACCACGGCCGCGCCCGGCCCTGCATCAGCCACCGCACCCGCGGCGCCGGCCGCAGCGTGATCGGCCGCGACATCAGGTTCGTGCGCGGGCGGCGACGCAAGTGCAGGCACCGACCCGGTGACCACAGCATCGCTGGCGACAAGCTGGGCATTGCCGATCTCGGCCGCTGCCGGCAGCGGCGCGGCAACCGGCTCCGCTTCGGCCAGCAAACGCAACCGCGGTATTGCGGAAATCGCAGCGTCACGTGCGCGTGCCGGATCAGGCGCCGGGCCCCACAACGCCCAGGCGGCTACCCCCAGATTCATCATCAGCAAAATGGCTACCAGTGCGCGCGATATCATGCTGTGAGTCTAACCCGAGCCATGCTTCGCCCACACCGCCAGTCCTTCGAGCACCAGATCCGGCGCGAGCTGGTAATCCAGATCCAGCTCCGACCCGATGTCAGCGGCACCGCCGCCGCCCAGCAACAGCGCCGGCGCGCAGCCGAATACCACCGCGGCCTTGGCGTGGCAGCGTTCAATCAAGCCCAGTGTGGCCCCCAGGGCGCCGCCTGCCAGCGCGTCACGGGTGTTGCTGGCAAACACCATTGCCTCGCCACCGTCTTCAACAAGGTGCGGCACCCGTGCCGCCAACGCTGCACGCATCAGTGTCGGGGTGGGTGCAATCACCCCGCCCAGATGTCTGCCATCCTGGCCCAGCGCATCCACGGTTACTGCGGTGCCCAGGCTGACAATCAGCCACGGGCCGAGGCCGCGTGCGTGCGCCGCAAGCAGCGCGAGAAAGCGATCTGCGCCCAACTGTTCGGGCTGCGGGTAAGCGACGTGCACTCCGGCGAATGCGGCGCTGGGACGAACATCCCGACACGGCACTCCGTGCCGCGCGCACAGCGCGCGCACGCGCGCGGCAAGATCCGCCGTTGCCACCGACGACAGATACGCATCCTGGGCGCGCGGCAGCGCCGCCAGCACCTGATCCAGTGCCAGATCGAAGCCACCACCCTGATGCGCCAGAGCCCCCTGATCGAGCAACCGCCCGTTCGCGAGACGTGCCCATTTCAAGCGGCTATTGCCCAGATCGAACAACCAGCTCATTACCCTGCCCCGCGCACACTCACCTCGCCCGAATACAGCACCCGCTCGCCCTGCGCCGTGCGCACCCGCAAGCCACCATCATCGGCCAGACCCAGCACCTGTGCGGCAAACACCGCGCCCGCATCATCCACCCGCAGCGCCTGCCCGGCCAGCACGTCGTAGCCGGGCCAGCGCGCGATGATATCGGGCAAGCCGTGTTCGGCAAAACGCGACAACGCGAGCAGTACCTGCGCAATTACCGCCGCCGCCAGCGCGTTGCGCGGCGGTGGCTTGCCATCCAGCAAACCGGCGAGATCGCACCATGGCTGATCGATCGCGGTCGCCGCCATCGCCGGCATGCGCACGTTGATGCCGATGCCGATCACGGCGGTCACCGGCCCGCCCAGCTCACCACTGACATCCACCATGATGCCAGCAAGCTTGCAGCCATCGGCCAGCACGTCGTTTGGCCACTTCAGGCCGACACCGGCAACCGCCAGCGTGCGCAGGGCATCCACCACCGCCACACCGATGGCGAGGCTGAGCCCGGCCAGGCGTGCCAGCGGCAGATCGAAGCGCCAGCCCAGCGACAGATACAGATGCGCCGCCAATGGCGACACCCACGGGCGGCCACGGCGACCACGCCCGGCGCTCTGCCGTTCGGCCAACAGCACCGCCGGCAAACGGCACGTGGCAACGCGACGCAACAGCTCGCTCTGGGTCGAGTCGAGCGACCAGCACACGTCCAGCGCCGGCAATGCGGCATCAAGCGCGCGCGGCAGCATGCGGCGAATGGTTGCTGCATCGAGCAGGTCCAACGGCGTGGCCAACGCATAACCGCAGCGTCGATCGGCGTGGATCTCAAGGCCCGCGGCACGCAATGCCTGTATCCGCTTCCAGATCGCAGCGCGACTTAGTCCCAGCGCCGCAGCGAGTACCTGTCCGCGGCATGGCCCTTGCCCGAGGTGATGCAGCAGGCGCCGCTCATCGCTCACCGGCGCGACCGCAACGGGCGCAGCAAAATCCGCGCGCGTTCAAAGCGCGCTTCGTTGCCGGCCAGCAGCCGGCGAATGTTGTCGCGATGGTTGTAAACGATCAACGCCGCGGTACCGACTGCAAATCCCGATTGCATGGCATTGCCAGCCAGTGCCGCAACCACGATCAAGCCGAGCGTCGCCAGTATCGTTGCCAGGCCGACATAGCCGCTGACACCGATAATGATCAGCCAGACCCCGAGAAACCACGGCAGTGACCACGGCCAGATCACCGCCAGTGCCCCGAGCAGGGTTGCCGCGCCCTTGCCGCCGCGAAATCCGTAGAACAGCGGCCAGGTATGGCCGGCAATTGCCAGCAGGGCCGCTGACCAAGCCAGTGCGAGCGCATCGACTGGTGCATCCGGCGGCGCGAAACGCAGTGCCAGCCAGGTGGCCACGGCACCCTTGCCGACATCGATCAGCACCACGCCGAGCGCGAACTTCCAGCCCAGCGTGCGCAAGGCATTGGTGCCACCCGCATTGCCACTGCCATGGCGGCGCACATCCACGCCACGCCAACGCCCGAGCAGCAGGCTGCCCGACAGCGAGCCGAGCAGATACGCGCCCACCAGCAGTAACAAGGAAATCAGCATCGGCGAATTATGCGGCAAGCGATAGTGATGTTGCGCGCGTCATGAGCAACGCGTCGAAAACGGCTGCAACGACACCACCAGCGCACCGGGCCCGGCGTGCGCACCCACCGCTGGCCCGGTTTCGACCAGCCAGGCCGATTCGCAATCGAGTAGACGCGCCAGCGCATCGCGCAGGGCGGCGCCGTCCGCCGGGCTGTCGCAATGGCCGACGACCAGCCGCCAGCGCTGGCTGTGATCCACCCGCTTGGCCACATAACGCGCGAAGCGCGTGGGTGCGCGCCGGCTGCCCAACAGTGCCGATACCACGCGCAACTTGCCGGCAGCGCTGACCTGCGCGATCGGGGTCAGACCCAGCCATTGCGCCAGCGGCTTGGCCCAGGCCGGCACCCGGCCACCGCGCACGGCATGGCTGATATCACGCGCCAGGGCAAAGGTGTGGGTCAGCGGACGCAGGCGTTCCAGCGCACCGAGGATGGTGGGCGTGTCAGCGCCTGCCAGCGCAAGCTCGGCGGCGGCAATCGCCAGCAGCGCTTGCCCACCGGCGGCGTTGGCGGTGTCGAACACCGTGGTGCGGTCGGCATCCAGACGCGCCGCAGCCGACTCGGCCGATTGCAGGGTGCCGGACACCGCGCGCGACAGGCCGACATAGATCAGCCTGGGGTGATGTGCCAGCAAAAACTCGAACTGGCGGCGAAAATCGCCGGGCGGCGGCTGGCTGGTGCGCGGCAACACATCGGCATTGCGCAACTTGCGATAGAACTCCGCTGGCGAGAGCGACACCTTGTCGAGATAATCGCGATCGCCAAAATTGATGCGCAGCGGTACCACATGAATATGCAATTGCTCGATCAGCGCCAGCGGCAAATCCGCCGCGCTGTCGGTGACAATCGCAACCGCGGTGCCGGCGGCCACCGCGCGTTGCTGCGCGTACATGTCATCGGCCTTGCACGCCTCGATCACGCCAAAACACGCACAGACCTCGAACAGCGCCTGTGGGTCGCTGACATGGGCGTGCACCCGCACCCGGGTCGGCGAACCGGCAATCACCACGCTCGATGCCGCCAACGCCGCCACCTGTGCGCGCAACGCATCGCGATCGATCGATTCGGCCAGAATCAAACATTCGCTGCACCAGCGATGGTCGGCGTCGCCGCAGGCATCGCGATGCGCCACCGCGGCTTCGTCGTCGGCCAGGTCATCGAGGTCGGCAACACCGAGTGCACTGGGCCATGCATCGGCACCGCGCCGCTGCTGGATGAACTCGACCACGCCCTCGATCAGATCGACAAAACCCTGGGCACCGGCATCGACCACGCCGGCCTTTTGCAGAACCGCCAATTGCTTTGGCGTTTCGGCCAGCGCTTCACGGGCCCGCAACAAGGCATGATGAATCCAGCCAGCCATATCGCGTTGGCCGTGCCCATGCTGCAGGGCTTCGGCGAACGCATGGATAACACTGAGAATGGTGCCTTCGCGCGGTTCACTCAATGCCGCCCGCGCCGCATCGGCGCCGCGCCGCACGGCACGGCTCAGGTTGGCGGTATCGAGCACCGGCACGGCTGCCACGGCCTCGGACATGCCCTGCAGAAATTGCGCCAATATCGCACCGGAATTGCCGCGCGCACCATCGATGGCATCGGCGCCGACCTGCCGCAACAACTCGCCGGCATGCACCGCACGGCGGCTCAACGCGCCCGCGAGCACCGTGCCCAGAGTGAATGCCATGTTATTGCCGGTATCGCCATCGGCGACCGGAAACACGTTGATTCGGTTGAGTACATCGCGATCGGCGATCACCCGGCGGGCGCCGGCAATCAGCGCCCGACGCAGGGCCGGGGTGGATATCCGTCGCACCGGAAACAGTACAGGTTGGCTAGTCAGGGCGTTCATGTCTGCCGAGTCTGCCGGAATCGGCGCGATTCGCCATGCTGCAACGCAGCGAACGTGACCGCTGGCAGCCTGCCATCGCCACACGCGATGCAACCTTTCGCGCCGTTCATGCATCTGTGCAAGGGTGATCCGAAGGCGGCCGCCGATGAAACGTCTTGCCCTTGTGGTGCTGTTGAGCCTGCTCGCGACGGCACCACTGCACCACACGCAGAGCGATGCCACGCACCAGGGCCTCGACCCGGCGCAATCCGCCAGCGTGACGGCCGGCGGCACCGGCAAGGCGAAAACGGAGCCAGCTAACGGCGCGAAGGGCGACTGCACGCGTTGCGAGCGCGCCTATCACATGCCAACGCGCTGGCATCGTTTCCTGCCCGGCATGTTCCGCTGAGCTTCAGCGCGACAGCGGAAAACGCAAGGTGAAACGGGCGCCGCCGAGTTCCGGCGAGCGGTCCACCATCATCTCGCCCGCATAATTGCGCACGATGTCCTGCACAATCGCCAGGCCGATGCCATGGCCTTGCACCTGTTCATCACCACGCACGCCGCGCTGCAAAACCCGCTCGATCTGGGCATCGGCGATGCCCGGCCCGTCGTCCTCCACCGCAATGCACAGGCGGCGGCCGGACGAACCGGCGCGTGCTTCCACCCGTGTGCTCAGCAACACCCGCGACCGTGCCCATTTGAAGGCGTTTTCCAGCAAATTGCCGAGCACTTCCAGAAGATCACCCACTTCGCCCTGAAAACGGGCATCCGGGTCCAGTTCGAACTCGCACAGCACGCCGCGCCCGGCGTATACCTTTTCCAGCCCCTGCACCAGGCTTTCGGCGTGCCCGGAAATCGGTTCCGGGGTGTGATAGAGGCGGTGCCCCGAGCGCGCGGCGCGGGCCAGCTGATACGAGACGATTTCACTCATGCGATCGATTTGCGCATGAACGGTCTGCCGCAAGTCCTCGTCATCGGCTTCAAGCCGGGCGCGGATCACCGCCAGCGGCGTTTTCAGACTGTGCGCCAGATCCGCCAGCGTGTTGCGGTAGCGCGTCATGTGCTCGCGCTCGCTGGCGATAAAGGCGTTGATGCTGCCGGTCAGTGGCTGCAATTCGAGCGGCTGCTGGCCAGGCAAGCGCTCAACCTCGCCGTTTTTCACCCGCGCCATGTCACGCGCTACCCGCATCAAGGGACGCAAGCTCCAGCGCGAGATGCCAACCTGCAACAACAGCAGCAACAGGGCAGCGGCGCCCAGATAACCCCATAGCGCACGCCGAAAAATCGCCAGTTGGTCATCAAGAACCGCGGCGTCCTCGAACACGTGGAACGTGAGCGCAATATCATCGTGCGCACCAATGCCATCCTGATCCCAGATCAAACCCATGGCGAAGTGATAGACCTTCAGCTTGCGACCGTCGCGGTCGCTAATCTTGAGTGGCCCGTCGAAGCGCTGCACGCCCGGCGCAAGCTGCGCATCCAGCGGCAACGGCTGGCCCAGTACCGATTGCGATTGCCACGGCTCGTTGTCACCACGTGCGACGGCATAAAGGCCACTGCCGGGCCGGTTGAAACGCGGGTCGGGTGCGACCTCGGGCGGCAACAGCACTTTGCCGCGGGAGAAATCCATGCCGCCAAAATAGGCGTAGGTATAGCTCTTCAGGCGCTCGCGCAGGGCATTCTCGGCGGTTTCGGTGAACGCGCGGTCCAGCGCAAAACCGGTAAGCCCGAGAAAGGCAATCAGGCCAAGGCTGGCCGCCAACAACTGCCGCCCTTGCAGCGACAACCGGCTCAGCTTGGTATCAGGCATTGCACTTGCCCCGCTGCCCGCAGCGCGCGGGCTTAGACGTTGCGCGGCAGGGCAAAGCGGTAGCCGCGGCCGCGTACCGTCTCGATCGGCTTGATCTGGGTGTCCGGGTCGAGTTTTTTGCGCAGGCGGCCGATGAACACCTCCAGCACGTTGGAGTCGCGGTCGAAATCCTGCTGATAGATGTGCTCGGTCAAGTCGGCCTTGGACACCAACTCACCGGCATGCAGCATCAGGTACTCCAGAACCTTGTATTCGTAACTGGTGAGCTCAACGCCAACGCCGGCAACCGACACCGCCTGCGCCGCCAGATCGAGCACGATCGGCCCACACTCCAGCGTCGGCTTGCTCCAACCTGCCGCGCGGCGCAGCAACGCATTGAGCCGCGCCATCAATTCCTCGACATGGAACGGCTTGACCAGATAGTCATCGGCGCCGGCCTTTAGCCCTTCCACCTTGTCTTGCCAACTGGAACGTGCGGTCAGGATCAGCACCGGATACTTGCGGCCATCGGCGCGCAGCGCGCGCAGCAAATCCATACCGGACAGTTTGGGCAGGCCCAGATCGATGATCGCGACATCGAATGGCATCTCGCGGCCAAGATACAGGCCTTCTTCGCCATCCTGCGCAGCATCCACGGCAAACCCCTCGCGCTTGAGCCGTGCGGCCAGCGTTTCGCGCAACGGGGCTTCATCCTCAACCAGCAAAATACGCATCACTTCATCTCCTTGGATGCAGCCCAACGACGAGCACCGTGCTCAGTCGTCCTTGTCCTTGCCCTTGCGCCCGGCCTTCTTGTCGCCGCGCGCATCCTCACGATACACACGCACGCGCCCTTCCGGAGTGATTACCTTGATCCGATTGACATCGCGGCCATCCTGCGCCACCCGTTCGGCACGCAAAACCTCGCCGCCGGTGTCGCGTTCAACGGCGCGCGCCGACTCGCGCAGTGGCCGGCTCTGCTCGGTTTGCGTATCGCGCTTGTCGCGGGCAGCCGCTGACGCGGCCAGCAACAGACCAAGCAAAACCAACAGCATGCCACGTGTCATCATCATGTCAGTGCTTCCCGCATCCGAAGTGGACGCCCGCACAAGTGTCGCTGCCGGGCGGTGAATCAGCGCTTAAACTGGGCAACCTGCTCCGCTGTTCGTCATTGCGAGCGCAGCGAAGCAATCCAGTCTCGAGCAACCTGTCAGACCTGACGCTGATCTACTGCGGAAAAGCCGAGATTGGTCACATTTTTTCGCTCTTTTTCGTTGAATGGCCCGGCCATTCGCCACAAAAGAACGGAAAATCGGTCTCAAACCGGCTTGCCCTCGCTACCATCGACCAAGCCCGACAGGCTGTTAAAAAATCTCGGCGACGCAACAGCGCAGGCTGCCGCCGGCCTTTTCCAGTTCATCCAAGGGTACCGCAATCACGCTGAACTGCGCTGCCGAAAAAGCCGCCCGGCTGACTGTGCTCAAGGCCGCTGCCGCACGCGTGCTCATCCATACGCTATCGGTGCTCAACGCAATACAGTTGCCGGCAAATCCCAGCCGCTCGCTGGCATCCAGGCTGATCGCCTGCGGGTACAGCGCCGACAATGCCAAGGCAATGCCCGGGTCGGCGAAGCCATCGGCACACACCACCACGGCGCGCCCGGCGAGGATACTCATCAGCACATTGGTGTGGTATTCGGCCGCTGCCAAATCGAACAGCAAGGTGGCGCGCAGCCCGAACGCGGCGTGCATGGCAGCGGCGCCGCTGGCGTCGCAGCGCGACGACAAGCCGCAAAAACCCAACCCGCGCGCGCGATCGATAACCAGCGAGCCGGTCAATTCGGCAATGCCCGCGCCGCCGCGCAAATCGATCACCTGATAACCCAGCAGCTGCTCGAAAAAATCCGGGATATCACGCCGCTCCGCCTCGCGCTGGCGCACCGGGTGGCGCATCGGTGCAATCAACAAGCGACCGGCAGCCGTGGCAAACACATTGTTGACGAATACCGCATCGGGGGTCGCCGGGTCGCCGGGAAAGCCGATCGCCGGCAGTGTTTGCGCGATCCGGCGCTGCAACCCGCGGTGTTGCGCGAGCGCGCGCTCGGCATCCAGCGCACCGCCGGGCTGCATGTAGACATTGTCACTGGCTGACTGCTGCGCCAGTGCGAAGCCATCCGGTGAAACCAGAAACACCGCGCGCGGCACGGCCACCCAATCGGCCGGCAGGCAACCAGCGTATGCAACAAATGCAGCAACATCGCGGGTGATCATGCCGCCGCGTCGCATGGTGTGGTTGCCGCAATGGCAGCCTCGATCAACTCCCATCCAGCTGCGCGCTCGGTGAAGCCCTGGCTCAGTATCTGGCGAAAATGACGGCCACCGGGCTGCCCGTTGTACAGCCCCAGCACATGCCGGGCCATGTACTTGAGGGCAACCCCGGCCGCGAGCTGCTGTTCGACATGCGGGCGAAATGCGCGCAGCAGGTGCTCGCGATTACGCAATGGCTGACCCGGCGCAAACACCAACTGCTGCATCTGATGCAATACGTAGGGCGTGTGATAGGCAGCACGGCCAATCATCACCCCGTCCACCCGCGGCAGGTTGTCGGCGACCTTGTCCAGCGTGTCCAGACCACCGTTGAGCACGATGGTCAGATCGGGGCGCTCGCGCTTGATCCGGTGCGCCCACCCGTAACGCAGTGGCGGCACCTCGCGATTTTCCTTGGGCGACAGCCCCTTGAGCCAGGCATTGCGGGCATGCACCACAAACACCCGGCAGCCGGCCTGTGCCACGCTATCGATAAATGCCCGGAACGGCACATAGTCATCGGCATCGTCCACGCCCAGCCGACATTTCACGCTCACCGGCACCGATACCGCAGCCGTCATCGCAGCAACGCAATCGGCCACCAGCGCCGGCTCGCGCATCAGACAGGCGCCAAAGCGCCCAGCCTGGACGCGGTCGGACGGGCAGCCAACATTGAGGTTGATTTCGTCATAGCCCCAGTCGGCGCCGATCCGCGCCGCTTGCGCAAGGCACTCCGGCTCACTGCCACCCAACTGCAATGCCAGCGGCTGTTCACTGACAGCAAAACCGAGCAAACGCTCACGATCCCCGTGCAACACCGCCTGCGCATGCACCATCTCGGTGTACAGACGCGCCTGCGGCGCGAGTAGGCGATGAAAGACGCGACAATGGCGGTCGGTCCAGTCCATCATCGGCGCAACCGACAAGCGGATGGATTGCTGGTATCGCTGGGCAGCCGCGTTGCGCGCGGGAGGGTGCGAATCGTTCGTCATGCAGGGCAAACGGCGGCGGGGCAGCCATTATAGCCGGCATGGCGTGCCGCCTCGCGCCTTGGCGCACCACGCCACCACGCATCCAGGCTGAGCCGAGTTATTCAGCCTTTCAGGGCCGCAACGTGCTTGTGTTGATTGGCGCGCGCGGCGATGCGCTACCCGTTGAACAACAGCACCTTATGGGTTCGCAAGGGACGCCAAGAGCGCAACGCAGAGCACAAAGCCGAGTCCGTAGCGATGCGCAGAGTGCAGCGAAACCCGACAGGCGCCCACCGGGTGGGCTCCACAGGTGAACGCACCGGTGATCGTCACCGATCACGGCAATCGCACCCTGATTGTGCGCAAGTACCTGAGCAACGCGAGCGATGTGCGCGACAAGCTCAAAGGCTCGGTGTTGCGCTACGACGCGCCACTCGAACCGGTGGCGGAAGACGACTGGGAAGCACTGATTTGATCGTACTCGACACCCCTCCTTGGCCCGGTGGGTCAGTGGCGATGCGCGCTTGGCCGCAACCGCGAAGGCGCTTATCGAGGACTCGCTGACCAGCAACGCACAGGTATTGGTGTCGGCAATCAGCGCATGGGGGCTTGCCACGCTGGTACAGCGCGGACGCATGGCGTTGGCGATGGAGCTGAACGACTGGCTGCGCGATCGAGAGCATCGACGGCGTTGCCATCGTGCCGATCACCGCTCGCGTCGCGGCGCAATCGGTGAACTTGCCGGGTGAGTTCCACAAAGACCCGGCGGATCGGATCATCATAGCGTTGGCGTGCGAGTTGAACGTCCCGCTGATTACCGCTGACGAAAAATCCCACCGCTATCCGCATGTACGTTGCAGCTGGTGACGCCGGCACGTCGCATCGCGCGTTCACGCACCTGCAAACCACGCACTGCCGGGCAACAACGCTGCGCGCGGGAGCACGCGAATCGTTCGCCATGCAGGGCAAATGGCGGTGCGACACCCGTTATAGCCGGCGCGGGGTGCCGCCTCGCCTCCTGCGAATGCGCCCGGGCGGCCGCACCGAGCGGCGCACCCGGGCCTGCCGGCAGGCGGTTGCGGCGCATGCCGCCGGCGCTACCGCACGCCGTGCATCAGCTTGTTGATCAGTGGGGCGATCAGGAACAGCAATACGCCGGCGCCGGCAAGCAACCAGAAGCTGAAGGTGAAACCTTCCAGTGCCGATTGCACGGTCATGCCGGTCTCGCCGCTGACATGGCCGGCAAAGATGCCCGAGAGGTTGTTGCCGATCGCAGTGGACAAGAACCAGCCGCCCATCGCCAGCCCGACATAGCGCAATGGCGCCAGCTTGGTCACCATCGACAGCCCGATCGGCGACAGGCACAGCTCGCCAACGGTCTGCATCACGTACACCAGCACCAGCGGCCAGAACGGAATCAGGCCATTGCTGCCGACCAACGAGTTGAGCGCGAAGATCAGCACCACGAACGCCGCCGCATTGAACAACAGGCCGAGGCCGAACTTGCGCGGGATCGAGGGTTCGATGTTGCGTTTGGCCAGCCAGCCCCAGGCCACCGCCACCAGCGGCGCTAGAATCACGATCGAGGCCGGGTTGACCGACTGGAACCAGCCGACCGGGAATACCCAGCCCCCGAACATCTCACGATTGACCAGATTCTGCGCGAGGAAGTTGAACGAGCTGCCGGCCTGTTCGAAGAACATCCAGAACAGCACGTTGAAGGTAAACAGCAGCAGCATCGCGACCACCTTGTCGCGCGCCACGCTGCCTTCGCGCAGGGCCTCGATCAGCAGCATCAGCGCCAGACCGATGAACAATGCAGCCAGCAGCCACGCCAGAATGGTCGCGCCGGCCTTGGCCATCAGCAGATACACCACCGGCACGGCCAGAACGGCGCCGATGGTGACCAGCGACATCGACTTGCGGCCATCGCGATCCACGGGTGGCCGGCCGATCGGGCCGAGCGCGCGGCGGCCGAACCAGAACCACAGGGTACTGATGACCATGCCGATGCCGGTGGCGGCAAATACCACCTTGTAGTTTTGTTGCATCGGAGTATCGGTGATCACGCTGGCCAGCCAGCCGGTAATCAGTGGCGACACCAGCGCACCGGCGTTGATGCCCATGTAGAAAATGGTGAAGCCGCGATCGCGTCGGCCATCGCCCGGCGCGTACAACTGGCCGACCATGGTCGAGATATTGGGCTTGAACAGGCCATTGCCGACGATGATCGTGGCCAGACCGAGCAGGAAGATATCCTGATTGGGCAGCATGATCATGAAATAGCCGACCGCCGACACCACCGCGCCGAGCAGGATCGAACGCTGGTAACCGATCACCCGATCAGCGACATAGCCACCAAAGATGGCGGTGGCGTAGACCAGCGCCAGAAACGCGCCATAGGTGCGGCTGGCATAGGCCTGGCCACTGGCATCGCCGTCGAAGAACTGGGCAACGATGTACAAGGTCAGCGCCCAACGCATGCCGTAGAACGCAAAGCGCTCCCAGAACTCGGTCATGAACAGCATCCAGAGCTGACGCGGATGCCCCATCACCTCGCCGGCAGGCGGTGGGATGTAGGCGTTATTGTTGACGGCGGCGCTACTCATGCGGCATCTCCCCTGCATCGATGGTTGCGGAACGTTGCGACGGGACGCGTTAACCGCGCCTTCATGGTGCGCAACAGGTCGGCAAGGTTTACTCGCACTGAGGCTGCGAGTCAAACCCGGCACAGGCATCAGCCGCCAGCGCGTCGCGCTCAGGGCAGTTCACTGCGCAGCGCAATCAACTCCGGGAAGAAGCGCAAGTCCAGCGCCTGCTTGAGAAATCCGACGCCGGAACTGCCACCGGTGCCGCGTTGATGGCCGATGATGCGCTCCACCGTTTTCATGTGGCGAAAACGCCATAGCTGAAAACTGGCTTCGACATCGATCAGCAGCTCACACAGGTGGTAGGCCTGCCAGTGCGTCTGTGGATCGCGGTAGATCGCGGCCAGCACCGGCACCAGCGCCGGCGTGAAACCATGTGGCTGCGCGAAGTCACGGCGGACGCACTGCGCCGGGATTGCGTGCCCCTGTCGATGCAGGTGCAACAAGAACTCGTCGTACAGGCTGGGGGCTTCGAGCACGGCTCGCAATTGCGCCTGCGCTGCCGAATCATGAGCAAACACCGCGATCATCTGCGCGTTCTTGTTGCCGAGCATGAACTCGACCAACCGGTATTGCAGCGACTGGAACCCCGAGGCATCGCCCAACGCCGGCCGAAACGCGAGGTATTCACTCGGAGTCAGGGTTTCCAGCACCGCCCATTGCTCGAACAACTGGCGCTGCACCTGTTTGACGCGCGCCAGATTTTTCTGCATCGGGCCCAGATCATCGGCCTGCAAGTGGGTGATCGCGGCGCACAACTCATGCACGATCAGCTTGAGCCACAGTTCGGCCACCTGATGTTGAATGATGAACAGCATTTCATCGTGACGCAGCGGTTCGCTGAGCGGTTGCTGCGCCGCCAGCAGGGTGTCCAGCTTCAGGTAACCGCCGTAGCTGATCCGCTCGTGCAGATCGCGGGTAATCCCCGCTTCCAGCGGGCGCAACGTGTGCTCATTGCCCATCGCATTCACCCGTATCCAACACGATCAATATGTTAGCCAACTTCGACACACGCCACCATGGGCACCTTTGTCATGGAACTGTCGCTGCGCATGGCCTAGACTACGCGGAAAAATGTGACCCGATTCACATCGCGAGCATCACAGCCACTATCCGCTGCGGGGCAACCAGCGGCTTCATGCCGGGGAGAAGTTCATGATTCGTCTACACCAGCTACGCACAGCGGCATTCGTTGCCTTCAGCTTCTTTGCCATATCCGCACAAGCCGATGTCGTGGTCAGTCAGGTTTACGGCGGCGGCGGCAATTCCGGCACCACCTTGCGCAACGATTTTGTCGAGTTGTTCAACAACGGCAGCGACCCGGTCGACCTGAACGGCTGGAGTGTGCAGTACGCTTCATCCGGCGGCTCGACCTGGCAGCGCACGGCCCTCAGTGGCAGCATCGCCGCTGGCGGCTACTTCCTGATCCAACACGCGGCCGGCAGTGGCGGCAGTGTGGATCTGCCAACGCCGGACAGCATCGGCACCATCGCCATGAGCGGCAGTGCCGGCAAGGTGGCGCTGGTCAATTCCGCCACCGCGCTGTCCGGCGCCTGTCCTTCCGCCGATGCCAGCCTGATCGATCTGATCGGCTACGGCACCAGCGCTAGCTGCGCGCTGGGCTCGCCCACCGGCAATCTGAGCAACACCACTGCCGCTGTGCGCAAGGAAGATGGCTGCAGCAACAGCCGCAACAACAACGCCGACTTCAGCATCACCGCGCCGACACCGCGCAACAGCACTGCGCCGATCAAGGATTGTCTGGCGCCGCCACCGCCACCGCCGCCGGTGACCGTGGTTGCCATTCACGAATTGCAAGGTGCGGGCAATCGCTCGCCGTTGCTGGGTGAGTTGGTTGCGGTCGAAGGTATCGTCACCTTGCGCAAGTTCAACGGCTTCTTCGTGCAAAGCGCACCCGGCGAGGAAGACAGCGACCCGCTGACCTCGCAAGGCGTGTTCGTGTTCACCACCAGCGCTGGCGCGCCGGTGGAAGCGCAAGTCGGCAACCGCGTGCAGGTGCGTGGCACGGTGGCCGAGTTCACCCCGTCCTCGAACGTCAATCAGTTGCCGGTAACCGAACTGACCTTCGCCACCACCAGCGTGCTCAGCACCGGCAACCCGTTGCCCGAGCCGATCGTGATCGATGCCAGCGTATTGAACGCCGCCAGCGACACCGATTTCCTGGAACGCTACGAGGGCATGCGCGTAATCGTCCCGGAGCTGGTCGTTACCGGCCCGGTGCAGGGCAACATCAACGAAAGCCAGGCCACCTCGACCAGCAATGGCGTGTTTCTGGGCGTGCCGGCTGGCGTTGCGCGGCCGTTCCGCGAACCGGGCATCAGCGTGCTCGACGTGGCGCCGATTCCCGCCACCTTGATGCCGCCGCGCTATGACGGCAACCCGGAAATCCTGCGCGTGGACAGCCGCGGCGACGGCGTTACCCTGATCTCGGTCGATGCCGGCGCCACCGTCAGCGGCTTGGTCGGCGTGCTCGATTACGGCACCGCCCGCTACACCGTGCTGCCCGATCCGGGCGTGAATGCGACCGTGATCGACAACGCCACCCCGACCGCCGTCAGCGTGCCCGGCGCGGGCGAGATCACCGTCGCCAGCTTCAACATTTTGCGCTTCTTCGACGACAGCGCCGCCAACAACACCGGCAGTTCGCCGACGCTCACCCCGGCTGCGTTTCAGGCGCGTCTGCGCAAGACGGCCAATGCCCTGTGCCAGTTCCTGCACACGCCCGACATCCTTGGCGTAGTGGAAGTGGAAGGCATCGATGCGCTGACCGCGCTCGCCAATGCGGTCAACGACAACGTGCCTGGCACCTGCGCACGCAACCCGCGTTACGTGGCCTATCTGGCCGAGGGCAATGATGTCGGTGGCATCGATGTCGGGTTTCTGGTGAGCAGCGCCGAAGTGGCATCCGGTCTGCCGCGGGTCAACGTCAACGCCGTGGTGCAGGAAGGCAAGGACGCGGTGATCAGCAATCCCAACGGCTCTGCCTCGATCCTCAACGATCGCCCGCCGCTGCGGCTGTCGGCAACCGTGAACGCCGCCAACGGCGCCCAGTACGACCTCACCGTGATCGCCAACCACCTGCGCTCGTTGAACGACGTCAACAGTGCGGCAGCGGGCAGCAACGGCTGGCCGACGGCCGGCGATCGGGTGCGCGACAAGCGCGCACGGCAGGCGCTGTTTCTGGCCGATCTGGTGCAGGCGCGGCAAGCCGCCAACCCCGCTGAACGCATCGTGCTGCTCGGCGATTTCAACGCCTACGAGTTCAGCGATGGTCTCGCCGATGTGATGGGCATCATCACTGGCCAGCAGGCGGCAGCGAATGAGGTACTGACGCATCTCGACAGCCCGGTGTTTCCGCCGCTGCTGAACATGACCAACACCGCGCCGGTCGATGACCGTTACTCGTTCGTATTCGATGGCAGTGCGCAGACGCTCGATCACGTCGTGGTCAATCAGGCAGTGCTGGATTCAGCGTCATCGGTGCGCATCGAACACGCACGCATCAATGCCGATTTTGGCAACGATAACTTCGGCGATGCCGGCGTGCCGATGCGGGTATCGGATCACGACCCGGTGGTGGCGTATCTGGCGGTGCCAACCGCGCGCCGTGCCGACCTTGGCATCCGGCTCAAGGGCCCGCGCCCGCCGCTGGTGTTTGCCGGCAGCAACGCCGTGTTTGCGGCAACCCTGAGCAATACTGGCCCCAACCCGGCGCTCAACCCGCATCTGCAACTGCGTTTTGACACCCGGATTGGCCAGCTTGACAGCGTTGCTGGTGATGGCTGGAGCTGCGACGCCCCGGTCGCAATCGGCAGCAGCACGCTGGTGGCGGTGGATTGTCACCGGATCGGCTTCATGGCCTCCGGCGAGAGCCAGACGCTGGCACTGAACTTCGCCACCCGCACCGATTTGCGGGTCGGCCTGCTCGGCGTGCTGGCTGATTTCGACAGCGCCACCGCTGACCCCGTGGGCTACAACAACCACGCTGTCAATGCCGTGCTGGTGGTGCGTCGTGGCCGTTGAGCCGACACCGATCAGCGTCTAACAACAACACAAAGGGCGCGGCTTCGGTCGCGCCCTTTGCGCCTCAATGCCGCAATGCGCCTTGCTTTGCAGGGCCCATGCCTGCTATCAATAGCACTCCGCTCCGCATTGCGATTGATGATGACAACGGTCGCCAGTTTCGAGATTGATTACCTGCAGTACCTCGCTCCCGATGGCAAGCCACTGCACAAGACAATGCCGAGGTTCGCCAAGGATAGTAAAAACCTGGTTGAACTTTACAAACAGATGCTGCTGGTGCGTACCTTCGACAGCAAATCGGTGGCATTGCAACGCACCGGCAAGCTGGGCACTTACGCCTCCTGCCTTGGCCATGAAGCCGCGCATATCGGCATTGGTTCGGCGATGCGCCCCGAAGATGTGTTTGCCCCCAGTTACCGCGAATACGGCGCGCAGTTCATGCGTGGGGTGCAGCCGCGCGAGGTGCTGATGTATTGGGGCGGCGACGAGCGCGGCAGCGATTTTGCCGTGCCGCGCCAAGATTTCGCCTGGTGCGTGCCGATCGGCACGCAATGCCTGCATGCCGCCGGCGCCGCACTGGCTTTCAAGCTGCGCGGCGAGAAGCGAGTTGCCGTTGCCTGTGTTGGCGATGGCGGCAGTTCCAAGGCCGACACCTATGCCGCGATCAACTCGGCGGGCGCCTACAACCTGCCATTCGTGTTGTGCATCATCAACAATCAATGGGCGATCTCGGTGCCGCGCTCGGCGCAGACCGGCGCCAAGACGTTGGCGCAAAAAGGCATCGCCGGCGGCTTGTTCTGCATCCAGGTCGATGGCAACGACATCATCGCGGTGCGCGCGGCGATGGATGAAGCGCTGGCGCGCGCCCGTGCCGGCAACGGCGGTAGCGTGATCGAGCTGGTCACCTACCGCCTTGGCGACCACACCACCGCTGATGATGCGCGTCGCTACCGTGGCGAAGCGGAAGTCAAGGCGGCATGGGAACGCGAGCCGCTGATTCGCCTGCGCGCCTGGCTGGTCGGCCAAAAAGTCTGGGACGACGAACGCGAAGCCGAGTGGAAAATCGAGTGCGGCAAACGCATCGACACCGAAGTGGACGCCTACCTTGCCAGCCGCACGCAACCGCTGGAGTCGATGTTTGATTATCTTTACGCCGAGTTGCCGCACGACGTTGCGGCGCAGCGCGCACAGGCGCTGGCCTGGGAGGCGCGCAAGCCATGAGCAAGCAAGCCACTCCCATCACCCTGATCGAGGCGATCACCCAGGCATTGGCCTGGGAAATGGCCAATGACAAGAATGTTCTGATTCTCGGCGAAGACGTCGGCGTCAATGGTGGCGTGTTTCGCGCGACCGCCGGCCTGCAACAACGCTTCGGCGATCAGCGCGTGCTCGATACCCCGCTCGACGAAACCACCATCGCCGGCCTCAGCGTCGGTTTGGCGGCGCAGGGCATGAAGCCGATCGCCGAAGTGCAGTTCGATGGTTTCGTCTACCCGATGCTCGATCACATCATCTGTCACGCCGCGCGTCTGCGCACCCGCACCCGTGGCCGGCTCAGTTGCCCGATGGTGTTGCGTGTGCCCTGGGGCGGCGGCATCCGCGCCCCTGAGCATCACAGCGAAGCCAACGAGTCGCTGTTCACCAACGTGCCGGGACTGCGCGTGGTGTTGCCCAGTTCACCGGCGCGCGCCTATGGCCTGTTGCTCGCGGCGATCCGCGATCCGGACCCGGTGATCTTCATGGAGCCCAAGCGCATCTATCGGCAATACAAGGAGCTGGTGCCCGATGACGGCGAAGCGCTGCCGCTGGATGTCTGCTTCGTGCTGCGCGACGGCAGCGATGTCACGCTGGTGACCTGGGGCGCACACGTCAAGGAAACCCTGGAAGCCGCCGATGCGCTGGCGGCCGACGGCATCAGCGCCGAGGTGATCGATGTCGCCACGCTCAAGCCACTGGATTTCGACACCATCCACGAATCGGTGCAAAAAACCGGCCGTTGCGTGATCGTGCATGAAGCTGCGCGCACCGCTGGCTTCGGCGCCGAAATCGCCGCGCAACTGGCTGAAAAATCGATGTACGACCTGCTCGCTCCGGTTGAGCGCGTCACCGGTTACGATGTGCCCATTCCGCTGTTCCGATTGGAGATGAAGTACCTGCCGAGTGTCGAGAAAATCGTGGCCGCGGTAAAACGCACACTGGCGGCGGGATAATGCCGGGGCTCGGAAACGCGCCAGCAACCACGCACCAGCCAGAGCGGATGTCCGCGAAGGACGCAAACTAACGCAAACCAAGTTCAAGTCGTAGGTCGGACCCGCGCCTGGCGGCGCTTGATCCGACCGACATGAGACCCGCACCTGGCGGCGCTAGATCCGACCGACATGAGACCCGCGCCTGACGGCGCTTGATCCGACCTACATGAGATTCGCAATCTTGTCGCCCCGAGCCCCGACATCATCAGAGCCCCCACCATGAGCGAAACCAAAACCTTCTTCCTCCCCGACCTCGGTGAAGGCCTGCCCGATGCCACCATCGTCGAATGGCTGGTCAAGCCGGGCGACAGCATTGCCCTCGATGCGCCGCTGGTTTCGATGGAAACCGCCAAAGCCGTCGTGGATGTGCCATCGCCGGTATCGGGCAAAGTGCTCAAGCTGGCCGGCAACGCCGGTGACATCATCACGACCGGCGCCATGCTTGCCGAGTTCGAGCTCGATGCCAGCAAACCGCAGCGTGCCGAAGGCCATGACACCGGCCATCACCATGCCGGCAAACCGGCGTCGGCAACCAGCGACCCCGCGCCCGCACCGCGCAACGGGCCACCCGCCGAGCCCGCCGCCGCTACCGCCCCGCCATCTGATGCTGATGCTGATGCCGGCACCGTGGTCGGTGCGATGGAATCGAGCAACCGGGTCCATACCGAACAAGCCAGCCAGGTCGGTGGCATCAAGGCAATGCCGGCGGTACGCGCGCTGGCGAAGAAGCTGCATATCGATCTGGCAATGGTCACCGCCAGCGGTAGCGAAGGCGTGATCACCCTCAAGGATGTCAAGGATGCGGCGACGGCGGGAACAGCGCCACGGCTCCCCACTCCTGCCGGCACCGCGGTGGCGGCGGTGGCCACAGCGCAAACGCAAGAGCGTCCGCGCACCGCGACCTCGGCGTCGGGCCGACCGATGCGGACCCTGCCGCCCGGCGTGAGCGCCAGCGGCCAACCCGAACCACTCAAAGGGGTGCGCCGAAACATGGCGCGGGTGATGGCCGATGCCCACAGCAAGGTGGCATTGACCACGATTTGCGATGACGCCGACCTGCACGCATGGGTCGGCAAACCGGACATCACCGCCCGTTTGGTGCGCGCCATAGTCGTGGCGTGCAAGGCAGTGCCTGCGCTCAATGCCTGGTTCGATGGCGACAAACTGGTGCGCACCGAGCATCCGCATGTCGATATCGGCATTGCGGTGGATACCGACGATGGCCTGTTCGTGCCCGCGTTGCGCAATGCCGACATGCTCGATGCCAGCGGTGTGCGCACCGCGATCCAGCGCCTGCGTGCGCAGGTCACGGATCGCTCCATCGCTGCCAGCGAACTATCCGGCTACACCATTTCGCTATCGAACTTCGGCATGTTTGCCGGCCGCTATGCCACCCCGGTGGTGGTGCCGCCGACGGTGGCGATCATCGGCGCTGGCAAGCTGTCACACGACGTGGTGGCCGTCATCGGCGGTATCGAAGTACACCGCCGGTTGCCGCTGTCGTTGAGTTTCGATCACCGCGCCTGCACCGGCGGCGAAGCGGCGCGCTTTCTGGCGGCACTGCTGAACGACTTGGGCTGCGCGCAGTAACCACCCCAGCCTACTTGCGCAGTGCAGCAAAACCCGGCACGGTATACCCCTGTGCCCGTGGAACCCGAGCATGTACCGCAGCAGCCTGTCACGCGAAGAAATCGCCAACACCCTCACCCACGGCCTGGGCGCCGCCGCCAGCCTGGCGGCCGGGCTGATTCTGGTCGCGCTGGCCTCCCTGCGCGGCGATGGCTGGCAATTGGCCAGCGCGATCGTGTTCAGTAGCGCACTGGTACTGCTGTACAGCGCATCTACCGCCTACCACGCCAGCAAGCAAACGGCGACCAAGCGACGCCTGAAGATTCTCGACCACGCGGCCATTTATGTGCTGATCGCCGCCACCTACACGCCATTCATGCTGGTTTCGCTGCGCGGCCCCACGGGCTGGAGCCTGTTTGCGGTGATCTGGACGCTGGCGGTAGCCGGGGTGGTGTTCAAATTGTTCTACACCGGCCGTTTTGAACGCACCTCCACCTTGCTTTATCTCGGCATGGGCTGGATTGCCGTGCTGGCGGCGGCGCCGATGATGCGCGCCCTGTCGGCCGCAAGCCTGCTTTGGCTGCTTGCCGGCGGCCTTGCCTATACCCTTGGCACGCTGTTCTACAGTAGCCGACGCATCCCCTACGCACATGCGATCTGGCATCTGTTCGTGCTCGCTGGCAGCAGTTGCCACTTCGTTGCGGTGTATTCGCAGGTCGCGGTGTGACCCCCGATGGGTACCCACATGCTGCTCACAGAGCCTGCCCCAAACCTGATCTGGGCGTGATCTGCTGCGCCAAGACCACTGTTTGGCGCAACTGTGTTGCCCGCCGGTGCGAGCCAGCACGTCGGTGGGAGCCGGCCTGACGGCGCACAATCTGGCGAATCGGCTGCGTGCGCAGGCACGCTCCCACGAGCGGTGAACGTCCCTTGCAGACCCACCCTGTTGGCGACCAGCGAGCCAAATAGCGGTGCAGCGGCGGAGCGAAGCCTGGCGCAAACACGCACACGCAGCGCTCAACGGCGCAGCCTGCGCGCCAGGTGGCCGCTGCGTGTGAACCAAGCTACCAAGAGGCAGAGGCTTTGCCCGTAGTGAAATCCAGTATCGCCACCGCACCGACCCGATCGCTGCGCGGCTCTACGTGCACCTGCCACTGATACAGATCGCACAAACGGCGCACGATCGACAGACCGATGCCCGCGCCTTTGGTGGCCCCAGCGCTGCTGCCACGGTAGCCGCGTTCGAACAGATTGGCGGCGTCTTCGGCACTGAGGCCGGGGCCGGTATCCTCGATCCGCACCCGCCCGGCTTCGACGTGGACGACCACCTCGCCGTGCGCGGTGTACTTGCAGGCGTTGCCCAGCAGGTTGCCCAGCGCCACCGACAAAACCGCTTCCGGCACGTTGACGATATGGCCCTCATCACCGGTAACCCGCAAGGTAACCGGCTTGCCAACCAGTTGCAGGCGATTGGCATCCACCAGCACCTCCGCAAGTTTGCGTACATCGGTCTGGCCGCTGCCGCGCTCATTGCGCGACAGCATCAACAGCGCGCTGATCAGATGCGTGCATTGCTGCTCGGCACGCTCGACGCGTTGCAGGCGCTCGCGCATTTTATCGGTCAATTGCGGGCTGACCATCAGCAACTCGGTGGCGCCACGGATCACCGCCAGTGGCGTGCGCAGTTCGTGGCTGACATCGGCGTTGAACTCGCGGTCACGCCGCACCACCTGGGTCAACTGGGCGGCGTAATCGTCCAGCGCGGCAGCCAGTTCACCGACCTCGTCGTCGGCAAACCACTGTGCCAGTGGCTCAGGCTTGTCGCTGCCGCGGAAGGCACGCACCCGCCGCGCCAGTTCCGCCACCGGTCGAATCACCCGTCGCGACGACCAGTAGCCGAGCAACAGCGAAAGCAACGAGAACGCCAGCACCGCACCGACCAGCGCATAAACCAGTTGTTGCTGGCTGCGCTTGGTCTGGCTGGTGTCGTATTTCAGGAAAAACCAGTAATCGGCATCCTTGCGCACCGCCAGCTTGTAAACCACCAGCTTGCCGCTTTGGTCGCGCTCAACCAGATCATGCAGACCGCTGTCCAGATCACGCCACTGCAACGGCACGTTGCCGAAGCGGCGTTTGCTGAAAACGCGGCCCTCGATCTGCTCGAACGGAACCCCCTCGATATCCGGCGAGCGGTAGAACGAGCTGGCGTACCCCTCCAGATTGTTTTCCAGCGCCTCGCCGATGAGCTGGTTTTCCAGGTGCGCGCGCAAAAACACCGTCGCCAGTGCGAACGACGCGGTGAGCCCAGTGCCAAGCAGCGCGAAGCTCAGAATGATGCGGCTGCGCAGCCTACGCCGATACTGCATCGGGGTCGGCAATCCGGTAACCGATGCCATGGCGGGTATGGATCAGCGGCTTTTCGAACGGCTTGTCGACGACCGCGCGCAGTCCATGGATGTGCACACGCAGGCTGTCCGAATCGGGCAGTTCCTCGCCCCAGACACAGGTTTCCAGTTCCTGCCGCGTTACTACCGACGGTGATGCTTCCATCAGCGCTTGCAGAATCTTCAGGCCGGTCGGGTTGAGCGGCACAGCCTTGCCTTGCCGTTTGGCTTCCAGCGTATCGAGGTTGAACTCCAGATCCGCGACCTGCAACACGCGTGGCTGCGCCTTGCGCCCGCGCCGCACCAGCACCGCCAGCCGTGCCTCCACTTCCTGCAAGGCGAACGGCTTGATCAGATAATCATCGGCACCCGATTCAAACCCCGAGAGTTTTTGATCGAGCGAATCGCGCGCGGTGAGCATCAACACCGGCGTCTGCTTGTGCGCGTCGCGTCGAAGCCGGCGACAAACCTCCAGGCCATCCATGCCAGGAAGGTTCAAATCCAGCACGATTGCATCAAAAGGGTTGCTCACTGCCAAGTGCAGGCCGGCGATTCCATCGGCCGCAAAATCGACCGTGTGGCCGCGTTCTTCAAGGTAGTCGCCAAGATTGGCGGCGATGTCGCGATTGTCCTCAACCACCAAGATTCGCATCTATGCTTCGCTCCAAAAGCGGAATTGCGTTGCGCTCCGGCAACGACCATGCCGTGATGCCACAGCGCCCACAACTGTATCCGAGCGTGCGGCCGAGCAACAGCCCCGACTGACACGAGCGCAACAACCGCCGGAGTGGTCAAGCAAGACAGATATGCGCGCTATGTGGTCATGCCGGCGAAAAAACGCGGGCCCAAACCCGGCAACAAAGGGGAAATCACCGAGCCTGGGCCCCAACATGAAGCCCCGAACACCTGAGAGTCGAGCGTCGCATATCACGCATCGCGGGTGGTACCGCCCCGCCAGCCGATCTTACGGCGCCTTGCATTAAACCGGTGTTAAACATGCGGCGAACCCGATCGTCGCGGCGTCGTTGCACGCGGCCACGCTCGCCGCGGTTAGGGCCAGTGCGGCGAGCGCTGATGGGCCGCCAAGCACAAACCAGCAAACGGGTCAGGCGCTGTCGCTGCTGCTGGCTGTCGGTGTTGACGCCGGCTTTGACTCCGGCTTGCTGACCGGCGCTGCAGCGGCCGCCGATGCGTCGCCTTTGTCGCCTTTGCCGTCGGGCTTGGCAGCAGGGTGACCCGCGCCATCGCCCGTATCGGCGAGGTTGCGCCGGGTCTCGCCGTCCTTCTTGAAGTCGGTCTCGTACCAGCCGCTGCCGGACAAACGAAACTGCGGCGCCGTCAGTTGCCGCTGCACCGTGGCCGCCGAACAGGCGGGGCAGATCGACGGGTCGGCATCAGCGAGCTTTTGCAAACGCTCGAAGGTGTGGCCACAGGTGATGCAGGCAAATGCGTACAGAGGCATCGTTCGATTAGGTCTCAGTCACGGGTGAACAGACAATGGGGGCAAACCGCCGCCGCTTCAAGCTTGCTATCAACTCGCCGCCAGGGCGTCGTACAAACCAAGCCACTCCGCCTCCAACGCTTCGCGTTCTGTCGAGAGCAGCCGTTGCTGCTGCGCAAGCCGCGCCGCCTGCGCGCTGTCGCCGCGGTAGATCGCCGGGTCGGTCAGTTGGGTTGCGATCTCGGCGCTGCCGGCATCGATCTGCGCCAGACGCGCCTCAACCTGCTGCAAACGGCTGCGTTGCCGGCGCGTGGCCTTGTCGTCGACCGGCCTCGCTGCCGGTGCCACCGCTTTGGCCGTCGGTTTGTTCGATTCCGTTTCCATCGGCCGGTTGTTGCGCGAACGCAGCCAAGTGGCGTAATCGTCCAGGTCGCCATCGAAGGCATCCACACAGCCATCGGCAACCCGGATGTAACGGTCACAGACCAGGCCGATCAGGTGGCGATCATGCGAAACCAGCACAATGGCGCCGTCAAAATCGGACAGTGCTTCGGCCAAGGCCTCGCGCATATCCAGATCGAGATGGTTGGTGGGCTCATCGAGCAGCAGCACATTGGGCTTGCGCCAGGCGATCAGCGCCAGCGCCAAACGCGCGCGCTCGCCGCCAGAAAAGCCATCAACCGATTCGAACGCGCGATCGCCGGCGAAGTACCAGCGGCCGAGAAAATTGCGCATGTCCTGGGTCGAGGCATCCGGCGCCAAATCGCGCAGATGATCGATCGGGCTGCGGCCGGCATCCAGACTCTCCACCGTGTGCTGCGCAAAATAGCCGATCCGGGTGTCGTTGTGGATCATGCGCTCGCCGCTCAACGGCGCCAGCGCACCGACCAGCGTCTTGACCAGGGTCGATTTGCCGGCACCGTTCGGGCCCAGCAGGCCAACCCGATCGCCCGCCTCCAAGCCAAAACCGACCTGATGCAAGATTACCGCGTCGCTACCTGCCGCGCCGTCGCGGGCATCGGGCAACTCTTCGGCCGGGTCGTCATGGCGGGCGCTGGCGCGATAACCCGCGTCCACCTCGTTGAGGCGCAGCAGCGAGAACGGCAGTCGCGCGGGAACCTGAAAATTGATATGCAATGCGCGCTCGGCGCGCACCGCCTCGGTGCCGGCCAGCTTGGCCAGCCGCTTGATCCGCGATTGCGCCTGGGTGGCCTTGGTGGCCTGGGCGCGAAAACGATCGATGAACTTCTGCAGGTGCTCGCGCTCATCCTGCTCCTTCTCGAAAGCGATCTGTTGCTGGCGCAAGTGTTCGGCGCGCTGCCGTTCGAACGCGGTGTAATCACCGGTGTACAGCTTGGCGCGGCCCTCGTGCAGGTGCAGTGTGTGCGTGCTGATGCCATCGAGAAACTCACGATCGTGCGAAATCAGCAGCAAGGTGCCGGGGTATTTGAGCAGCCACTGCTCCAGCCACAACACCGCATCCAGATCGAGGTGATTGGTCGGTTCATCGAGCAGCAACATGTCGCTCGGCGTCATCAACGCACGCGCCAGATTCAGCCGCACTCGCCAACCACCCGAGAACTCGGCCACCGGGCGGCGGTGGGTTGCTGCCGGAAAACCCAGGCCATGCAACAAGCGCCCGGCACGCGCCTCGGCATCGTAGCCGTTGAGTGCCTCAAGCTGATGATGCGCCTCGGCAACGGCTTGCCAATCCTCACGCGCACAGGCATCAGCTTCGGCCTTGATCGCTGCCGCCAGTGCCGCGTCGCCACCAATCACGAACTCCAGCGCCGGATCGGGCAAGGACGGTGTTTCCTGCGCGACACTGGCCAGGCGCATCTTTGCCGGCAGGTCCAGGCCGCCGACATCGGCATCGAGTTCACCACGGATGGCGGCAAACAAGGATGATTTACCGCAGCCATTGCGGCCGATCACGCCGACACGCCAGCCGTCATAAATGGTGATATCGACGCCCGACAACAACAGGTTGGGGCCGCGCCGCAGCGCGAAATTTCGTAAAGAGAGCATCCCACCATTGTACCGGTGTGCGGGTGAACGCAGGGGACTGCGGCGCGCGCAAGCTGCACCAGCGCGCTTGTGTGCATGCCCAACAGTGCCTATTGCCAGGCGTTGGAAATCGGATAGCGCCGTTCGCGGCCAAATGCGCGGCGCGATACTTTCGGCCCCGGCGCCGACTGTCGCCGTTTCCATTCGCTGATCGTCACCAGGCGCACGATGCGTTCAACCGTGTCGCGGTCAAAACCCGCCGCCACAATCTCCGCGCGCGAGCGTTCCTGATCGACCCAAGCCCGCAAAATGGCGTCCAGCACCGCGTACGGCGGCAACGAATCCTGATCGGTCTGGTTCTCACGCAACTCGGCCGACGGCGGACGCTCGATCACCGCCTGCGGAATCACCGCGACTTCGCCCTCGCCCACCTGCGCGTTGCGGTAGCGGCACAGGGCATAGACTTCGGTCTTGTAGAGGTCCTTGAGCGGCGCGTAACCGCCGCACATGTCACCGTAGATGGTGGCGTAACCCACCGCGTACTCGCTCTTGTTGCCGGTGGTGATCAACAGGCCGCCGAACTTGTTGGCCAGCGCCATCAACAACGCACCACGGCAACGCGATTGCAGGTTTTCTTCGGTTGCATCCGCTGATGTATCGGCAAACTGCGGCGCCAGGATATCGAGAAAACCGTCGAAAGCAGCGCTGATCGGCAAGGTGTGCAAGCGTACGCCCAGGCGTTGCGCCTGTTGTGCCGCCAGATCGTTGCTCAGATCGGCGGTGTAACACGAGGGCAGACGCACGGCAGTGACATGCGGCGCGCCAAGCGCATCCACCGCCATCGCCAGGGTCAGCGCCGAATCGACACCGCCGGACAGCCCGAGCAGCACATCCTTGAAGCCGTTGTGATGCACGTAATCACGCAGGCCACAGACGATGGCGCGATACGCAAGGGCGGAAACATCGCGCTCATTTTCCGCGGGCCACAGGCGCGGGCTGAAGCGGCGCGCATCGGCATCAAAATCGACACTCAACCATGCCGTTTCGAACGCCCGTGCCGGTGGCTGCAGCGTGCCGTCAGCAGCAATCAGCAACGAACTGCCGTCGAACACCAGTTCATCCTGGCCACCGACCCGATTGAGATAGGCTATGGCACAACCGGATTCAGCGGCGCGTTGACGCATCATGGCCTCGCGCTCGGCATGCTTGTCGCGCTCGAACGGCGAGGCATTGGCTACCAGCAGCAGTGCCGCACCCTGTTCCGCGGTGGCGCGCACCGGCTCGGGGTGCCACACGTCCTCGCAGATCAGCAGACCCACACCGACCCCAGCGACATCGACCACAAGCGGCGTATCGCCGCACGCAAAATAACGGTGCTCATCAAACACCGCGTAATTGGGCAGCACCTGCTTGCGATAACTCGCCACGATCCGACCCTCGCGCAGCACGCTCAAGGCGTTGTACAGCGCCCCTTCCACCGGCAAGGGGTGGCCGACTATCGCCACGATGCCGTGCGTGTGCGCGGCCAGATCGGCCAATGCCGCCTCGCAGGCGGCGAGGAAGCTGGGCCGCAGCAACAGGTCCTCGGGTGGGTAGCCGCACAGGCTCAATTCCGGGAACAGCACCAGATCCGCGCCCAGTTCGTCGCGCGCATGGGCGATGCCATCACCCATCAGCCGCGCGTTGCCGGCAACGTCGCCGACGCGAAATGCACACTGGGCCAGAGCGACGCGAAGCTTTGACATGGTTGTCGCCGTGAGAAAACCGGGAGAAAACGAGGGTCCGCAAAGGACGCGAATGATGTTTGTTGTGACATCGTGTTCGTTAGGTGCGCCACTACCGAGCGCAGGATTCCCCGCCTGGGTGGCGCAATTGCATCACGACCGCCGCCGCTTTGCGACCTATGCGTTATTTGCGGACTTCAGTGGCTTGTGCTCCCTGGCGGGGTCGGCCGGAATACCCTCAGCGCGCCTTCATCCGCTCCGCGATCGCGCGGCCCAGATCGGCCGGCGAACGCACGGTGGTGACACCGGCCTTCTCCAATGCTTCGAACTTGCCAGCGGCGGTGCCTTTGCCACCCGAGGCAATGGCACCGGCATGGCCCATGCGCTTGCCGGCTGGCGCCGACGCCCCAGCGATAAATCCAACTACCGGCTTGGTCACGTTTTGCGCAATGAACTCGGCCGCTTCTTCCTCGGCGCTACCGCCGATCTCGCCAACCATGATGATGCCTTCGGTCTGCGGATCGTTCTGGAACAGTTGCAGGCAGTCGATGAAGTTCATGCCCTGGATCGGATCGCCGCCAATGCCGATGCAGGTACTCTGGCCGAGGCCGACATCGGTGGTCTGCTTGACCGCTTCGTAGGTGAGCGTGCCGGAGCGGCTGACGATGCCGATCTTGCCCGGCTGGTGGATGTGGCCGGGCATGATGCCAATCTTGCACTCGCCCGGGGTGATGATGCCGGGGCAATTCGGGCCGATCAGCCAAGTGTCCTCATACTGCGCCAGCACGTGCTTCACGCGCAGCATGTCGAGCACCGGGATGCCTTCGGTGATGCATACAATCACGCGGATACCGGCATCGGCGGCTTCGAGGATGGCATCGGCCGCAAACGGCGGTGGCACGTATATCACCGACGCATCGGCGCCGGTTTCATCCACCGCATCGCGCACGGTGTTGAACACTGGCAAACCGATATGGGTGCTGCCGCCCTTGCCGGGGGTCACGCCGCCCATCACCTTGGTGCCGTAATCGAGCATCTGCTCGGCGTGGAAGGTGCCCTGCTGGCCGGTGAAGCCCTGCACGATAACCTGGGTATTTTTATTGACTAACACGGACATATGATTCGAATCCTTGGTGGTTGACGCTTGGAAAAACGAAAAACGGGGTCAGAGTCAAATTTCGATCAGTATCCGGAGCGAAAGTCGTGCTGTACACACGTCGTTGACTCTGACCCCATTTTTCTCCCATTTTTCCTTCCGGCGAATGGCGTTCAGGCGGCAGCGGCGACAGCTTTGATGGCACCATCGGTGATGTCGTCGGCGGCGATGATGTCCAGCCCACTGTTGCGCAGCAGTTCCTTGCCGGCCTCGACGTTGGTGCCCTCAAGGCGCACCACTACCGGAATGGTGACACCGACATCCTTGACCGCGGCAATGATGCCTTCGGCGATCATGTCGCAACGCACGATACCGCCGAAGATGTTGACAAAAATCGCCTTCACCGTGTCCGAGCTCAGGATCAGCTTGAACGCCTCGGTGACGCGCTCCTTGGTGGCGCCGCCGCCAACATCGAGAAAGTTCGCCGGCTCGCCGCCGTTGAGCTTGATCACGTCCATGGTGGCCATCGCCAGCCCGGCACCATTGACCATGCAGCCGATATTGCCGTCCATGGTGACGTAGTTCAGGTCATGCTGGCTGGCCAGCACCTCGGTTTCATCCTCCTGCGCCACATCGCGCATCGCCACCAGCCTGGGCTGGCGAAATGCGGCGTTGTCGTCGGAGTTGACCTTGCCATCGAGCGCCATCAGGTCGCCCGAGGTCATGATCGCCAACGGGTTGAGTTCGACCAGCGACAGGTCGGCGTCGTTGAACAATTTGTACAGCCCGAGCATGATCTTGCTGAGTTGATTGGCTTGCCGCGCGTTGAGGCCCATGGCAAACGCCAGTTGGCGGCACTGGAACGGCTGCAAGCCCTGCACGTAGTTGACCTGCACCACATGGATGGCATCGGGATTCTCGGCCGCCACCTTTTCGATTTCCACCCCGCCCTCAGCCGAAGCAATGAAGCTGATGGTCTTGGATGAACGATCGACCAGCACCGACAGATACAGCTCTTTGGCAATATCGCCAGCCTCGGTGACCAGCACCGAATCGATCGGCAGGGCGCGGCCACCGGACTGGTAGGTCGCCATGCGGGTGCCGAGCATCGCCGCTGCTGCGGCGCGCACGTCATCCAGGGTTTTCACCAGCTTGACGCCACCGGCCTTGCCGCGGCCACCGGCATGAATCTGCGCCTTGACCACCCAGTGATTGCCGCCGATGGCCCTGGCTGCGGCCACCGCCTCGTCCGGGGAGCGCGCAACCTGGCCCGGCGGCACCGCGATGCCGTATTGGGCGAACAGTTCTTTGGCTTGATATTCGTGAAAGTTCATGTGTCACCTTGCTTGGCGGAAAGAGCGTGCCGGCGAGCACCGACACACGAAACGGAGCGAACGCGAAGCGCATCGGTACCAATTGTGGCGGCAACCGCGGCGAGAGCCCGCTATTTTCACCTCCCCACGCGACAAACGCAAAGCGGGCACGGCCGGAATATGAGGCAAGCGCCGTTTGTCGGCCTATACTTCCCGCAAACACGCTGACCGAGTCGCCTGTGAGCCCCCGCACAGCCGCAATACTGCCACTGCCCGATCCGATTGCGGCATCGCTTACCCGCGAGCTGCAATTGTTTGCCATGTACCGCGTGCTGGAAGCGGGACTCCTGGTATTTCTCGCCTTCAGCCCGCTTGCCGGCATCATTTCGGCACCCGACCGCCCAGCATTGGCGCAAACCGCAGGTGCCGGTTACCTCGCGCTCGCGTTGCTGCTGTGGTTTGCCGCTCGCGCAAATGGCGGCCTGTCGCTGCGCCAGCAAGCGGCAATCGGCCTGATCGTGGATATCGCCGCTGCGGTGATCGCCGTGCACGCCATCACCGACATCGCTACGGGCGTTTCCCTGCTGCTGATCATCAATATTGCCGCCGCCGCGCTGTTTCTGAGCCTGCGCACCGGTTTGATCCTGGCGCTGCTGGCAGCGATGGCGCTAGCACTGCCGCAATTGCTCGCTGCCATGGCGGAGCAAAACGGCTCGATTGCAGTGCAGTCGGTAATGCTGGCCATCACCTACCTCGCCGCCACCGTACTCACCTACCTGCTCGGCAACGACATGCGCAGCTCGCAGCGCATCGCGCAGCAACGTGGTGAGGATCTGGCCAGTCTGGCGCTGATCAACGAACTGATCATCCGCCGCATGCGTGCCGGGGTACTGGTAGTGGATGAAACCAACCATGTGCGGGTGATCAACGAAGCGGCCTGGCTGGTACTCGGAAAACCCGCGCCGGAACAACGCAATCTGGGAAAAATCGCACCCGAACTGTCGCGCCGGCTATGGCATTGGCGCAACCGCAAAGCGTTCCAGAACACCGCGGTTTCGCTGGCCAGCGATGCGCCGGAAGTGCTGCCGCGCTTCACCCGGCTGTCCAGCAACGATGGCCTGGCACTGATTTTTCTGCAGGACACCTCAATGGTTTCGCGGCGTGCCGAGGAGCTCACTTTGGCCACGCTCGGCCGGCTCTCGGCGTCGATTGCGCACGAGATACGCAATCCGCTGGCCGCAATCAGCTATTCGGCACAGCTACTGGAAGAATCCGCACTGGGCGATACCGACCGCCGCATGGTCGAGATCATCAATACCCAGTGCCAGCGGATGAACAGCATCATCCAGGACATTCTTGGCATGGCCCGCCGCGAACGCGCGCAGCCCGAAGCCGTTGAACTGGTTGCCTGGGCACGGCGTTTTCTGGTGGAGTTTCGCAGCACCCGCGCACAGGGCGACGAACACATCCGCATTGTCACCCGGCTGACACAACTTGAGGCGCTGATCGACCCCGGGCATCTGCATCAGGTGGTAACCGTGCTGATCAACAATGCCATCAACTATGGCCGGTTGCCGGATCAGCCGGCACGAATAACACTGGCGCTGCGGCAAGGCGAACACGGCGTGCCGATTGTCGAGTTGATCGACCGCGGCCCGGGCATCGTCGCCAGCGTCGCCAGCAACATCTTTGAACCGTTCTTCACCACCAGCGAATCCGGCACCGGGCTTGGGCTGTATATCGCCCGCCAATTGTGCGAGGCCAATCAGGCCACGATCTGCTACGAGCCGGTCGCCGGCGGCGGCAGTTGCTTCCGCATCACCCTCGCCGGTGTCGGTTCGCTCGCCCGGCCACACCGCACCGGGCCGGACACAGCGGCCGTCGCATCATGATAACTCTATGCAAAATCAAGGCATTACGTTAAGGTTTCACGATACACAAGGATCGAGCAAGGTATGGCGAACACCCGCAGTGCATTGGTGGTGGATGATGAGCACGATATTCGCGAGCTATTGGTGCTTACCCTTGGCCGCATGAACCTGCGCGTGGATACCGCCGCCGATATCCGCAGCGCCAAAACGCAATTGGCCGAGAACAGCTACGATCTGTGCCTCACCGACATGCGCCTTCCCGATGGCAACGGGCTGGATCTGATTGCGCTGATCGCCAACAGCTACCCGCAAACGCCGGTGGCGATGATTACCGCACACGGCAATGTCGAGGCCGCCGTCACCGCGCTCAAGGCCGGCGCCTTCGATTTCGTCAGCAAGCCGGTGGATCTCACGGTGCTGCGGCGCCTGGTGCAACACGCGCTGCAATTGCAGGAAACCCGCGTCAACAACCCCGGTCGCTTGATCGGCGAGTCTTCGGTGATGGCGCAGTTGCGCGCCACCATCGACAAACTCTCGCGCAGCCAGGCACCGGTTTACATCAGCGGCGAGTCCGGCGTTGGCAAAGAGCGCGTTGCACGCCTGATTCATGAGCAAGGCTCGCGTGCGAGCAGCCCGTTCGTGCCGGTCAACTGTGGTGCCATCCCGGCCGAGTTGATGGAAAGCGAATTCTTCGGTCATCGCAAAGGCAGCTTCACCGGTGCGCACGCCGACAAGGAAGGCCTGTTCCAGGCGGCCAATGGCGGCACGCTGTTTCTCGATGAAGTCGCCGAGCTGCCACTGCACATGCAGGTGAAACTGCTTCGCGTCATTCAGGAAAAATCGGTACGCCCGGTTGGCGCATTTGCGGAATTGCCAGTGGACGTGCGTATCCTGTCGGCCACGCACAAGGATTTGTCGCACCTGGTCAGCGAGGGCAAGTTTCGCCACGACCTGTTTTATCGGATCAACGTCATTGAGCTGAAAGTACCACCGCTGCGTGAGCGCCGCGACGATATCCCGGATCTCGCCGCTGCGATCCTGGCGCGACTGGCGAGCGACCATGGCGAGCCGGTGCGCACGCTCAGTTCCGGCGCGGTCGGTGCCCTGCAAACTTACGCGTTCCCAGGCAATGTGCGCGAGCTGGAAAATATTCTTGAACGTGCCGTCGCCCTTGCCGAGGGCGACCGCCTCACCGCCGAAGACCTGCACTTGCCGGTGAGCAGCCCGCTTGCCAGCAGCAGCGATGCCGCCACCGTTGCAAGCACGAGCCCAACGGCCAGCGCGCAGGCCAGCGGCTTGCCCGACTACATCGAGCAACTCGAACGCGACGCCATCGTCAAGGCACTGGAAGAATGCCGCTACAACAAGACCAAAGCCGCAGCCCACCTGGGCATCACCTTTCGCGCCCTGCGCTACAAGCTGAAAAAGCTCGAGATCGACTGACCGCAAACCCGCGACCGCATGGCGACACGGTTTTTGCGCTATGCCAGCCCCGGTAGCCCGGGTTGAGGCTACGCCGAAACCCGGGGCGCATCGCGCCCGAAACCCGGGGCGCATCGCGCCCAAAGCCCGCGACCCATCACGCCGCCGCCTGCGAGCCGCTGCTCCCATGACAGTGATTCAATGCCTGATCCAGATCAGCCCACAAATCCTCGACCTGCTCGATCCCCACCGATAGCCGCAACAGCCCTGGGGTAATGCCGCAGGCGCGCTGCGCCTCGGCACTCAACATGCGGTGGGTCAGGCCAGCCGGATGCTGGATCAACGAATCCACCGAACCCAGGCTTACCGCCGGGGTAATCAACGTTACCGCGCGCATCACCGCACTTGCGGCATCATGGCCGGCATGCAGATCAATGCTGATCAGCGTTCCCGGCCCGCGCATTTGCGTACCCAGCAGATGCGCGTTGCGCACCGTGCCGAGCCCCGGATAGTGCGCGCTGGCCACGGCCGGGTGTGCTGCCAGTCGCTTGGCGATCACGCTGGCGTTGGATTGCGCGCGCTCCACACGCAAGGCCAGTGTCGGCAAGCCGCGATGCAACAAAAACGCCGCCAGTGGATGCAACAGCCCACCGGTGGCAGCGCGTACCGTGCGCAACGGCTTGGCGTCGGCATCGGCACAGCACACCACACCGGCGATCACGTCGCCGTGGCCACCCAAAAACTTGGTCGCGCTGTGCAACACATAACGCGCGCCCAGCGCAGCCGGGTTTTGCAGCACCGGCGTGGCGAAGGTGGAATCGACCAGCACCGGCACATCACCCGCGGCGGCGACCACCGCACGGATATCGACCAGATCCAGGGTCGGGTTGGCTGGCGTCTCGATCACGATCAATGCGGTATCGCTGCGCCGACGCTGCGCAATTTCATCCGCTTGCACAAACTCGGTGTGCATGCCGAGCAGGCCCGAATCAAGCAGATGATCGCTGGTGCCGTAGATCGGACGCACCGCCAACACATGCTCGCCACGCGCGCGTGCGGCGAGCATCACCGCTGTCAGCGCGGCCATGCCCGAGCCGAAGGCAACACAGGCTTCGGTACCCTCCAACGTAGCCAGTGCCCGCTCGGTGCGCGCCACGGTGGGGTTGTGCAGCCGCGCATAAATCGAATTGGCGGCCTGCGCCTCGCCGGCCACCAACGCATCGAAGCTGGCGGTGCCGGCGTCGAGATCAGCCACCGGATAGGTGGTGGACAAATCGATCGGTGGCGCGTGAATGCCCAGCGCCGTGAAATCCTCGCGCCCGGCGTGTACCGCATGCGTCTCGAAACGGGTCATGGCGACACTCCATTCTGTCGAATGCACCCATTCTAGAATATGCTACGGCAGACAAACTCACACCCGAATACGATTCGGAAAAGGTAGGCTTGCATGGCATTGGACCGAATAGACTTCGCCCTGATCCGGCTGTTGCGAAATAATGCACGCACCCCGAACAACGAGTTGGCGGCGCAAGTGGGAATCGCCGCTTCCACCGCCCTGCAACGGGTGCGTCATTTGCAGGCCAGCGGTGCGATCCTGGGCTACCACGCGGAAGTCGCCCCTGCCGCCGTCGGCATCGGCTTGCAGGCGATGGTGGCCGCACGGCTCACCCGCCACTCACGCGCGCTGGTGGAATCGTTCCACGATCATTTGCTGTCGTTACCGGAGGTCTTGAGCCTTTACCACCTCGCCGGTGCCGACGATTTTCTGGTGCATGTCGGCGTGCGCGACTCCGACCACCTGCGCGACTTTGCACTGAGCGCGTTTACCGATCGGCCCGAGGTGGCACACATCGAAACCCGCTTGATCTTCGAGTTTCGCCGCAACCCCGAACTGCCGGTGTATGCGAGTGGCGAATCCTGACCGATCCTGACAATTGCACGTCACCGCTTTGTGCATGACAACGTAATTCACGAGAGGAGATATAACGTGGCTGCAAACCAGCTCGTACAAGCTCGCATCGACGGCGTCATCAAGACGGAGGCTGCGGCTGTATTGGCCGCGATGGGTCTGACCGTGTCCGACGCGGTGCGTCTGATGCTCACCAAGGTGGCCCACGACAAGGCATTGCCATGCGAGCCACTGATTCCCAACGCCATCACCCTCGCGGCCATGAAGCAAGCGCGCGCTGGTAACTTGCCGCGTGTCGACACCGTCGACGAGTTGCTGGACGCACTCAATGCGGGCGATTGAGTGGACCGGTCGGTTCAAAAAAGACGATCGGCGCGAGCTGAAAGGCCGGCATCAAGCATCCCTTGATCAAGACCTGCGCGTGATCATTCCGCACTTGGCAGCGGACGAACCGCTGCCCGAAAGATACCGCGACCACGCGCTATCCGGTGACTGGAAGGATCACCGCGATTGCCACGTCAAGCCCGATCGGGTGCTGATCCAGCAAAAGGCGGATAGTCGTACATTGCGCCGGGTTCGGCTCGGCAGCGTCGCCGAATTGAGCTTTTAACCGAGCCGTGGATAGTGTGCAGCATGGGCAGTATGCACGATGGGCAAAACGCAGCGGCCGAGCGCAGCGAAGGCGTAGTTCGCACGGCGAACGCTGTCGCGAAGCGACCGAAACCCATCAAGCGCAACGCATATCACGCAGCACGAAAGATCAGGGCGACCATCACACGCGTAACGGATTTGCCGCGTTGACCGGGTTCTGACCGGACGATGGGTTTCACTGCGTTCTACCCATCCTACCGCCACAAACAGCAAACGGCCGACGCAAGCGCCGGCCGTTTGGGTGTTACCTACGCTGAAGCGGGTTAGAACGTGTAGCGCAAGGTTGCCTGCAGTTGCCAGCGTGAGGCCAACGTCGAACCCTGGTCGGTCAAGCGGCTGATCCGGTCGGGTGAGTTGAAGCGATACACGAACTTGCCATCCTCGACACCACCAAACTCGACGATACCGCGATTGAACGGGAACGGCACCGTGTCGGTGTGGCCCCAGTCGCTGTCGATCAGGTTGCCCACGTTCAAGATGTCGATCGCGAACAGACCCTTGTGGCCAGCAAACAAGCCGGGGACCTCTTGCGTGAAGCGCAGATCGACGTTGTTCACCCACGGCGCGCGCGCACTGTTACGGCTGGTGGTGGTTCCAGCAAAGCGTGCCAGCCCGGGGTTGTCGGCCAAAAACGCGAAGAAGGCATCTTCTTCGGCGGTTGACCCGAACTTCACGTCGCCGCGTGCGCCCGGCACAAACAGCAGATCGTTGCCGGCAACACCATCGCCATTGGCGTCGTTATCAAAGGTGTAACTGAACGGCGTGCCGGAACGGCCTTCGTAGAACGCACTGACCTCGGTCTTGTACCCCTTGAAGAACTCATGCTTCCAACTGACCGCAGCGGTGATGCGGTTACGCACTTCGGTGTTGGCGGTCGACGATACCGCGTCGTTCGGGTTGAACGCGGCCCGGTTGCGGAAGTTGGAAATCGCGCGCGAGCTGGTCAGCGGACTGACCTCATCGGCGTTGGTGTAGGCGTAGCCAACCGCCCAATACCAGTTCTCTAGGGTGGGATCCGACAACGTGATCGAGTAGCTCTGGCCGCTGCCCTTGCCGGTATCGCGAGTTAGGATCACATCGCCGAAGGCGCGATCACGGTTGTCGCGTGACGACACGCTACGATCAGAACGGCCATCGACGTTCCAGTTGGCGGGATTGAAACCAGCCGCGTTCCAGAACATCTGCCGGCCATCCGGGCCGATCGCGGTGGGGTCGCCCAAGTTGAGGTGCTGCACGTGAATGCCGTGATCGGTTTCGGTGAACAGCGCCTCACCCGACACCACCCAGCCGTTGGCCAGCTCCTTGTCGAGCGCTACGTTGAACTTCCAGTTGGACGGCTGCTGCACGTCCTTGGCAAGAATATCGACCCCAGACGGCGCCTGGCGGCCAGACACGAACTCGGGCTGGTTGTCGGGGTCGCCAGTGAACTGCGGCAACAGCGCCGAATTGGAGGGGCAGCTATCCAGGCCGCCGGTACCGCAGCCGAAATCAACCAACGACAGCCCATTGTTGGTGAACGGATTCGCCAACCAGACGTTTGCCGCAGCGCCCTGGAACAGACCAAAGCCACCGCGCAACTGCGTGCTGTACTCGGTGTCGAAGCTGTAGTTGAAACCGAAGCGCGGCTGGAACAGTTCCTGCCCATCGATGGTGCTGTCATTGGCAAAACCGAAGGTATCGCTGGCCACCTGGTTGAATGGCGGACGGCCATCGACATTCGGCACATCGACGCGCAGACCGAGCATCAAACTCAGGTTGTCGCTGACCTGCCAACTGTCCTGCACGAAGAAGGCATAGTTCTCCAGCGCGAATTCGGCGGCCGCGTCTTTGACGTTGCCGGTGACCGAACTGCGGAAAATGAAGCTTCGCGGCCGGTTGTTCTCGAAATCGGCGATCGAGTTGAAGCGCCAGTTGCCGAGCGCGTCCTGCACGAATAGATTGAAGATTTCGTTACGCTCGTAATCGACACCAAAACGTACGGTGTGATCGCCAAGGTACCAATCGCCCTGGAAATAACCGTTGTAGGTTTCGGTTTGCAGGTCGTTGGCATGGCGGAAGCGATCCAGACCAAACACCAGATCGCTGGAACCGACACCGATACTCACGAACGGCAGACGCTGCTGGAAGCTGGGGGCCGACGAGAAATCGCGGTACGAAAACTTGAGCTCGGTCGAGAAGTTGTCGGACCAGTCGCTGTACAACTGCCCCACGACTCCCTCGATCTCCTTGGCTTGATCCCACCACGTGGTGCTCAGCGAAATATCGTTGCGGGAGGCACTGAGGTTACTGACGTTGCGGATCGACTCTTCGGTGCGGTTGTAACGGAAAACCGCACGATGGCTATCGTTGATGTTCCAGTCGATCTTGACCAGAATATCCTCGACGTCGTTGTCGCCGCCGAGACTGAACGAACCGATGTCGGGGATGCCATAACGGCTACTGGCAATCGCCGCAACCTGATCGATCACCGACTGGCTGATGGCATCCACTTCATTCGCTTCGTCGGTACCGTCGGCATTGCCCAAGCGCACATCCGGCGCAATGTCGCTGCTCTTGAAGTCTTCATAGGAAATGAAGAAGAACAGCTTGTCCTCGATCAGCGGACCACTGAAGGTGCCGCCGTAGGTTTCCTGCTTGGTGAAGCCGTTGAACGACTGCCCCGCATCGTCACCGATGCGGCTGTCGTCCAGATTCACATACAGCAGCCCGCCATGAAACTCGTTGGTACCCGACTTGGTCACCGCGTTGATATTGGCGCCGCTGTAACGGGACTGGGTCACGTCGTAGTTGGCAATATTGACTTCGACCTGTTCGATCGCATCGATCGAGATCGGCTGTTTGGCGGTGGGCAGGTTGTTGCCTTCCAGACCAAAGGTGTCGTTGATCGACACACCATCGATGGTCACCGAATTGAAGCGCACGTTCTGGCCGGCTACCGAAATCTCGCTGCGCTGCTTGTTGGTCTGGCTGATCCGTGGATCAAGACGAGCGTAGTCCTGCAAGTCGCGCTTGATCGAGGCAAATGCTTCGATCTTGTCGCGTCCGATGATCGACGCGGTACCCATCTTGTTGGTACCAAACACATCATCCGGGCGTCCGGCGACCACTTGCACGGCTTCCAGCGTGGTGGCGGTCGACTGCAAGCTGGCGTTGACCTGTTGTGCATCAGAGGCGATGCGCAGGAACACGTTCTCCTGCACGGTGGGCTGGTAGCCGTCGCTCTGGATGGTGATGGTGTACGGGCCACCGACGCGCAAACCGCGTGAGGAGTAGCGACCGTCTTCGTTGGTGGTGGCGCGGCTGACCGTACCGGACTGGGTGTGCAGGATGGTGACCTGCGCGCCGGCGACCGGGCGGCCGTCATCGCTGGAGACTTGACCGACGACCGAAGCCGAGGTGCTTTGCGCAAACGCCGGCGCAGTGGCCAGCGCGGCGATCAGGCCGAGCGTGAGCCGCGACAAACGAAGCTGATTTCGATTGATCATTTCAATGCCCTTCTGTGGTTGCGTAACGATGCGTTGGTGATGCCATGGTTATGCCTCGAACGAGCCGGCGCCAAGCCCGCTCAATGCCTTCAACAGTTCGATGCGGCCCCCTGAAGCCACCTTGCATTCCCCGCAGGGTGACCTTGGTTAACCATAGTTTAACAGCGTATCCGGGCAATGTGACAGTTGCATTGCACCATCAAGACAACACACTTTTTGCCACCAAAAATGCACGGTTCGGGTGGGCGAACGGTGGCCCTGACCCCACCAACGCCAAAGGCGCCCGAAGGCGCCCTTGGTTTGCAACTGGTCAGCTATGAACGGCGCTGCAAACTTCATCGTCGTCATGCCCGCGAAAGCGGGCATGACGAAACGCAGCACTCGGGTTTGCTCGCGCCACTCCCGTCAGACCGGGTAATCAAGCCTCGGGCTGCACCACCACCTTGACCGTCAGTTCGACATCGGCATGCAGCACCACCTGCACGTCGAACTCGCCAGTGCGGCGCAGCGGGCCTTCGCCCATGACCACTTCGCTCTTTTCCAGCGGCAGGCCAGCGGCGGTGAACGCCTCGGCGATGTCGCGGGTGCTGACTGAACCAAACAACTTGCCTTCGGCCGAGGCATTGGCCTTGATCGTCACCGAGCCGCCTTCCAGCTTGGCTTTGCGCGCTTGCGCCGCAGCCAGAATGGCATCGGCCTTGGCCTCGAACTCGGCGCGGCGCTGTTCGAAATCGGCCAGGTTGGCGGCCGTGGCCGGCACTGCCTTGCCATAGGGAATCAGGTAGTTGCGGCCGTAGCCGGGCTTGACGCTGACCTTGTCGCCCAAGCTGCCGAGGTTTTGTACTTTTTGCAGAAGAATCAGGTCCATGGTGTTACTCCGTATTCGTTAGCAGGGCGCTTGGCCCGGCAACGCGATGGCTGTCCGAACGGACGAGGGTGGCTGGCGGCACATGCGCGCGCCGCGAGCGATCAATTGCCGTGGCTGTCGCAGTACGGGATCAGCGACAGAAAACGGGCACGCTTGATGGCGACCGAGAGCTGCCGCTGATACCGGGCCTTGGTGCCGGTGATGCGGCTCGGCACGATCTTGCCGGTTTCGCTGACGTACTGGCGCAGGGTGGCGAGATCCTTGTAATCGATCTCGGTAACGCCCTCGGCGGTGAACTTGCAGAACTTGCGACGACGAAAAAACTTGGACATGGGTATTCTCCGGTACGGGATCAGACGGCTTCGGTGGTGTCGGCACTGTCAACAGCGGCATTCTCGACCTTGCTGCCAACATCAGCATCGCCATCATCGTCACGACGGCGACGATCGCCCTTCTCGTCCTTGGTCTTCATGATCAGCGATTGCTCGGTATCCGGGCCTTCGCGCTTGATCACCAGATGCCGCAGCACGGCATCGTTGAAGCGGAAGCCATCGATCAGATCGTTGAGCACGTGCTGGGTGACTTCAACGTTCATCAGCACGTAATGGGCCTTGACCAGGTCCTCGATCGGGTAGGCCAACTGCCGGCGGCCCCAGTCTTCCAGGCGGTGGATTCTGCCTTTATCGCCTTCGATCAGCGCCTTGTAGCGCTCGATCATGGCCGGTACCTGTTCGCTCTGGTCCGGATGAACCATGAATACGATCTCATAGTGACGCATGCAAACTCCTTGTGGATGCGGCCAGCACACACCGCGCTGACACCGCAGCCCCCCGACGCACCCAATGCACGCGGTGGGGCAAGTGCTCGCGAGCAATCGCGAGCCGTACATTATGCCAGTGATTCAACCCGTTGTGTATCATCGCGATGGTCTACCAGCCGGAACGCCGGGCAAGGAGCGCGGATTCGCCGTGCCGGGCGAGGCCTCGCCCGAGTTCGCCACGGCCACTGCATGTATCGCTTTCGATGCAGGACCAGCGCAGTGGTCTTCAGCCGCCGCGATAGGCGCGCTTGCGGTCGTTCTCGGTGCGGTATTTCTTGCGCAGACGAATCGCCGCCGGGGTCACTTCCAGCAACTCGTCATCGTCGAGAAACTCCAGCGACTGCTCCAGCGAATACTTCACCGCCGGCACCAGACCTTCGTAATGATCCTTGCCCGAGACGCGGAAGTTGGTGAGCTGCTTGCCGCGCAAAGCGTTGACGGTGAGATCGTTGTCCTTGGCGTGGATGCCGACGATCTGGCCCTCGTAGATTTCCTCGCCCGGCTCGATCATCAAGCGGCCGCGCTCTTGCATTGCAATCTGCGCATAGGCTGGCGACGGGCCGGTACCGTTGGAAATCAGCACGCCGTTCTGGCGCTGGCCGATCTCGCCTTCGGTGCGTGGGCCATAATGATCGAACACATGAAACAGCAGGCCGGTGCCGGCGGTGATGGTGCGGAACTCGGTCTGGAACCCGATCAGGCCACGCGCCGGGATGATGAAGTCGATGCGCACCCGGCCCTTGCCGTCCGAGTCCATGTTCTGCAGCAGCGCCTTGCGCTCGCCGAGGCGCTGCATCACGCCACCCTGATAGGCTTCTTCAAGATCCACCACCAGGCTTTCGTAGGGCTCCATTTTCTGGCCATCGATGTCGCGGATGATCACCTCAGGCCGCGACACCGCCAGCTCGTAGCCTTCGCGGCGCATGGTTTCGATCAGGATCGACAGATGCAACTCACCGCGCCCGGACACCTTGAACTTGTCGGCATCCTCGGTGTCTTCCACCTTCAGCGCCACGTTGTGCTGGGTTTCGCGCATCAGGCGATCGCGCAACTGGCGTGAAGTCAGGAACTTGCCGCCGCTGCGCTCCTTGTTGCCGGCAAACGGCGAATCATTGACCTGGAACGTCATGCTGATGGTCGGCTCATCAACCGTCAGCACCGGCAGTTGCTCGGGCGCCGAAACATCGCACACGGTTTCCGAAATGCCGAGACCCTCGATACCGGAGATGGCAATGATGTCGCCGGCCTGCGCCTGCTTCACCTCGATCCGCTCCAAGCCCATGAAGCCGAGCACCTGCAGCACCTTGGCGTTGCGGGCCTTGCCTTCGCGGTTGACCACGCTGACCTGCATGTTGGGGCGAATGGTGCCGCGCTGGATTCGGCCGATGCCGATGACACCGACATAGTTGCTGTACGACAGCGAGGTGATGCGCATCTGGAACGGGCCATCAGGATCAACCGGCGGTGGCGCCACGTGATCGACAATGGTCTGGAACAACGGCGTCATGTCGCCCGAACGCACATCCGGGCTGAGGCCGGCATAACCGTGCAGCGCAGACGCATAAACCGTGTGGAAATCCAGTTGCTCGTCGTTGGCGCCGAGGCGGTCGAACAGATCAAAGGTCTGGTCCAGTACCCAGCCCGGGCGGGCGCCGGGGCGATCGACCTTGTTGACGACCACGATCGGCTTGAAGCCCATCGCAAAGGCCTTTTGCGTGACGAAGCGGGTCTGCGGCATCGGCCCATCCATGGCGTCGACCAGAATCAGCACCGAATCGACCATCGACAACACGCGCTCCACCTCACCGCCAAAGTCGGCGTGGCCCGGGGTGTCGACGATGTTGATACGGTAGTGCTGACCATCCGGCGCGGTCCAGCGGATCGCGGTGTTCTTCGACAGAATCGTGATGCCACGTTCCTTTTCCAGGTCGTTGCTGTCCATCACCCGGTCGGCGAGGACGGTGCGATCACTGAAGGTGCCGGACTGCTTGAGCAGTTGATCGACCAGGGTGGTCTTGCCGTGATCGACGTGGGCGACGATGGCGATGTTGCGCAGGTTTTGAATGGACATTAACGAAGACCGCGCCGTAGCGACGCATTGGAGGATGGGGAACCCGCCATTATACTCCGTCCTGATGACTGCCTGCTTGCCAATCTGATTTCACCGCAAACCGGCGCTTTCGCCAACCTCACCCACCCCGCACAGCCCATCAGGAGAACACCCATGGCCCTCGTTGCCATTTTCAACACCTCGCGCGGCACCATACGCGTCAATCTGTTCGCCGAGCAAGCCCCGCTTACCGTCGCCAACTTCGTCAATCTGGCGCAGCGCGGCTTTTACGATGGCCTGACGTTTCATCGCGTGATCCCCGACTTCATGATTCAGGGTGGCTGCCCGGAAGGCAGCGGCCGTGGCAACCCCGGCTATCGCTTCGAGGACGAATGCCACCCCGAGCTGCGCCACGACAAGCCCGGCGTCCTGTCGATGGCCAATGCCGGCCCCGGCACCAATGGCAGCCAGTTCTTCATCACCCATGTCGCCACCCCGTGGCTGGACGGCAAGCACACGGTGTTCGGGGTCGTGCAAAGCGCGGACGACCAAACCGTGGTGGATGCGATCCGTGGTGATGACCGCATCGAAAGCCTCAGCATCGAAGGCGACAGCGCAGCGGTGCTGGCGGCAAAAGCCGAGCGCGTTGCTGAATGGAACCGCATCCTGGGTTGAGTGGCGCGCTTGCACAGCAAACCTGCGCCGAACGCCTGACGCGCACACGCAAGCGGCAATGCGCGTCAGGCACAGGCTGCGGACGGCGTGGCGCTGCTCGTGCACCCGAAGCACACGCAGCAGCATGGTAGAATTGGCGTTCCCCGCCGCCACCTGAAACGAGAATGCAAATGCCCCAGCTTGCCCAGCGCATGAGCCGCGCCAAGCCCAGCGCGATCATGGTGATTGCCGATAACGCCAAGCGCCTGAAAGCAGAGGGCCGCGACATCATCAGTTTCTCGATCGGGGTGCCCAATTTTCTGCCCGGCGAGCATGTCTACGCCGCTGTGCGCGAAGCGCTCAACCACGATAGCGGCCAGTACGGCAGCAACCGCGGTTCCGACGCGCTGCTCGATGCCTTTCTCGCGCACTTGCGCGGCTTGGGGCTGGATGGCTACAACCGCAGCCATTGCGCCACCGGCATTGGTGCCAAGCAGGTGCTGTACAACCTGTACGAAGCACTGCTCGATGAAGGCGACACCATCGCCTTCCCGACCCCGTACTGGACCAGCTACCTGGACATCGCCGAAATTATCGGTGCCAAGGTGCTGGCCCTTCCCTGCCCCGCCGAACAGAACTACAAGCTCACCCCGGCGCAGCTCGATGCCGCGCTCGCCAGCAAGCCCAAGGTGTTCTTGTTCAACAACCCATCCAACCCCACTGGCATGGTCTACACACCAGCTGAAGTCGCCGCGCTGGCCGAGGTGCTGGTGCGCCACCCTGACACCTGGATCATCACCGACGACATCTACAACAAGATGCTGTTCGATGGCTTGGCGTACACCAATTTCGTGCAGGTGCGCCCGGAATTGCGTGAGCGGGTGATTTTCGTCGACTCGCTATCGAAAACCTATGGCATGCCCGGTTGGCGGGTCGGCTTCATGGCCGGCCCGGAAGCGGTGGCCAAAGCCATCACCGTGCTCAATTCCAACCACATCACCAACATTCCGGAAATCACCACCGCCGCCGCGATCGCCGCACTCACCGGCCCACAGGATGTGCCGAGTGCGCGCTGCGCCGAGTTCCAGAGCAAGCGCGACCTGGTCATGACCGCGCTGGCTACGATCCCCGGCGTGGTCTGCCCGAAACCGCAGGGCGCGTTCTACGTGTTCCCGGATATTTCATGCGCCTTTGGCAAATCGCACAACGGCACGCGCATCGGCAACGATGTCGAGCTGTGCGCAGCGTTGCTGGACGCCAAGGGCGTGGCCTGCGTGCCCGGCTCGGCCTTTGGCGAGCCGCGTGCAGTGCGCATCAGCTACACCTGCCCGACCCCGCAACTGGCGCCGGGTATGCAGCGTATCCAGGAGTTTTTTGCCGAGCTGGTGTGAAGATTTGTGCAAGCGCGCCGCCGTGCTGGCCACAAGGTCGTGCCGCGTCAGGAAGGCGCATTCACCGTCACCGTACCAGCGCCTGATCACAAGGAAGTGCGCGTCGGCACCTCGCTTTCCACCCTTCACCAGGCCCGCGTGCGCCGGGCGTTGTTTGCAAAATCCTGATCAAAACCCCAAGGATCAATCACCATGAGCACAAAAACCCCCATTCGCGTCGCCATCACCGGAGCTGCCGGCCAGATCGGCTATTCCCTGCTGTTTCGCATCGCCTCCGGCGAAATGCTCGGCAAGGACCAACCGGTGATCCTGCAACTGCTCGAACTGCCGATGGAAAAGGCCCAGGCCGCGCTCAAGGGCGTGATGATGGAACTGGACGATTGCGCGTTCCCGCTGCTGGCCGGCATGGTCGGCACGGCCGACCCAATGGTTGCGTTCAAGGATGCCGATGTCGCCCTGCTGGTTGGCGCCATGCCGCGCGGCCCGGGCATGGAGCGCAAGGACCTGCTGCTGAAGAATGCCGAAATCTTCACCGTGCAGGGCAAGGCGCTGAACGCCGTCGCCAGCCGCAACGTCAAGGTGCTGGTGGTGGGCAACCCGGCCAACACCAATGCCTACATCGCCATGAAGTCGGCGCCCGACCTCGATCCGCGCAATTTCACCGCCATGCTGCGGCTGGATCACAACCGCGCACTGAGCCAGCTCGCACACAAGGCCGGCGTACCGGTGGGCGACATCCAGCGCCTGATCGTGTGGGGCAATCACAGCCCGACCATGTACCCCGATTACCGCTTTGCCACCGTCAGCGGCAAACCGCTGAAAGATACGATCAACGACGATAACTGGAACCGCAACAGCTTCATCCCCACCGTTGGCAAGCGTGGTGCCGCCATCATCGAAGCACGCGGCCTGTCATCGGCGGCGTCCGCGGCCAACGCCGCCATCGACCACATCCACGACTGGCTGCTGGGCAGCAACGGCGAATGGGTGACCATGGGCGTGCCATCCGACGGCAGCTATGGGGTTCCCGAAGGCGTGATCTACGGCATGCCGGTAGTGACCAAGGCTGGCCATTACGAGTTGGTGCGCGATCTGCCGATCGATGCGTTCAGCCGCGAGCGCATGGACAAGACCCTCACCGAACTCGAAGAAGAACGCGCTGGCGTTGCCCACTTGCTGGCGTGACCGGCGCTCGATCCAGCCACGCTTGGCCGCGTTTCAACCCGGAGCGATCATCGCCCGGGTTGAAATAGCAGCCGGCCGCAGCACCCGTCCGCGAAACAACGCGAGCCGTTTCTCACCGCCTCAACGCCAGGGACGGTGGGAAAAGGGCATGCCGGGAAGCGGCAGTGCGTAACACGTGTCATCACGCGGGCTGGCCCATCGCCACCACCGTTACGGTAACTGCTCGCGCACCAAGGCACCCAGACCAGCCAGACGCACGGCCCGGCCCCACGCCATCACCGCAACCGCGAATTGGGTCAACAAAACCGCGGCAAGCAGCCCGAGTGCGCCGACCGCGGGCGTGTGCGCACGCGCCAACAGCAGCGGCAGGTAGATCAGCGCGGTGAGCACCGTGCTGAGCAGGTAGATGCCAAGCACGCTTACCGGCCGCTGCAACAGCAGGCGGCAGCCACGCCACCAGGCGCGGATGGCAGAATGTCTGGATTGGTCGATGCCGAGCCAGGCGCGGCCGGTTTCCACGCTGGCATGGGCAAGCAGCAGGAAAAAACCACCGCCGGCCAACGCCAGCCAGCGTATGTGCTTGGCGTCCGTTTCCAGAACGGCTTTGTCGGCATAGTCATCGGCCATGCCGGACAATCCCGCGTAAATCGCCATGGCGATACCCATCGGCAGCAGCGCCCACAGCAGCAGACGAAAAAAACGGCCATATTCCTTGAGCCCACCAACCAGCAACGCCGTGAAACCGGGGGTGGTGTGTGCGCGAACGGCAACGAACACGCTGGCAGTGAGCCACGGCGACAGCAGCAAGCTGACCATGATGCCCAGCATCACCGCACTGCCCAATGCGCTGCCGGCGCTGCCGGAAAATACGTTGGCCAACTCAGCCAGCGCGATGCCATCAAACTGACCGGCCCATTGCGGCGCCTGCGGCGCGTAATCGAACGTTTCGCCCAGCACGCTGGTGATTGGCAACGCAACGATCGCAGTGGGCAGCAGCAGCGCCAACAGCCACAATAGCAGCAACCGCCATTGCAACATGCTGCGTGCGCTATGTATCACGATGGCCGCAACCGATTGACGCACTGGCGTATTCATAGGGTCACCAACAAGGCATAAAGGTTTTGCAACACGGCCGCGGCGTCACTGCTCCAGCGCCGCGACAGGGTCTTGTCCGGCTCCAGCGTGCGGCCATCATCGGCCTTGCTGACATCGAGGTAATGGTGCTGTTCGGGGTCCAGCTGTGCCGAGACCGCACGCACCGGTTTGCTCCAGCTGAATCGCTGCCAGCGCTGGGCGCCATCGAACTGCACCGTTTCCAGACTGTCATCGGCAAAGGTGACGCGCAGGGTCTGCGGCACTGCAACGCCCTGCCGTGCGATCAGCACGCGGGTGAAGTAGGGGTACGGGCCAGTGCCCTCGCTGGCGTCGGGGTTGGCTTTCTTCCACGCTTTGCGCGTGTCGCTGACCTGTTTTTCGATCGCATCGGAATCCAGCTCAGTGCGTTTGCCATCGCTCAACTGCGTGCCCGGTTGCGGCAAATCCTCCTCGCTGTCGAACTCGGCGATGCGGTCATCGACCTTGCCGGTGGCGTACACCTGCTGCGCGAACACGCGCTCGACCAGCGTACGTTGCCCACTCACCTCGGCCAGGGTTTCGCGCAGGTCGGCGATACTGGGGTGACGAAACGACCAGCGTGCGTAATACGCCTTGAAGGCGCGCTCAGTGGCCTCGCGGCCCAGCTGCGCTTCCAGATCGCGCATCACGGTAGCGGTGCGCGAATACACCGAGCCGTAGCTGCCACTGGACATACGCTCCCAGGAATTGGCGCCGATGCCGTCGGCCGGCTCGCGCAACATGGCACCCATGCGCTCGGCCTGAAACTGCGGAAACTGCGCATTGAAGCCCAATCGCTTGAGCAGGCGGTTGGCCATCGGCACCCCCTGCCCGCGCTCGCTCAACATGCGGTTGTTCCAGTATTCGTTGAGGCCCTCGTCGAGCATCGGCTCCTCAAACTCGTTGGATGCCAGCAGGCCCATGAAATAGCCGTGGCCGAATTCGTGGATGGTGACGAAATCCAGGCCGTGCGCGTTGAGCGTGCCGGGGGTGACATCGTCGTAGCTATCGGCGGTGAAAAATGTCGGATATTCCATGCCGGCGGCTTCACCAGCGTTGTACGGTGGAATCACTGCAGTAACGGTGCGGTACGGATACGCGCCGAGCGTGCGCGAGAAATAGCCCAGCGAATCAATGGTGGCTTTGAGCACCGGCGCCGCGTTGCTGGCGTACTCGGGCGGATACAGTACCTGCACGGTCACCTTCGGGCTGCCTTCGCCCTCGTAATAACCGACCAACGGTTCTGCGAAACGCCGGTCGGCAGTGAACGCAAAATCGATCACATCGCCCTGCACAAAATGCCAAGTGGCCTTGCCATCGGCGATCGCCGGCACGCCCTGCAATTCGCCGGTGGCACCCACCCGGTAGCCCTCGGGCACGGTAATGCGCACGTCGAACAGGCCGAAATCGGCATAGAACTCGCTGTGCAGGTGGAAGGCATGGGCATTCCAGCGTGGCGCGGTGGCACCGCGCTCGCCGGGCAATTCCAACACCGCAACTTTCGGGAACCACTGTGCAACCAGGTGGAAGCTGCCGAAATAACCGGTGCGCGCGATCACCCGCGGCAACTGGTTGAAGAAGTCGATCTCCAGCGTGGTGCTGGCGCCCGCCGCGACCGGCTCGGGCAGGTCCAGGCGGACCACGGTGTGATCGCTATCCGGGCCACCATCGGGATGCACAAACTGCCACGGCACCGTCACGCCGCCCTGCTCGACGCGCTTGAGCTCGGTATAGCCCCACTCGCCATCCTCGATCGGTACTTCGCTGCGAAAGCCGAAACCACGCTCGCGCTGTTCGGTAAAGAACAGGCTGCCGGGGCCTTCAAAGGCGTTGAGGTACAGGTGCAGGTAGACCGAGCCGACCGGCTGTGCGCTGCGGTTGCGCCAGGTCAGGCGCTGCTGGCCGTGCACGGTGTGCGCGTCCGGGTCGAGGCTGGCTTCGATGGCGTAGCTGACCACGCGATCGGACAACGTGGCCTCGGCGCCAGTACGCGCGCCGCCCCAGGCATCCGCGCTGCTGGGCTCGCGCACGGCAGCCGCATCGGCAGCCGCCAGCGCGATTTCCGGGATCAACCAACTGCCATCGGCGCTGGCGGGTGCCGCCTCCTGCGCCGATAGCGGCAGGCTCACTGCCAGCGACCAGCCCAGCATCGCCAGCCAGCAATACTTGTGTATTTGCATCACCTGCATGACGGTCTCCCTGAATGGAAGCCAAGCGTGCCTTTTACGCCACACTTTCGCAAGGGCTGGCGAAGGCGCCGACTAAGGATGGTCTGAACAAGTCCATCCTGGACTTTTCAGACTCGCCGAGTCCGGCATCGCCGGGCTCGGCTCCGCCGGATCAATCACTTGCGTAACTGATCCGCGTGCAGGCCATCCATGGCCTGCGGAACCTCTGCCTTGATCAGAGGTTCCCCAACACGATGCTGGTGCTTGCAGTAGTGTTGATTTTATTTGACACTGCGCTTTGTAAATCACAACGGAGCCACGTGATGAGCGCCAACCAGGAATTGCAAAAACGCCGTGAACACGCCGTTGCCCGAGGCGTCGGCAACGCTACCCAGCGTTACGCAGTGCGAGCGCAAAATGCGGAAATCTGGGATGCCGACGGCCAGCGCTATATCGACTTTGCCGGAGGCATCGGCGTGCTCAATACCGGCCATCGCCACCCCAAGGTGATCGCCGCCATCGAGCGGCAGTTGGCGGGCTTCATCCATAGCTGCTTTCAGGTGATGCCCTACGAGCCGTACATCGCGCTGGCGGAAAAGCTCAATGCTTGCGCGCCGATCGATGGGCCAGCCAAGTCGCTGTTGGTCAGCACCGGTGCCGAGGCGGTGGAAAACGCGGTGAAGATTGCCCGCTTGTACACCGGGCGCCCCGGCGTGATTGCCTTTTCCGGTGGCTTCCATGGCCGCACCCTGCTCGGCATGGGCCTGACTGGCAAGGTGGCACCGTACAAGGTCGGCTTCGGCCCGTTTCCAGCCGACATCTACCACGCCCGCTTTCCGCATGCCTACCACGGGGTCAGTGTGCACGATGCGCTCGACGACATCGCGCATTTGTTCAAGTACGACATCGAACCGACGCGCGTGGCGGCAATCCTGATTGAACCGGTGCAGGGTGAGGGCGGCTTTACCGTCGCCCCGCCCGAGTTCATGGACGCCTTGCGCGCACTGTGCGACGAACATGGCATCGTGCTGATCGCCGATGAGGTGCAGTGTGGCTTTGCCCGCACCGGCCTGCTGTTCGCAATGGAACACTACGACGTGACCGCCGACCTGATCACGGTGGCGAAATCGATCGGCGGCGGGCTGCCGCTGGCCGGCGTGGTGGGCCGGGCGCACATCATGGACGCGCCGGCAGCGGGCGGCCTCGGTGGCACCTACGGCGGCAATCCGGTCGCCTGCGCCGCGGCGCTGGCGGTGTTCGAGGCAATCGAGCAGGAAAACCTGCTGGACTGTGCCACCGCGCTGGGCGAGCGACTGCGCGATTTCATGGAAGCGTTGCAGCACGAGACCGCGCTCGGCATCGGCGAGATCCGTGGCCTGGGCGGGATGAGCGCATTCGAGCTGATCGTGCCCGGCAGCGGCAACACGCCCGACCCCGATGCCGCCAAGGCGCTGACCGTGCGCGCCGCCGAATTGGGCCTGATCCTGCTGTCGTGTGGCGTCTATGCCAACACCATTCGCGTGCTGGTGCCGCTGACCGTGGAAACAACGGTGTTCGAAGAAGGGCTGGCGCTGCTGGAACGGGCCTTGCGCGCCGTTCGCGGATGATGCGTCAATCGCGCGTTTCGGCTTCGCCTCAACCCGGGCTACACCAACCTCTTCCCATCCGTTGTAGCCCGGGTTGAGGCCACCGGCCGAAACCCGGGGCGCAACGCGATCAACCCTGCGGCACGCCGGCCATGTCCGGCAAGCGGTGCGCCACACCCTTGTGGCAATCAATGCAGGTTTTTTCGCCGCCTTGCAGCCAACGTGCGTGGATTTTCCCGGCACGCGGACTTTGCCGGGTGAAATCCATGTACGCAAAATTGTGGCAGTTGCGGCATTCAAGCGAGTCATTGGCCTTCAACCGGCGCCATTCATGCGTGGCCAGTTCCAGCCGCCGCTGCAAAAACTTTTCGCGCGTGTTGATGGTGCCGAACAGCTTGCCCCAGACTTCTTTCGATGCCTGCATCTTGCGTGCGATCTTGTCGGTCCATTGATGCGGTACATGGCAATCCGGGCAGGTGGCACGTACGCCCGATCGATTGCTGTAGTGAATGGTGTGCTTGAGCTCCTCGAACACGTTGTCGCGCATCTCGTGACAACTGGTGCAAAACGCCTCCGTGTTGGTCGCTTCCAGTGCGGTGTTGAACGCACCCCAGAACACCACCCCCGCCACGAACCCACCGATGGTCAGAAAGCCCAGGCTGTAGTGCACGCTCGGCCGCCGCAACACGTACCAGTAGCGCCGTGCCAGTTCACGCAAACGGGCGCGCATGGCTCAAGGTTCCTTGCTGACTTGCAGCAACGCATCGACATCGGTGAAGGTGTTGTCAACCAATACCCGGGCGTCGGTCTGCACCACATGGCATTGGGTACAAAAGAAGCGCCGTGGCGATACCTGCGCCAGCACCTGGCCGTCGCGGTCCATGAAGTGGGTGACGCTGACCATCGGCGCCTGAAACGTTTCGGCATTGGCGCGTGCGTGGCACAGCAGGCAGCGGTTGGCATTCCTGTCCAGCTGGTAGCCATCGATGCTGTGCGGAATCGTCGGTGGTTGCTCGGGCCAGGCGCGCTGACGGCGCCGATCGGTATTTTCCACTCGCGCCATCGGTGCCGCCGACGGCTCGCTGGTCAGCGGTTCGCCACGACGCATGGCATCGATGGCGTGGTATTCACCCGAACTCACCGCGGCATCGGCATTCGGGTCTTGTGCACTTGCACCGGCGAGCCACAACAGGCTGACCAGCACCAGGGCGATCACCTTGATGATTTGCATGGCGCTACTCCTCAAGCCTTTTCGATACGGCAGGCGCATTTCTTGAAGTCGGTCTGCTTGGATATTGGATCGGTGGCATCGAGCGTGAGCTTGTTGATCAACACGCTGGCATCGAACCACGGCACGAACACCAGCCCACGCGGCGGCCGGTCACGACCACGGGTTTCCACCCGCGCATGCACTTCGCCACGCCGCGAAATCAGCCGCGCCTCGTCACCACGGCGCAGACCGCGGGCGGCCGCGTCATCGGGATGCATGAACACTGGCGCCTGCGGGAAACTCTTGTACAGTTCCGGCACGCGCATGGTCATCGAGCCCGAATGCCAGTGTTCCAGCACCCGGCCAGTGCACAGCCACAGGTCGTATTCGGCATCCGGCGACTCGGCGGCGGGCTCGTACGGCAGCGCCCAGATCACCGCCTTGCCGTCAGCATTGCCATAAAACTGGAAATCGCTACCGGCCTTGACGTAAGGGTCGCTGCCTTCCTTGTAGCGCCAGCGCGTCTCCTTGCCATCGACCACCGGCCAGCGCAGGCCGCGGGCAACATGGTACGCATCGAAGTCGGCCAGATCGTGGCCATGGCCACGACCAAATTGCGCGTATTCCTCGAACAGGCCCTTCTGTACATAAAAGCCGAAGGCGGCGGACTCGTGATTGGCATAGCCGGCCTCGATGTCGGTGATTGGATACCGATCGACCTGGCCGTTCCGGAACAACACCTCGAACAGCGTCTTGCCGCGATACTCCGGGTTCGCGGCCAGTGCGGTTTCTGGCCACACCTCCTCGGTAGTGAAGCGTTTGGAAAACTCCATGAGTTGCCAAAGATCGGAACGCGCCTGCCCCGGCGCCGGCACCAGTTCGTGCCAGAACTGCGTGCGCCGCTCGGCGTTGCCGTACGCACCTTCTTTTTCGACCCACATCGCGGCCGGCAGGATCAGATCGGCCGCCTGTGCGGTGACCGTGGGATAGGCATCGGAGACGACGATGAAATTGTCGGGATTGCGGTAACCGAGGATGCCCTCGTTGCCGGAATTGGCGCCGGCCTGAATGTTGTTGTTGACCTGCACCCAATAGGCATTGAGGGTGCCGTCCTTGAGCGCACGATTTTGGGTAACCGCATGCAAACCCGGTTTTTCCTGAATGGTGCCGGCGGGCAGCTTCCAGATTTTTTCGGCGGTGGCCCGATGCGCGGGATTCATCACCACCAGATCGGCCGGCAGGCGATGCGAAAACGTGCCGACTTCACGCGCGGTACCGCAGGCCGATGGCTGGCCGGTCAGCGAGAACGGGCTGTTGCCGGGAGTGGCGATCTTGCCGGTCAGCAGATGCAGGTTGTAGACCATGTTGTTGGCCCACACCCCACGCGTGTGCTGGTTGAAGCCCATCGTCCACAGGCTCATCACCTTGATCTTCGGATCGGCGTACAACGCGGCGAGCTGCTGCAACCAGCCGCGCTCGGCGCCGCTCATTTTCACCGCGTAATCGAGGGTGTACGGCTTGACGAACGCCGCAAACTCTTCAAAACCGATGACTTCGCCACTGTTGGCATCGCCGGCGTGCGCCGCCGCCTGCTCCAGCGGATGCTCCGGGCGCAGGCCATAGCCGATGTCGGTGACACCGCGCTTGAAGCTCACGTGCCTGGCCAGAAACTCGCGATTGATGTTGCCGCTCTGGATGATGTGATTGGCGATGTAATTGAGGATCACCAGATCCGACTGCGGCGTGAACACGATCGGGATGTCGGCCAGATCGAAGCTGCGGTGTTCGAAGGTGGACAGCACCGCCACCTTGACATGGGGATGCGACAACCGGCGATCGGTGATGCGGGTCCACAAAATCGGGTGCATCTCGGCCATGTTCGATCCCCACAGCACAAACGCATCGGCGTGCTCCAGATCGTCGTAACAGCCCATCGGCTCGTCCATGCCGAAAGTGCGCATGAAGCCCATCACCGCCGACGCCATGCAGTGGCGCGCATTGGGATCGATGTTGTTACTGCGAAAACCGGCCTTGAACAGCTTGTTGGCGGCATAGCCCTCCCACACCGTCCACTGCCCGGAGCCGAACATACCGACCGCGGTTGGTCCCTTTTCCTTGAGCACACGCTTGAACTGCGCGGCCATGACATCGAACGCCTCATCCCAGGACACCGGGCTGAACTCACCATCCTTGGCATAGACACCGTCTTTCTTGCGCAGCAGTGGTGTGGTCAGGCGGTCGGCGCCATACATGATCTTGGCGAGAAAGTAGCCCTTGACACAGCTCAGACCACGATTGACTTCCGAGTGGACATCACCATGTGTCGCCACCACGCGATCCTGCTTGACCGCGACATTGATGCTGCAACCGGTGCCACAGAATCGGCAGGCGGCCTTCGACCATTTCAATTCCGTCACCGGCCGCTCCAGCACGATGTTGGCGGCACCAGCAGGCAACGCAAAGCCGGCAACCGCGGCGGCGGTGGTGGCGGCGGACTGACGGATGAAGTCTCGGCGAGTGGTCATGGTTCGATCTCCTGCAACAGTTCGTCGCGTGGTTCGGCATGGTGGTAAACGAGGCTGACACCAAGCACGCCTTGCAGCGCCTGCAAGGCATCGATCGCCTGCATCAATTCGGTTTCGCTTTCGCCCTCGCACAGTACGATGCTGCGGCCATCGGCACGGGCCACGCACTGCATTTGCGGGGCGCCAGTCAAAAAGTCGTCCAACGCCGACGCACCGGGCTCACGATGGCGAACGATGAAGCTGGCGATGTGCAGGATTTCAGTCATGTGCACTCACCGGTTTGCTTGCGGCGATTGCCGCAACCGGGCAGACAGCAATACAGGCGCCGCAGCCGCTGCAGCACGTCGAATCGAGAGATGGTGTCGCCGTGCCCGGTCGGAAACGAATGGCGTTCTCCGGGCACACGTCGCGGCAACTCTGGCAGGTAACGCCATGCAGCGCGAGGCAGTTCTCACCGATCACTGCGCGCCACGGCCACGGCTGCTGCGGCAACGGCAACAGCGCTTCGGATTTGCATGCAGCAATGCAATCGCCGCAAAACGTACACTCACCGCGCTGCCAGTCACGTTCGGGAAAGCCACCATCGGCGCGCACCAGAAGCTGTTCGGGGCACGCCGCGATGCAGTCGTTGCAGCGGGTGCAGCGGTCCAGAAATAGCGCTTCAGCGACCGCACCCGGCGGCCGCACCAGCGAAGCCGGCGCGTTGCCGCGCAACAGGGCGCGGCGGGCACGGTTGGGCTGGGTCGCGGCAGGTGGCATCGCTAAATGCCTGGCGGCCCAAGGATCAGTTGCGAAATCCAGATCGCGAATCCGAACCCGGACACGATCAGGACGGACAACACCGGAACCAGCACCACCGTCAACAACAAAAACACCCAGCGCTCGTCGGCGTGTGAGACAGCAACATTCGATTCCGCCATCACCCAGCCCTCCAGCAACCGGCATCGCCCAGCCGGCGGGTGGGGCGAGCCAGCCATGCATCGCCCCGAAGCCGTTGCACAGCGATGATGCCACAGATGTCGAGGCGTGTTTCTGATCCAGGTCAGGCGCGATCAAACCGGAGCAACCCGGTTGTCTTGCTCGCCCGGACGCCAGCCGCGCATGTGGGAGCCGGCCTGGCAGCGAACGTACCGGCGCCGAGCTTCGCGCGCAAAGCCTGCCCCATACTTGATCTGGGGCGCGCTCCCGCAGGCAAAGCGACCACTTGCCCTGCGGTAACTGTCGCGATCAGTGCGGAGCGACCCAGGTGTCTTTCTCGCGCGGACGCAGCAACCAGCGGCACAGCGCCGGCAGGAACACGATCGCGGCGACCATGTTCACCACGAACATGAAGGTCAGCATGATGCCCATGTCGGCCTGGAACTTGAGCTCGGAGAACATCCAGGTGGCGACACCGGCAGCCAGGGTGAGCGCGGTATAGAAAATGGCGATGCCGGTGGTCTTGAGTGCGATGAAGTACGATTCGCTCAGGGTCCGTCCCTGCTTCAGCGCCTCATTCATGCGCGCGAAGATGTAGATGGCGTAATCCACACCGATACCAACACCCAGCGCCACCACGGTAAGCGTGTTGATCTTCATGCCGATGCCCAGATACACCATCAGCGAGTGGCCCAGCTCGGTCACCAGCACCAGCGGCAGCACGATGCACAGGCCAGCACGCCAACTACGGAAACTGATCAGGCACATCAGGAATACCGCGGCGTACAGCATCCACAGGATGTAATGCTCGACCTTGCGCACGGTATCGTTGATTGCCGCCAGCACGCCAACATTGCCGGTCGCCAGGCGCAGATTGACTTTGTCGGAGACAAACTCCTCACCGTTTTCCTGCGCCGCGGCAATCGCAGCGTCCTGTTCGACGCGGAAATTGACGTTGTAGGCATCGTTCTCGGTGCGGAACGTTTTCACCGCGTCGACCACGCGATCGATCGTCTCGGAGCGATGGTCGCTCAAAAACAGCATCACCGGCATGACGCTGCAATCGTCGTTGAGCAGACCCGAGTCGGTTTCAAAGCTCTGCGTGGCGACACGCAACGAATCCGGCGCACGCGGCAGGATGCGCCAGCGCAGGTTGCCTTCATTCCAGCCGGCGTTGACCACCTTGGCCGCCATCGGCAGGGTGATAACCTGTTCGACGCCCTCGACATTGCGCATGTGCCACGCAAAGCGGTCGATCAACTCCATCGCCGGGAAGCTGGTGGTGCACGCCGATGGGCCGGCCTCGGCAATCACGTTGAGAATGTCAACACCGAGCGAGAACTTTTCGCTGATGGCAACCGCATCGACATTGTAGCGCGCGTCCGGCCACAGCTCGGCCACGCCCTTCTGGGCATCGCCGATCATCACCTTGTCGCCTTGCGCCTCGGCGACATACCAGCCAGCCACACCCAAGCCCAGGATGACAGCGGCGGCAGCCGGACGGCTGAAGCGCGAGAGAAATGCCCAGATCCGATCGAACTGGGTCAACTGGCGCAGGCGGTAGTTGCGCTTGCCCGGCAAGTTGCGCAAGCGGGTGTACGACAGCATCACTGGCAGCAGAATCAGGTCGGTGAGGATGGTCAGGCCGACGCCCACGGTGGCGGTAATCGCCAATTCGAAGATGATCCGGATCGGGATGATCAAAATCGCCGCGAAGCCGATCGAGCCCGCGATCAGCGCCACCATGCCTGGCACCAGCAGCATCTTGAAGGCCTGGCGTGCCGCCGGCAATGGCTCGATGCCGGTGCGTGTGCGCAATTCCTCAACGGTACCCTCTTCCAGGCCACCGAAGAAGATTTCGCCACGGAAGCGATTGATCATCTGCTCGCCGTGGCTGACGGCAATCGCAAAGATGAGGAAGGGTGTCAGCATGTTCATCGGGTCGATGCCAAACCCAAGCAGACGCAAGGCGCCCAGCATCCACAACACGGAAATCAGGGCGGTGAACACAGTCAACGAGGCCAGCTTTGCCGATGCCGAATAGGCGAACAGCAGCAGCCAGGTGAACGCCACGGTGAGCGCGAAGAACTTGATCACCGATTTGGCGCCATCGGTGATGTCGCCAACGATCTTGGCAAAACCGATGATGCGCACGGTGTGGTTCTCGTTCTCGTACGTCTGGCGGATCGCCTCGAACTTGGCCGCCACCGCCTGATAGTCGAGTTTGGTCCCGGAATCCTCCGGAATCAGATCGGCCCACACCATTGCGCCCGACCAATCCTTGGCAACCAGGCGACCGACAATGCTCGCCTTGACAATATTGCCGCGCACCGCTTCAAAATCGGCTTCGCTGGCCTGCCAACCCTCGACGTTCGGCGTGAAGCTGGAGGGAATGACGTTGCCACCGGCAAGCCCATCCTCGACCACTTCGACAAACCGCACGTTTGGGGTAAACAACGAGCGCACACGCGCGTCGTCGGTTTCCTCGATCGCGGTGACATCGCGGGTGACGTTTTCCAGCGCGGCAAAAAACGCCTGATCGAACATGTCGCCATCGTTTGCTTCCAGCGCAATCAGCACGCGGTTGGCGCCACCAAACGCACGCTCATGCGCCAGAAACGTCTGCATGTACTCATGCATCAACGGAATCTGCTTTTTGAAGCCGGCGTCGATCCGCAGTTGGCTGGCGTAGAACCCCATCGCCAGGGTAACCAGGGCAAACAGCAGCAGCACCAAGGGCCGGTTGCCAAAAACGATCTTTTCGGCGTAACGCGAAAATGCCCCGTCGGGATTATGGTTAGCGTGCGTCATGTCGATTCCGTCATTGCGGGCGATAGCGGTCTACACCGCGCTCGCCGTACACCACAAAGCCACCTTCCGGGTGATCCAGAAGTCCAGCCAGAATGGGCGTCTCGTTGCCACGACTGAGATATTTTGCGAGCGACAACGGCTCGCCGCCGCTGGTGCGCGTCAGCACCGCGCCCTGTGCGCCGACCAGCACCGCGCCACCGCCGGGATGCGCAACACCACCCATCAGCGAGCTGCTGATGCCGGTATCGAGTTCGACCCAATGCTCGCCAAGATCAGTTGTCTCGAATGCCTTGCCGCGCAGGCCATACATCAACACGTGGCCCGCGTCCCAAGCGATGCCGCCGAACATCGATCCGCCATACGGCAGGGCAATGCGCTCCCAGGTTTCGCCATCATCGCGCGAGCGAAACGCCGCGCCGCGCTCAGCGGCGATCATCAATTCACCCGCCGACGTTCGCAGCAAGCCATTGAGGTGCGGGTCGGTGACGGCATCGAGCACCAGATCGTCAGCGTTGAACGTCCACGATTCGCTATTGGCCATTCCGCCGGTACCTGCGGTGTCCGCCTCTTCCGGCGGCGGCGGCAGGCTGCGCTGATTCCAGGTCGCACCGCCGTCACGGGTTTCCAGAAACAGGCTGTACGCACCGATCGCAAAACCGTGGTCTTTATCGATAAACAAGATATCCAGCACGGGCGCACCCGCGGTCGGCTCGAACGCGTCGGGCGTCCACACGTCGATCCGCTGCCGCACCCAGGTAGTGCCGGCATCCGGCGAATGCACAATCGCGCCGTCGTGGCCACCGACCCAGATGTCGTCGCCCACTGCACTGATCGCGTTCAGTGTGGAGCGGGTCGGCACAGCACTGGCCTGTGTCCACTCCACGCCGTTGGGTGACAGCAACACATGGCCGCGCTCACCCACAGCGACATAACCCGACAACGTGCGCACGGCATCGATGATGATGTGATCGACGGCATGCGGCATCACCTCGGCGGGCAGCACGGCGGGATCGTCCGCGCGCAGTGATGTGGCGTCAGCTTGCTGCGCGAACGCTGGCGAAGTGGCCAATACGGCGACTGCCAGCAACCACGCACGCGCACCAACCAGACCTTTGGAGATAGGCATCGATTCGCTCCCGGTGCAGCCAAATTGCGTTGCTCCAAACGCAAGAAGATTGCGCCCCGAAGGGCGCAATCCGTGTTCGACACTCAGCGGATACCGCGTGCGCGAAGGTTTTGTGGCGAGAAGTCTTCCGGCGTCGCCTGGTAGCTGAAATCGAACGGACTCTCTTCGTTATCCAGCAGACCCGTGATGTAGCGGCCGGTTTTGAGGTCGTGTGAGGTCTCCAGGGTGGCCCAGAATACCGGCACCTCGTAATAGTTCACCGACGGCGCTTCCATGTAACGCCAAATGTTGCCCTGACCGTCGTAGTGATCGAGAATCAGGATCGACCAGCTGTCCTCGTCAACGTAAAACGTACGCCGGGGATTGATGTGGCGGCTGCCCTTCTTGAGCGTTGCCTCCACCACCCACACCCGATGCAGTTCATAACGCAACAGATCCGGGTTGAGGTGCTTGGGCCGAATCAGATCCTTGAGCTTGACCTTGTCGCTATGCGCCTTGTACGAGTTGTACGGCACGAAGATTTCCTTCTTGCCGACGATCTTCCACTCATGTCGATTCATCGCGCCGTTGAACATGTCGGTCATGTCGTTGGTGCGCAGGCCATCGGATGCCGTGCCAGGGTTGTCGAACTCGACGTTGGGCGCACGCCGGACACGGCGCTGGCCGGGGTTGTACACCCATGCCTGACGCGAGGCCTTGGCCTGATTGAGGGTATCGTGCACCAACAGCACCTGTCCGGCCAGACGCGCCGGGCCTTTCACTTCCTGATAGAAGTAGGCCAGGATGTTGTTGATGTTCTCGGAGGTGTTGCCGGGCTTGAAATACAGGCCGAGCAGTTCTTCACGCAAACGCACCAGATTGTAGGAGCCACCCGCGGTTACCGCTGCCTGGTTCGACCAGCGCGCCAATGCCACCCCCTTGTACTTGAGCTTGTGGTTCCAGATGATCTCGTAGGCATTCTGCGGGATCGGGAACGGCAAGCCCTCGGCACAGTTCTGCACACCCTCACCGTTGGCCACCAACTGGCACTTGGTGGCATTGATCTTGGTCATGTCATAGGTGCGCTGCGGGAACGATGCGCTACGCCGAGTCGGGTACACGTTCATCTTGAAGGTGGGGTACTTGGCGAACATCGCTTGCTGCCCCGCCGTCAAGTTGTCGGCGTATTGCTTGTAGTTCTGCGGGGTAATGGTGAACTCGAACTTGTCGCTGGCGAACGGATCGGGATGAAACATGCCGGCCTTGTAGCCTGCGGGTGGCACCGTGATGCCGCCGGTCCACGCCGGGATCGTGCCCGCCGCGTTACCGGCCTGCTCGGCGCCGGCCGGGGTGAGATCCTTACCCAGGCGTGCGGCCTGCTCGGGGCTGACCGCCGCTTGCGCAAAGCCGGCCAGCAACGCGACGCAGCCTGCGATCCCGATCTTTGTTGCAGATTTTTTGAGTTGATTCATTACAGGGCCCTCCCTATGCGCCCGGTTAGAACGAGTACCTGACGCTGAATGAGACAAAGTCACGATCGCGAATGACGTTGCGGTCGCCGGCACCTGTGAACATGGTGTAGCTGGCATCGAACGACCACGTATTGAGGTAGATGAACTCGGTGCCCAGGGTCAATGACTTGCGGCCCTCGACGAAGTTGCCACCCGGCCCAGGCGTGGTGCCATTGACATCGTGGTTGAACGCAACGCGCGGTGCGAAGGTGAGCGCCGAACCCATGAAGCTCTCGTAGGTGCTGCGCGCAATCGCACGATAACCCCACGAGAACGCATTCGGGAAGCCCTTGACCTGGGTGTAGGGATTGCGCAACGCGCCGGTGGAAATATCCGGCCCACCACCGGTGTTGGTACCATCGCCATTGAAGCGCAGTTGGCTGCTCGGCGGCAGATCCCAGAAGTTGGTGAAGCCGACTTCGAGTGCCACCGCAGTCTGCTCGGCGCCAAGGATCGACTGATAGAGTTTGGTGAAGGTTGCCTGCAACTGCGACACCTCATGCCGCTCCATGCCGCTGATGAACTCTCCCGGCGCAAAGGTACCCAACTGGCTGACAAAATGCAGCGCCGGTTGCGGAATGATGGCGTTGAGCGGCGACAGACCGGCAAACAACACTTCCACATCGTCGATCTGGATCGGCAGATTGTCGCGGTAGCTCAACTCGCCCTGAAATGCCCAGCCATCGAGGATGGTGGTGTTCCAGCTGAAACCGAACAGGTCGATATCCTCCGGATACTCGATGATCACGCGCCCCGAACTGGTCGCCGAACTCGTCACTGCGGTACCGGAAATGATCGGCAGACGACTGTGGTAACGCAGGTAGTACAGGCCAAACTCGGTGTCGCCCAGTTCCGGCGAGTAATACTTCAACGCCAAACCCCATTGCCCACTATCCTTGGCATTGCGGTTCTCGGCGCGGGCAAAGGCCGCACTACACCCGGCACCGACGACCTGTGGGCTCAGCCCGGTATCGCTGCGCACAAAGCCGGCCGGCCCGCTTTGGCAGACATCACGGAACAGGTCCGGGTTGTTGACCGGCTGCGGCACGGTACCGAAGCCGAGCATGGCGAAACTGCCATCTTCACCGGCAAAATCGTTGGTGGAGAAGAACGTGCCCGGCGGATCGATCTCGATGTTCTCGAACTCGAACATGTACAACGCTTCGAGCGAGAGATTCTCGTTGAAGCTGAACGAGGTGAACAACATGTCGATCGGCAGGAAGGCTTCCTTCAACTCGGCGCCGGCCACGCGCAGGCGCGACACATCGACCGGGTTGATCACGTTGATGCCGCCCTGGATGAAGGTGCTCTCGCCCCAGCTCACCACCTGCCGGCCAAATCGCACGTTGCCGGTGCCGGTTTCGCCGAAGGTGAAGTCCTTGTAGATAAAGGCATCGAGCAGACGCGCGTCTTCGCCCACTTTGTTGCGTGCGCGTGAACTGAGCACGTTCTTGTTGGCGTTTTCAAAGTCGTAGAAGTAGGTGCCGCGCACGAATGCGCCCCAATCGCCGTACTTCAGGCTCAACTCGCTGGTGACCTTGGCGGTGTTGGCAAAAATATCGCCGGCATCACCATAGTTGCGATTGCCATCGTCGCCGTTCACTGAAAACGCGCCGGGCGCGCCAACCTGCAACGCCTGCGCTTCAAGAAAACGGCCCTGGCTGGTCAATTGGCCAACCCGCAAAAACAGGGTGGGATCGAATGCGGCCTTGCCGACCAGACGCGCGCTCGGATCCTGCGTACGCAACGAGATGCCGTAGCTCAACGACGTGTCGAGGCTGCCGGTGAGGCCACCCTCGGTACCGAACTCGAATGCCTGCACCGGTGTCGCGGCGACCAGTGCCAGCGCCACCGCAGCGGCCAGCGGGGTGCGGGCACGCGGCCCGCGAATTGTGTTGTTTTGCATAGTCATTGCTCTGTCCTCGGGTCAGGGCTTACTGCGTGCGAATCACGGTTGGGTTGGCAACCTGTACGGCGGTACCGCCGCTGACCAGGAAGCTTGCCATCTGGCCCTGCATTTCAACGGTGGCGGCCAAACCTTCCGGCGTCGCCGCGTTGGGTTGCAGAATCGAGCCGTGCCCGCCCTGGATGAAGCGCGTTGCGCCACGCACACCGGCCGCGTTGGCGGTGGTGCCGGTGATGCTGGCCAGGCCGAATGCGCGGATCAGCGGCTCGGTACCCGACAGCGGGGCGCCAGCAACCGCGTTCGGAATGACCTGATCGGGCAATGCCGTGCCGCCGCCGGTCAACGCGCCACCACCGACCACCTCATGCAGCAAGATGCGCTTGGCAGCAGCAAATCCGGCCAGATTGACCGGGTCGGAGGAATCGACCGCTTGCTGCGCTGCGCCCATGAAGCGATCGAAGTCCGGCGTTCCGGCGTTGACGCCGCTGGCTGCCAGACCGGCACTAATTCGCGGGCCAAAGGTCGGCGAACCGTTGAGCAGTTGCGCGATGCCGCCACCGGGTACCGAGAGCACCGCGACATTCACCGTCGGCTCGAACGCGACGAAGCCGGTGCCGACGATGCTGCCCAGCGACTGGCCGACGAACGACACGTTACCGTTGTCGAAGTCACCGGTCGCATCGCCATCGATGCTCATGTTTGGCACGCTGGCGCGCAGCACGAACAGGTCAGCAATCGCTTGCCGGGTGTTGTCGCGCGAGGTCAGCAACGAACTCAAATTGATCGAGTGCGCACCCGAGGGATCCGGATTGCCGTCGGCCACCGGTGCGCCGGTTTCGTTGTCGATGAAATCGACATCGAAGGTGCGCTCGCGCGCGCCGGCCGCAAAGAACGGCGTGTTGTTGACCCGGAACGGCGCCAGCGCGGTGTCGGCCGGGGTGATGCCGTGCAGCGGCTGGTCAATCGAGACCATGGCAAAGCCCTGCGAGGCGAGCGTGGCCGAAATCGCCAAACCGTCACTGCGATTGCGGGTGATGCCGTGCTGGAAGATCACCAGCGGCCAGCCACCGGCCGGCTTGACGCGGCCCGATGCGGCGTTGGGTACGGTCATCAGCACCGGCACCCGCACCGTGCCGGTCGGCAGCGGACGGGTATTGAGGAAAGTCAGGAAGGTCGAGGGGTTGTTCGCGCCCAATGCACCGCCGCAGGCCGGCACGGTACCGCAGGCGGCGCCTTTCCAGAACGTGGTCAGCGGCGCGGTCGGGTTCTGCGCCGATGGCGCCTCAAGGTAATACGGCAAATCGATGAAACCGACCACGATGTCGGCAATCGGCGGCAGGCTCGGAATCGCCTGCTGGATGTTCAGGCCGGTTGGCGCCAGCACCACGGTGCCCGGCTGGGTGATGGCACGCACCGTTTGCAGCACCGGGGTGATGCTCTGGGTGGTGGCGACCCACGACAGCACGATGTTGGCACGCGGGATACCGGCGCCTTCAGCCGCCGCTTCCTGGAAATTGACCAACCGCCGCAGCGGTTCCAGCGCCTGTGCCTGAGCAGTGGTCAGCAGCGGTTCGGTGCTGGCGCCATTGGCGAACAGCGGCGTGGTGCGCTTGGTGAAGAAATAGGTCTGGTCCGGCGTCGCCACGTTGCCGGCGGCATCGGCGATGCCATTGGTGAGCACCACCATGTAAGAGCTGATCTGGCTCAATGGCTTGAGCGGCACGATGGCCAGCGTGCGGCCGGTCGCGTCGCTGCTGGCGAAGGCGGTGACGAAATCAACGCCACCCTGCAACTCGCGGACGACGCCGATCACTGCACCGCCCGGACCGCTGAGAGTGACCTGGAACATGCGCACCGAACCACCCGGAGTTACCGATGCCGGCGCCGGTGCCGCTGAAAAGCTCGCTGACCATGGCGCAACCGTACTCCAGCCATCCAGCGCGTTCAGCGCCACGGAGGGGTCGCCGAAGTTGCTCGGATTGGCAACCGGGATGTTCAGGGTGAGATCGGTCGTGCCCTGCAACAGCAGGTTATTCGGGGTAGGAATGACGCCATCGGCCGGACTGAAACGTGCGGTCAGCACGCTGGTCACCGGCGGGCCACCCGGGTTGGTGGCGGGCGGCGCAGGCACCGCGCGCGGACTATCATTGGAACCACCGCCACAGGCGGCAAGCAACGCCGTCAGCGACAAGACAAGCAGCATGCGGAATGTCATTTTGTATCCCCCCAGGAAGTGGTGCTTCGGGCTGTCGATCGAACACGTTTAACGCAATTGCTACATCGGCAATGCTGTAGCGTACGGATTTTTTCCGCGTCTGTGTTGTGCAGTGCAACATGTACCTGTACCGACCAGTTCAGTCATTGCCGTTCGCTTTCGCGCCGACAAATGCGCACGGAACCAAGCCCACGCGCAACCAATCGGCGTTGTCGATGGCGAGGCTTTGCCGGCTGCGCGCCAACGGTGCCGCGACGCTCCGGCCGCGGCGGCCAAGCAACGGCAACAGCGCGTGCAGCACACGTACTGCCGCCACAGGCAACCACACGATAGGCGCCGTCGAACCGTGCGCCCGCAAGTAGCGCAGCACCATGTCCGCAAACGGAACCGCCTCGCCACCGGCCAGCCGCAACAACGTACCCGCGGTGGCGTCACGGGCCACACAAGCCAACAATGCCTGCGCCAGATCGTCGGCATGCACCGGCTGGCGCAGGCCGGTTGCATCACGCGGCAACGGCAGACAGCGCAGGCGATTGGCCAACGCCAGCAAGCGATCCAGACTCAGGTGCGCGAACTGCGGATCGTAGATCAGACTGGCGCGCACCAGGGTAACCAACCAGCCGCGTGCCTTGCCCACGGCAAACAGCGTCGCCTCCGCATCGCGCAGCCGCTGCGCCAGCGCGCGCTCATCCGCATCGTCCGACTCGGCCTTGCTCTCGGCGCTGAGCGACGACAATGCGACCAGTCGTGTTGCTGCCGGCCAATGTGCGCGCGCGGCCCAGATGGCCAGGCCATCCAGCGGCCCGGCACCGATCACCACCGCTGCCGCGGGCAAGGTATTGGGGTCGTCACGATAAACATCGTGCCGATGCCATTGCGCCAGCTTTGGCGCGGGTGCATGCGCGTGCCGGCTCAATGCGAGCACCACCTCGCCGTGCGCCGTCAATCGCTCCAGCACGTGCCGGCCCACCGCGCCAGTGGCGCCGATCAACAAATAGCGTGGCCGTGGAGAACGTTGCGATTGCGTCATGACCACAGCATAGCGGCAGTCACAGGAGAATGGCGCAGCGGTGCAGCAATCCGTCCTGCACATCAGCACCACGCGCAGCACGCCGGCAAGCAGTCGCTATCCAGCGACAACGTGCCGCTGCCACTGAGCGCACACATTCGCCTGCTAAACTGCGGCACCTGACAGCGCCATGCGCGGGCATGGCCTTCGGCGCGCGACCATTCACCACGAGATATCGACCCCATGACCCCAGCAACCAGCGCGACACTCGACTTGACCCGGCACTGGGTTGGCTACGCCAGCATTGCGACGTTTGTGCTCGCTTACGCGGTGGTGCTGGTCGAAGAGTTCACCCATTTGCGCAAGTCCAAGCCGGTAATGCTGGCGGCGGGCATCATCTGGGCTTTGATCGCATGGATATACGCACAGCACGGGATGAACCATGCGGTGGAAGAAGCCGTGCGCCAGAGCGTGGTCGAATACGCCGAACTGATGCTTTTTCTGCTGGCGGCGATGACCTTCGTCAACGCAATGACCGAACGCAATGTCTTTGTCGCGTTGCGTGCTTGGTTGATCCGGCGCAATTACGGTTATCGCAAGTTGTTCTGGGTTACTGGCGTGCTCGCATTCACCCTGTCGCCGGTGATCGACAATCTCACCACTGCGCTGGTGCTCGCCGCGGTGGTGTTGGCATTGGGCGGCAGCAACAAGCAATTCATCGGTCTGGCGTGCATCAATATCGTGGTCGCCGCCAATGCCGGCGGCGCGTTCAGCCCGTTTGGCGACATCACCACGCTGATGGTATGGCAGAAAGGCCACTTGGCGTTCACCGAGTTCTTCGCGCTTTTCGTGCCCTCACTGGTCAATTTTCTGGTGCCCGCCGTGTTGATGCATTTCGCGGTACCCAACGCGATGCCGCAGGGTGGCCGTGAGCCGGTGCCGATGAAACGCGGCGCCAAACGCATCATCGCGCTGTTCGTGGTGATGCTGATGCTGGCAGTGAGCTTTCACAACTTTCTGCACTTGCCGCCGTTTCTCGGCATGATGACCGGCTTGGCCCTGCTCAAGTTTTTTGGCTATTTCCTCAAGCGCAGCGAGCCGTCGCGGGCATTGACGGAAGCCGGTGACGTGCCGGGTTTCGATATTTTCGACAACGTCGCGCGCGCCGAATGGGATACCCTGCTGTTTTTCTTTGGCGTCATCTTCTGCGTCGGTGGGCTGGGCTTCATCGGCTACCTCGCGCACGCTTCGCAGTTGATCTATATTGGCTGGGGCGCGACCCAGGCCAACATTGCGATCGGTGTGGCATCGGCGATCGTCGACAACATCCCGATCATGGTGGCGGTGCTGCAGATGGCACCAGACATGGTTGAGGGCCAATGGCTGCTGGTCACCCTCACCGCTGGCGTCGGTGGCAGCCTGCTCAGCATCGGCTCAGCCGCCGGGGTGGCGCTGATGGGACAATCCAAAGGCAATTACACGTTCTTCGGCCACCTGCGTTGGACGCCGGCGATCGCGCTGGGTTACGGCGCCAGTATTGCTACCCACATGTGGCTCAACGCCAGCACCTTCTGAACCGACGAGATCCCATGAAAAACCACAACACCTCGCTACTGCACGCCCCGGTCATTCCACTGCTCAGTGATTTTTTCCGCACCGAATCGGCCGCCGGCATCGTGTTGATGGTCACCGCATTGGTTGCCTTGATCTCCGCCAACTCCCCGCTTGCGCCGCTCTACGATCTGCTGCTGAACACCCCCGTCGAAGTTCGCATTGGTGCGTTGCAGATCGCCAAGCCACTGCTGCTGTGGGTCAACGATGGCTTGATGGCGGTGTTCTTTCTGCTGGTGGGCCTGGAGCTCAAGCGCGAGCTGATCGATGGCGAGCTGTCGAGTTTGCGTACCGCGCTGCTGCCCGCCATTGCCGCCGTCGGCGGCATGGCGCTGCCGGCGCTGGTTTATCTGGGTATCAATCACGACAATGCACAGGTCATGCGCGGCTGGGCGATACCGACGGCAACCGACATCGCGTTCGCACTCGGCGTTTTGTCGCTGCTGGGCTCACGGGTGCCGGTCGGGCTCAAGGTATTGCTGACTTCGATCGCCATCTTCGATGACATCGGCGCGGTCGCGATCATTGCGATCTTTTATACCGACCATTTGTCATTCACGGCCCTGGCCGTGGCTGCGTCCTGCATCAGCGTGCTCGCCGTACTCAACTGGCGGGGCGTGACCGCACGCAGCGTGTACCTGGCGATCGGCGTGGTGATGTGGGTAGCACTGCTCAAATCCGGCGTGCATGCCACCCTGAGCGGGGTGATCTTGGCACTGTTCATCCCGATCCGCGCCCCCGATGCCGATGCCCCGTCGCCGCTGAAGTGTCTGGAATCGGATCTGCATGCCACCGTAGCGTTCATGGTTTTGCCGATTTTTGCGTTCTGCAACGCCGGCGTGGCGTTGGCTGGGGTCGGCGTGCAAGAGTTGTTGCACCCGGTACCACTGGGCATCGCGATGGGTCTGGTGATTGGCAAACAGATCGGCGTGTTCGGGTTCTGCTGGCTGGCGATCCGCACCGGCATTGGTGCATTGCCGAGCGGGGTGTCGTGGTTGTCGCTGTATGGCCTGTCAATGCTGTGCGGCATCGGCTTCACGATGAGTCTGTTCATCGGCAGCCTGGCCTTTGACGGCAGCAATTTTGCGTCATTGTTCGACGAGCGCCTTGGTATCCTGGTCGGGTCGTTGCTCTCGGGCGTGTTGGGCTATCTGGTTTTGCGCATCGCGCTGGCGCGCGACGCCGCAGCGCAAACCCGTTGAACCAGGTCTACCTGGCGCGATAGACTCGATTACCTCGAGCATATTCAACGCAATCAGCGCCTGGCGGGGTCAAAGTGCGCAGCCAACCCTTGCCAGCACTGCTGGTAATCGGACTGCCGCGTGCGCGATTCCAACGCCTGGCGGGTGGGATGCAACACCAGCCGGGTTTCGAACATGAAGGCCATGGTGTCGGTGATCACATCGGGCCGATTCAAATCGGCGCTGCTCGCTTTGTCAAAGGTGGCGGCGTCCGGGCCATGGCCGCTCATGCAGTTGTGCAGCGAACTGCCGCCCGGCACAAAGCCATCGGCCTTGGCGTCGTAGGCGCCATGCACCAGACCCATGAACTCGCTGGCGATGTTGCGATGAAACCACGGTGGCCGGAAGGTATGCTGCGCCACCAGCCAGCGCGGCGGGAAAATCGCAAAATCCAGATTGCCGACGCCGGGCGTGTCGGTGGGCGCGGTCAGCACCAAAAAAATGCTCGGATCGGGGTGATCGAAGCTGATCGAGCCGATCGTGTTGAAACGACGCAGATCGTATTTGCACGGCGTGTAATTACCCTGCCAGGCGACCACATCGAGCGGCGAATGGCCGATGTCGGCATGCCACAATCGGCCCTGAAACTTGGCGAGCAACTCAAACGCGCCATCGCGCTGCTCGTACGCCGCCAGCGGCGCCAGAAAGTCGCGTGCGTTGGCCAGCCCGTTGGAACCGATCGGCCCGAGATCGGGCAGGCGCAGCGCGGCGCCGAAGTTCTCGCAGACATAGCCGCGCGCCGCGCCATCGGGCAGACTGATGCAAAAACGCATCCCGCGTGGAATCAGTGCTATTTCCTGCGGTTCCACCTCCAACACGCCCAACTCGGTGGCGATCCGCAGCCGCCCCTGCTGCGGCACGAGCAGCATTTCACCATCGGCGTTGTAAAAGTAGCGCGCGTCCATATCGGCATTGGCGGCGTACAGATGAATGGCGACACCGGTTTGCGCCGTTGGCCCACCATTGCCGGCCATGGTGAACAGGCCATCGATGAAATCCCGCGTTTTGCTGGGCATTTCCAACGGATTCCAACGCAGTTGATCCGGCGGCGCCGCCTGCTCGTCGAAGCGATTATGAAATGCGCCGGCCTCGATCAGCGAAAACGGGCCATGCACCGCTGCGGGCCGGATGCGATACAGCCAACTGCGCCGGTTGCTGGCGCGCGGCGCGGTAAACGCGGTGCCCGACAGCTGTTCGGCATACAACCCGAATGGGCAACGCTGCGGCGAGTTTTGCCCTGTGGGCAACGCGCCGGCCAGCGCCTCGCTGGCAAACTCGTTGCCGAACCCCGCCTGATACTCAAGCGTGCTCTTCATTGATCCGGTACCCATAGCGCGACCCGTGCCGGCGCCAATGGTTGCGATTGTAACGGTTCGCGTGGTGTCGGCAAGCGCTATCCGCACCGACCGTGCAACGCGCAGCGTGTTGCCTTGCGTGCCAATCATCGGCCCAATCTCACTCAGTGAACCCTCAGACTCTTCAACAGTTCGCGATCCACGAAAAGCTCGCGTGATTGGCACTCTGCCAGTCAGTCATCCCATTGGCGGCGACACGCAATCACGTGGAGATACCGCTCATTTTTTCGTTTATTGCGAATAAAGCGCGGTTCGTCTAACATCGGATACCGGCCTACCGACGACACTCGCCATGTCAGCCCGCCGCAATCAACGCCCTCCAATACTACCCACCGACCAGGACGCCGCACTCGCGCGCGTGAGCAGCCGCACGCTGGCTGCATGTATCGGCCACGGCCCCAGCGTGCGCTTGCGTGTGGTCGATGGCAACGACGAGATCGAAGTGCCGGTCGCAGCCCTGCGCATGCTGGTGGACATTCTGGCCAATATGGCTGAGGGCAACGCGATCAGCATCGTGCCGATACATGCCGAACTCACCACCCAACAGGCCGCTGATTTTCTGCGGGTGTCGCGCCCACACGTTGTGGCGTTGGTCGAGCGGGGCGAACTAGCGCATCACAAGGCCGGTACGCACCGCCGAATCTACTTCAAGGATGTACTCGCCTACCGCAAGCATCGCCTGACCCAGGGCAAGATGGCACGCAACACGTTGGCCGAGCAGGCGCAAAAACTGGATATGGGTTATTGACGGATGAGCGGCTTTGTAGCGGTCTACGACAGCCTGTGACCTTTACCCAGCAACGCTGCGCGACCTGCTCATGCATCTGGCGCTATCCGGTCTGTATCGCGCCCGCTGGACTACACGCATCCACGATGAGTGGGTCGCGGCGTAGTTGAGACGGCGACCTGACTTGTCAGTAGCAAACCTCGACTGGACTCGCGCGCCAATGGACTCGGCAGTTCCGGACTGTCTGGTAACTGACTGGGACGGACTGGAAACAGGGCTTGTACTGCCCGCCCCCAAGGATCGCCATGTTCTCGCCGCTGCGATACGTTGCCAAGCCGGCGCCATCGTTTCCTACAACACACGCGACTTTCCGGAGAGCGGGTTGCGGCAATTCGGCATCACCGCGCATCATCCTGACGAATTCGTTGAGCATGCCTTCGGCCTCAGCCCCGCTGCTGTCGGCAAGGCGGTGCGTGATCAGCGCGCCTGCTTGACCCGTCCAACCCGGCCAGTCGATGAGTTGATGGACACCTATCTGAAACCGGGTCTGGCGACCACCGTAGCCGCGTTGCACGACCACGCTGACCTGCTGTAATCGTTCGAAAAACAGCACCCTCACCGCATCGGCGCAACATCCTTCGGCCGGATTCGCACATCGCCTTCGCTGCCGGCGATCAGCCGCGCGCCGCGGCCGAAGGTGAGGTAGCTGAACATCCATTGCGCGGCGACCAGAAACCGGTGGCGCATGCCGATCAGGAAATAGACGTGGGCGATGCCCCACACCCACCACGCCAGCCCGCCGCTGAGGGTGAAGCGGCCAAAATCGATCACCGCTTCGTGACGGCCGATGGTGGCGAGATTGCCGTAATGCCGATAGCGAAACGGCGCTGGCCGCGGCGTGCCCTGCACCGCGGCGGCAATCACCTGTGCGACATACCGCCCGGCCTGCTTGGCGGCCGGTGCAATGCCAGGCACCGGGCTGCCGTCGACGTTGGTCACGGCGGCGGTATCGCCGACGATGAAGATTTCCGGTTTGCCCGGCACGCTCAGATCCGCTTCCACCTGCGCACGGCCGGCGCGATCGCCGGCGGCACCGACCCATTGCGCTGCCAGCGATGCGGCAACACCGGCCGCCCAGATCACCGTGCCGGCCGGCAGGCGCTGATCGTTGACGATCACCCCCTCGTTGTCGCAGCGGGTGACACGGGCGACGGTGTTGACCTCCACCCCGAGTTTTTCCAGCGCGCGCTGGGCGTGGATCGACAAGGCTTCAGGAAAAGTGGCCAGCACCCGCGGCCCGCCTTCGAGCAGGATGATGCGGGCCTGACGCGGATCGATGCGGCGAAAATCGCGCGCCAAAGCCACTTTCGCCAACTCGGCAATGGCGCCGGACAGTTCCACCCCGGTCGGGCCACCGCCAACGATCACGAAGGTCATCAGCCGCGCGCGCTCGAACGGGTCGTCGCACAACTCGGCGTGCTCGAACGCGACCAGAATGCGCCGCCTGATGTCGGTGGCATCATCGACGCGCTTCAGGCCCGGCGCCACCGCTGCCCAGGCATCGTTGCCGAAGTAGTTGTGGCTGGCACCGGTGGCCAGCACCAGCCAATCGTAGCGATGGCAACTCGCATCATGCAGCCGCACCTCGCGCGCATCGGTGTTCACGCCGGTGACCGTGCCCAGCACTACCCGCGCGTTGCGCTGCGCGCGCAAAATCGAGCGCACCGGCCAGGCGATGTCCGCTGGCGTCAGGCCGGCCGTGGCCACCTGGTAGAGCAAGGGCTGGAACAGATGAAAATTGCGGCGATCAATCAGGGTGATGTCGACGCGCGCCTTGCGCAGGGCGATGGTGGCCGACAGCCCGGCGAAACCGGCGCCGACGATGACCACGTGCGGGCGGGCCTGTACTGCGTTTGGCGTTGGCATCGAACGTCCTCTGCATTGGGTAGCCCGGGCTCTGACCACGCAGCACGGCAGGCGTTCACGCGCCATTGACTGCGCCGGTGGCGGCGGCGCGCTATAATTCGCGGCCGCCGAGGGGCGCTGCGACCTGTCACCCAGGCCAGGCTCGGCTGCAACACGTTCAACGGCGCCCGGATTCGCTCGGAAGATCGCGCTGCGCGCCACTTCCCCCACCCATCCGGAGGCTGTACCGATGAACGCCGTTGCCAAACCCCATGCCGTACCCGATTACAAAGTTCACGATATTGCGCTGGCCGCTGTCGGCCGCAAGCGCATTCGCATGGCCGAGGAAGAAATGCCCGGCCTGATGCAGATTCGCGCCAAGTATGCGCCGCTGCAGCCGCTCAAGGGCGTGCGCCTGTCCGGCTCGCTGCACATGACCAAAGAAACCGCCGTACTGATCGAAACCCTGTCCGCGCTCGGTGCCACGGTGCGCTGGGCGTCGTGCAATATCTTTTCCACCCAGGACGATGCGGCGGCAGCGATTGCCGCCAGTGGCGTGCCGGTGTTTGCCTGGAAAGGCGAATCGCTGGAGGAGTACTGGGACTGCACCCTGAACATGCTCACCCACGAAGGCATGACTGGCCCGCAGCTGATCGTCGATGACGGCGGCGACGCGACCTTGCTGATCCACAAGGGCCTGGACATGGAAAACGGCGACACCTGGGTCGATCAACCCGGCGCCAACCATGAAGAACAAGTCGTCAAGGACCTGCTCAAGCGCACCCGCAGCGAACGCCCCGGCTTCTGGACAAACGTGGCCAAGGACTGGCGCGGCGTGTCCGAGGAAACCACCACCGGCGTGCATCGCCTGTACCAGATGATGGAGGCCGGCAAGCTGCTGGTACCGGCCATCAACGTCAACGATTCGGTCACCAAGAGCAAGTTCGACAACCTGTACGGCTGCCGCGAATCGCTGGCCGACGGCATCAAGCGTGCCACCGACCTGATGATCGCCGGCAAGGTGGCGCTGGTATGCGGTTACGGCGATGTCGGCAAGGGCTGCGCACATTCGCTCAAGAGCTTCGGCGCGCGCGTGATCGTCACCGAGATCGACCCGATCAACGCCCTGCAGGCGGCGATGGAAGGCTACGAGGTGAAGACCACCGAGGACGTGCTGCATGAGGCCGACATTTTCGTCACCACCACCGGCAACCGCGACGTAATCACCTTCGAACACATGCAGGGCATGAAGAACAATGCACTGGTGTGCAACATCGGCCACTTCGACAACGAAATCCAGATGGATCGCCTGAACGCGGCCAAGGACGTGTCGAAGGAAAACATCAAGCCGCAGGTGGATCGCTACACCTTCGCCAGCGGCCGCAGCATTTACATCCTCGCTGAAGGCCGTCTGGTCAACCTCGGCTGCGCCCACGGCCACCCGGCGTTCGTGATGTCCAACTCGTTCTCCAACCAGACCCTGGCGCAGATCGACCTGTGGACGAACAAGGACAACTACGAAAAGACCGTGTACCGCCTGCCCAAGCAACTCGATGAAGAAGTCGCGCGCCTGCATCTGGAACAGATCGGGGTGAAGCTGACCGTGCTCACCGCCGAGCAGTCCGCCTACCTCGGCATCCCGGTGCAAGGGCCGTACAAGCCGGAGCATTACCGCTACTGAGCCACGTTGTACCCGGCTGACAAAAAAGCGCGCAACCCCGGTTGCGCGCTTTTTTATTTGTCGCAAATGCCAACGTGGCGAGCGGGTTTCGCTGCAAGCCAACCTGGCGACACCCCCCCGCGAACCGCTGCGCGCGCAGGCGCAATCACACAGGCAACGGTGCGGATCAGCGCCGCTACAAAAGCCGCCGCAGTTCGTCGCTGGCGCGATATACCTCTTGCGCGAGGCGTGCGACCCGCAATTCCGGAGCCGCGAGTTGGCCCTTGCGCGCGCCGGTCTCGATGATGCGCGCCAGATCCGACAGCACGCTGGCACCGAGATTTGCGCTGGCTGACTTCAAGGAATGCGCCGGCCCAGCCATGGCATCGAGGTCGGCAGCCAATGCCGCGGCTTCCAACTGCGCAACATGGCTGGGAGCATCTTCCAGAAACACTTTCACCAATGCGCGAAAATCGTCGCCCATTACCTCGCGCAATTCTTCGGCCACCGCGCGGTCGATGGCCGGGCCGCGAATGAACTGGTTCGACAGCGGTGCCATCGCGCCGGGCGCTTCGCTGGCCTGCGCCGGGTGGGTCGCGCTGTGCGCCGCCTGCATGTGCTCGGCTTCGGCAGCGGTTGCGGTGCCTGCCAGCTGCGCGGGTTCCGCGGTGTGGCTGGGCAACGCGCTCGGCGCTGGCGGTTGCGTTATCCAGCGCGCCAGCGTGGCCCGCATCTGCTCGCGGGTGACCGGTTTGGCCAGGTAATCGTCCATCCCGGCATCGAGGCATTTCTGCCGATCGCCGGCCATCGCATTGGCGGTCATGGCAATGATCGGCAGGCGACTGGCACCCAACTGGCCCTCGTGCTCGCGCCACAAGCGGGTAGCGCCGTAACCATCCATGATCGGCATCTGGCAGTCCATCAACACCGCGTCGTAACGATGATCGACCAGCCGTTCGATTGCCAGCTTGCCGTTTTCAACCGCATCGCAACTGAGCCCCATCAGATCGAGCACGCGTTGTGCCACCATGCGGTTGACCGGGTTGTCCTCGACCAGCAATACGTGCCCTTGCAATCGCGCCGGTGGTGGTGAATCGGGCGCTGGCAGAGCCAGGTCCGGAACAGCCGCCAAGTTCCCACCTGCTGCGTTCGTCATTGCCGTGTCATCCGCGAGAAACTTGCTCAGCGCCATCCGCAACTCGGCATCGCTGGTGTCGCGCGGCAACACCAGCACACGACCGGACTCGATCACTTCATCGGGCGGCGCATCGTTGGCGCGCAGATACACAATGCGCAGGTTATCCAGATCGGTACTGCGGCGCACGTTGCGGTGCAGCGCCACCACGGTGGTGCGGATACTCGCCAGATCTGCCAGCAACAGGGCAAACGGCTTTTTATTCGCCTTTGCGACGCCGTCGCGCAGGCGGGCCAACGTGTCCTGCGTGGTGTCGGAGAATGCGGCATCGACACCCCAGTTTTTGAGTGCAAACTTCAAGCGTTGCTGCAGCTTTGGCTCGTTGCTCAACACCAGCATATGGGCATCGCTGAGCTCGACGCGCGCACTCGCCATATCGCCCACCGCTTTGAGCAATGGCACCTCAAACCAGAACAGCGAGCCCTGCCCCTGGGCAGACTCAAAGCCAATGGTGCCACCCATCAGGCGCACGATTCGCTGGCTGATGGCCAGACCAAGGCCGGTGCCGCCATACAGCCGTGTCGTCGACGTGTCGGCTTGGGTGAACGCCTGAAACAGCCGTGCGGCGGCTTCAGCGGGAATGCCGATGCCGGTATCGCGCACTTCAAAACGGATCAGATGATGACTGCGCGTTTCGCCCTTGCGGGTGACGCTCAGGGTCACCGCGCCGCGTTCGGTGAACTTGATGGCATTGCTCAGCAGATTCGACAGGACCTGACGCAACCGGGTCGGGTCGCCGCGCACCGCCAACCGCAAGGACGGATCGATATTCAGACTTAACCGCAGGCGCTTGCTTTCCGCCGCCTTTTCCATCAAACGGATGACCAGCGAAAGCAATTCGCGCAGATTGATGCCGACCGTTTCCAGTTCGAGCTTGCTGGCTTCGAGCTTGGAGTAATCCAGAATGTCATCGACGATGCGCAGCAGTTGCCGCGCCGAGCCAAACGCGGTGGCGACCAGATCGGTCTGATCCGGTCGCAGGCCCGAGCCCTGCAACAAATCGAGCATCGGGATGATGCCGTTGAGCGGGGTGCGGATCTCGTGGCTCATGGTGGCGAGAAACTCGCCCTTGGCCATCACCGCCGCCTCGGCGGTACGCTTGGCCAACTCCAGATCATTCTGCGTGCGCGCGTAGTGCCGCACCTGTTCGGCAAGCTCGGCGACCGATTGCCGCTCGTGCGCCAGCGCGATGTCCTGGCTGCGTTGGTATTCGCGCATCTGCCGATAGCCGAGGTACCAGGTGCCGGCAACTGCCAGCAGCGCTATCGCAGCCGACGCGCGCGCTGCGTCCAGCCAATCACCGGGCAACGGCTGCGGCAACACCAGCGCAACCCCGATCGCGCTGGCCAGAGCCAGCAATGAGAGTATGCGCAATGCCAGTAACAACACGTCAGCGCCTCTGTCGACACGCGTTGATTGCCGCTTGCCG
>Ga0100392_1000059_pt1 | contig 115701 bp, 118 predicted proteins | sample CryGeymeta201516_FD_81548 | JGI IMG/M metagenome (GOLD analysis project Ga0100392, IMG submission 81548) | Groundwater microbial communities from Crystal Geyser aquifers in Utah, USA - Crystal Geyser metaG 2015-16 | ecosystem: Environmental > Aquatic > Deep subsurface > Groundwater | place... | reverse complement strand
GGGCGTTCCACCAGACGCACGCGCAGTTCCGGCGCATCCGTGGCTTGCAAGCGGATCGGCCCCACCCGGTCTCGCGCATCGCGCAAGAGATCGCGGACTTCCGGCCACATCCCGTCAAGCCGGGTCTGATAAACATCGCCGACCTTCACTTCGGCCAGAAGATGCGCACCGCCGCGCAGATCAAGACCAAGATTGACCAGCCCCGAAGGCAACCAGGCCGGCCACAGCGCCAGTTGATCCTGCACGCCTGCGGGATCGGCGCCGGCGACGACAGCCGCGGCGGCATCGTTGCGGGTCTCGACCCGACTGTAGAACGCATTGGGAAGCGCGAGCATCAGGCCAAAGGCGACAATGCCCCAGATCACGACGCGCTTCCATAGGTCGATTTGCAGCATTATTATGCCTTTTCAGTCCTTTGTGAGGGGAATCCGACCTTAACCTTCGGCTGGCTCGGTTTTTGAGAGCACCTGCGCAATGGTCGCGCGCACCACCCGCACCTTGACGCCCTCTGCCAGTTCGACTTCGATTTCGTTGTCATCCTTGACCTTGGCCACCTTGCCGATCAAACCGCCCTGCGTGACCACCTGATCACCCCGTCTCAGCGCCCCGATCATCGCCTTGTGGTCCTTCAATTTCTTCTGTTGCGGTCGAATCAGCAAAAAATACATGATCGCAAAGATCAGAATGAGCGGAATGAACTGGCCAAAGGCGTCCATGGGGGGTGTCCTCTTGTCTGTGGCGCAGGCGGCCGCCCGCGAATTGTTGCGGAACCTAGGCGGGGCGGGCGCTATTTGCAAGGCGCGAAAGCATGGCGGCGGCGCGGTTTCTGGTGCATAACGCCGCGCAACCGATTCATGCCGTGACCCAAGGATCAGACCCATGCACGATATCCGCGCGATCCGCGACAACCCCGCCGCTTTTGACACCGCCCTCGCGCGGCGCGGGCTGGCGCCGGTCTCGGGCGCCATCCTCACACTCGATGAAGCACGCCGCGCCCGCATCCATTCGGCCGAGACAGCGCAAGCCGAGCAGAACCGCGCCAGCAAGGAGGCGGGCGTCGCCAAGGCGCGCGGCGACGCGGCCGAATTCGAGCGTCTGCGCGCGCTCGTCGCCGCCAAAAAGGCCGAGATGGCCGAGATGCAAGCCGAAGCCAAGGATCTGGACACCCGCCTGACCGACCTCTTGATGGGCCTGCCCAACCTGCCCGATGACGACACGCCGGACGGCGCGGACGAGACACAGAATGTGGAACTGCATCGCTGGGGCACACCACGTGCCTTCGATTTCCAACCGCGCGAACATTACGAGATCGCAGGCGTCCTGCCGGGAATGGATTTCGAACTCGCAGCCAAGCTGTCGGGATCGCGCTTTGTCGTGTTGCGCGGCGCGGTGGCGCGGCTGCACCGGGCGCTGGCGCAATTCATGCTCGACACGCATATCGAGGAGAACGGCCTGACAGAGATCTGGACCCCCGTTCTGGTGCGCCCCGAAATGATGCTGGGCACCGGTCAGTTGCCGAAATTTGGCGAGGACAGCTATCAGACCACCAATGGCTGGTGGCTGGTGCCCACCGCCGAGGTGACGCTGACCAATGTGGTCCATGACGAAACCGTGGACGAGGCCAGCCTGCCGCGCCGCATGGTCGCCCATACCCAGTGTTTCCGCTCCGAGGCGGGATCAGCCGGGCGCGACACCGCCGGAATGCTGCGCCAGCACCAGTTCGAGAAAGTGGAAATGGTCAGCCTCACCCATCCCGATCAGAGCCGCGCCGAGTTGGAACGGATGACCGCCTGTGCCGAGGGTATTCTTGAACGCCTCGACCTGCCCTATCGCACCATCGTGCTGTGCACCGGCGACATGGGCTTTGGCGCGCGGCGCACCCATGACATCGAAGTCTGGCTGCCGGGACAGAACAGCTATCGCGAGATCTCCTCGGTCTCGGTCTGTGGCGCGTTTCAGGCGCGCCGGATGAATGCGCGGTTCCGGCCCGAGGGCGGCGGCAAGCCGCAATTCCTGCACACGCTCAATGGCTCCGGCCTCGCCGTGGGTCGCTGCCTGATCGCGGTGCTCGAAAACGGCCAGCAGGCTGATGGCTCTGTGCGCCTGCCTGCGGCGCTGCACCCCTATCTCGGCGGCAAGACCCGGCTTCAGGCTGACGGCCGCCTCGCCTGACTGCTGATTTCTTCTGGCTGATTTCTTCTGGCTGAAAATATCCTCGGGGGGAGCCGCCCCTTCGGGGCGACGGGGGGCGGACCGCCCCCCTTTCACTCCGCGATAAGCACGCGCGCCGTGTGCGGCCGTGGAAACGCCACCAGCCGCTGAGTGTCCTCATCCCAGAGTTTCAGCCGGAAACTGCGGATCGCTTCGGGCCAGCGGATCACGTCATGCGATTTCAACGCCTCCGGCAGATCGTGCTGACAGCGGCGAAGGTTGTAGGACGGGATGCCGGGATTGTAGTGATGCAGGTCGTGATAGGCGATATTGCCGCTCCCCAGATCCCAGAGCCAGCCCAGATCGAGCGAGCTTGAGCCGACAAGCGTCGCCTTTCGGAAATCGAGATCGGGCTTGCGATCCCAGTAGGTTTCTTCGAAGTTGTGCTGGAGATAGACCATGAAGACGCCGATCACCCCCGCGAGCATCGCGCCCGCCCCCAGAACAACAAGCCCCGGCAGGCCGAGCATTTGCCAGACCAGCCAGACGGAGACCGCAAGCGCGAGGTTATGCGTGATCACCCCCACCACGCCGACGAGGCGGGCGTTGCGCGGCCAGCGATAGGCAATGAAATAGGTATAGAGCGCGCCAACCGGGATCATGACGAGCGGATTGCGATAGAGCCGGTACCAGAGCCGGCGCGACCAGGGTGCGGCCTGCCACTCGCGCAGGGTCATGGTGTAGATCTCGGTCGTTTCGCGGTGGTCGAGATTGCCCAGATAGGCGTGATGCTGGTTGTGATTGTACTGCATCACCCGGAACGGTGTCAGCGAAAAGAGCGAGAGCAGTTCGCCCGCCGTTTCGTTGATCCATCGCGTCTTGAAGAGCGAATGATGTCCGCAATCATGCTGCAATACATAGAGCCGCACCGCCGCGAAGGCCAGAACAACGATCACCGGGAGCGCAGCGCCCCAATGCCCCTGCCCCGCCAGATGCGCGCCGATGATGAGCGCCCCTACATGGACCGCGAGCGTGCCCACGAGCGATGCCGCACCGCGCCGGTCGCTCTTGGCGCTATAGGGCTTGAGAAATTCCCGAAGTGCGGGCCCGGCATCGGTTGCGCTCATCTCCGACCTCCTGGTCACAGAGGATTCACAGGCTGTTCTGCTTCCAAGATGTGCCGCAATCACGGGCGGTTTCAAGGGGGGATGTCGAATTTCCCAAGCGGTCCGCAACGCACCGCTCATCCCGGCTGTCGCCCGGCGAGATGCTTGCGAAGGCTCGACGGCCCCGCCTTCTTTCTGGCCTTGTAGGGGTTCCTGTCCGACTGGCTGCGCATGTAGAGGCGAATCGGCGTGCCGGGCATGTCGAAACTGTCGCGCAGCCCGTTGACCAGATAGCGCGTGTAGCTTTCCGGCATCTTGTCGGGATGCGAACACATCACCACGAATCCGGGCGGGCGGGACTTGGCCTGCGTCATGTAGCGCAGCTTGATCCGCTTGCCGCCCGGTGCGGGGGGCGGGTGGCTCTCCAGCATGCCGGTGAGCCAGCGGTTGAGTTGCGCCGTGGTCACGCGCCGGTTCCAGACATCATAGGCCTTGGCCACCGCCGCGCGCAGCCGGTCGAGCCCCTTGCCGGTCTTGGCCGAGACCGCAACCAGCGGCGCGCCCCGCAGCTGCGGCAAGAGCCGCTCGAAGGCCTCGCGCAACTCGTGCAGCTTCTGCTGCTTGGCGGGTTCCAGATCCCATTTGTTGACCGCCACCACCACCGCGCGGCCCTCGCGCTCGGCCAGATCGGCAATCCGCAGATCCTGCTGCTCGAACGGAATCGCGGCATCGAGCAGCACGATCACCACCTCCGCGAACTTGACCGCGCGCAGCCCGTCCGACACCGAGAGTTTCTCCAGCTTGTCCTCGATCCGCGCCTTCTTGCGCATTCCCGCCGTATCGAAAATGCGCATCGGTAGCCCGTCCCAGTCGATCTGCACGGAGATCGCATCACGCGTGATCCCCGCCTCGGGACCGGTGAGCAGGCGGTCCTCGCCGAGGATCGTGTTGATCAGCGTCGATTTCCCGGCATTGGGGCGGCCCACCACCGCCACCTGCATCGGGCGCGCCTTGGTTGGCTGACGAAACGCCTGCGCGTCCTCATCCTCTGACGCCTCGTCGATGTCGATATCGGTTTCGGGCGCTTCGCTCTCGGCGCGGGCGGCAAAGGCATCCGCCAGCGGCATCAGCTGAGAATAGAGATCGTTGAGCCCCTCGCCATGCTCCGCCGACAGACGGATCGGTTCGCCCAGACCGAGGGCGTAAGCCTCGTTCACGCCCGCGTCGGCGGCGGACCCTTCGGCCTTGTTGGCCGCAAGAATCACATGGCCCGCGCGTTTGCGCAAAATCTCTGCCAGAGCCTCGTCGGTGGGCGTGACCCCTGCCCGTGCGTCGATCAGAAAGAGGCACACATCGGCCATGTCCACCGCGCGCTCGGTCAGTTTGCGCATCCGTCCCTGAAGGCTGTCGTCTGTGACCTCCTCCAGACCCGCCGTGTCGATCACGGTAAAGCGCAGATCGGCCAGCCGCGCCGCCCCTTCGCGCAGATCGCGCGTCACCCCCGGCTGATTATCAACCAGCGCCAGCCGCTTGCCCACCAGACGGTTGAAGAGCGTGGATTTGCCGACATTGGGTCGGCCCACGATGGCAAGGGTAAAGGTCATGTCACGGCGCTCCGCTGCGGATCAAGCCGCCGTGATACAGGATTGCCCGCTCAACGGAAAGCCAGCAACTGACCCTTTTTCGACACGACATAGAGCGTGCCACCCGCCACGACCGGATTGCTGGTCGCGCCCCCCGGCAGATCAACGGCGCCGGTCTGCTGGCCCGAAGCCGGATCGAAGAACCGCAACAGCCCGTCGCTCGACGCGAGAATCAGTTGGCCACCGGCGATGATTGGCCCAAAATGGCCGATGATCTCGGCCTGCCGCCGTGGTCTGCGATCGGCGAAGAGCGACAGGTCTTGCCCCCAGATCCGAGACCCATCCTCGACCGACAGCCGCACCAGTTGATTGCGGTCCGAGACCAGAAAGATCGAGTCGCCGGCGGGCCAGACCGGGTTGAGCGGTCCTTCATTGGCGGTCCAGATGCGATTGCCACTTCCAAGATAGAGCGCCACGACACGGCCTGAATGGCTGCCGGCAAACACCCGGTCGCCCACCACCACCGGATCGCCGGTGATGTCGGCGACGCGCGAACTGGCCACGCCAGCCCGCTCGCCCGCGATCTGCGCATCCCAGAGCCGCAGCCCGCCCTGCCGGAACGCCCCCTGCAATTCGCCCGCGCCAAAGGCGAGGATCGCATATTTATCGGTGATCGCCGGGGCAGGACCACCCAGCACGTTATGAATGTCCGGCGTGCCGCTCAACTGCCAGCGGATGCGCCCGGTCGCGGTGTCGATGGCCCAGGCCACGTCGTCGCCCGAAATGACATAGACCAGCCCGCCAAAAACCGAAGGTGTCCCGGTGCCAGTCGATTCCAACCGCTGTTGCCAGATCACGCCACCGGTGGCCGGATCAAGCGCCGTCAGACGGCCAGATGCAGCCGAGACAAAGAGTTTTCCGTCGCCATAGGCGAGCCCGCCACCACTGGCGCTGTCGGCGCGCTGGTCGGGTGGGGTGAGATCGGTGGTCCACAAAAGCCGTCCACTCGTCGACACCGCCGCGACCTGCGCGAGCGCGTCAAGCGTGAAGACGCGGCCTTCGGCCACGACCGGATCGGCGGTGATGCGCACACGCTTCCCGTCGCCCGCGCCGATATTGACCGCCCAGGCCAGTTTTGGCGCGCGACCCAGCGCGGGATGGGCCGTCCGTGTCGACGGCGTCCCAATCCGCTGACGCCACTCGGCATTGACGCTCGCGGCAGGCAGCGCCACCGGCAACACCCGGTTGGCGCTGACCACATCCACCTGTGCTCGCGCCGCCTCGGATTGCAGGGCATCGCGGATACCTTCGCGCTCGCCGCTCAGGATGGATTCTTTCCGGGTGCAGGCCGTAAGGGCAAGGGCCGCAATCAGACCGACGATTAGAATGTTTGCGTTCAATGCCCTGCCCTCACCTGTTCCACCGAGCGCCTCTTCATGCGGGACGCAGACGGCTGCTGTTCAACACTCATTCATCCGGCGTTGCGGATGGTTGCGCCAACAGCGGCGCTGCGGGCGGCTCTGCGCCCAGAGCCACAATCACTTGTGTCACGCGCCGACGCAAGCCCGCGCTGATCTCGGCATCACCGGATATCTGCATCAGCCGGTCGAGGGCAGCCTGCGTCTCTCCGGTTTCGAGGTCGATCATGGCCAGTTGCTCTTCGGCCAGAAGTCGCGTGAGACCGGTTGAAAGCGCAAGCCCGTCAAGTCGGTTGCGCCGTGTCTCGAGATCCAGCCCTGATCCCGGCAGGGTCACAGCCCGAAGCGTGGCGATCTGGCGGTAAATGCGATCGGTTCCCTGCCGATCCGCCACGTCAAGAAGCCGCGATGCGGCGGCTTGCGGGTCGCTTTGGGCCAAATCAGACGCCGCCAGCAGATCCAGCAAAGCCTGCGCCGAAGGGTTTGGAGCCCCGATCTCTTGTAGTGCCATGGCGCGCATATCGCTCTCCGGCTCTGCCAGGGCGGCCAGAATTCGATCGCCAAAGTATTCGGCTGTGGCGCGCGCCTGTGCCTTGCGCCACTCGTTCCACGCGGCCCCTCCGACCAGCACCAGAACCAGCACAATCGCAATCCAGCCATAACGCTTCATCAGAGCAAAAAGCCGATCGCGGCGCACCTCCTCCGTCACTTCGTCGATGAAACTGTCGTTGTGGCTCACAACCCATGCCCCTTGCAAATTGCGCCTCTCTTAACGCGAAGCCCCGGCCCTGCCAAGAGGCAGCGGCAGTTGCATGCACAGAGTGTCTTGCGACAATGGGAGGACGCGTTTAATCTGAACTGGTCAGTTCAGCGTATAAGCTCTAATTACGTGTTATATATCTGTCGTCGCCACGCCGTGGCGAGCGAGTATAGTCCTGAAGGTTGCCGTATGCGTCTCGTGCCGATCCTCATTGCCTTGGTGGTCTCCGGATTGATCTATGCCTTTGTGCTTGAACGCGACCGGCTGACTGCGTTTCTTGGTAACGATGCCAGACCTGCCGCAAGCGAGGACACCACCAAAGCGCAGCCTTCGGCAACCGAAGTGACCGCGGCTGAGCCCACGAGTGTCGTTCGGGTCATTGCGGTGAAGTCCCGCGCGCGCGAGGTGGACAGCAGCGTCATCCTGCGCGGCCGGACCGAGGCCAACCGGATTGTCGAGTTGCGCTCCGAAACCTCCGGTCTGGTGATCTCGGAACCTTCACGCAAAGGGGCGTCCGTGGAGGCGGGGCAGATGCTCTGCCGCCTCGATCCCGCATCGCGCGAAGCGAGTCTGGCGGAGGCGCGCGCACGACTGACCGAAGCACGCGCCCGCGTCCCCGAGTCGCAAGCCCGCGTGACCGAAGCGCAGGCGCAACTCGAAGAGGCCGAGATCAACGCCAATGCAGCCGCCAATCTGGTGGAGGGCGGCTATGCCTCCAAGACGCGCGTGGCGGCAACGCGCGCGGCGCTGAGTTCGGCAAAGGCTGCGGTGCAATCGACGCTGTCTGGCCTCGATGCGGCCAGTGCCGGGATCGAAGGCGCCCGCGCAGCCGTGGCCGCCGCGGAAAAGGAGATCGAACGGTTGACGATTTCGGCGCCGTTTACCGGCATTCTCGAAACCGATGCCGCCGAAATTGGCAGTCTGCTCCGTCCCGGCGATCTCTGCGCGACGCTGCTTCAAATCGATCCGATCGCGATTGTTGGCTTTGTGTCCGAATTGCAGGTGGACCGCGTCGAATTGGGTGCCAAGGCTACAGCGCGGCTTGCCTCTGGCCGTATCGCCCAAGGTCAGGTGACGTTTCTGTCGCGGGCCGCCGATGACAAAACACGGACCTTTCGGGTGGATGTCACCGTGGCCAATCCCGATCTGACCCTGCGCGATGGGGAAACCGCCGAGATCACCATAAGTGCCGAAGGCAAGTCTGCGCATCTGCTGCCGCAATCGGCGCTGACCTTGAACGATTTGGGACAGTTGGGCGTGCGCTTCGTCGATCCCGAAAGCCGGGCGCAATTCGTCCCTGTCGCCCTTCTGCGGGACTCGCCGCAGGGGATCTGGCTGACCGGTCTTCCGCAAGAGGCCGACGTGATCATCATTGGTCAGGAATATGTCACCGACAACGTTGCGGTGGAGGCAACCTACCAGGAGCTTGGCCAATGACCGGCCTCGTCGATTGGGCCGCAGCGCGCGCCCGCATGGTGCTGGCCTTCATCATGCTCTCCGTGCTGGCGGGCACGTTGGCCTATATCAGCCTGCCCAAGGAAGGCGAGCCCGATATCGAGGTTCCGGCCCTTTTCGTTTCGGTCCCCTTTCCCGGCATTTCCGCCGAGGACAGTGAAAAGCTGATCGTCAAGGTGATGGAGAAAGAGCTGAGCGATCTTGACGGCCTCAAGAAAATGACCGGCACGGCCGCCGAGAATTACGGCGGCGTCGCCCTGGAATTCGAATTCGGATGGGACAAGACCAAGACGCTCGCCGATGTCCGCGACGCGATGGACAATGCCGAGGCCGAGTTTCCCGAGGGGTTCGAGAAATACATCATCAACGAGGTGAACTTCAGCGAATTTCCGATCATCATCGTCAACCTGTCGGGACCGGTGCCAGAACGGACCATGGCGCGGCTGGCCAAGGATCTTCAGGATCTGCTTGAAGGCCTGGAGCCCGTGCTCGAGGCGGGAATTGCGGGCAATCGTGACGAGATGGTGGAGGTCGTGATCGACCCGCTCCGCCTTGAGGCCTACAACGTCACGGCGCTCGAACTGATCAACGCGGTGCGCAACAACAATCAGTTGATTGCAGCCGGCGAGGTGGATTCTGCGCAGGGCACCTTTGCGGTCAAGATCCCGTCTTCCTTCGCCGAGACGCGCGACATCTACGCCTTGCCGATCAAGACCAACGGCGACCGGATCGTGCGGCTGGGCGATCTGGCAACGATCAATCTCACCTTCGAGGACCGGCTTGGCACCGCACGGTTCAACGGAGAAACAACCGTCGCGCTGCAAGTGGTCAAGCGCAAGGGGTTCAACATCATCGAAACCGCCAATCTTGTGCGCAAGGTCGTGTCCGAGGCCGAAGCCGCTTGGCCCGCAGATCTTCGTGCTGCGGTGACTGTGGGCACCTCGAACGATCAGTCGCGCACCGTCGCCTCGATGGTCAGCCAGCTTGAAGGTTCGGTTCTCACGGCGATCGCGCTGGTGATGATCGTGACGCTGGCGGCGCTCGGCATCCGTCCGGCTCTGCTCGTGGGATTCTCCATTCCGACCTCATTTCTTCTGTGTTTCGCGCTGCTCGCGGTGATGGGCGTCACCATCTCCAACATCGTGATGTTCGGTCTCATCCTGGCCGTGGGGATGCTGGTGGACGGGGCCATCGTGGTGGTGGAATATGCCGACAAGCGTATCGCCGAGGGCGAGGGCCCGATGCATGCCTATGTTGGCGCCGCCAAGCGGATGTTCTGGCCGGTGGTCAGTTCCACGGCGACGACGCTTTGCGCCTTTCTGCCGATGCTGTTCTGGCCCGGGATTCCGGGGCAGTTCATGGGGATGCTGCCCGTCACGCTGATCTTCGTGCTCTCGGCCTCGCTGCTCGTGGCACTGGTCTATCTGCCGGTAATGGGGGGCATGACCGGACGGGCCGAGCGCTGGTGCTCCCAATGGATCGAGACCATCGTCAGCGGCTCCTGGCTGTGGCATATGATGATCTTCCCGCTGGCGGGGGCGGCGCTGTTTCTCGCCGCTCAAACCCTGCCCATTCTGCTCGATACGGTCGCTGCGCAATTTGCCCAGATGGACAACACTCGGATCCTTGGCTCGGTCGTGCCGGTGCTGGTGCTGGTTTTCGGGCTGTCGCTCGGTCTGCTCGGACTGACCGTGATCGGGGTGAGCGCCATCGTGGCCCTGATGCTGGGTTTTCTGGCCGTCCTGCGCCGCTGTGGCAACGTGATGCGTTCCGTTCGACGGCAGGTGTGGCCAAGGCGCGACGCGCAGGTGAACGCCGGCTATCGGCGGTCTCTCTTTGGCCGGTTCACTTACCTGATCGCCGGAAATCCCATCGCGCCGCTTCTGGCCGTCGGCACGATCTTCGTGCTCGTGGGATCCATGCTGATGTTCTACATCGGCAACAACAACGGCACCGAATTCTTCGTCAAGAGCGAGCCGGAACAGGCCATCGTCTATGTTCGCGGACGCGGCAATCTCTCGATCGACCAGAAAGACGCGCTCGTCCGGCAGGTCGAAGATATCGTACTGGCGCATCCTGGTGTAAAGACCGCCTTTGCCTTTGCCGGCAATGGCGGGCTGGACAACAATACCAAGGGCGCACAGCCGCCGCGCGACACGATCGGACAGGTCCAGTTCGAGACGATCCCGTGGGAGAATCGCCCGCAAACGTACGAAACCTGGTTCACCTTGCCGGTTCTGGGAATTCCTGTCACCCGCGCCGTCTCGGCAAAGGCCTTTGACGGCGACACCGTGGTTGCCGATCTGACAGCCCAACTCGAACAGATCCCTGGCATCAAGATAGAGATCGCCGCTCAGGCGCGCGGGCCGGCCTCGGCCAAGCCCTTGCATCTGCGCCTAAAGGGTGATGACTGGGAACAGCTCATCGCCTTTACCAAAGAGGCGCGGGCGCGGTTCGAAATCACGCAAGGCCTGCGCCAGATCGAGGACACGCTGCCCCTGCCCGGCATCGACTGGCAGATCGACGTGGATGTCGAGCGCGCCGGTCGGTTTGGCGCGGACGTGGCGACGGTGGGGGCCATGGTCCAACTCGTGACGCGCGGCATTCTGCTCGACACGATGCGGGTGGACAGCAGCGACGAGGAGATCGACATCCGGGTGCGCCTGCCCGAGCGGGACCGTGTGCTGTCGACCCTAGATTCGCTCAAGGTGCGCACCCTGGACGGCCTCGTCCCACTCAGCAATTTCGTCACCCGCAAGCCGGTCAAGCAGCTCGCGCAGATCGACCGCATCGATCAGACACGGTTTTTCGACATCAAGGCTGCGGTGGCGGACAGTCTGACCAAAACCACAACCGATTCAAGCGGCAACACTCAGACCGTTCCGATCACCGCGAACGAGCGGATCGGGACGCTGACGGAGTGGCTTGACAGCGGCGTCCTGCCCGCCGGCATCAGCTATGAATGGACCGGCGATGCCGAGGATCAGGCGGAATCCGGTGTCTTTCTGCAAAAGGCATTCGCGGGCGCTCTGGGGCTGATGTTCATCATCCTTCTGGCGCAGTTCAACAGCGTCTACAACGCCGTGCTGGTGCTTCTGGCGGTGGTGCTCTCGACCACCGGTGTGCTGCTGGGGATGCTGGTGATGAATCAGCCGTTTTCGATCATCATGACCGGAACCGGGATCGTTGCGCTGGCGGGCATCGTGGTGAACAACAACATTGTGCTGATCGACACTTATCAGGACTATGCCCGCTACATGCCCCGGATCGAGGCGATTGCCCGCACCGCCCAGGATCGCATCCGCCCGGTGCTGCTGACCACCGGAACCACCATGGCCGGACTCGCCCCGATGATGTTCGGATTGAGTCTCGACTTCGTGAACGGAGGCTACGCCTTTGACAGCCCGACCTCGCTGTGGTGGAAACAGCTGGCCACGGCAGTGGTCTTCGGGCTTGGCATTGCGACGGTGCTCACTCTGATCATCACCCCCGCGATGCTTGCGCTGCGGGTCTGGGCGGAAACCTACGTGCTCTGGGTTGCACGCCTGTTGGCCAGGCTGTCGATGGGCCGCTCCAGCCGGGCCGCACAGGATTGGGCATTGGCGCGGGCCGCACGACGGATGCAAGACACCGAGATCATCTGGCCAGATGAAAACGCCGCAGCGAAGCCCTTGTTCGACGAGGCCATGGTCGGGGTGCCCCGGAACGAGACTCTCAAGGACATCCTCAAGCAACGCGAGAGCGAAAATCCCCTACGCGCCGCAGAGTGAGAACGACAGGTTCGCCGTGCGGGCTCCGGTTGAGGGTCTCGGTGGCAGGGCCGGAAACCTACCGCCAACGCAGGCCGGGTTGCCTCACACTCGGTCTCAGAGCCCCAGCTTGTCGCGCATGAAAGCCAGCGCCACGCTCAGCCCGTCAGGCGCGATGCCATGGCCCGTGCCCTTCATGATATGGGCATAGACATCCGTCCAGCCCGCCCCCTGCAAGGCCTCTGCCGCCTGCGGCAGGGATTGCACCGGCACCACGTCATCGGCATCGCCATGCACCAACAGCACCGGCGGGCGGCTCCGGGTCTCATCCGCCAGCACTTCCGGCGACAGCAGACGCCCGGAGAAGGCCACCACGCCCGCCAGCGGATCCTCGCGCCGGGGTGCCACATGCAGCGCCATCATTGACCCTTGCGAAAAGCCGAACAGCACCACCTGTTCGGGCAGCAGATCCTCGTCCACCATCAGCCCGTCGAGAAAGGCATCAAGATCGCGTGCCGCAGCCATCAGCCAGCGATGCGCCTCTTCCTCGCTCGACCCATCGATCCAGGGGATCGGAAACCATTGCAGACCGAACGGCATGCCGGGAATGCGCTCGGGCGCGTCGGGGGCGACAAAGAGCGTATCAGGCAGATGCCCGCCCAATGGATCGGCCAGCCCCAGAAGATCGGCGCCGTTTGCGCCATAGCCATGCAGGAACACCACCGCCGAGCGCGTCTCGCCCGACTGTGGCTCCTTGCGGCCCGCTCTCAATCCCCGTGTCATCTGATCCCTTCCCGCTCCTTTGCCACCCGGTAATAGGCCCAGAGCAGGCGCGCCGCAACTGCCCGCCACGGCGCCCAGGCCTCGGCCATCTGCCGCAAGGCTCGCTCTTTCGGTCGCTCCGGCAACGCATAGAGAAGCCGTGCCGCCTCCTGCAACGCGAGATCGCCGGGGGCAAAGACATCCGCCCGGCCAAGGCTGAACATCGCGTAGATCTCCGCCGTCCAGACGCCAATCCCCGGCACCTGGGTCAGGGTGGCGATCACATCCTCGGTCGGGGCGTGGCGCAGCGCGACGTAATCGATCCCCGCCCCGGCCAGCGCACGGGCATAGCGCGCTTTTTGCCGACTCAGGCCCACCGCCCGCAAATCCTCGTCCGTCACCGCCAGAATCGCCTGCGGCTCGGTCAGGCCCGCCGCCTCCAGCCGTGCCCAGATCGCATCCGCAGAGGCCACGCTGACCTGCTGGCTGACGATCGTTTCCAGCAATTCCGCAAACCCGTCCGCGCGGCGACGCAGGGGCAGATCCCCGGTCAGGCCATGGGCATGTTTCAGGCGCGGGCAGATCCGGCACAGATGCGCGGTGCCTTCGGTCACATCCTGCGGCGTCTCTATGATCCGAATGATCCGACCTGCCATGAATTTCCACTCCGATTGCCCCTGCGGGATTGCCCTTGCAGGTCCCGCGCCCCCGGTCTAGCACTCCGCCCATGACCGATGCCAGCCTGCAAATCGACGATACCCGCGCCCGGCGCAACGTGACCGTTCTGGTGGCGGCGCAGGCAATCCTCGGTGCGCAGATGCCGATGATCTTTGTCGTCGGCGGATTGGCCGGGCAATCGCTGGCCTCCAACATCTGCTTTGCCACGCTGCCGATCTCGCTCATCGTGCTGGGCTCGATGCTCTCGGCCACGCCAATCTCGCATCTGATGCAGAGATTCGGCCGCCGCGCCGGGTTTCTGATCGGAGCGGGCGCGGGCGCGCTCGGCGGGGCGATCGGTGCCTACGGGCTCTATGTGGCCTCGTTTCCGATCTTCCTGTTGGGCAGCCTGATCACCGGCACCTACATGTCGGCGCAGGGCTTCTACCGCTTTGCCGCCGCCGACACCGCAAGCGAGCGCTTCCGGCCCAAGGCAATTTCCTATGTCATGGCAGGCGGCCTGCTGAGTGCTGTCATTGGCCCGCAACTGGTCAAGCTCACCTCGCAGGCGATGGTGATCCCGTTTATGGGCACCTACCTGACGGTGATCGCGCTCAATCTTGCGGGCGCGCTGCTCTTTTTCATGCTCGACATCCCGAGGCCCGCGGCCCCCTCCGCCGATGCGCCCCGCGGACGCACGCGGCTGGAACTGCTCCGGACCCCGCGCATCGCGGTGGCGGTGATCTGCGCGATGGTGTCCTATGCGCTGATGAATCTGGTGATGACCTCGACCCCGCTGGCGGTGGTCGGCTGCGGCTTTACCGCAAGCCATGCAGCCGATGTGGTTACGGCGCATGTTCTGGCAATGTATGTCCCGTCCTTCTTCACCGGGCATCTGATCGCGCGCTTCGGGGTCGAGCGGATCGTGGCATCCGGTCTTTTCATTCTCTCCGGGGCGGGCATGGTCGCGCTTCAGGGCGTGGCCTTGGAAAACTTCTTTGGCGCGCTGATCCTGCTCGGGCTGGGCTGGAATTTCGGCTTCATCGGGGCCACCACGATGCTCGCCGGGGCACATCAGCCGCAGGAGCGCGGCCGGGTGCAGGGGCTCAACGATCTTCTGGTCTTTGGCGGCGTGACCATTGCCTCGCTCTCGTCGGGCGGGCTGATGAACTGTTCAGGCGGCAGCCCCGAGGCGGGCTGGGCTGCGGTCAACCTCGCGATGGCACCGTTCCTGGCACTGGCGGGCGGGGCGCTGATCTGGCTCATGCTCCGCCCGAAAGAGGCGTGACACCCTCAGTTGTTGCCTCTCTCGGCCTCGATCTGCCGCCATTTGACGACGTTTCGGTTATGCTCTTCTAGCGTTACGGCAAAGACATGGCCCCCCGTCCCATCCGCCACGAAGAAGATGTAATCGGTGCTCGCGGGATCAAGCGCCGCCTCGATGCTGGCGCGGCCGGGATTGGCGATGGGCGACGGCGGCAGGCCGTCGATCAGATAGGTGTTCCAAGGCGTTGCGCGGCGCAACTCGCTCTGCCGCAGACCACGGCCCAGAACGCCGCGCCCTTCGGTGAGGCCATAGATCACGGTCGGATCGGTTTGCAGGCGCATACCGCGCTTGAGCCGGTTGACAAAGACGCTGGCGACCTGACGGCGCTCTTCGGGAATGCCGGTTTCCTTCTCGATGATCGAGGCAAGGATCAGCGCCTCCTCCGGAGTTGCAACCGGCAGCCCCTCGGCGCGGTTCGCCCAGGCGGCGGCGAGGATCTCCGTCTGCGCCGCGCGCATCCGCTCGATCAGGTCCGCGCGCGCGTCACCCGAGCGCACCTCATAGCTGTCGGGGGCAAGCGTTCCTTCGGCCGGAACCGGCGCCACCTCGCCCGACAGGACATCGACCGCCTTCAGCCCTTCGACCACCTGCCAGCTGGTCACGCCCTCGGCAAAGGCGATGCGATAGCGGGTATCCTTGCGCTCGCGCACCTGCTCAAAGATCTCGGGCCGCTCGCCTTCGGCCAGCGGATCAAAGGCGGCGCGTTCCTCATAGCGACCCGACGCGGTGTCGAGTTCACGCACGACGACCTGAGACTCGGTCACACCCACCCGATAGACCACCTCTGTGCCACAGGTGCTGGCCCCACCACGGGTGATGATCTCGGTGATCTCGCCCATGCTGGCGCCCTGTGGAATGAGCCAGCTGCCGGCCTTGAGATCCCCCGTCCGGTCGCCGTAATCCGCGCCGATGCGAAAAATCGCGCCGCTGCGCACAGCGCCCTCCTCCTCGAGTTGCCGCGAGACGCGGCGCATCGTGCTGCCGGGCTCGACCCGCAGACAGATCGGCGCCGAATTTGGCCCAGCGCTATTGTATTGCGACTGTCCCCAGACGATGACCCCGCCCAGCAGAAAGATCGCGACCACCAGAAGCGTGAGAAAGTTGGAGACGATATGTCGCCACATCAGCGGGGCTTTCCGAGCACGAGGCTCGCATTGGTGCCGCCAAAGCCGAAGCTGTTGGACATCACCACATCGATCCGGCGCTCGCGCTTGACATTGGGCGCCAGATCGAGCGGCGTGTCCACCGCCGGATGATCGAGGTTGATCGTCGGCGGCGCCACCTGATCGCGCAGCGCGAGGATCGAGAAGATCGCCTCGACCGCCCCCGCCGCACCAAGGAGATGCCCGGTTGCAGATTTTGTCGAACTCATCGTCGTCTTGCCCGCCGCGTTGCCCAGCAGGCGCTCGACCGCGTGCAACTCGATGGTGTCGGCCATGGTCGAGGTGCCATGCGCATTGATGTAATCGACCTGCTCGGGGCTGAGGCCCGCGTTCTTCAGCGCCGCCCGCATGGCGCGCGTACCACCATCGCCATCCTCGGCCGGCGCAGTGATGTGATAGGCATCCCCCGACAGGCCATAGCCCAGAACCTCAGCATAGATCTTCGCGCCGCGCGCCTTGGCGTGCTCATATTCCTCAAGCACCAGAACCCCCGCGCCCTCACCCATCACGAATCCGTCCCGGTCGATGTCATAGGGACGACTTGCCGCTTGCGGATCGTCGGCGCGCTTGGTCGAGAGCGCCTTGCAGGCGTTGAAACCGGCGATCCCGATCTCGCAGATCGAGGCCTCCGCGCCACCCGCCACCATGACATCGGCATCGCCGAACATGATCAGCCGCGCGGCATCGCCGATGGCATGGGCGCCGGTGGCACAAGCGGTGACAACCGAATGGTTCGGCCCCTTGAAACCATGCCGGATGCTGACCTGCCCGCTGATCAGGTTGATCAGCGCGCCGGGAATGAAAAAGGGCGACACCCGCCGCACGCCCTTGTCGCGGATGATGTTGGTCGTCTCCTCGATCGAGCGCAGCCCGCCGATGCCCGATCCCATCATCACGCCGGTGCGTTCACGCGCCGCCTCGTCCTCGGGCATCCACCCGGAATCGAGAACCGCCTGCTGCGCCGCCGCCACCCCATAGAGGATGAAATCATCCACCTTGCGGCGCTCTTTCGGTTCCATGTAGGTCACTGAATTGAACGTGCCGTCGCTGCCATCGCCGAGCGGCACCTCGCAGGCGTATTTCGTGATCACGTTGACCGGATCGAAACGGGTGATGGTGCCGGCCCCAGACTGCCCCGCCAGCAGGCGCGCCCAGCTTTGCTCTACCCCATCGGCCAACGGGGTCACCAGACCCAGTCCCGTGACAACGACACGCCGCATGATGCTGCCCTTTCCTTGCTCCTGCTTTCGCTGCTCTTACCCCGGCTTGGACCCGGGGAGCAAGAGCATCGCGAATTTGAAAGCAAGGGCCCGCCGTTTCAGCCAAGGCCCGTCAACGTGATGTCAGATGAATGCGGCCGTGGTCTCGGGGGTCGGGCGCGCGACCTTGATGGCCTCGCTTAGATCAACGCTCCGGGTCAAGAGCGCGCGGCTGATCATCGCGCCCGCGATGTTTGGAATGTATTTCAGCCGCGCCACATCGTCGATGCTGCGCACCGTGCCGCGCGCGATGACGGCGTGGCGGGTCTGCGCCGCAAGCCCGGATATGACACCCAGATGGCCGTCCGTATCCTCGATATCCGCGTCGATATCGGAAATCAGGACCGCCGCCAGCGGCACTCCGTCGAATTCCTTGATGAACGCGTCCGCCTCAAAGACGCTGGGGGTGCGCCAGCCATTCGTCATCAACTGCCCGCGATAGATGTCGATCGCCACCACGATCTGATCGGGGTGATATTTTGCCAGTTCCTTGACCATGTCGGGCTCCTGCGCCGCGAGTGTGCCCAGCACGATCCGGCCCGCGCCCTTGTCGATCCAGCGATGGATCGTCTCGCGCGAGCGAAAGCCGCCGCCCAACTGCACCGGGATGCCCGCGGCGCGGATGATGTCCTCGATCAAATCATTGTTACTCTTCTCACCGAGCAATCCGTTCAGGTCGGTCAGGTGCATCCATTCCGCCCCCGCCGCCGCAAAACTGCGCGCGGTCGCCACCGGGTCGATATGCCAGAGCACCGGCTCGGCAAGACGTCCGCGCGTGAGGCTCACGCATGTGCCGTTGAGAATTTCCAGAGTGGGATAGAGGATCATCGCCGTGCCCCTTGTGTCAGCAGCAAAGTGTCAGCAGAAACCCCGGCGTGACTGCCGGGACAGGCGATCCCTGACCGCATCTGGCAATCGACGCTGTTCCTTAACCGGCATGATAGCCTCTTTTCGCGCCCTGCGCATCACGGTTGTGAAGGAAAGCGCCGGCCGCCGCTCGCGGCCCCTTGAACCGGCCCCCAGTCGCGCAGCCCCTGCAAAGCAAAAAACCCCGCCGGTTGGCGGGGCCTTTGCACGCGATGCGCGAAATCTCAGGAGGCGTCGGTGATGAACTTCACGGCATCGCCAAAGGTCTGGATCGTGTCGGCGGCATCATCCGGGATCTCGATCCCGAACTCTTCCTCGAAGGCCATGACCAATTCGACCGTATCCAGGCTGTCCGCGCCCAGATCGTCGATGAAAGAGGCCTTGTCCGTGACCTTGTCCTCTTCCACACCCAGGTGTTCGACAACGATCTTTTTCACGCGGTCTGCGATATCGCTCATGTTGGTATCCTCATCTTGACTTGGGCTGTTTCGCCCGTTTTGTGCCGCCGCCCCGTCAGGCAAGCCGCTGTGATCATGCCCTAGCGGGCGGCTCTCGACTGCCTGAACGGCCAGGCGACCGGGAGACTCCGCATCCCTCCGGCAAATCTGCGTGGCCTATAGCATATGCGCAGTCAATGGCAAATGCTTTCCCATGCTCCGCGGCGCACGCATCTGGCAAGGCGTCAGATCATCGCCAGCCCGCCGTTGACATGCAGCGTGGCGCCGGTGACATAACCCGCCTCGGGACTGGCCAGATAGAGCACAGCGGCGGCCACCTCGTCGGCGGTCCCCATCCGCGCCGCCGGGATCTTGGCATAGAGCGTGGCCTTCTGATCCTCGGTCAGCTTGTCGGTCATCGGCGTTTCGATGAATCCCGGCGCCACCACATTCGCGGTGATGCCGCGCGTCGCCACCTCATGCGCGATGGATTTCGTCAGCCCCTCCAGTCCCGCCTTGGCGGCGGCGTAATTGGCCTGACCGGGATTGCCGATCGAGCCAACGACCGAGCCGATATTGACGATCCTGCCCCAGCGGGATTTCATCATCGGACGCACCGCCGCCCGGCAGAGCCGCATCGCCGAGGTGAGGTTCACCTCCATCACGTCCTGCCAGTCCCCGTCCGACATCCGCATGAAGAGCTGATCGCGGGTGATCCCGGCATTGTTGACCAGAATGTCGAGACTGCCCATAGCGGTGATCGCCTCCTTGGTCAGCGCCTCGACTGCCGCCGCATCGCTCAGGTTGCAGGGCAGGACATGCGCCCGGCTGCCCAGTTCCGCCGCCAGCGCCGAGAGCGGCTCGACCCGCGTGCCGCTCAGACCGACGGTTGCCCCGGCCCCGTGCAAGGCGCGCGCAATCGCCGCCCCGATGCCGCCTGAGGCGCCGGTGACGAGCGCGCATTTCCCTGTCAAATCAAACATTCAAATTCCCTTTCCCTCTGTTCCTGGTCGCAATTTCTGGCCGCAGTCAGGCCCCCGCTTGGGCGGCAACGGCGGACACGACCTCTTCCGGCGTCCCTATGGACCGGCAGGTGATCTCGCGATCGATCCGCCGGATCATGCCCGAGAGCGCCTTGCCCGCGCCGATCTCCCAGATCTCGGTCACGCCCTGCGCCGCCATGTATAGCACCGACTCGCGCCAGCGCACCGAGCCTGTCACCTGCTCGACCAGAAGCGCGCGAATCTCCGCCGGGTCGGTGACCGCGCTTGCGCGCACATTGGCCACCAGCGGCACGACAGGCGCTTGCAGATCGACCCCGGCAAGCGCCTCGGCCATCACGTCCGCCGCAGGCGCCATCAGGGCGCAGTGAAACGGCGCGCTCACCGGCAGCAGGAGGGCGCGCTTGGCTCCCTTGGTCTTGGCAAGTTCCACCGCCCGCTCGACCGCTGTCCGGTGACCGGAAACCACCACCTGACCGGGGTCATTGTCATTCGCCGCCTGACAGACCTCGCCCTGGGCTGCCGCCTCGGCAACCTCTCGGGCGGCCTCGAAATCGAGGCCCAGCAGGGCCGCCATCGCACCCACACCCACCGGCACGGCCGCTTGCATCGCGCGGCCCCTGATCCGCAGGAGCCGGGCCGCATCCGCAATGCTGAGCGCCCCGGCCGCCGCCAGCGCGGAATATTCGCCCAGCGAATGCCCGGCCACGAGACGCACGCTCTGCGCCAGATCCACGCCCTCGGCTTGAAGCGCGCGCAGCGCCGCCAGAGAGGTGGCCATCAGCGCCGGTTGCGCGTTCTCGGTCAGCGTCAGCGCCTCCTGATCCCCCTCCCAGATCAGGGCCGAAAGCCGCTCGCCAAGGGCGTCGTCCACCTCGTCAAAAACCGCCCGCGCCGCCGGGTAGGCGGCGGCCAGATCGGCCCCCATGCCGATCACCTGCGCGCCCTGCCCCGGAAATACGAATGCCCTCGTCATCTGCCGCCTGCCTCCCTCGCAAAGTGCCTTCCGATACATCGCCGCGCCGTCCAAGGCAACGGCTTACCCCGAAACCGCAGCCTCGCACGCCTGCTGTGCGCGCGCTGTCATTGTCATGCGTCGGCTTTCGGCTAATCTACGCCCGACACAACAAGGATGACCTCCATGCCGTTTGCCAATTCGGCCAGCACCTATGGCCGCGTGACAAAGACGTTCCATTGGCTCACAGCCCTTCTGATCCTGTCCAATCTTCCTCTTGGCTGGATCGCGAGCACCCTCGCCCATGAGGTCGAGATCGCCCCGACAGAGGCGCTGATCGCGCGCACAACGCTGCTCTTCTCGCTGCACAAGACGCTGGGCGTGACGATCTTTTTCGTGGCCCTGGCGCGCATCCTCTGGGCCGTGAGCCAGCCCAAGCCGGGGCTCCTGAACGGCGACCGGCGGCTTGAGTCCCTTGCCGCGGAAACCGTGCATTGGGTGCTTTACGGCTCGCTCGTCCTCGTGCCGCTGTCGGGCTGGGTGCATCACGCGGCGAGCACCGGCTTTGCGCCGATCTGGGGCCCTTTCGGGCAGGATCTGCCATTGGTGCCGAAATCCGAATCCCTGTCCGCGACCGCCTCGACGCTGCCTTTCATCCTGCAATGGGTGCTGACCGGGGCGATTGCCGCGCATGTCGCGGGCGCGCTCAAGCATCACCTGATCGACGGCGACGCCACACTCCGGCGGATGCTTCCGGGACACACGCCGGGCCTGCCCACGGCGCGCCAGCCCGGCCATGCGATGCCGCTTGCCGCAGCGCTTTTGATCTGGCTCGGGGCCGTTGGCGGGGCCGGGGCGCTCGGCTGGTTCGACACCGCAGACACGACCGGTCCGGCGACGCTGGCAGAGGTGCAGAGCGGCTGGCGGGTCGAGAGCGGACAGATCCAGTTCACCATCCAGCAGATGGGATCGGCCGTGACCGGCAGCTTTGGCGAATGGACCGCCGACATCGCCTATGACGAGACTGCCGCTGCGGATGGCCGGCATGGCCACGTCGAGGTCGTGATCGGCATTGCCTCGCTGTCGCTGGGATCCGTCACGCAACAGGCGATGGGCGCGGATTTCTTCAATGTCGGGGAGTTTCCCACGGCGGTCTTTGCCGCCGATCTGATGGCCACCGATCAGGGGCATCTGGCCCGTGGCACGCTGACCATTCGCGATCAGTCCGTGCCGGTCGAGATGCCGTTCGATCTGACCATCGCGGACGATGCCGCGACGGCCAGCGGCGGGCTGACGGTGGATCGCAGCGCCTTCAACCTTGGCGCTGGCGTGACTGACGCCAAATCTCTTGGCTTCGAGGTGGATATCCGGTTCGACCTGACAGCCACGCGTGCAAATTAATCCAGCACCCGCGCCTCGTCGATCAGCATCACCGGAATGCCATTGCGGATCGGAAAGGCCAGCCCGGCGGGTCGACTGATCAGTTCCTGCCGCGCGGCGTCATATTCCAGCGTCGCATGCGTCTGTGGACAGATCAGCGCCTCCAGCATCCGGCGGTCAAAGGCGGCGGGCGCGTCAGATGCATCGGTCATTGCATGATATCCTCCGTGTCACCGCCGCGCAGGGCATATTCGATGAGCGTCACAAGGGTCTCGCGCCGGGTGCTCAGCGACGGCGCCTCGAGCAGCGCCTGCTTGTCCTCCGGTTCGAACCCAAGCAGCATCGAGAGCGAATTGATCAGCAGTTCATCCTCTGCCTCGCGCAGCGACTCCCAATCCGTCTGCAAGTCGCGCGCCCGGAAATAGCGCGACAAGAGATCAAAGAACCGCACGCGCTCAAAGCCCGGATCGGTCTCCGTCGGCCCGAGGTCGAGATCGAATCCGGCCCAGGACACCTTTGCCCGCCGATAGGGGGTAAAGCCCTCGACCTCCTCGACGACCCGAAAGCGCGACAGCCCGGTCAGCGTGATCATGTAGCGCCCGTCCTCGGTCTCGGAAAACTGCGTCACACGTCCGACGCAGCCGATGGTATGCAGCCCCGTTCCGCCGTTGCGCCCCGGCACGCGATTGGGCTGGATCATGCCGATGAGACGCTCAGGCGTCTTGAGCGTATCATCGAGCATGCTCAGATAGCGCGGCTCGAAGAGATGCAGCGGCAGCCGGGCGCGCGGCAGGAGCAGCGCCCCCGGCAGGGGAAAGATCGGAATCATCTCGGGCAGATCGAACTTGTGCAACATGGCCCTTACCTAGCCCGCCACGGGGCTCAGGCAAATATCATTGAACTCAGCCTGCGCCGGCCGCTGAGAAGCAACGGGTCGTTGGGCTGAAGCGCGTCGAAAATCGTGAAAAGCTGCGCCTTCGCTGCGCCGTCGTTCCATTCCCGGTCACGCCGGAACAGGTCCAGCAATTCGTCCACCGCCTCCGCCCCCTGCCCGTTGGCATAGAGCGCCTGCGCCAGATCGAACCGGGCCTGAAGATTGCCGGGATCCGCCGCGACCGCCGCGCGGAGATCGGCGACCGGGCCCGCAGCGCGGGCCTGTCGTGCGAGGATCAACTGGGCATGGACGGCCTCGATCTCGGGGGCCGCACTGATCTCTGCGGGGACCCCGTTGAGGACCGCCTCGGCCTGATCGAGATCGCCCAGAACCATTTCCGCGCGCACCATCCCGGCAAAGGCGCGGGCGTTTCCCGGATCCTCCTGCGCAATCGCGGCATAGATCTGAACCGCATCGGCGACGGCGCCCTGCGCCAGCATCTCGTCCGCGGCCGCGAACGCCTCGTCAAGACCGTCATCGACCGCGCCGCCCGCCGCCGCCACCACGCGCGCCACAAAGGCCTCGACCTCCGAAGGCGGCAGCGCACCCTGGAAGCCGTCGATCGGCTGCCCCTTCCAGAAGGCATAGACCGTGGGGATCGACTGCACCCGCATCTGCCCCGCGATCATCTGGTTCTGATCGACATTGACCTTGGCCATCCTGACCGCGCCCTTGGCGCGGGTCACCGCCGCCTCGAGCGCGGGGCCAAGCGATTTGCACGGACCACACCACGGCGCCCAGAAATCGACGATCACCGGCACGCTCGCGCTCGCATCCACTACCTCGGCCATGAAGCTGGCCTCGGACACGTCCTTGATCAGATCGCCCGCCACCGGGGCGGCTTTGGTTTTGCCCAGTTCCAGCATGTTCTGCATCCTTCTCGTGAGTTGCCTCTTATATGAGGGGATCGCGGGCGGATTCAAAGATCAAATGTGGCAAAAACCGGGGCATGATCGCTGGGTTGTTCCCAACCCCGCGCAGCGCGCAGGATACGGCTGGAATGCCCGGCCGCGCGGATATCGTCGCTGGCCCAGATGTGATCGAGACGCCGCCCCTTGTCTGCCCCGTCCCAGTCGCTCGCGCGGTAGGACCACCAGCTGTAAAGCTGTCCCTCGGGGATATTGGCGCGGGTCACGTCGGCCCAGCCGCCCGCTGCCCTCACGTCGTCAAGATGTGCGACCTCGACAGGCGTATGGCTGACGATCCTGAGCAGTTGCTTGTGGCTCCAGACATCATCCGCGCGCGGGGCGATGTTGAGATCGCCGACCAGGATCGCCTTTTCGGGACGGTTGGCGCGGAACCAGTCGCGCATCTCGGTCAGGTAATCCAGCTTCTGTCCGAATTTCTCGTTCACCGCGCGGTCGGGCACATCGCCCCCGGCGGGAACATAGACGTTATGGATGACCACGCCATTCTCCAGCCGCCCGGCGACATGCCGTGCATGCCCGAGTGCTGCGAAATCCATCTCGCCCGCATCCTCGATCGGCCGCTTCGACAGGATCGCCACGCCGTTATAGCCCTTTTGCCCGCGCGCCACGACATGCCCATAGCCAAGCGCCGCGAACGCCTCGAGGGGCATCTTCTCGACCGGGCTCTTGCATTCCTGAAGACACAGGATATCGGGCGCCTCCTCCTGCATCAGGCGCGCCACCAGCCCCGCCCGCAAGCGGACCGAGTTGATATTCCAAGTGGCAATGGTGAAAGGCATGGCAGCACTCCGCTCTGGTGTCGCACAAGACCCTAAAGCGAAGCACCGCCCGACGCCAGCCGCGATCCGGCCCTTGAGACGACATGAGAGCTTCGACGTTCCGCTGAACGCTCAGAGATCGCGGTGCGCAAAGACGCCCGCGCCAAAGCGCGCCGAGATCTGCGCCATGGCGAGGCGCTTGCCCGCATCGGGGCCGTCCAGCGCGCGCAGGGCGGCGGGATAGGTCCAGCCCGGCGTCTCCAGCATGATCTCGCGCAGCACCGACGCGCCGCGCAGCACGCGCAGGACATATCGCTCGGTCTCCTCGCCCAGAGGCACCTCGGGCGTGTCCCACCTGTCGCCGCCGATCCGCGTGCGCCGGATCCAGGTCACACTCAGATCCCCGCCCGCCACCTCTGCCACCCGCAGATGCACCGGCGCATAGGGCCTGAGACCCAGCCCGTCAAAGGCCAGCACCGCATGGCCATAAGAGGGATCGTCCACCGGCCGCCCGCCCGGCCCGATCCGGTAATGCCGCGCCCGCCCCCGTTGTGCATCGCCAAGCTCGATCTGCTGCGGCAGGCCATCGAGCCGCACCACGATCGAGCCCTCGGGCCAGACCGCGGCCCCGGCTGTCTCGGTGCCCAGTTGCCCGCGCAGACGGTAGTGCAGGAGATAGGTCTGCGGCGCGACCAGTTCGGCATCGCGGAACTGGAAAAGCTCCCAACCATCCGGTGTGCCATCGCCGATCGCGCAGAGATTGCCCCCCGCCAGCAGGGCCGCATCATTGATACTCTCCAGCAGGCCATGGCGCATCCGCACGATCAGCCCCTCGCCCCGGTCGATCAGCCCCGCAGGGGCGGGCCAAAGCGGCGATTGCGTCTCGCCCACCGTGCTGCGCGCCGCGACAAGCGTGTTGAGCCGGTAATCCGCATCCTCGTTCGCAGCATAGAGCGCCGCCGTGCCCGGCCAGGGATCGGCGATCACCGCAAGATGCGGCGCATGGGGCACCTCCTCGCCGGTCATCAGCGGCAGATCGAGAAACAGCGGCGTCACCGGCGTCGGCGGCACGAACGGACGCAGCGCCGCAGCGGTCTCCTCGATCAGGATCGGGCGATAGCTTTCGGGCTCGATCCGCACCGCCTCGACCCGCTGCGCGCCGCCGATCTGTTCCACCCGGTCGATGCGGAACCGCCCAGCCCCCGCGTTCTCGGGCAGGCGCAGCACATCACCTGCGCCGCGCGCCAGATCCGAGGGCGGCAGCGTCAGGCGCAGCGTATCCACCGCCGCGCGCGCCTCCGACAGCCAGCGCTCGACCACTTGCCGGCCTTCGCCCCGCGTCAGCGCCAGCGGCATTTCCGACAGGGCGACCGCATGGGTGGCCTCGTCCGGCAGGATCGCCTCCTCCGAGATCGCCTCATAATCGCCATCGGCCTCGAGAAAGCGCAGCCGCACCCGCCCCGCCAGTTCGACATCGCTGCCGCGCGTCGCCGCGATCGCCCCGCCCAGTTCGGCGTCGCGCACCACCCGATCAAGATCGAGCACCTGATCCACCCGCCCGTCGCGGGCGCGGAATTGCAACACACCCGCCCGCTCGATCGCATCCACCCCATAGCCCAGCATAAGCGGTTGCAACGCCGCGCGCGCCGCGCCCACCTGATCCACCAGATAGCCGCGCAGATAGGCCCGCGCCGCATCCGCCTCGATCGCCGCGACCCCGGCGCGCCCGGCGATCTCGGCAATCACATCGGCCAGCCTGCGCCCGCTCACCCGGCCGCTGATCCAGTGCCCGCGCGGATAATTCCCGCCATCCGCCCAGAGCGCGGTATTGGCCGGAAAAGAGGGATAGGGCCGCGCATCCCATGCCCAGACATAAGCGTGATCGCTGTCGATCATCCGTCCGTCATAGCGATCGGAGCGCGGATTGCGCGCGGGATCGCCCCAATAGCCCGCCATGGCGCGCAGATATTGCAGTTGAATGAGCTCGTCACGCTGCCCGGTCGAATGACGCGGCAGGCTTGATTCCGAAGATTTCGGATCGACGAACCGGTTGGGCTCGTTGGTCCCCCTGTCCACCGCCGGACAGCCATATTCGGTAAAGCGGATCGGCTTCGCGCGCGGCAGCCAGGCGGTCGGCTCGGCATCCCTGAGCCCGTCCACCCGGTTGAAATGGGGGTTGGCCCACCAATTGCGCAAATCCTTGAACCGCCAGATCCACGGCTCGTCATAGGCCTCGTCGGTGATCGGCACCCGACGCTGCGCCGCGCGCGCCTCCTCGGAGGGATAGAACCAGTCATAGCCCTCGCCGCCCTCGATATTCGATTGCAGGTAAGCCAGATCGTGGATCGCGGGCCAGTGCTGCGCGTCAAGATGCGCATCCCCCTCGCGCCAGTCGCTCAGCGGCATGTAGTTGTCGATGCCGATGAAATTGATATTCGCGTCGGCCCAGAGCGGATCAAGATGAAAGAACCGCGTGCCCCCGCCCGGCTGATAGCCGAAATATTCCGACCAGTCGGCGGCATAGCTGATCCTGACCTGCGGCCCCAGCAGGCTGCGCACCTCCGCCGCCAATGCGATCAGCTGCGCCACCGCCGGAAAGCTGTCATTCACCCCCCGGATCTGCGTCAAGCCGCGCATTTCCGAGCCGATGCAGAAGGATTCGACCCCGCCCACGGCGGCGCAGAGCGCCGCCTGATGCAGGATGAACCGCCGATAGGACCACTCGTCAGGCCCATGATAGGCGACCGGGCTCGGCTTGACCGCGCCCCCGAAACTCAAGAGATCGCGCGCCCCGGTGCCCGGTTGCGTGACCGGCACCGCCGCAATCGGCGTGACCGTGAAATCGCTCGCCCGCGCGGTGCCGAAGAACGCCGCCACCTCGGCCTCGGCCGCTGCCGTGCGATCCGGGCTGCCGGGTTGGCCCGGCGCCTTCGAGGTGGTGATCCGCCCGCGCCACGGCAGCACCGGCTGATCCTCGGCCTCGCTCCAGGGATCGGGCAAGCCGTTGCCGGGCATCTGTTCCATCAGCAGGAAGGGATAACACAGCACCTCCTGCCCCGCCTGTTGCAGCGCCAGAATGGCCTCGATCACCGATTGATCCGTTGGCGTGCCGCCATAGACTTCGCGCCCCTCGGCATCCTTCGGCACCTCGCCCGCCTCTGCCCGCGTCAGGCTCGAGACCTGCCAGGGCATGTTGCGGGCGTCGAACTGCCGTTGCTCGACGCGCGGCCGAATCCGGCAGGCGCCACAGCGCAGATCGTCGCCGAACCAGCTGACCACCAGAGAGACCGCGCGCGCCTGCGGCAATTCCTCTGTCAGCGCCTCCAGCGCGGTGATGAAATCGGACCGCTCCGAGGGGCTGTTGACATTGGCGATCCCGCTGGCGCCGAGGCCGAAATTCATCGTCACCGGCGTGGTTGCCAGCGCATATTCCCCCGTGCCCGGCAAGAGCGCCACGCCGCGCACCGCGCGCACCGGATCGAGATCGGACCCCGGCCCGCCCGCCTGCGACGGACGACAGACCTCGAAACTGAACTGCGGCAGGCGGTTGCCGAATTGCGAGAGATCGAGATCCTCGATCACCACATAGGCGGTGCCACGATAGGCCGGCACGCGGCCCGTCCCCTCCACCGCCTCGATCCTTGGATCGGGCAACTGGTCGCGCGTGCCCTTGTAGAGCTGCATGTTGAGCCGCGCGAGCGACATCTCCGTCCCATCCGCCCAGACCCGCGCCACGCGGCTGATCTCGCCCTCGCAGAGCGCCAACGCCAGACTCACCGAATAGCTGATCGCGCGCGTCGTCGGCGTTGCGGGCCGCGGATTGCCCTTGCCGCCGCCACGATTGCCGGAGGTGACGGTGACATTCTCGCGAAACTCAGTGGCCCAGATCACCTGACCGCCCACCCGCATCCGGCCATAGACCTGCGGGATCGCATCGCCCTCGCCCGCCCCGGTCAGCCGCAGCCGATTGACCCGCCCGGTCTCCACCACCTCCGAGCCCTGCCCCAGCAGGCGTTGGTCGAGCGAACGCCCGATCACCGCCCCGGCAAAGCGTCCGATCGCGACCGAGGACAGCCCCAGAACAGAGCCACCCACGGCCCCGCCAAGCGCTGCGCCTGCGGCGGATAACAGAATGGTTGCCATGCTCTCAGCCCTCCTCGGGAAATGCAAACCGCGCCACGATGCGCCGCCGCCAGGGCAGGCTCAGCGCGGTCTCGACCACGCCGTGACCCGAATAGGCGTGGATGAATGTGGTGCCCGAGCCAACCCGCGCCACGACGCCAAGATGCTTGGCCACCGCTCCCGCGCGCATCCGCATCAGGATCACATCGCCGGGGTTCTCATCGGCCAGCGCCTTGGACAGCAGATGCCGCCCGGCGGCCTGCCAGAGCGCCTCCTCGCGCTGCGGCTCCGACCAGTCCATCGAATAGGCGGGCGGGCGCTCGGGTTCGGCTCCGTGCAACTCGCGCCAGATCCCCCGGATCAGGCCCAGACAATCGCAACCCGCCCCCCGACAGGCCGCCTGATGGCGGTAAGGCGTGCCGATCCACCCCCGCGCAAGCGCAACGATCCGTTCCCCCTGCGCGCTCATCGCCTGCGGCTCCCGCCATCGAGACGTGACGCTCTTGCCGGGTCGGTGATCGTCCAGTCATCGCCGGGGATATCGGGAAAACCCTGGAAATTCACCAAATTGTCGAACTTTAAACGACAGGTCTCCAGGCGCTTGTCACACCCCGCCTCGATGCGCAGCGCATCCCCCGGCGCCACCTCCGACCGCAGCGGATGCCAAAGCTCGATCACCCGCCCCGCACCCTGCGTCCGGTCGCGCTTTATCATCCCCTGCAAGCCCTCCGCCGCACCACTCTGCACCTTGAGCACCCCATGGCGGAACCAGTCGGGCGCGAAGCCGCCGATCTCGGCAAATTCAAAGACGCGGTTCTCCGTGACCACCTCGGCCACGCGCGCCACAACATATCCCGGCGTCTCCAGATCGAAGGTGCAGTCACGGTCCCCCAGGATGGCGCTGCAACTCTTCTGATACACTCGCCCCAGCGGCACGTTGAGCGCATCCGTCAGCCCGCGCAACTCCGCCTCAAAGGCCCCCCCCGCACGTTTCAATTCGCCTATCGTGCCGGCAAAGAGCAGCGTGCGCAGGTTCACATCCTGCCAATTGACCAGCCACGCGCGCAGCCCCGCCCCGTCATAGCGCCCCGCCACGATGTCCGCCTCGCGGATCGCGGCGTCGCTGAGCGCCCCCATCGCCTCGGTATTGTCCACCGACAACCCCGTCGTCTGCTGCAACGCCAGCGCGCTCAGCCCGGTGTCGGGGCGAAACAAGAGCCCCTCGAAGGTCAGCACCCGGTCGTGATCGGTAAACCCCATCTCCACCCCGTCGCGGCGGCGCAGCGCCCAGCAGCGGCAGGTCGTGGTCACACCCGTCTCCAGATGCGCCGCAAGGCCCGGATCGAACCCGCTCATATCCGGATCTCCACCACCGGCACATTGGGCACTTCCCCGGCCTGAAAACTGGCCAGGCTGATCTGGATCCGATCGGTATCAAAGCGCACCGGGACGTCGAACTCATAGCCAGCGGTGATCGGCACATCCCGGTTGGGCGGCTCGGCAAAGGTGACGATCCCGGTGGTCGCATCGACCTCGTAATGCACCCTCTCCTGCATCTCGACCGTGCCAAGCCCGATCCGCACCGTGCCGCGCACCGGCTTGACGATCGGCCGGACCGCCAGTTGCGCGCCCGAACGATAGGTCTTGATCAGTTGAAACGCGACGCGCGCGTCATCGCCCGCCGCGATGACCTGATCGCGGTAATCCGGCGCCGCCTTGGCGCCGCCCGACTTGTAATCGCTCCAGTCCTTCCAGCGAAACCCGTAAAGCTGCCCCTGCCGCGCCTCGAAGAAGGCAATGAGCACCTCCACATCGTCGAGCGCGCGCAGCGCCATCCCCGCATCATAGCGCCGGCGCGATTGCGCCCAGGGCGTGTTGCGCTCCTCAAAGCCATTGGCCAGCGTGACGATATCGGTCAGCCGCTCCGGCCCCCCAAGCGCGCCAAAACTCAGGCTCGCCGGAAACCGCACCTCGTGAAATCCCATAGCCCTCTCCCGTTCAGCGATTGCGCCCGCCGCGCCCGATCACGCGACCAAGCTGGGCTGCGATCTGCCCCTGCGAGCGGCGAAAGCCCTCGACATCGGGGGTCGAGACATTCACAACCACGCTCACCGCTCCGCCGCCGCCCTGCGCACGCACCCCAAGCCGGCCGTCCGCGCCCCGGCTGAGCGGCAGGATCGCCTCTGGCCCCGCCTCGCCCATCAGCCCGGTGCCGCCCCGCATGGCAAAGCGGACCGGCCCATCGACCACCCCGCCGCTGGCAAAGGGCTGCACCCGGCCCTGCGCGAAACTCGCCCCCTTGGCAAAGGGCAGAAGCCCGCCCACCAGCGCGCCAAGGCCCTGCGCCAGAACCCCGCCCACCTGATCCGTGACCGGGCGCACGGCATCGTTGAAGGCGGTGTTGACGAGAGTCGTGGCCAGCCGCCGCAGGCTGTCAGACAGGCTGTCGCCCTCCACCACGGCACCGCGCAACGCGTTGCGCAAGCCCCGGTCCAGACCCCGCTCCAGCGTCTGCACATCCTGCCCCGCCGCGGCAAATCCACCCCGCACCCGGCCCAGTTCCGCACCAAAGGCCGCAGCCATGCCCGCCGCCTGCCCCATTGCCTCATCCAGCGCCGCGATCTGCGCCGCCAGATCCTCTGCCCGGTCCACCTCATCCATCGCTCATTTCTCCTTGCTCATCAGGATAGGCCCGGCGCAGCGCCTCCAGCCCGGCGCGCGCCAAAGGCTCTACGCCGCGCCGCTCTCCCAGCATCAGCCGCAATTCCAGCGGCGTCAGCGCCCAGAATTCTGCCGGCTTCAACGCAAGCCCCCGCATCCCCGCCCGCATCAGCGCGGGCCAGTCGAACCGTCCGCTCATCCGCCATCCCCCGGCAGGGCAAAGGCCCGCGCCAGCAATTCCGCCGCCGCCCGCGCCGCCGCCAGCGGCCCGCCCTCGATCTCGGCGCTCAGGAGATCGGCGGCGCTGCCCTGCCAGCCGCCTCCGCGCAGCCCCGCCACGACCAGCGCCAGAACATCGCGGCTGGAAAACGCCCCCGATTCGAAGCGGGACACCAGATCGACCAGCGAGTCCGCACCAAGCCCCGCTTCCAGTTCTGCCAGCGCTCCGAGCGTGAGCCGCATCACGCGGGCCTCGCCCCCGATCACCAGCGCCACCTCGCCCGCCCAGGGATTCGCCATCGCCTCAAATCACCGTAAAGGTCAGAAGCCCCGCCGAGGCGAGCGCCAGCTCATAGGTCGCCTCGCCGTCATGGGTGCCGCCATAGTCGATCGACGTCACCTGAAACGGCCCCTCGATGATGCCGAAATCAGGAATGATGACCTGAAAATCCGGGGTTTCGCCGTCAAAGAAGATCTGCCGCGCCCGCTCGTCGCTCGCCGCGTCGCGAAAGATGCCCGAGCCGCTGATATTGGCGGATTTCACCCCCGCCCCGGCCAGCAATTCGCGCCAGCCACCCGCCGATTCGAGACTCGTCACATCGACGCTCTCGGCGTTGAAGCTGATCCGCGTCGCGCGCAGGCCCGCCACGGTCTGAAAATTGCCGCTGCCGTTGAGATCGATCTTGATCAGCAGATCCTTGCCATTCTGCACTGCCATTGCACTGACTCCGTTGTGAAAGGGTTAGGGGGTATCATCGACGCGGGCGCGAAAGACGAGATCGATCCGCCGCCGCGTCCCGCCCGGCTCGCGCCGCGCCCGCGCGCGCAGAAAGACCAGCCCGCGCAACTGCCCGCGCGCAAGCGTCAGATCGGCATCGACCAGCGCATCGCTGACCGCTGCCGCCACCTCCTTGGCGCTCAGAAACCCGGCCGCCTCGCTCACCACCGAGACGGTCAAGCTGTGCCAGGCCCCGGCCGCCGTCTTGTCACCACGCTCGCGCACCTCCTCCGGCCCGAGCGTCACATAGACCGGCGGCAAAGGCCCCGGCGGCAACGCGTCATAGATCGCATCGCCCACCAGCCCGCTCAGCACGGCATCTCCGCTCAACCGCTGAAAGATCGCCGCCTGCAAGGCCGCCGCCACGCCATAGCTCATGCCACCACCTCCTCTTCCGCCCAGACGATGAGGTAACGCCCCTCCGGGTCGCGCTCCGTCACCGCGAGGATGGAAAACACCCTTGCGCCATCGCGCAGCCGCTGCCCGGCCTTCGGGCGCGACGGGCTGTCCTGCGGCGCGGCGCGCGTCGTGATCCGGTAGGTCGCTCGCGCGAGACTGACTGCCTCGCCCTCGCTCCCCCCGCCGCTGCGCGCACTCACCTCAACCCAGAGCGTGCCAAGCGCCTGCCAGACCTGCACGAACCCGCCTGCCCCATCGGGCGCGCGCTGCATCTCTTCCAGAACCAGCGGACGGTTGAACCGGGGCGCCCGCATCACCGCGCGCCCCCGCCCAGCAGCCGCACCGTGCGATAGCGCTCGATCAGACTCGCGACGCCAAACGGCATGCAGCCCTCGCCCAGCCCGGTCTCATGGCGGTATTCGTAGTAATGCGCCGCCAGCAGCAACACCGCCTGCGCCAGATCCGGGGGCAGATCGCCCCAGACCGCCCCATAGCCCGCGCGAAAGACCACCTCGGCCACGCCCCCCGCAACGATCACCGGCAGAAACAGGCCCGACGGCCGCAACACCGGCCGATGCGCATCGCGCTCCAGCTGGTAATGCTGCGGCGCGACAACCTCGACCTCGTCCATCCGGTTGCGCAGGCTCAGGCTCAGGATCTCGCTCACCGGCGCCACCGGGAGCGCCTGCCCCTCGGCGTCGCTCCAGCGGGCCAGCACCCAGGAAAAATCACGCGTCAGGAGCACCTTGCCCGTGCGTCCCTCGATCGCGGCCAGCGCGGCGCGCAGGAATCCCTCCAGAACCGGCTCCTGAAGATCGGCCTCCGCGAATCCGGTTCCCAGCCGCAGATGCGCCTTGAACTCCGTCAGCGGCAGCGCCGCGGCGGGCACCGCGGTTTCTTCGATTAACATCATGGACCTACTCCATTTGCCCCGGACCCCTCCGGATGACTTGGGCGCGCGCTGCCCGGCGTTGTTCGGACGGAGGGAGGAGCTCGACAACGCATCGGCGACAGCACGCGCCCCGGAGCCGGAGGTGCAACACCCCCGGCCCGATCCACCGCCTCAGGAGACGGCGAATTTCAGCAGCTTGATCGCCTTGAAATCCGTGACATCGCCGCCCACCCGCTTGGTGGCGTAAAAGAGGACATGCGGCTTGGCGCTGTAGGGATCGCGCAGGACGCGCAGATCAGGACGCTCGGCCACGGTATAGCCCGCGCCGAAATCGCCAAAGGCGATCGCCATCGCGCCCGCAGCAATGTCCGGCATGTCCTCGGCAATCAGCACCCGATAACCCATCAGCCGCGCGGGCTCACCGGCGGCAAGGCCATCCGACCACAGGAACCGCCCGTCCAGGTCCTTGAGCTTGCGCACCACCCCGGCAGTTTTCGAGTTCATCACGAAGGTGCCATTGGCACGGTATTGCGCCCCCAGGGCATAGACCAGATCGACAATTGGATCGGCCCCGCCAAGGCCGCCCGCAACGCCCGTCGGCACATAGCCCAGACTGTCCCAGGCCCAGGCCGAGTTGGCCACGCTCGGATGGGTCAGGAAACCGCGCGGCTTGTCCACCCCGTCGCCCGCGACAAAGGCCGCCGCCTCGGCACGCGCGAACTTGTCGGCGATCCGCCCCGCCAGCCAGCCCTCGACATCGAACGCACTGTCATCGAGCAGCCGCTGCGAGGCCTTCGGCAGCGCGCTCAGTTCGTGCAGCCGGATGCTGATGCGGTCAATCACCGGCGTCGCGCTCTCGCTGACACTTCCGGTCTCATTGGCCCAGCCATGACCGACATCGGTATGATCCACCAGCACATCGAAACTCGAAGCCTCGACCGCCACCACATTGGCCACCGCCCGGATCGAGGCGGTAGAGGAGAGCACAGAGCGGATCGTCTCGGCGGTCTGCGGATCGACGAGATAGCCGCCATCGCCCGCCACGGCGGTATTCAGCGCCTTGCCCTCCAGCTCGAGCCCGCGCAACCCGTCATCATCGCCGCCCCGCAGATAGGCGTCGAACGCCTTGCGATGCGGGGCGGCACTGTCGGAACCGGCCGCCAGATGGGGACGCGCCAGGGCGATGGATTTGCGTTCAAACATGGTCATCTTTTCTTCCTGCTGTTGAAGTCGGTTGCGAATATCGGCCCGAAAGCCACTGAATTCCTTCAGAAATCCCGTCATCGCGGATTTCACCTCGGCCGTCGGAGACAGATCTTCCCCGGCCCGAGCCTGTGCATCGGTTGTCATCGTCATCATCCTCAAGATTGCCTGATCAGTCGCGCACCATCCGCGCCATCTCCCGGCGCGCGGCCACAAGGGCCGCCGCCATGTCCCGCAGGTCGGCCCCCGTCAGGCTTTCGCCCTTGGCTGTCACCCGCGCACTGGGCAGCATCGGAAAGGTCACGAGCGACACCTCCCACAGCTCCAGTTCGGTCAAGAGCCGCTGGCCCTTGTCATTCTTCACCGCGCGCAGCGTCCGGTAGCCAATACTCAGCCCGTCGATCGCGCCCGCCGCAATCAGCGCCGCCGCCTCGCGCGCCTTTTCCACGCCCTCCAGCAACCGCCCCCTGACCCAGAGCCCGCGCGCATCCTCGCGCACCTCCTCCCAGAGCCCGATGGGTTGCGCCGGATCATGCTGCCAGAGCATCTTGACCTTGCGCCCCTCTGCCGCCAGCCGTTTCAGCGAGGCCGCATAGGCCCCTGCGGCTACAATGTCGCCGCCCTGATCGCAGGCCCCAAAGAGGCTTGCATAGCCCGCGATCACCCCCGCCCCGGTGACGCTCAGCGCGTCATCAAACCGCGCAAACTTGCACTCCAGCCCGCTGTCCATTGCCATCCGCCCCTTCCTTTCCTGTCCCGTCACGGCAGCGCCGCGAGCACTGGTTGAAACGCCTGCACCACGATCGCCGCCGCCACGCCATAAACCGCCAGCCACAGCCGCCGCTCCAGCCGCTCCAGCGCCGCCTCAAGGCGCGCGATACGCTCACCCAGCGCGTTCAACTGCAAGTCCGAGACCCGCTCATGCGCTTCCAGTCGCAGCGCAGGCGCACAGTCAAAGGCCTCGAACCCATAGCGCGGCGGCGGCGCGTCATGCACCGGCACCGGCCTCACCCTCGGCCAGCGTCGGCAGCCCCAGCAGGGCCCGCTTTTCGGCCTGCGTCAGGAAATCCGCCTGCGCCACGCGCGTCCATTGCGCATCGCGCTCGGCCGCCAGCGCCGGCACCTGATCGAGATCGGGATGCAGATCCAGCGCCGCGCCGGTAAATCCCCGCAGCCAGGTCGCCACCGTCGCCGTCACCCGCGCCGCCAGCGGCAACACCGTCAGTCGATAGAACGCCCGGTTCGCCTCCTGATAATTGGCGAATGTCGCATCGCCGGGGATCCCCAACAGCATCGGCGGCACGCCAAAGGCCAATGCGATCTCGCGCGCCGCACTTTCCTTGGTCTTTTGAAACTCCATGTCCGAGGGGGAAAACCCCATCGGTTTCCAGTCCAACCCGCCCTCCAACAGCATCGGCCGCCCGGCATTGCGCGCACCCTGATGATGCGCCTCCATTTCGCTCACCAGCCGGTCATACTGATCGCCGGTGAGGCTCCCCTGCCCCTCCGCCCCCTTGTAAACGATCGCGCCCGAAGGCCGCGCCGCATTGTCGAGAAGCGCCTTGGACCAACGGCTTGCGGAATTGTGCACATCCACCGCCTGCGCCGCCGCCTGAAGCGGGCTCAGACCATAGTGATCGTCCTGCGGATGAAAGCTCTTGATGTGACAGATCACGGGCGCACCCTCGCGCATATCGAAGCGATGCTTGCGCCCGGCGACCGCATAGTCATAGGCCACCGGCCAGCCATCTGCACCCGGCACCACGGTCATCCGGTCCGCGCGCAGCACATGCAGCTCCACCGGCAGACTTGCCCCCCCGAGCACCGCCTCGACATAGGCATTGCCGGTCAGAAGAAGCTGACCGTACAGCGCCTCAAAGAGTTCCGCGCGCCCCTGCGCCGGGTTCGGGCATGTGATGAGATCGAGCACGGGATGCACGGCAAAACGCTGCGTGCTGTCCTGCAAAACCAGCGGCAGCGCCGCCGCCGCCTCGGCGATCATCTTGACGCAGCGAAAGCCGACCGGGTTGCCGACAAAGCCGGTGCGCGTCAGCGTCACCGTATCGCGCGGGCTCCAGACCGCGCGCCCCGGCCCGGCCCCGGCCCAGGTCATGACCGGCCCGGTGGCGCTTGCCTTCTGCTCCGGCACCGCCGCCTGCGCCGCCGCCCCGCCCTGCCGAAAGAAATCGAGGATCATCATCACGCCTCCTTGGTGCCGTCCAGGTTCCGGGTGTCTTGCCCGCTTGATGGGCATCAGACCCCGAAAGGTTTAAGAAATGTAAATCAGACCGCGCGCACCTGCGGCCGCCGCCACCGCGCCGCCGGCTCGATGATGAGGGCGGTCAGCGCCCAGACCAGGGCGTCCACCCGGTCCGGGCTGCCGCGCCCCTCAAAGCCGCGTGCCGTCATCGCGCACATCTGATCCTCCAGCGTGCGCAACCCGCGTCCGCCCTGTACATGATGGACGCGCCCCTGCTCGTAGAGCGCCGCCACCGGCTCGGCCCGCGCCACCTTGCCCCGGCTGGCATGGACCGCCCGGAACGGCACCATCGGATCAACCTGCCGGATCACCTGCTCCACCAGATCCCCGCCCTGATTGACCTCCGCCACCAGCCGCTCAGCGCCGAACTGCTCCATCGCGCGGATGGCGGCGGTGGCCCAAGTGGCCGGCGAGGCCGCACTGACGCTGGCATCCGCCAGCACATAGGCCCGCCAGTCCTGCACCGGCCCCCGCGTCAGCGCCCCCACCACCACGATTCCACAGTCATCCGAGCCGCTCTTGCCCGTCACCGGCGGATCTATGGCCACCACCACCCGGTCAAGCTCCGGCGCCGTCGAGACCCGGCAGCGCTCCAGCATCGCCGGGGTCCAGAGCGCGCCCTCGGCCACCTCGACCAGCACGCCGTCGAGTTCCTGCCGCCCCAGCCGCGTGCCCGCGTATCGCGCCCGCACCTCTTCGAGAAAGCTTTCGGCCAAACTGGCCCGGTTCGCCTCGGTGGGCGCGCTCGTCATCACCGTGCTTGGCGCCGCGAGAATATCCTTGAGAATTCCGATGTTGCGCGGTGTCGTTGTCACGCAGAGGCGCGGATCCTCTCCCAGCCGCAACCCGAATTGCAGCATGTCCCAGGTCTCTCTCGCGCGCTTCCACTTGGCCAGCTCATCCACCCAGGCCCCATCGAATTGCGGCCCCCGCAACCCCTCTGGATCATGCGCCGAGAACGCCTGTGCCGTGGCGCCATTGGGCCACAGGAGCCGCTTGCGCGTCGCCTGCCATTCGGGCCGCCGGTCCGGTGGCGAACAGGCAAGGATTCCGCTCTCGCCAAAGATTATCACCTCGCGCACCTGATCGATCGTCTCGCCCACCAGCGCAATCCGTTGACACCGCCCCCGGTCCAGCGGCCGCGCGCCTTCAACCTGCGCGCGCACCCATTCCGCCCCCGCCCGCGTCTTGCCCGCCCCGCGTCCGCCCAGGATCACCCAGGTCCGCCACGCGCCCTCGGGTGGCACTTGATGCTCCAGCGCCCAGAATTCAAAGAGCCAGGGCAGCGCCAGCAATTCGCCCTCAGTCAGGGCATCGAGGAACTGGTCCTGAACAGCGCGCCCTTCGGAGACGATCCAGGCGGCCCCCGATCTGATCCCGCGCGCCGTCAAAGTCGATGGCATATCCGTGGACAATGCCACGTTCTTCTCTTCTGCGTTTTTCAAGTTGCGCCTCCGCTTCGATTGCGATTTTCAGCCATTGGCGAATCTCACCCGTGGCCTTGGTTGCGTTCTTCAATTCGTTGAGATCCCCGGCCCTGATCCGCAGATAGAGGTTCTGCAACTCCTCGCGCATATCCGCCAGCTGCTGCTCCAGCGCATCGATCGAGGTGGTCAGGCCCGTGGGCCCCTCATCGGGGGTGATCAAAACCATACGTGCTCATGCCTCATGCCGTTGCTGTGTTTCAGGGGGCCTCCGCCTCTCGGACATGAAAAAACGGCCACCGGGGTCACCCCCGGGGCCGCTTGCCCATCTCGTCCAGCATGTCACAACCTATACGCGACTGCGCGCGTAGAGTCAATGGAAATCCCCGAACCTCTCCCGCTAAGCGCCCGTTATGTTTATACTTTCTTTACACTCAGGCGGTCAGGCGACTGATCACCACGGTGACTTCGGGGCGCTTGCCGATCTCGGTCTGTGCCGTCTGCCGCACAACCCGGCGCAGGCCTTCCTCCAGCTTGTCATCGTCGGTCAGGGTCGCGGCTCCGGCGCGGCCCATGAACTGCGCCAGATCCTCCTCCATCACATCGATCAGCGGCGCATGGCTACGCCCGGTCTCGGCAAGGCCCATGGTCTCGACCCAGGGATCACCCAGCGGATCATCCGTCTCGTCAAGGAGAACATTGACCATGACATGACCGTTGAGCGCCATGCGGATGCGGTCTCGCACGACCCCGTCCATCGCGCCGACCTTCACCGAGCCATCCAGATATGTCCGCCCGGTGTCGACAAATTCGGCCACTTTCGGGGTGTTGCCACTCAGGTCCATCATCATGCCATTGACGGCCAAAACGCCCTTGATGCCATTCGCGCTGGCCAGCTTGACATGTGCGCGCAGATGCCGGTGTTCGCCATGCATCGGGATCAGGATCTGCGGCTGCAAGAGCCTGTGAACCTCGATCAGATCAGGCTGGTTGGCATGACCCGAAACGTGATAATGGTCATCCCCTTCGATCACATCGACACCCAACTCGCTGAACTGGTTGATGATTCTAATCACACCGCGCTCATTTCCGGGAATCGTCTTGGACGAAAAGAGAAACGTGTCGCCCTCCTTCATCGTCAGCCCGTTATACTTGCCATTGGCCAGTTGCGCACTCGCCGCACGCCGCTCGCCTTGGCTGCCGGTCACGATCAGCATCAGGCTTTCGCGAGGAATGGTGGCCGCCTCCTCGGGACTCACCGTCTTGGGAAACCCCGTGAGCACACCGGTCTCCCGCGCTGCCTCTACCATCCGCTGCATCGCCCGTCCCATCAGGCAGACAGACCGACCGGCCCGCACCCCCGCCTCGGCAAGGGTCTTGAGGCGCGCGACATTGCTGGCAAATGTGGTGCAGACGAACATGCCCTTGGAACGCGCCACAAGTTCGGTGATGGGCACGCCGACGCTGCTCTCCGAGCGGCCGGGATGCAGGCTGAAGACGTTCGTGGAATCGCAGATCAGGGCCTTCACGCCACCCTCGGCGAGGCTCGCCCAAAGACTGCGATCGAACGGCTCTCCGACCACCGGATCGGTATCGATCTTGAAATCGCCGCTATGCACCACACGCCCAGCAGGCGTATCGATCACCAGACCGGAACTCTCGGGAATGGAATGCGATGTGGGCACAAAACCCACCGAAAAGGGTCCGACTTGCGTCACCTCGGGCCAGGGCGATACGGTCTTGACGGCCTTTTCGGGATGGCCGAACTCCGCCATCTTGCGCCGTGCCAAATTGGCGGTAAAGGCGCGCGCATAGACCGGCGCGCCCAGACGGTCATAGGAATGAGCGACTGCGCCGATATGATCTTCATGGGCGTGGGTGACAAAGATCGCCTCAAGCTGATCCCGCCGCTCCGCCAGCCAGGTGATGTCGGGCAGGATCAGATCCACCCCCGGCGTGGTGTCCATGTCCGGGAATGCCACCCCCAGATCAACCAGGATCAGCCGTTCCTTGCCGGGCTTGCCATAGCCATAGACATAGGCGTTCATGCCAATCTCGCCCGCCCCGCCGAGGGGCAGGTAGATAAGTCGTTCGCTGCTCATGGGGCGTCAGCCCTCCTTGTTGTACGCGTGGATGACGGTCAGACCGTGCATCGTCAGATTGTCCTCGAACATGTCAAACATGTCAGTGCCTTGCTGGAAGAGCGGCGCCAGCCCGCCTGTTGCGATCACCCTCATGGTGCGGCCACGTTCGGCCTTTATCCGTCCACATAGCCCATTGATCAGCCCGACATAACCCCAGAAGATGCCCGACTTCATGCAATCCACGGTATTCGTGCCAATGACGTGATCAGGCTTGGTCACGTCGATATGCGGCAAGGCCGCCGCCGCTTCATGTAGGGCTTGCAGCGAGAGATTCACCCCCGGCGCAATCGCGCCGCCGATATAGGCGCCGTCGCTGTCCACCACATCGAACGTGGTTGCGGTGCCAAAATCGACGATAATCAGATCGCCACCATAGAGATCAAACCCCGCCACCGTATTGACCAGCCTGTCCGGTCCCACCTGAGTGCCCACGTCGACCCGCACATCGACCGGCAGACGGCACTCGGGCTTGCCCACCACCAGCGGACGACAGTTGAAGTAGCGATCCGAGAACACCCGCAGATTGAACACCACCCGCGGCACGGTCGAACTGATGATCACATCCTGGATGTCAGCCATGATCCCGTGATGATGGAGCAGCGTCTTGAACCAGACAAAATACTGGTCTGCGGTGCGTTGGTGCTCGGTCGCGGTGCGCAAGGTGCACAGAAACCGCGTCCCGTCCCAGATCGAGAAAACCGTATTGGTGTTACCGCAATCGATCGCCAGCAGCATGGCCCATCCTCCGCGTCAGAAAAACACCTCGGCCGCGGCAATCGCCTGCCGCCCCTGCGCGGTCAATAGAACAAGATTGCCGCCCGCGTCCACCGTCTCGAACCTGCCCTGATAACTGTTGCGGCTCGTGCGCGCCGTGATCACTTCGCCCAATCGCGCGGCGCGAGAAAGCCACGCCTGACGAACGGGCTCGAACCCGTAGGTCACGAACTGCGTCTCGATCCGCGCATAGGCCGGGGCAAGCAAGCCAAGAAACTCCTCGGGGGACAGGACCACCCCGGTCTCTGACGCCAATGCCACGGGCCACACCGCACCTTCTTCAAGCTGATCCCTGTCCGGAGCCGTCTTGAGGTTCACCCCGATGCCGATGGCAAAGTGACCGACATGCCCGCCTGCCCCGGCACTCTCAAGCAGTATTCCCGCCAGCTTTCCGCCATTCAAAAGCACATCATTGGGCCATTTGAGCGTCACCCCCTCCGCTCGTCCAGTCGCAGCGATCACCGCCTCGCTTAGCGCCAGAGAGGCCACGAAAGACCGAAGCGCCACCCGCTCCGTGCTCTCGGTTGGGCGCATCACGAGCGTCGCCGCAAAATTCCCCGCGGGATGCGCCCAGACCCGTCCGCGCCGTCCGCGCGCTGCCGTCTGATCCAGCGCCAATATCCATTCCGGCCCCGACAGTTGCGATGCGATACGCGCAGCTTCGGCATTGGTGCTGTCCACGCGCGCCAGCACCCGGCACCCATAGCCTTCAGGCCAGTCAAGATCGGCGCTGCGTTTCATCGTTCCGCAAATACTCCCGCCGGAGGCGTCCCGAGGGAGCCGGAGCCGCGTGGTCTATTGAACAAGTGTCGCCGCCGCTGCCTGCGCCATGGTCTCAACCCCGAACATGTTGATGATCCCGAACAGCATGATCGCCGCAGAGGCCATCAGAAACGCCCATTGAACCGGTGAACTGCCCGTCTCGAGGGTCTCGCCCTCTTCGCCGAAATACATGTAAAAGACGATCCGCAGGTAATAGAACGCCCCGATCACAGAGGCGACCACTCCGGCAATCGCCAGCCAGGCCAGCCCGCCCTCATAGGCCGCGCGCAGCACATAGAACTTGCCGAAAAATCCCAGCAGCGGCGGCACGCCCGCCAGGCTGAACAAGAGGATCAGCATGGCCAGGGCCCGTCCGGGCTGCACCTTGGAATATAGGTTGAGACTGCGGATATCCGTCACCGGCTGTCCGTCGCGCTCCATGCTGAGGATAAAGGCGAAGGTGCCGAGATTCATCGTGACATAGATCGCCATGTAGATCAGCATCGCCTGGACACCAAACACCGTGCCGGCTGCCAGCCCCATCAGCGCATAGCCCATATGCGCAATCGAGGAATAGGCCATCAGCCGCTTGATGTCGGTCTGCCCGATCGCGGCCACCGCACCCAGAAACATCGACAAGAGCGACAGTGCCGCGAGCACCTGCTGCCAGTCGCCCACCACCCCGCCAAAGGCATCATGCACGACCCGCGCAAAGAGCGCGATGGCCGCCATCTTGGGGGCAGTCGCAAAAATGGCGGTAATCGGTGTCGGAGCACCTTCATAGACATCGGGCGTCCACATGTGGAAGGGCACCGCCGAAATCTTGAAGGCAAGCCCTGAAATCACGAAGACCAGCCCGATCAGCAGACCGACCGGAGCCTGACCATCCGCCGCCGCAAGGATACCGGAAAACAGCGTGGTGCCAGCATAGCCATAGGTCAGCGACGCCCCATAAAGCAAAAGGCCGGAACTGAGTGCGCCGAGGACGAAATACTTGAGCCCGGCTTCTGTCGATTTGGCACTGTCGCGGCGCAGCGACGCCACGATGTAGAGCGACAGGGACTGGAGTTCGATGCCCATGTAGAGCACCATCAGATCACCGGCACTGACCATCACCATCATGCCGACCACCGCAAGCGCGATCAGCACCGGATACTCAAACCTCAGAATACCACGCCTGGACATGTAGTCTTGCCCCAGGACAAGAACGGCCGCGGCCGACAACAGGATCGCCACTTTGGCAAAGCGTGAAAACCCGTCATCGTTGAACATTCCGCCAAATGCCGTTTGCGTGCCGCTGCCGGTCATTCCGATCCAAAGCGCGAGCAGCGAGAAGAGCGCCGCCGTCAGCCACAGCAACATCGCCGCCATCTTGTCCTTGCCGCTATAGGCCACCGCCAGAAGCGCACTGACAGCAAAGACCGAGATCACGATCTCGGGCAGGATTACGGATAGATCAGCCTGCATGGTTCAGGGCCTCCGGTTCAGTGCGTGGTTTCAGCAACTTGGTGCGCCGCTTGCGCCACCGACTGTGCCAGTTCAACTTTCGCGATCAGCGCCTCGACCGAGGGGCCGGTGACATCCGTGACCAGCCGGGGATAGACCCCGAGCAGAAGCGTCATCACCACGAGCGGCGCAAAGATCGCGCGCTCGCGCCGATTCATGTCGGTAATGGTCTTCAGGCTTTCCTTGATGAGATCGCCAAACACCACCCGGCGGTAGAGCCAGAGCGCGTAGGAGGCGCTCAGAATGACCCCCGTCGCCGCCACCGCCGCCACCCAGGTGTTGACCTGAAAGATACCCACCAGCGTAAGAAACTCTCCGACAAACCCGGATGTGCCCGGCAGACCGACATTGGCCATGGTGAAGAACATGAAGATCAGCGCATAGGCCGGCATCCGGTTCACGAGACCTCCATAGGCGTCGATCTCGCGCGTGTGCATCCGGTCATAGATCACCCCGACACACAGGAACAAGGCTCCTGCGACAAATCCGTGGCTGACCATCTGAAAGATTGCACCGTCAAGCCCTTGCTGATTGGCGGCGAAAATACCCATCGTCACATAGCCCATATGCGCCACCGACGAATAGGCGATGAGCTTTTTCATGTCTTCCTGCGCCAGCGCCACCAGCGAGGTGTATACGATCGCAATCGCGCTCATCCACAGCACCAGAGGCGTAAAGACCTCCGATGCCACCGGAAACATCGGCAGGCTGAAGCGCAAGAGCCCATAGGCGCCCATTTTCAGCATGATCGACGCCAGCACCACCGATCCGGCGGTCGGCGCCTGCACATGCGCATCAGGCAGCCAGGTATGAACCGGCCACATCGGGATCTTGACCGCAAAGCTGGCAAAGAAGGCAAGAAACATCAGAGTCTGCATCCCGCCCACGACAGGCAGGCCCAGAATGCTGAAACTGTCACTGGCGAATTCGTGTTTAAGCAGCGCCGCGATATCGGTGGTCCCGGCATCCGCGAACATCGCCACCATCGCCACCAGCATCAACACCGAACCGAGAAAGGTGAAGAGAAAGAATTTGAACGAGGCATAGATCCTCTCCTTGCCGCCCCAGATTCCGATGATCAGGAACATCGGAATCAGTCCTCCCTCGAAGAAGAGGTAGAACAGCACGAGGTCGAGCGCCATGAAGACGCCGAGCATGAGGGTCTCCAGAAGCAGGAAGGCGACCATGTATTCCTTGACCCGGCGCGTCACGTTCCAGGACGCAGCTATCGTCAGCGGCATGATGAACGTGGTCAGCATCACGAAGAGCACACTGATGCCGTCCACCCCCATCCTGTATTTCAGCCCGAGGAGCCACTCGCGCTCTTCAACAAACTGGAAATCCGTGTTCGCGGGATCAAACTCGAACAGGATAAAGAGCGACACGACGAAGGTCAGGACCGTGGCGATCAGTGCAACCCATTTGGCGTTGCGCTGCGCGGCCTCATCTTCGCCGCGCAGGAAGATCGCAAGGATCAGCGCCGCAACCGCCGGGATAAAGGTCACGATCGAAAGAAGGTTGTCCATCAGTTGCCTCCTCCGAAAATCGTCATCCATGTCACCAGAACCGCGATCCCGATCACCATGGCAAAGGCATAGGTGAAGATGTAGCCGGACTGTGCCCGCCCCGCGAGACGTGTAACCCATGGGATCAGCCCCATCGCCACCCCGTTGATCGAACCGTCAATGACATCGCCATCGCCGCGTCGCCAGAGCAGATGCCCAAGCGCCTTGGCCGGACGGACGAAGAGAAAGCCATAGATCTCGTCGAAATACCACTTGTTGAGCAGGAAGAGATAGAGCGGCCGCTGCGTCTCGGCCACCTTGCGTGGCATGGACGGATCCCAGACATAGAACCAGACCGCCGTGAGAAAACCGATCAGCATGGCAATGAATGGGCTGACCTTGACCCAGGCGGTGGCATGATGCGCCTCGTCCATCACGTGATTGTCGGGGTGCATGAAGATCGCCCCCTGCGGCGCCACGGCATCGGCGACCGCAGGTGCGTCGGCCTCTGTCGCGGCCTCGCTGCCCTGCGCTTCGCTGGCCTCGGCATGATGGGCTGGCACGCCGAAGAACCTGTTGACCGCCTCATGGTTGCCGAAGAAACTGTTATACCACACCATCCCCGCCAGAACCGCGCCAAGCGCCAGAACGCCCAAGGGCACCAGCATGACCATCGGGCTTTCATGGGCATGTTCATGCGTATGCTTGTCGCCGCGCGCCTCGCCAAAGAAGGTCAGGAACATCAATCGCCAGCTGTAGAACGAGGTGAACAGCGCCGCAATCACCAGCATCCAGAAGGCATAGCCGCCACCCGTGCCCGCCCAGGCGCTCTCGATCACCGCATCCTTGCTGAGAAACCCGGCAAAACCGATATTGGTGAGCGGAATCCCCACCCCGGTAATCGCCAGCGTGCCGATCAGCATCGCCCAGAAGGTATAGGGCATCTTGCCGCGCAACCCGCCGTAATTTCGCATGTCCTGTTCATGATGCATCCCGTGGATGACCGAACCGGCCCCCAGAAACAGCATCGCCTTGAAGAAGGCGTGGGTGAAGAGGTGGAACATCGCCACCGAATAGACGCCAACACCGGCCGCCACGAACATGTAGCCCAGTTGCGAACAGGTCGAATACGCAATCACCCGCTTGATGTCGTTCTGAACTAGGCCGACGGTCGCGGCGAAAAACGCCGTTGAGGCCCCTATGAACACGACGAAAGTCATCGCCTCGGGTGCATATTCCATCAAGGGCGACATGCGACAGACCAGAAACACCCCAGCCGTCACCATCGTGGCCGCATGGATCAGAGCCGAGACCGGGGTCGGGCCTTCCATCGCGTCAGGCAGCCAGGTGTGCAGGAACAACTGCGCCGATTTGCCCATTGCCCCGATGAACAGCAGGAACGCGATCAGGTTGGCCGCGTTCCAGTCCCGCCACAAAAAGGTCAGTTGCGTTTCCGCCAGCTGCGGTGCTGCGGCGAAAATGTCATCCAATCTGATGCTGTCAACCAGGAAATAGAGCGCCATGATCGCGAGCGCGAAGCCAAAATCGCCCACCCGGTTGACCACGAAGGCCTTGATCGCCGCCGCATTGGCGCTTGGCTTGCGGAAGTAGAAACCAATCAGCAGATAGGAGGCAAGGCCCACACCCTCCCAACCAAAGAACATCTGAAGGAGATTGTCGGAAGTCACCAGCATCAGCATCGCGAAGGTGAAGAACGACAGATAGGCAAAGAACCGCGGCCGATAGCTCTCGTTCTCGCGGAAATTCGCGTCATGCGCCATGTAGCCCACGGAATAGAGATGCACCAAGGCCGAAACCGTGGTGATCACGACCAGCATGATCGCGGTCAGCCGGTCCATCCGGATCGCCCAACCCGCATCGAGTGTTCCCGACTGCACCCAATCCATCAGATAGACCTGATGCGTGATGCCATCATGCTCCAGAAACACGATCCAGCTGAGCAGACAGGACAGAAACAGCAGGCCCGTGGTCAGCCATTGCGCGCCCGCATCGCTGATGATCCGCCAGCCAAATCCCGCGATGATCGCCGCGACGAGAGGCGCGAAGAGGAGAGTGGTTTCCATGGCTTCAGCCTTTCATCACGTTGACGTCTTCCACGGCGATGGTGCCGCGGTTGCGGAAGAAACAGACCAGAATGGCCAGACCGATCGCCGCTTCCGCAGCCGCGACAGTGAGCACGAAGAGCGTAAAGACCTGGCCGACCAGATCCCCCAGATGGGCCGAGAAGGCCACAAAGTTGATATTGACGGACAAAAGCATCAATTCGATCGACATCAGCAGGATGATGACGTTCTTGCGGTTCAGAAACAGGCCAAAGATGCCGATCACGAACAGGGCCGCCGCCACTGTCAGATAATGTTCAAGTCCGATCATGTCTGTCCCTCCGGGTTTCGCCCGATGTATTTCGCATCGTTCCGGTCCATTGCCGGCAACTCTCTTCATTCTGTCACCCCGGGCTTGCTCCGGGGTATCCTTGTTCTCGACCCTCAGCCGGGGGATCTAAACGGTTCAGTCCTGAGACACGATCAGCGGCCGTTCACAACCCCTGCCCCGGTTTTACATCCCTGAGTTCCATCGCCTTGGCCGGATCTCGCCACATCTGCGCCAGCACATCCTGTCGTTTGACATCCTTGCGATGACGCAATGTCAGAACGATCGCGCCCACCATCGCCACGAGGAGGATCAGGCCGGCCAACTGAAACAGGATGAAATACCTGTCATAAAGCAAAAGACCCAGAGCCGCCGTATTTTCGACCCCCTCTGGCTTGACAGCCCCCCGTGCGGCCATGGCCCCGGCATCAATTTCCCATGCGCCATAAACCAGTCCGAACTGCATCAGCAGGATCACCCCGATCAAAAGCGCGAGTGGCAAGTATTTGGCCATCTCCGCCTTCAACTCGGCAAAATCCACGTCAAGCATCATCACGACGAACAGGAACAGAACCGCGACCGCACCGACATAGACGATGATCAAGAGCATCGCCACAAACTCGGCCCCGAGCAAGACGAACAGCCCTGCCGCGCTGATGAAAGACAGGATCAGCCAAAGCACCGAATGCACCGGATTGCGGCTGATGACAGTAAACAGCCCGCCGACCAGAAGGGCGACCGCAAAGAGATAAAAGGACAGCGCCGCGATCGTCATTTGTCATTCCCTCCATCACTGTTTTCGTCCATCACCTCGCGCGCGAACTCCATCGCGCGGGTCATCGACGGGATACCGGCAAACATCGACATCTGCGCTATGGTCTCGGCGATCTCGTCCCTCGTGGCCCCCGCCTCGAGCGCGTGGCGCACCGTCAGGCGGATCTGCGTATCGCTCTGCGCGCCCAGCATGGTCAGACCCGCAAGCGTGAGCAAAAGCCTGGTCTTTGCATCCAGCCCCTCTTTGCTCATCCCACGACCGAAACTCATTTCCATGAATTCCTTGGGCATGGTCGGCCAGAGCTTTTCGAACCCTTTGGGGGAAAACGATTCCAGAGCCGGATTCATTGCCTTGGCCATTTCCTGCGCCTGACGCATCATCATTTCGAACGGGTTGGTTGGATCGCTCATCGGTAGGGTGCATCCATCTCAAGGTTGCGGGCAATCTCGGCTTCCCAACGCTCACCGTTATCGAGGAGCCGCGCCTTGTCATAGAACAATTCTTCGCGCGTTTCGGTGGCAAATTCGAAATTGGGGCCCTCCACAATGGCATCTACCGGGCAGGCCTCCTGACAAAAACCGCAATAGATGCATTTGGTCATGTCGATGTCGTAGCGAGTGGTCCGCCTGCTGCCATCATCGCGCGGTTCGGCATCGATCGTGATCGCCTGCGCCGGACAGATCGCCTCGCAGAGTTTGCAGGCGATGCAGCGTTCCTCGCCGTTGGGATAGCGCCGCAGCGCATGTTCGCCACGGAACCGCACGGAAAGTGGACCCTTTTCATGCGGGTAGTTGAGGGTCGGCTTGGGAGCAAAGAAATATTTCATTCCGAGCCGAAAACCAGCGATGAAATCAGACAGCAGGAAATATCCCGCCGCGCGTCTGTAATCTATGTTTCCCATGGTCAGATTGTCACCTCATCCATCCGGGCTTCACCCGTGTTCTCATGCCGCTGCCAGGTCGCCTCATAGTCGCTTTGCAAGACGTGTCTGGGCAAATGTGAGTGCGTTGACTTTTCAATCTCGTACCAGAGATACGTGCGCCCCGGTCCGATCTTGTTCTTGAGCCGCAACCGGTGCCCGGTCTCTGCCGGATCGCGGAACTCGACCTGCTTGAACCCGACATCCGGCTCGATCGGAACGGCCCGGCAGTCGACCACATCGCAGTTGCACGCGCGCTTCCAGAACGTCCAGACCAGTTCGGGATTGAACTGATACATCCCATGCCCCATCCAGCCGTTCAGCCCATTTGCCGAGACAAACCGCCCACCCGTCTTGAGCATGCGATAAACCCCTTCAAGCGCCATCGGCACGTTGAACACATGCTCAATGGTGCCGCCGTCAAAGATCAGATCGAACTGTTCCTCAAGCGCCGGATCGGGCCGCGTGTTGAGATCATGGATGATCCCGGCCCCTTCATAACCCGAGAAATCCATCGCCTCGATCTCGCCAAAGCCGAGTTGGCGCAGCAGCGTTTCGGAATAGCCATCTTCTTGCAGGAGATCGCTGCGCGTCGCCGCGATGCCATGCCGTTTCAGGCTTTGATCATAGTGCCTTCGATATTTGCCTTGAATCCTGAACCCCTGACGACCCAGCATCAGTGCCCGCCCTGCCGGTTTGAACCGGGTGGACATCTCCGCAAGTCTGTCAAACAGGACGTAGTCGATGCCCACCGCCTCAGCCCCCGATCATCCAGCGCGCCCAGAAGCCGCCGAACACTTCGAATTTTGCAAGAAAGGCCACGATGACGACCCACGCCAAGCTTATCGGCAGGAACACTTTCCATCCGATCCGCATCAGCTGATCGTAGCGATAGCGTGGCGTGATCGCCTTGACCATCGCGAAGATGAAAAAGAAGAAAGACATCTTGCCAACCATCCAGAGCACGCCATCCGGCAGGCCCGGAATGGGGCTGAGCCAACCACCAAAGAACAGCAGGCTCATCAGGGCGCACATCAGGAAGATCGCGATATATTCCCCCGCCATAAAGAGCAGGTAGGGGGTTGAGGAATACTCGACCATGAAGCCGGCCACCAATTCCGACTCCGCCTCCGGCAGGTCGAACGGCGGCCGGTTGGTTTCAGCGAGGGTCGAGATGAAGAACAAAAAGACCATCGGCAGATGCGGCAGCCAGTACCATCCAAAAAACCCGAACCCGGTATCCTGCGCCGCGACGATGTTGCTGAAATTGAGCGAGCCCGTGGAAATGATCACGCCGATGATGATCAGACCGATGCTCACCTCATAGGAAATCATCTGTGCCGCCGATCGCAGCGATCCCAGGAACGGATATTTGGAATTCGAGGCCCAGCCCCCCATGATCACGCCGTAAACCTCAAGCGAGGACACAGCAAAAACAAAGAGCACTGCGACATTGATATCAGAGATCACCCAGCCCTCGTTGAACGGAATGACCGACCAGGCCAGAATGGCCAGCACGAAACTGATCATCGGGGCCAGGATGAACACGGTCCGGTCTGCCCCCGCCGGGATCACGACCTCTTTGACCACGTATTTCAGAGCATCGGCGACCGATTGCAGAATACCATAGGTGCCAACCACATTGGGACCGCGCCGCATCTGAACGGCGGCCCAGATCTTGCGGTCGCCGTAGACCAGAAACAGCAAGGAAATCATCACGAAAGCCACGACCGCCAGACATTGCGCGACGATGATCAGAAGGATCCCCAGCGGGGTAGTGAAAAATTCAGCCATCAGGTCCTCACACCATCGGTATTCCGTTTTCCGCGCAATCCGCGGCGACGACTTCGGCGTCTATTGTTTTCGTTCCCGGCGGCAAACTGTCAGAGAGCAAGTAAACGGCGTCTGCCCGCCAGAGCTCCGCGTCCTTGCTCACCAATGTGCGCAGGTGACGAGTGAACCCAAAGCCCTTGGACTGCGCGTGCCCTGCGGCCACACATTGCGCGTAGTGCTCGACATCTGTCTCGTCGCGCGCACCACGCATACTGACCTCGACTTGCAGCATTGCGTCATCCAGCATTTTCGCCTCGGCGTCCTGATAGTCGGGGGCAAAGGCAATCTCTTTCGTCTGTGCCGTCGCATCCGCCCCGGTCTCGGCACAGGCCGACAGGGCACTTGACAGCGCGAGCACAAGGGGGGGGATGACAACCACAGCCATTCTCATTCTGCCGCCATCGGGCTCTGAGCCCGGGCCTTGGTATTGGCACTGAGTTCCGCCATCAAGGCGCTTGCCCGCGCAATCGGATTCGTCAGGTAGAAATCCTTGATCGCCAACCTGAAATCGGCCTTGCCAAGGGGCCCCCTGGCAAGCGGCGTCCATTTGTTCTGCGGCACTTGGTCGATCAATTTCAGGTGCGGCACGTCCTTGACCAGCACCTTGCGCAGTTGTGCGAGCGTGTCATAGGGCAGCACAGCCCCCAGTTCCCCACTGAGCGCCCGCAGGATTGCCCAGTTTTCCTTTGCCTCGCCGGGGGCAAATCCGGCGCGCAGCGCCAGTTGCGGGCGCCCTTCCGTGTTGACAAAGAGACCCTGCTCCTCGGTCCAGGCGGCCCCCGGCAGGATCACATCTGCACGGTGCGCGCCGCGATCGCCATGGCTCCCCTGATAGATCACAAACGGCCCGGCGGCGATCTCAACCTCGTCGGCGCCAAGATTGTAAATCACGTCCGCGCCGTCGATCGCGGCCTCAAGGCCACCCTCGGTCACGGCGTCAACATCCATTGCGCCGACACGACCTGCTGCGGTGTGCAGCACCATCATGCGTCCCGAAAGCGCCATCGCCGCCGCCAGCACCGCCGCGCCGTCGGCGTCATGCAGCGCGCCCATACCGACGATCACCACGGCATCCTTGGGCACGTTCAGTCCTTCGAGCGCGCCTCGGTCGGTGCCGGCATGGTGGTAATCATAGGTCAGGTCGATCTTGGGACCGACCACGGTGATCTCCGCCCCCTTGATCCATGCCTTGCGCAGACGCGCGTTCAGCACCGGCGCCTCATCGCGTGGGTTGGTGCCGATCAGCACGAAATGCCGGGCGCTGTCGAGATCCTCGATGGCCACATTGCCCACATAGGCGCTGCGGTTGCCGGCCGGCAGACGCGCCTTGTCAGTGCGGCATTCCACATGCCCGCCCTGCCCCTCGACCAGCGCCTTGAGCGCAAAGGCCGCCTCGACCGGGGCCAGATCGCCGACCAGACCGGCAAGCTTCGAGGCCCCCCTGATCGCGTCTGCCGCCCGACCAAGCGCCTCGGGCCATGTTGCAGGCCGCAGCTTGCCATTCTCCCGGATATAGGGCCTGTCCAACCGCTGACGGCGCAGCCCGTCCCAGACAAAGCGCGTCTTGTCGGAAATCCACTCCTCGTTCACGCCATCATGGTTACGCGGCAGGATGCGCATCACCTCGCGCCCCTTGCAATCGACGCGGATATTGCTGCCAAGCGCATCCATCACGTCGATCGACTCGGTCTTGGTCAGTTCCCAGGGCCTCGCAGTAAAGGCATAGGGCTTGCTGACCAGAGCGCCAACCGGACACAGATCGATGATGTTGCCCTGCAAATTGCTGTCCAGCGTCAGACCCAGATAGCTGGTGATCTCGGCATCTTCGCCCCGGCCCGTCTGGCCCATTTGCGTGATCCCTGCCACCTCCGAGGTGAAGCGCACACACCGCGTGCAGGAAATGCAGCGCGTCATATGGGTCTCGACCAGTGGACCCAGATCCAGATCCTCGCTCGCGCGCTTGGGTTCGCGATAGCGGCTGAAATCCACGCCATAGGCCATTGCCTGATCCTGCAGGTCGCATTCGCCGCCCTGGTCGCAGATCGGACAATCAAGCGGATGATTGATGAGCAGGAATTCCATCACCCCTTCGCGTGCCTTCTTGACCATCGGACTGTTGGTCTTGACGATCGGTGGCGTGCCATCGGGAAATGGCCGCATATCCTTGACCTGCATTGCACAGGACGCGGCCGGCTTCGGCGGACCGGGCTGGACTTCGACCAGACACATCCGGCAGTTGCCGGCAATCGACAAACGCTCATGATAACAAAAGCGCGGGATCTCGATGCCCGCCTGCTCACAGGCCTGAATGAGGGTCATCGCCCCCTCGACCTCGATCTCCTGACCGTCAATGATGATCTTGCGCAGGTCTGACATGCTACTTCACCTTGCTTTTAGAAGCGCGCCAATCGGGCTCTTCATCTCGATTTCCCTCAGGCCCAGAATGCACAGGCTCGGTCCGTCATTCGGCTCTGCCCCCTGCTCGCGTATATATGCGTCACTGCGGGCGCGCATCTTGGCCTTTTCCGTCTTGTCGTGAACGTATCGATCAATTTCGGCGTCGCTGTAGCCGCGCCGCAGGGCTTCTTTCTTCAGACTTTCCATGTAGGTGATCGCTATAAAGAGCCGCGGGGATATCACATCGCACCGCTTGCGAATCTCGTCTGCCACCGAAATATGGAACAGACCCTGATTGATCTCGGTCTCTTGTGCCAACGATCCGGCGCTCGCGATGGCAGCAGTTCCGCTCATCAAGAGGGTGAAGGAAAAAGACAGGATCATGCGCATGGAAGTCGTCCTTTCATCTCGAAACAGGGAGCGGCCACGGCAGCACGCTCATCTGCCGGGCAGATGGGAATCGCGCTCCCTGCTATGCAATAGCAGGCGCCCCAATCTCTTGATATCAAACTCCTTAACGCCATATCGCGCATCGTCCCGACACAGAGACCCGATCCCCGGATCTTGCAAAAAGCGGGCCTTCACTGCCTTCCGGCACGCCCCTCCAATCGATCTCCGACGTGCCAAAGTTCTCAAGACAGTAGCGCGTTGCTTCATGCACTGCCGCCTTTTGCGCCCCTTCGATCCCGCGATTGGCCCGGCTCACCGATGCGGTGAAATTGCGTTGATCCTGTTTTTCTGCCCGGCTCTTTGGCGGATAATAGACACCGTCAAAGAGCACACGCTCCTTGCGCTCGGTGCAACCGGCCATCACGCCGATCACCACCAGAACAAGCCCGGCGCGACGGCAGATCCGCGATAAATCAATCATTCCGCTGCCACCGCACTCACACGCCTCATGCGTTTTGCCTTGATCCGGTCTTCGATCTCGTCTCGAAAATTGCGGATCAGGCCCTGAATCGGCCAGGCCGCCGCATCGCCAAGGGCGCAGATCGTGTGGCCCTCCACCTGCTTTGTGACCTCGAAGAGCATGTCGATCTCCTCGACCTCGGCCTCGCCGCGCACCAGTCGGTCCATCACCCGCATCATCCAGCCGGTGCCCTCGCGACACGGGGTGCATTGGCCACAGCTTTCGTGCTTGTAGAACTTTGACAGCCGCCAGATCGCCTTGATGATGTCGGTGGACTGATCCATCACGATCACCGCCGCCGTGCCAAGTCCCGAACGCAGATCCTTTTGAAGATAATCAAAATCCATGATCGCGCCGCGGATGTTCTCGGCCCGCACGCAAGGCACCGAAGATCCGCCGGGAATGACCGCCTTGAGATTGTCCCAGCCGCCGCGAATCCCGCCGCAATGCTTCTCGATCAGTTCTTCAAAGGGGATCGACATGGCTTCTTCGACCACACATGGATTATTTACATGGCCGGAGATCGCAAACAACTTGGTTCCCGAATTGTTGGGCCGGCCAAAGCCTGCAAACCATTCCGGCCCCCGCCGGAGGATCGTGGCCACCACGGCGATGCTTTCGACGTTGTTGACCGTGGTCGGGCAGCCATAGAGACCTGCCCCCGCCGGGAAGGGCGGCTTCATCCGCGGCATGCCCTTCTTGCCCTCGAGGCTTTCAAGCAGCGCGGTTTCTTCGCCACAGATATACGCACCGGCCCCGTGATGCAGGTAAATGTCGAAATCCCAGCCGGTTTTGCAGGCATTGCGCCCCACCAGTCCGGCCTCATACGCCTCGTCGATCGCAGCCTGAAGCGCCTCTTTCTCGCGAATGTATTCGCCGCGAATGTAGATGTAGCACGCATGCGCCCCCATCGCGAAACTGGCAATCAGGCACCCTTCGATCAAGGTATGCGGTTCATGACGCATGATCTCGCGGTCCTTGCAGGTTCCGGGCTCGGATTCGTCGGCATTGACCACCAGATAAGAGGGCCGTCCATCGCTTTCCTTGGGCATGAAAGACCATTTCAACCCGGTCGGAAACCCCGCGCCGCCACGGCCGCGCAACCCGCTCGCCTTCATCTGAGTGACAATCCAATCACGCCCGTTTTGGATGATGGTCGCCGTGCCATCCCAATGCCCGCGGGCCATCGCCCCCCTGAGGCTGCGATCATGCATACCGTAAATGTTGGTAAAGATACGGTCTTCGTCTTTCAGCATCCCGTTACCTCTGATTGCTCTGACGTGCGCGCCAGATTTTGTAGATCAGGACAAGGGCCCAAACGAACCCTGCCAATGCCATCAGGTCGAACAGCGCCCGCGTCCGGTTGTCCAGCCCCATTTGCCCGCCAAGCAGCGTCGCGACGATCCAGAACACCGCCGTGCCCGAAATCACCAACGCGGCGAACCGCCCCTTGCGTGAAATCTCTTCGTCTCTCTGCGGCATCATGCATCTTCTTCAGTTTACTTCCCCGTTGCCGACACGTCTCGAAAACTCTGTTGTTCCACCCGCCGCAAGGCTTTTTGCCTGCGCGACCCAGTTGTCGCGACTGACCCGGCCCTTGAACCCGGTGAGGTTGTCATCGACCCATGCCACCTCGGCGGGCCCCCAGCCGGCAATCTGGTCAAAATGGTAAAAACCCAATTCATGGCAGAGCCTTTCCAGTTTCGGGCCGACCCCCTTGATCAGCTTGAGATCGTCCGCCTGTCCGTCCTTGGGCGCGCTCAATGAAACGGGGCGCGTGCCCGTATTCGAGTCCAGCGGCGGTTTTGTCTCTGTCCTGGCCGCGTCCCCTTCATAACTCCATGTTCCCTTGCGCGCCGCCAGTTCTGCTTCGCCCTGCAGCAATGTGTCGGATTTGACACTTGCCGGCTGAGGGGTCGCCACCTCCGGCGCGGACGTCACCGTCACGGCAGGGCTCACAGGGACATCAGGGGCCTTGTAACCGGTAATCCCCGTCACTTCCCGGAGTTTCGCCTTCACGTCCTCGGCTGCGATCCCGCGATCTCCCGGTCGGTAGCCGGTGCAGACCAAACCAGTGACCACAAGCCCGAAAAACACCGCAGAGGCACATCCAAGAAGCAGCGCCGCCAGAACACCTGCCGCCCCGCTTGTGGACCACATCACAAACAGGCCCACAAGCGCCGAAAGCCCCCAGCACACAATCTGGCAAGTACTCAGTTTCGATGTATCAGACATGACAATTTTCCCCCGTGGTTCTCACTCAGGCGTATTCAGTCAACCTTACCCTTCTTGGCCCGGGCGGAAAACTCGGTCTCCTTGCCCTGTGCCAGCAATCCTGCCTGCTCAACCCAATTGTCGCGGCTGACCCGCCCCTTGAATCCCTCTAGGTTCTCATCAACCCAACTGACCTCTCCTTGCGTCCAGGCCGCCACCTGATCGAAATGGAAAAACCCCATATTGTGCAACATCTTCTCAAGTTTCGGTCCGACACCCTTGATCAGCTTCAGATCATCGGCACCCGATTTGCGGGCCGACTTGAGAATCTTCGGCTTCTTGCTTGGCACAGTTGCGGCCTTGATCGGCTCCGGTGTCGCTGCCTTCGCGGGCCGGGTCTTGGATTTGCCGACCGCTTCTGCCCGTGACTCGGGGGCGGCCTGAACACTGCTCGGGATCGCCGACTTTGGCGCGGCTTGCACGGGTGTCTCGTTCAGCTTGACCGAACCGGCGGCAGGGCGGTGGTTGGCGCCCCGCGCGCGCCACAGCGTTGCGAGCGGCACTTCGGTCCCGTCAATGCGTTTCACGGTATCGCCGAGCTCGACCGCGCGCTGCACGCTGCCATTATACTGCGCGCGCCCGCTCTCGAATTCCTTCAGCGTGGTCAATCCTGATTTCGGCTCGGCGGCATAGCGCCCGTTCTGCGGCCCCGGCACCGGCAATTTGCCCGCTGCCAACTCGTCGATGATTTCGGCAAAGCGTTCGGACGTCAGATCTTCGTAATAATCCTTGCCAATCTGCGCCATCGGCGCGTTGGCACAGGCGCCCAGACATTCGACTTCTTCCCATGAAAACTTGCCATCGGGCGACAATTCAAAAGCGTTGGGCGCAATCTTGGCCTTGCAGACACCAATCAGATCCTCGGCCCCACAGATCATGCAGGTCAGGGTGCCGCAGATCTGGAAATGCGCCACGCTTCCCACTGGCTGCAACTGGAACATGAAATAGAACGTCGCCACTTCGAGCGCCCGGATGTAATCCATCCCCAGCATGTCGGCGACATGCTCGATCGCCGGACGACTGAGCCAGCCCTCCTGTTCCTGCGCGCGCCACAGCAAGGGAATAATGGCACTCGCTTGCCGCGCTTCGGGATACTTGCTGATCTGACCCTCCGCCCAGGCCAGATTGGCGGGCGTGAAGGCAAAGCTTTCAGGCTGCTCGTGATACAGACGACGTAGCATTCTCAGGCACAGGCTCCTTTGGTCAGTTTCACGCCCCCGCCCGGCAGCCGTTCAGCCGCGCCGGAGGACAGTTTGTAGGCGGTGATGTCAAGCAATTGCTGACGGCTGAGTCCGGTCTGAAGCTCGGCCGCCAGATAGTCCGACTCGCTCACCATGGTGCAGCCGACGCTCGCCGCTGCGGCATCATAGAGCGCCAGTTGCTGCGGGCTCACGCCCTGTGGAGGCAGTGAACAGGCGGTGGCCAAAGCAAGGCCAGCGGACGAAAAGACAACTTTGCGGATCATCGGGCACACAACTCCTCTGAAATTCTCAACGTGTCATCCTCGGCGTTCAGTGTGGCCTCACCGCTGACAATCATCTTGGCGATGACGGGGCGCAAGGCGCGCACGTCAAACCCTGCGGTCGGCAGCTCATGATCCGCCAGTGTCCGGCTCATCTCGCAGTTGGCCTTGGCCATGAAGGCGAGAAAATCCGCCCTCAGATCTTCGGCGCTACGCGGATCGACGCCAGACCCAGAGACATTGGCCTTCATTTCTCCTGACAGGCCCTGAAACCGCTCGCAAAGTCCCTGCTCCAGAACAACCGTTCGTTCGTCCTCGGACAGGCGCAGTTCGGACATCCGAAGCATCTTGTCCATCAGAATCTGAACTTCGGTCATCTCGACGCCCACATCCGGGAGCATCACCCGAGCCTCGTCGATTGTCATCACACAGCCATTATCCGCCAAAGCAGCGAAGAACCGTTCGCGCCCGGAATAGTCCAGCTTGCCGCCGCAGGCCCCGCCAAAGACCACCAGTTGTCCATCGAGAATGCGCGCCCGACTTTCTCCGATCAGATATTCGGTAATCGCCTTGGTTTCGGCCTTGTCCGCATAGCCCGCCTCGGGCATCACCAAATCTGCCTGATAGGGCGACATGCGACATCCATGCTCGGCCATCACCGCAACAAACCCCTCAATGCGCCCCACCGGCACAGCCTGCGCGTGCCCGACCCCCGGCAGGATCAACAAGAGGCTGATAACGGCCGCCCTCATGCAGGCCACCCCATTGCCAGTACCGCGACCAAGACCACGATCAGCGCCGCACTCCCCGCGCCGACATGTTTGGCAATGCCAGATCCGGCCCGCCCATAAATCCAGGCATCGCTGAACCCCATATAGGCAAAGGTCGCAAAGAGCAGGGCAATCACCTTGAGATCGCCGTAAAGCGTCGCAGCAAGCGCCAGTGCGAACATCGCACCATAGCGATTTGCCATGACCTGCGGCAAACGCTCCAGCCGATGCGCGGTTGCGGCCATACCCGCCACCGGATCGCGCAGGAACAGGACCGACAGAAGCCCCGTCACCAAAACCCCCGCGCCAGACAGCACCGTGACAAGACCGCTCAGCACCATTACCGGTCAATCTCCCCAAAAACCACGTCGAGCGACCCGATGATCGCCGCCACGTCCGCCAGTTGATGGCCCTTGGCAACGTGATCCATCGCCTGCAAGTGCAGGTAGCCCGGCGCACGCAGCTTGGCGCGATAGGGCCGATTGGTGCCATCGGCCACGAGATAGACGCCAAACTCCCCCTTTGGGGCCTCGACGGCGGCATAGACCTCGCCCGGGGGCACGTGGAAACCCTCAGTATAGAGCTTGAAGTGGTGAATGAGCGCCTCCATCGAGGTTTTCATCTCGGCTCGCGGCGGCGGCGTGATCTTGCCGCGCGCCAGAACATCTCCCTGACCCTCGGGCGCACGCAGCTTGTCTATGGCCTGATGGATGATGCGGATGGATTGCCGCATCTCCTCCATCCGGCAGAGATAGCGATCATAGCAATCACCGTTCTTGCCCACGGGGATGAGAAAGTCAAATTCATCATAACATTCATAGGGTTGCGCGCGACGCAGATCCCACGCCATGCCCGAGCCGCGCACCATCACCCCGGAAAAGCCCCAGTCAAGCGCCTCTTGCTGGCTGACAATGCCGATATCGGCATTACGCTGCTTGAAGATCCGGTTCTCGGTCAGCAGTCCGTCGATGTCATCGAGCACAGAGGGAAATGCGTTGGACCATGCCTCGATGTCATCGATCAGTTCGGATGGCAGATCCTGATGCACTCCGCCGGGCCGGAAATAGGCCGCATGCAGACGCGCGCCACAGGCGCGTTCATAAAAGACCATCAGCTTTTCACGCTCTTCAAAGCCCCAGAGCGGAGGGGTCAGCGCGCCCACATCCATCGCCTGCGTGGTGACGTTCAGAAGATGGTTCAGGATGCGTCCGATCTCGCAATAGAGCACCCGAATGAGAGAGGCCCGGCGCGGCACTTGGGTTCCAGTCAGCCGCTCGATCGCCAAACACCAGGCGTGTTCCTGATTCATTGGCGCCACGTAATCCAGCCGATCGAAATACGGCAGATTCTGGAGATAGGTGCGGCTCTCCATCAATTTCTCGGTTCCTCGGTGCAAGAGACCGATATGCGGATCGGCCCGCTCGACGATTTCCCCGTCTAGCTCCAGAACCATCCGTAACACACCATGCGCTGCGGGGTGTTGCGGACCGAAGTTGATGTTGAAATTGCGGATCTTCTGCTCGCCGGTGAGCACGTCCTCGAATTTGGTGCCGTCCATCATCAGCCACGTCCTCCGTCAAGCTTGTCGCGGAAGGCCATCACCCAGAGCAGGATCAACGCCCCTAGCGGAATGATCGCCACCAGGCTTACCCAGTTCGGAATGCCGAATCTCGGCAAGAGCCGCCAGAACGGAATGACGATCAACGCGGCAAAGACCAGCATGAGGACCAGACCGCCGCCGCCCATGCCATAGCCGCCGTCCATCATTTCGTTCCCTCCTTCTCATCGCCCGGAAGAATGTAATGCGCACCCTCCCATGGCGACATGAACTCGAACTGACGGTATTCCTGCACGAGGCTCACAGGCTCGTAAACGACGCGCTTCTCGGCCTCGTCATAGCGCACCTCGACATAGCCCGTGGTCGGAAAATCCTTGCGCAGGGGATGCCCGCGAAAGCCGTAATCGGTCAGGATGCGGCGCAGGTCCGGGTGGCCGGAAAAGAGGATGCCAAACATGTCAAAGACTTCTCGCTCGAACCACCCTGCCGCCGGATAAACTTCGGTGATCGAGGGAACGATGTCCTCCTCCCGCACCGCCACGCGCAAACGGATGCGCTGGTTCTGATACATGCTGAGGAAGTGATAGACCACGTCGAAACGCTTGCTCCGCTCCGGATAATCGACGCCGGTGATATCCACCAGCGTGGAAAAGGCACAGGTTTGATCGGTCTTGAGAAACTCGACCAGTCCCACGATGCTGCTGAGCGCAACATCGACTGTCAGCTCGTCGTGCGCCACCTCCCAGCCCAGCACGCAATCGTTGCGCTTGACCTCGAGATAGCCGCCAAGTTCCTTGAGTGCCTTGCTCATCTTGCAATCGTCCCCGTCCGCCGGATCTTGCGCTGCAATTGCAGGATGCCATAGACCAGCGCCTCGGCGGTCGGCGGACATCCCGGCACATAGATATCGACCGGCACGATCCGGTCACAGCCGCGCACGACCGAATAGCTGTAATGATAATAGCCGCCGCCATTGGCGCAGGACCCCATCGAGATCACATAGCGCGGCTCTGGCATCTGGTCATAGACCTTGCGCAGCGCCGGGGCCATCTTGTTGGTCAGCGTGCCCGCAACGATCATCACGTCCGACTGCCGGGGGCTGGCGCGCGGGGCAAAGCCGAACCGTTCCACGTCATAGCGCGGCATGGCGGTGTGCATCATCTCGACGGCACAGCAGGCCAGCCCAAAGGTCATCCAGTGCAGGCTGCCGGTGCGCGCCCAATTGATGATGTCCTCGGTCGAGGTCAGCAGGAATCCCTTGTCCTGCAAATCCCGGTTCAGTGCCTGCGTCGCAACCTCGCGGTCGGGGCCGGCAGAATTGGCGCCTGTCGTCACTCCCATTCCATCGCTCCTTTGCGCCATTCATAGGCAAATCCGGCGGTGAGAATGGCGAGAAACACCATCATTGACCAGAACGCCGTCATGCTCACGTCCTGAAAGGCGACAGCCCAGGGAAAGAGCATGGCAATCTCGAGGTCGAAGATGATGAATAGGATCGACACCAGATAGAAGCGCACATCGAATTTCATCCGAGCATCGTCGAAGGCATTGAAACCACATTCATAGGCACTGACCTTCTCGGGGTCCGGGTTGCGCACGGCGATGATCACCGCGGCCAGGATGAGAACCAGGCCAAGTGCTATGGCGATGGCCAGCAAAACCAGAATGGGAAGGTATTCCCTCAGCATCTCTTCCACGGGATGGCTCCTTTCATGCGCGGACCCGCGCACATCAAGATGACTGCATGTATGTGTCGTTTAACCCTGCCCCTTGTTCGGGTCAACCAAGGGTGCACCGGATTGGGCCGACAGGAAAGCGAATTTCAATCGACAGTATGCCAAAGTATGCCCAGAAGGCACAGGATCTAACCTGAAATCCCGGCCCCGGCGCCGCATTGCGGCAAATCCGCGCGACTCAGCCTTGCCAACGCGGCTTGCGCTTGTCGAAAAAGGCCGCAATTCCCTCTTGCGCCTCCTCTCCGGCCCAGCAATCCGTCAAGGCTGCGATGGTCGTGGCGATCACCGTTTCGTCAATCTTCGGCCCCAACGCCCCGAGCAGCGCCTTGGCGCGCGCCACAGCGCCCGGCGCGCAGTCCAGATAAGGCGCAACTTCGGCATCAATCGCCGCGTCAAGCTCTGCCTCGGGCACAACTCGGGCCATAAGGCCCAGATCCACGGCCTCCGCTGCTCCGAAGCGACGCCCCGACATGAACACCCGCCGCGCCCTCGCCTCTCCCATCCGCGCCGCGACATAAGGGCCAATGGTTGCCGGAATGAGCCCCAGCCGCGTTTCGGTCAGCGCCATCAGGACATGGTCTGCACCCACCACGACATCGCACACGCTCATCAATCCCACACCACCGCCAAAGGCATTGCCGTGAACACGCCCGATCAGCGGCTTGGGCAATGTATTGAGCGCCTGCAACATGTAGGCGAGTTTTGCGGCCTCCTTCGCGCGCTCTTGTGGCATGGCTTCGAACTGCGTCCGCATCCAGCTCAGATCACCGCCCGCGCAAAACGTCCGGCCGCGTGCCGCCAGAACAACAACGCGGCACGTCATGTCCGCTCCCAAATGCTCGGCTGCCGCGTGCAGGTCCGCAATCATCTGCCCCGAGAGGGCATTGTGTTTATCGGCGCGATCCAGCCAGAGCGTTGCCACACCGCGCGAATCGCGCTCGATGCTGATGGTCTGCGTCACCGTCCTGCCCCCCGCATTGCCCGTGCCATGTCAGCGGCGCTTTCCAGAACGTCCCGATCCAGCCCGGTATCATATCCCAGAGTCACAAGCCGGTCATGCAGCGACTCGGTGGCGACATTTCCGGCCGCACCGGGCGCATAGGGACAGCCCCCCAGCCCGCCAACGGCCGCGTCGAACACCCGCAGCCCGCAGCCCAACGCAGCCTCGACATTCTCCAGCGCCCGACCGTTGGTGTCATGGAAATGGCCCGCAAGATGCGCGACCGGCACCACATCTGAAACCGCTCTAAGCATCGCCTCAACCGGCTCGGGCCGCCCCCGTCCGATCGTATCCCCGAGGCTGATTTCGTAGCACCCCATGTCCCAGAGCCATTCCGCAACCTGCGCCACCCGAGCGGGCGCCACCGGCCCGTCATAGGGACACTCCACCACGCAGGAGACATAACCACGCACCCTGATTCCTTCGGCATTGGCAGTCTCCATCACCGGTGCAAACCGCTGGAGACTTTCCTCGATCGTCGCGTTGATGTTGGCCCGTGAAAACCCTTCAGAGGCTGAGCCGAAGATTGCCACCTCGTCAGCCCCACTCTCCAATGCATCCGTCAGTCCCCTCAAATTGGGCGTCAGCGCCGCATAGCGAACGCCTGCCGCGCGCTTGATCCCACGCAGCACCGCGCCCGAATCGGCCATCTGCGGCACCCATTTCGGGCTGACGAAACTCGCCACCTCGATGCGGGTAAAACCCGCACCGCTCAGGCAATCCACCAGTGCGATCTTGTCGCGGGTGGCAATCCGCCGCGCCTCGTTCTGCAACCCGTCGCGTGGGCCCACTTCAAAGATCTCGACTCGCTCCGCCATCCTCAACCCTCCGGCACTGGATAGAAATCCTGCGTGTAAATATCCTGCTCCCCGTCACGCGCCTTTGCGCGCCGATAGCCCGGCCGCTCCCGCAACTGCGCCCAATAGGCCATCAGACGCGGATACGCGGTCAGATCCACATAGTAACGCGCCAACTCGAAGCAGTAGGCAAACATGATATCCGCCGCTGAAAATCCCGCTGGAAGAAGATAGTCGGCGGTGAACCGCACCTCGATGGCCGCCAGTGCCGCGCGCAGCCGGGCATTGAGCAGCTTGATCACCGTGGCCGAGGGCCTTGCGGGCGGGCGCAGGAACACCTGATTGAGGTTGAGGTTTTCCAGCAGACAGCCCACCGTCTCTGACAGGCTCAGCATTTCAAGATAGGCCGCGCGCGCGGGATTGCCCGGTTGAGGCGCAAGCCCGGCTTCGGGATAGGTCTCACAGAGCATCTGCACGATCGCGACACTTTCGAACCACACCGCACCCTCATGCTCGAGCACCGGAACGCGCCCGGCCGGCGACAGCGCCAGAAACTCCGGGCTGCGCAGCGACCCGTCCCGGATCGAATAATAGCGGACCTCAGACTCTAGACCCAATTCCTCCATCAGCCACAAGACTCTCAGCGATCGTGCGAGGGGGACATGATGCAGTCGGATCATGCGTCCTCCTCCAACCGGACCAACGCGGCGCCCGCCGTCACCTGATCGCCTGCACGCACCAGGACTTCGGCCACCACACCATCGCGCGCGGCCAACAGGCTGTGCTCCATCTTCATCGCCTCGAGCACCGCCAGCCGATCGCCCCTGATCACCGTCTGCCCCGCCGTGGCATAGACCGCCTTGACCAGCCCCGGCATCGGCGCCTCGATGAGCGCGGCGTTGCCGCCCGCCATGCCCTCGCGCGCAAGCGGATCCACCAGATCAAACGTCAGACCGTAGCACGAAAAGACCGTGATGCGATGGCCATGGACCGCCACGGCGGGGGCAGGCTGACCATCCAGCCGCCATTGCCCGGACACCCGCCGCGCCTCGACCAGACGATCGCCGACACGCAGATCATGCGCCTCCGCCGACCGCGTCGTGAGGCGGACCGCAACCTCTGCGCCATCCTGCATCAGCCGCACTTCCCGCTCAAACGGGTGCCAGAGAACAAACCCCGCATCTGGCACGACATCGTCCAGCAAACCCAGACCCGCGAGCACGGCGAGCGCCACGTCACGCGGTTCGGCCTCGGGAACCAGAACCAGCACATCGAGGTCGCGCGCAATGAGGCCGGTATCGACCTCACCGCGCGCAAATCCCGGATGTTCCGCCAACGCACCCAGAAACCCCAGATTGGTCACGGTGCCTGCCACCTGCGTGGCGCGCAGCGCCGCAGACAGGCGCCGAAGCGCCACCGCCCGGCTTGGCCCATGCGTGACGACCTTCGCAATCATCGGATCATACCACGGGCTGATCTCGTCACCGGATCGCACGCCACTGTCGGCCCGGCAATCTTGAGGGAACACGAGATGCGTGAGCCGTCCCGTAGCAGGCAGAAACCCCTTGGGCACATCCTCGGCATAGAGGCGCGCCTCAAAGGCGTGGCCGTTGAGGCACAGATCCTCTTGCGCCAGTGGCAAACCCTCACCGGCGGCCACCCGCAATTGCCACTCCACCAGATCGACACCTGTGATCGCCTCGGTCACAGGGTGCTCGACCTGAAGCCGCGTATTCATCTCCATGAACCAGAAGCGATCCGTGCGCAGGCCGTCCGAGCCGTCAACGATGAATTCCACCGTGCCCGCGCCCGCATAGCCGATCGCCTCCGCCGCGCGCACCGCCGCCTGCCCCATGGCGGCGCGCACCGCCTCGGTCATCCCCGGTGCGGGGGCCTCCTCGATCACCTTCTGATGGCGGCGTTGCAAGGAACAATCGCGCTCGAAGAGATGCACGGCACGGGTTCCATCACCAAACACCTGCACCTCGATATGCCGGGGCCTTTGCACGAATTTCTCGATCAGAACGGCGGCATTGCCAAAGGCGGTGCGCGCCTCGCCCTGAGCACTCTCCAGCGCGTCGGCGAAATCCTGCGCCCGCTCGACCAGCCGCATCCCCTTGCCACCACCGCCCGCCACGGCCTTGATCAGCACCGGATAGCCGATCGCCTCCGCCGCCCCCGCCAGATGCTCGGGATCCTGACCCGCACCATGATAGCCCGGCACCACCGGCACGCCCGCCGCCTCCATCAGCGCCTTGGCGGCGTCCTTCAGCCCCATCGCCCGGATCGCCGCAGCCGAGGGCCCGATGAACACCAGCCCGGCCGCCTCGACCGCCTCGACGAGGTCCGGGTTCTCGCTCAGAAACCCATAGCCGGGGTGAATGGCCTCAGCCCCGGTCGCCAGCGCCGCGGCAATGATCCGATCCCCGCGCAGATAGCTCTCCGACGGCGCCGCACCCCCGATATGCACCGCCCGGTCCGCCATCGCCACATGCGCCGCATCCCGGTCGGCGTCGGAATAGACCGCCACCACCTCGACCCCCAAGCTGCGCGCCGTGCGCATCACCCGACACGCGATCTCGCCCCGGTTCGCGATCAATATCCGCTCAAACATGGCCCGCGCTCCCGCTTTCATCGTTCTTCAAATACTCAAATTCCACGGCCCATCCCCCCTCACATCCGAAAGATGCCAAAGCGCGTTTCCTGCACCGGGGCATTGAGCGCCGCGCGCAGGGAGAGCGCCAGCACCTCACGGCTCTTGCGCGGATCAACGATCCCGTCATCCCAAAGCCGGGCAGAGGCATAGAGCGGGTGGCTCTGACGGTCGAACATCTCCAGCGTGGGGCGCTTGAATTCGGCCTCCTCCTCGGCCGACCATGTTCCCCCCTTGCGCTCGATCGTGTCGCGCCGGACTGTGGCAAGCACGCCTGCCGCCTGCGCACCGCCCATCACCGAGATCCGCGCGTTGGGCCACATCCACAGAAAGCGCGGCTGATAGGCCCGCCCCGCCATACCGTAGTTGCCCGCGCCGAAACTCCCGCCCACGACCATGGTGATCTTGGGCACAGAGGTGGTGGCCACCGCCGTCACCATCTTGGCGCCGTGGCGCGCGATGCCCCCGTTCTCGTATTTGCGACCAACCATGAAACCCGTGATGTTCTGGAGAAACACCAGCGGAATGCGCCGCTGACTGCACAGTTCGATAAAATGCGCGCCCTTCTGCGCGGCCTCGCTGAAGAGCACCCCATTATTTGCCACCAATCCCACAGGACACCCCTTGATATGGGCGAACCCGGTGACAAGCGTCTCGCCAAAGCGGGCCTTGAACTCGTCGAGTCGAGAGCCATCCACCAGCCGCGCGATCACCTCGCGGATGTCATATGGCACCCGCAGGTCGGTCGGCACGACGCCCAATAGCTCCTCTGGGTCAAAGATCGGCTCTTCTGGCGCCGACCAGCCGGCTGCAAAATCAGGAACGGACCCGAGATTCCCGACGGCGCGGCGGGCAAGCGCCAAGGCATGTGCGTCATCCTCTGCCAGATAATCGGCGACACCCGAGAGCCTCGTATGCACATCCCCGCCGCCGAGATCCTCGGCAGTGACCACTTCGCCCGTCGCCGCCTTGACCAGCGGCGGCCCGGCGAGAAAGATCGTCCCCTGATCCTTCACGATGATGGTGACATCGCTCATCGCGGGCACATAAGCCCCACCTGCGGTGCAACTTCCCATCACCACGGCGATCTGCGCGATCCCCTTGGCCGACATCCGTGCCTGGTTATAGAAGATGCGCCCGAAATGGTCGCGGTCGGGGAAAACCTCGTCCTGATTGGGCAGGTTTGCCCCCCCACTGTCCACCAGGTAAATACAAGCCAGGTGACACTCCTCGGCAATTTCCTGAGCGCGCAGGTGCTTCTTGACCGTCATCGGATAATAGGTGCCGCCCTTGACCGTGGCATCGTTGCACACGATCATGCAATCGCGGCCCATAACGCGCCCCACACCCGCGATCACGCCCGCACAGGGGGCGTCCCCGTCATAGAGACCATGCGCCGCCGTGGCGCCAATCTCCAGAAAGGGACTGGCCGGATCGAGCAGTCCCGCCACCCGATCACGCGGCAGCATCTTGCCGCGCCCGAGATGCCGCTCGCGCGCCGCCGCGCCACCGCCCGCCGCGGCCAGTGCTGCGGCCTCCCGGACAAGCGCCAATGCCTCGAGATGTCTCTCGCGATTGGCCCTGAACGCCTCGGATGAGGGTAACGCCGATGACCTCAGTTGCATGGCTCGAACTCCCTCGGATTGCGACGCGCCGTCAGGCCTGCGTCGATAGTTGCAATTTTGCAGCACTCAAACCTGCAACGCGCAATTTGACTCACATCAAGGTGATTGGACTGAATCCTGACCATACCGACCACGGTAGGAACAAGGATGTACAAAAAATGAAACATATCACCGCCCTCACCCTTGCCGCATTGATGGCCTCGGTCGCCGCACCTGCCTTGGCCCAGTCCCAAGGTGACTTCACCATCGGCCTCGGTCTTGGCTGGGTTGAGCCGACCGAAAGCTCCAACACCCTCGCGGGCAAGGTCGATGTCGACGGCAACCTGCGCCCGACAGTGACAGTCGAGTATTTCGTGGCCGATAATATCGGGATCGAACTGCTGGCGTCTTGGCCGTTCCAGCACGACGTGAACCTGCAAGGCACGGGCAAGATCGCCGAAGTCAAGCATCTGCCGCCCACGCTCTCGCTGCAATATCACTTTGCGAACCAGAGCAAATTCACTCCGTTTGTCGGCGCAGGCATCAACTATACCTATTTCTTCGATGAGACGGGCAAGGGCGCGCTCGCGGGCGTGAATGTCAACCTCGGCGACTCCTGGGGCCTCGCGCTTCATGCCGGTCTGGATTACGCGATCAGCGAGAGGGCAGCCCTGCGCGCCGATATCCGCTACATCGACATCGAGACGGATGCAGAGGTTGGCGGTGTCGATATCGGCGAGGTCAAGATCGATCCGTGGGTCTTCAACGTCGCCTATGTCATGAAATTCTGAGCCCGTCGCGGATCGGATCTGATGTTCGGGGCTGGCTGTCACGCCAGCCCCTATTTCATGAGGCCAGGCACTCATCCGCCCATCTCCGCCGCGGCGCGCGCCTTCAGTTCCTTGCGGATCACCTTGCCGGTAACGGTCATCGGCAGCCCATCAAGAAAAGCAATTTCCCTTGGATAGGAATAACTTGCAAGCCGTTCCTTGACATGCGCCTGTAATTCGGCGGCCATGCGGTCAGAGGCCACCGCACCCGGTTTCAGTACCACATAGGCCTTGACGATCTCGGTGCGCAGCGCATCGGGCTTGCCCACGACACCCACCGTTGCCACCGCCGGATGGGTCAGCAGACAATCCTCGATCTCCGCCGGACCTATGCGATAGCCAGCGCTCGTGATGACATCATCCTCGCGTCCGACAAAGCGAATGAAGCCATCTTCGACGATCCCACGATCCCCGGTCAACAGCCACTCATTGCGAAATTTTTCAATCGTTTCCCTCGGCTTGTTCCAGTATCTCAGCATCATCGAAGGTGAACCACGTCTCACCGCAATCTCGCCCTCATGCTCGGTGACTGCTCCGGTGCTGTCGATGACCGCCAGATCGTGCCCCGGGACGGCTTTTCCCAGACATCCCGGACGTGGCGCGAAAAGGGCCGCGCAGGAACTGCCCACCATGTTGCATTCGGTCTGCCCATAGAACTCGTTGATCGTCACGCCAAAGGCTTGCCGACCCCAATCAAGCATTTCCGACCCAAGCGGCTCGCCGCCGCTTGCCACGCTTCGCAATCCCATGATCCGCGCGTCCGCCGCCCTGAGCATCCGCAAGGCCGTAGGTGGAAAAAATACATTGCGCACAGATCCTTCCCGAATGATCTTCATGCAATCTTCTGGGTTGAACTTGCTCATCCGCGCCGCCACCACCGGCACGCCGATGGCAAGCCCGGGCATCAGAACATCGAACAAGCCGCCGATCCAAGCCCAATCGGCAGGCGTCCAGAGACAATCATCCGCCTGGCCGAGGAAATCGTGGCTCATCTCGACGCCCGGCAAATGCCCGCTCAGCACGCGATGACCGTGCAGCGCGCCCTTGGCACTGCCGGTCGTGCCGCTTGTGTAGATCAGAACTGCGGGCTCCTCCGCGCCCGTCTCGACCGCATCGAACCCTCCCTTGGGCAGCATTTCGGCCTCTGGCACCAGCGCCGTGACTCCGTCCACTGCCGCCAGCAGGGCGACACCCTCCGCATCCGTGACAACCAGGCGAGCCCCCGCATCGCCGATCCGAGAGGTTAGGGCGTCATGCTTGAAGAGTTTGAACAAAGGCATTGAACTAGCGCCAATTTTCCAGATTGCGATATGCGCGGCAGCACACCATGCCCCCTGACTGCGAAGCACCCCCACCCGGTCGCCGCGCTCGACACCGCGCGCCAGAAGCGCCTGCGCCAACCCGTCCACCATGACTCTCAGCGCACCATAGCTCACGTCACGTGGCCCGTCCCCCGACAGATCGACAATCGCCAGCCGCGCCGGATCCCGCGCCGCCCAATCATCGCAGACCTGCACCGCCATATTGAGCTGCGCCGGAATCTTCCAGCGAAAGGCATCACGGAGCGTCTCGTAAGGCGCGCGCTGCAACAGAGGTTGCGTGCTGCTCATGATGTTCCCCCCGGCCTGTTTACATGCACCAGACGACCATAGACATCGACAAAATACTCGTAGCCTCCGCAAATCACCACCAGCCAGAGATCGCTGCTTGAGGCCGGGTGCGCTGCGCAATCCGTGCGGGTCGCCCCATCGCCCGCCTCGCTCAGATAGCGCTTGGCCACCTGCTCGATCACCTCGGTCTCCGTCGTCAAGCTCGCGCGCCCGCCAAGGATGAGCCCGAGTGCCGCGGTCATGACCAAGAGAAGCAGAACCGGCAGAAAGACCATCGCGCGCGCCATGGCGTCATTCCCCCAATCGGCTCGATTGCAGATAGATCATCTGCCGCGCGGTCTCGTGAAGATGGCAATTCAAAGAGGCCGGACCCGCCCCGGTGCCGCCCCCCCATTGCGTTGCCTCATAGCTGCATCTTGCATCCCGAAACCTGATCCAGGCGCGCTGCATCTCCTGCAACGCGGGGGCCTGTTTCGGCGCGGAGCTCTGGATCGCCACATCTTGCGCGGCAAGCTCGCCATAGAGCCTTTGATAGACAAGATTGAGCCAGCCGTCCCAGTGCTTGCGCTCCCGGTCCAGACACGCGCTCATGCCGACCGTCGTCTGCCCGTCGGGCGTCGCTTCCATGCACTGCTCTGCAGCCCTGCCCGCGCAACTCTCGCCACCGCCAGCGCGGATGCAGGCCTCGACAGGGGCGATGTCAAAAACAAGGTTCTGCGCTGCCAGCGGCGTCGCCAGGCCCAGACAGAGAACAGACCACACAGACCACAATGCGTTGCCCGGACCTGCGGTCATTCCATCGCCCCCAGATCACGCAGTTCCCGCGCCCGTGCTGCGGTCTTCTCCAGATGGCAGTCGGCGGCCATGATCGTGCGGATAGAGCCCTCGATCCAGTAGCCATAACGCAACCCGCATTCGGCCTCGCGATACGCGCCCCAGGCTGCTTGGGCGGCCGCAAGCTGCATCCCGAGATCCCCCGGTGCGGCCGACAGCGCCGCAGCTTGCCGCTCGTATTCAGCCTGCATCAGATCCGCCCAGACATATGTTTCCGCCAGCAGGCATTCACTGATCCCGAGCGTCGTGTCGCCGCCGGGCAGCGCCTGACACGCATCGGCCGCCGCACCGACGCAGGGCGGAGACAGATCTCCCGCCCGCGCCGCATCATGGCAGGCGCGCACCACCGCGACATCGACGGCCAGATCCTGCGCCGCCGCTGCACCCGGTCCGACAAGCACGATGACCAGGAGCCGTCTCACCCCATCACCCCCATCAGCTCGCGCCCGACCAGCATGCGCCGGATCTCGCTTGTCCCGGCGCCGATCTCCATGAGCTTGGCGTCGCGAAAGAGCCGCGCCACCGGCGCGTCGGCCAGAAAACCCGCTCCGCCCATCGCCTGCACAGCCTGATGCGCCTGCACCATCGCCTGCTCGCTGGCGTAAAGACAGCAGGCAGCGGCGTCCTGCCGGGTGACGTCGCCCCGGTCACAGGCCTTGGCCACCTCATAGACATAGGCGCGCGCCGAATTCATCGCGGTGTACATGTCCGCGATCTTGCCCTGCATCAGTTGGAACGATCCGATCGGCTGGCCGAACTGCCGTCGTTCGGCGAGATAGGGCATGATCTCATCGAGACAGGCCGCCATGATCCCCGTGCCGATCCCCGCCAGCACCACGCGCTCATAATCCAGCCCGGACATGAGCACCCGCACCCCCTTGCCCTCTTCGCCCAGAACATTCTCGAACGGCACCGCGACATCGTCAAAGATCAATTCGGCCGTATTGCTGCCACGCATCCCGAGCTTGTCGAAATGCGGCGAGGTGCTGAAGCCCTTCATCGTCTTTTCGATGAGAAAGGCCGTGATTCCCTTGCTGCCCGCCTCGGGGTCGGTCTTGGCATAGACCACCAGCGTATCTGCATCCGGCCCGTTTGTGATCCAGTATTTGTTGCCACTGAGGCGGTAGTGATCGTTACGCCTTTCGGCCCGCAGCTTCATCGAAACCACGTCGCTGCCCGCCCCCGCCTCGGACATCGCCAGCGCCCCGACCTGCGCGCCGCTCACCAGTCCGGGCAGGTATTTCGCCTTCTGCGCCGCGCTGCCATTCAGCTTGATCTGATTGACGCAGAGGTTTGAATGCGCGCCATAACTGAGCGAGACCGAGGCCGACGCCCGGGCGATCTCCTCGACCGCGATCACATGCGCCAGATATCCCATCCCCGCGCCGCCGTATTCCTCCGGCACCGTGATCCCCAGCAGACCCAGATCGCCCATTTCGCGCCACAACTCGTTCGGAAAGGCATTGCGGCGATCGACCTCCGCCGCGATCGGCTTGACGCGTTCTTGCGCCCAACGATGCACCATCTCGCGAAGGGCGTTCACATCCTCACCCAGATGAAACCGCATGACTGCATTGAACATCGAGCTTCCCTCCCGGCAGACATTATTGAACACTTGTTCATTTATAGGCACAGCGCCCGAGTCGGGTCAATCCCGCCCGCGCACACCCAGAATGGGTTTCTTCTTGGCGCAAATACCCCGGGGGAGTCGCCGCTTGCGGCGACGGGGGCGGCGCCCCCATTTGCCAAAGAACCGGCCTGCGTCGGACGGTTCAGAGCTGTGCCTGATAGGCCGCACCCACTTCGGCGCGGATGATCCGCGCAATCTGCGCACAATCCTCAAGGCTGAAGGTCAGCGGCAGACGCATGTCGAGGATGGCGCGCAGAATCCTGTCGCTCGCGGGCAACGGGGTTGAGGGGGCATAACGCCAGCTGTCATAGCGGCTGGTAAAGCCGCTTGGCTCGGCTGCACCGAACCATTTCAGTTCAACACCCCGCGCCAGACAGCGCCTGATCACCTCTTCTATCCGTGCGGCGGGCCAATCGAGCAGAAGAAACTGAATGGAAGATCCGACATAGCGCTCTCTGGCCAGCCGCTCGATCACCGTCAGGCCGGGCGTGCCGCGCAGGCCCGTCTCAAGAACTCTATAGCGCTCGTTCCACCGCTCGCATTGCGCCGCGAGCACCCGCAGTTGCGGCCTCAGAATTGCAGCGCGCAGATGGTCCATCCGGCCCGAGACGTTTGGCGTGTCGTATTTCACCCGTTCAAAGACCTCTGCGGGCGGCACCGTGCCGTGACGGTCAAAGAGCATGTAGGAACCGGAAAGCAGGATCGCCCGCGCCATCACCTCGTCATCATCCGTCACCAGAAAACCGCCCTCGCCGGAATTCATGTGCTTGTAGGTTTGAGTTGAAAAACATCCCACCTTACCCCACCGGCCAGAGGGTGTGGCACCCCACGCGGCCCCCATGGTATGAGCACAATCCTCGATCACGGTGAGCCCCGCCCGATGGCAAATTTCCATCAGCCGCTCCATATCCGCCATGTGGCCGCGCATATGGCTGAGCATCAGAACATCTGCCTGATCCGCCTTGGCGGCCAGATCCTCCAGATCGATCGTCAGCGCCTCGGTCACACCGACAAAGATCGGCAGGGCACCGACGCTTGCAATCGCCCCGGGCACCGGCGCGAGGGTAAAGGCATTGGTCAGCACCCGCTCGCCCGGCCCGACGCCAAGCGCGCGCAGCGCGGTCGCCATCGCATAGCCGCCCGAGGCCACGGCGAGCGCGTATTTCGCCCCCGTCCAGGCGGCGAATTCGCGCTCCAGAAGCGCCACCTCTCCCGGCTCGTCCGCCACCAGATTATAGCGGTGCAAACGCCCCGAGCGCAGCACGGCGAGCGCGGCCGCGATGCCCTCCTCGGGGATCGGTTCCTGTTGGGTGAAACTGCCTTTGAAAATTTCTGTCATGGCGATGTTTTGGGGCGCTGCACGCGGCAGGTCAATGGCAGGCGCAACACTGGCCCTCATCTTTCGAAAATCCGAAACGGACCTCCAGCCTGGCCCAAGAGCCGCGCCACCACCTCCGGCAACTCCTCGAAATGACCGATCAGCGCGTCGGGCTTGAGCGCCGCGGCGGCCCGGCCATTGGGTCCGAAGCTGACCAGAACCGACGGCACGCCGGCAGCGCGCGCGGTGGAATGATCCGTCACCGAATCGCCCACCATCAGCGCGCGCGCCGGATCGCCCCCCGCCCGCCGCACCGTCTCTCGCAGATGCTCGGGATCGGGCTTGCGCATGGCCAGAGTATCCGCCCCGGTCAGCGCCTGAAACGCCCCGAGAACCCCCAGCCGGTCAAGCAAGAGACGCGCCAGCGCCTCGGGCTTGTTGGTGCAGATCGCCACCCGGTAGCCTGCCGCGCTCAGCGCGTCCACCGCCGCCATCGCCCCCGGATAGAGCACGGTATGCACATCGATCGCCTCGGCATAGGCCGTCAGCAGAACCGGGTATTGCCGGTCGATCTCGGCCAGATCCCCGGCCCGGCCCAACCGCTCCATCCCGAGGCTCAGCATCGCCCGCCCGCCACGCAATGCCACCCCGGCATCCGCCACCGGATCGAGCAGATCCCCCACCCCCATCGCCCGGAAACAGGCATTGGCGGCTGCGATCAGATCGCCGCTCGTGTCGGCCAGCGTGCCGTCGAGATCAAACACCACCGTGCGCATCGCATCCCCCTCGCCCTGCCCGGTCCAAGCCCGGTCCGCGCCGCCCTCTGCCACGCTCTGCGCCAGAATGATCCCACGCGCCCTTGCGTCGGGATGCCAACCCGATAAAACGGAGACGAGCAAAAGACAAAGGGAAACGCATGGCAACCGCCCTCATCATCCTTGCCGCAGGCGAGGGCACCCGGATGAACTCTGACCTGCCCAAGGTGCTGCACCGCGTCGCGGGCGCGCCGATGCTCGTGCATGCGATGCAGGCCGGGGCCATGCTAGAGCCCGATCACACGATCATCGTGGCCGGCCACGGGGCCGAGGCGGTCAGGGCAATCGTCGCGGCCCATGACGAGACGGCCGAGGTCGTGCTGCAAGCCGAACAGCTTGGCACCGCTCATGCCGTGGCGCAGGCCGCGCCGCGGCTTGCGGGCTATGCGGGTGATGCGCTCGTGCTTTATGGCGACACGCCTTTCATCCAGCCCGAGACGCTGGCAAGGATGGCCTCCGCCCGCGCCCGCCATGACATCGTCGTGCTGGGCTTCGAGACCACCGATCCGGGCCGCTACGGTCGGCTGGTGGTCTCGGACGAGACGCTGACGCGGATCGTTGAATTCAAGGATGCAACGCCCGCCGAACGCGCCATTACGCTGTGCAACAGCGGCGTCATCCTGGCCGCCGCGCCGCTGCTTTTCGATCTCATTGCCGACGTTGGAAATGACAACGCCGCCGGTGAATATTACCTGACCGACATCGTCGCCCTCGCCCGCACACGCGGCCGCGCGGCCGGTGTCGTGATCTGTGACGAAGCCGAAACGCTGGGGATCAATTCGCGCGCCGAACTGGCCCGGGCCGAAGCCGCCTTTCAGACCCGCGCCCGAGCTGCGGCGCTGGAGAACGGCGTCACCCTCTGCGCGCCCGAAACGGTGCATTTCGCCTATGACACCCATCTTGGCCGCGACAGCGTGATCGAGCAGAACGTGGTTTTCGGCCCCGGTGTGACGATCGAGACTGGTGCGCATATTCGCGCCTTCTGCCATCTCGAAGGTTGCCATGTGGCGCGCGGTGCGGTGGTCGGCCCCTATGCGCGCCTGCGTCCGGGCACCGAACTTGCCGAGGACACAAGGGTCGGCAATTTCGTCGAGGTGAAGAATGCACTCATCGACGAAGGTGCCAAGGTCAACCATCTGAGCTATATCGGCGATGCCCATATCGGTTCCGCGACAAATGTCGGGGCGGGCACGATCACCTGCAATTACGACGGTGTGAGCAAACATCACACCGAGATCGGCAGGAACGTGTTCATCGGCTCGAACACCATGTTGGTGGCGCCGGTCACAGTCGGCGACGGCGCGCTCACAGGCTCGGGCTCCGTGATCACCCGCGACGTCGAAGCCGGAGCGCTGGCGCTGGCGCGCGCGGTGCAGGTCAACAAACCGGGCAGAGCAAAAAAATTGTTCGAATACTTAAAGAATAACGCCGCAAAGCGCGGCAAGGGAGCGGATTAATGTGCGGTATTGTCGGCGTCCTGGGCGAACACGAGGTCGCGCCCATTCTGGTTGAGGCGCTCAAGCGACTGGAATATCGCGGCTATGACAGCGCCGGGATTGCCACCATCAACAATGACCGCCTCGACCGCCGCCGCGCGGTAGGCAAGCTCGTCAACCTCTCGGATCTGCTGGTGCATCAACCGCTGGCGGGCAAGGCCGGGATCGGCCATACCCGCTGGGCCACGCATGGCGCACCGACCGAGGCCAATGCCCACCCGCACAGGTCCGGCCCCGTGGCGGTGGTGCACAACGGCATCATCGAGAATTACCGCGCCCTGCGCGCCGAACTTGCCGCGGCCGGCATCGGGCACGAAACCGATACCGACACCGAAACCGTGGCGCTTCTGACCCATCACAACATGCAGCAAGGCCTGACGGCCGAAGCGGCCGTGCGCGCCACCATTGCCCGGCTCGAAGGCGCCTATGCGCTCTGCTTTCTCTTCGACGGCGAACCCGACCTGCTGATCGCCGCGCGCAAGGGCAGCCCGCTCGCCATCGGCCATGGTGAGGGCGAAATGTTCGTGGGCTCTGACGCGATTGCACTCGCGCCGATGACCGACCGGATCACCTATCTCGAAGAGGGCGACATCGCGATTGTCACCCGCACCAGCCTGACCATCACGGATGCCCATGGCCGCCTTGCTAACCGCCCGGTCAAGACCATCGAAATCGCGAACGCCCGCGTTGACAAGGCCGGGCACAAGCATTTCATGGCCAAGGAAATCGCCGAACAACCCTCAGTGATCGGCGCGGCGCTCACCCATTACCTGAGCGCGGACGGGCGCGACATCATCCTGCCCGCCGCCATGCCCGATTTTGCCAAGGTCGATCAGATGACCATGACCGCCTGCGGCACGGCCTTCTACGCCTGTCTGACGGCGAAATACTGGTTTGAGCAGCTTGCCCGCCTGCCCGTTGAGGTCGATATCGCCTCCGAATTCCGCTACCGCGAACCTCCTGTCTCTCCCGGCACGCTGGCGCTCTTTGTCAGCCAGTCGGGCGAGACTGCCGACACCTTGGCAGCCTTGCGCTACTGCACCGGGCGCGCCGAGCGGATCCTGTCGGTGGTCAACGTCCCCGAAAGCTCGATTGCCCGCGAGAGCGATCTGGCGCTGCCCATTCTCGCCGGAGCCGAAATCGGCGTCGCCTCGACCAAGGCCTTCACGGCGCAGCTCACCGTCCTGTTGCTGCTCGCGCTCAAGGCTGCCCGTCAACGCGGTCATCTCGATGCCGATCGCCTCGCCGATCTGCTGTCGAGCCTGCGCGCACTGCCTTCGGCGCTCAACAACGCGCTGGAGGCCAACGCCGAGATCAGGATCGTGGCGCGGTTGCTCTCTACCTCCGACAACGCGCTTTTCCTGGGACGCGGGCTGATGTATCCCCTCGCCCTCGAAGGCGCGCTCAAACTCAAGGAAATCAGCTACATCCACGCCGAGGCCTATGCGTCGGGCGAATTGAAGCACGGCCCCATCGCGCTCGTGGACGAGACCATGCCGGTGATCGTCATGGCGCCTTGCGACGCGCTGTTCGACAAGACCGTCTCGAATATGCAGGAGGTGATGGCGCGCGGCGGTCGCATCCTTCTGGTCTCGGACGCGCGCGGCATCGCCAAGGCGGGCGGTGGCGTATGGCAGGCCGTGAAAATGCCCGAGATCGACCCGATCCTCTCGCCAATCCTCTATGCGCTGCCGGCGCAGCTTCTTGCCTATCATACGGCGGTGGCCAAGGGCACCGATGTCGATCAACCGCGCAATCTGGCCAAGTCCGTCACGGTGGAGTGAGACCGATCCGGTGCCGGACAGGACCGACAGGAAACCGACAGGAAACCGACATGTCACTGTCGCGCGTGATCGCTATCGTCAGCAGCACCGAAGGAATGGAGGACGCCCCCGTGTTCAAGCCGCTTGCCATCGCGCTGGCTCTGTTGTCAGGACCAGTGCTGGCGCAACCCTTCAGCTTTGCGGTCCTTGGCGACATGCCCTATGGCCCGCCGGAGACAAGCCATGCCTTGTTTTCCAGCCTGATCGAGGCAATCAATGCCGCGCGCCCCGCTCTGGTGATCCATGTCGGAGATACCAAATCCGGCGGCAGTCCCTGTTCGGATGCGGCTCTCGCCGAACAACTGGCCTTTCTCAACAGCTTCGAGGCGCCCGTTCTCTATACCCCCGGCGACAACGAATGGACCGATTGCCACGCGCCACGCGCCGGCGGCCACGATCCGCGCGAACGTCTCGCGCATATCCGCGCCACCTATTTTGCGACGCCAGATCAAAGCCTTGGCGCCCGCCCGATCCCCGTCGAGAGCCAGAGCGCGCTGGGGTATCCCGAGAATGTCCGGCTGATGATGCACGACATCGCATTCATCACCGCGCATGTCGTGGGATCCAATAACGGGTTCGAGGCGCAGAATCTCGCCACCGCAGAGGAATACTTTGCCCGCGATGCCGCCAATCGCGACTGGCTCGCCGAAGGGTTCGCCGTCGCTCAGGCCGCCGAGGCGCGCGCCATGGTTCTGGCGATCCATGGCGACATGTTCGAATTCGATTTCGGCCTGCCGTGGAATGCCGAAGGTTTCTTGCGCCATTCGGGATTTGCCCGATTCGCCAATGTGCTGACCGAGGAGGCAAATCGATTTGGTCGCCCGGTCCTGCTGATCTTTGGCGACAGCCACATGTTCCGGATGTTCCAACCCTTTCCGGCAACCGCCCCCGGCATCATTGCGCTGGAAACCTTCGGCGCCGAAAACATGCATGCCGTTCGCGTGCAGGTCACGCCAGAGGCCCCGTATCCCTTTACGATTCAACCGCTTTTCAATCCCGCCCTGCGGTTGGTTCCGGCACGCTAGCCAAGGCTATCACATAGGTGTGAATCGAGAAGACACAGGCGCCGGTCTGCGGCAGACGCACCACGCATTGCCGCTCCGAGCGCAGATAAGGATAGGGTTGATTTGCCGATGGCTGCACCCTTGGCCGAGGCTGATGCAGAACTGCATCCGCATAGCGCAACGCATTGAACCGCCAGAGCGGACGGCCCACCTGCACCCCGTCAAAGAGCCGCTGCACGCGACGCGCAAGACCAGCGTCATAGCGCGCAACAGGAATGTGTATGGTGGTCAGCGGGCGATTGATCTTGTCCGCCAGACGCCAGCTGGCTGGAAAACACAGGACGGCAGCGGTCAGCACATGCTCGTCCCCGCGTTTCTCAAGGAGACAGAGATCCTCCTGCACGAGATGCCCCAGCGTGCCCATCGGATCTGACCTGTCTATCGCGATCACCTCACCATCAGGCCGTATCACGCGGCCTTGTCCGACCTCATAGCCCGGTGCATGTTCGGCCAACCAGATCAGCACATAATCGAGCAATTCCTGCGCGGCAGCCGCGCCCTCGGGCGTGACCGCAAGCACGTCCTCGCGCCCTGTGCCAATCAGCCGCTTCCGCTCGGCCATCTGCGCCGCAAAGGCCTCGTCCACCAGAAGCCAATCCGCCAGATCAAGCGGCGCAATCCCTGGCAAGGCACGCCCCTCGGTCGCATCATAGGGCAGGCCGGTCTGGAAAATCCCGGTCACGGCAGGACATCAGTCAGTTCGGGTTTCGCGCTCATCCGATAAATCTCCCCGTCGCCAATAGCGGGTCTGCATTTGGTAATCCTTACGAGGCCCACGCACCCGCCAGACAACAGTAAAGGCAGGCCATTCGCTGAAATCATAGGTGCCGTCATACTGATCGGGATCGCACCAATGCGACACCGCGCCGCCCAGTCCCGGCACCTGATGAAAGACCCGCCCATCGGCAAAGCGCACGCTCAGATCCGGCCCCCAAAACGTGCGTCGTCCGACCTGCATCGGGGGATGTCCCGGCTTCTGCAAGACACCGGTTTCCTCGCAGACAAGGCCCGCTTCACCGGGCGACCAGAGCGTTTGTCCAAGCACGAATATCGGGGCACCCTGCGCTTCGACAATCTCTCGCCGAAACGCCCAGACGCCCTCGAAATCGCACAATTGCCTTGGCCGCATCAGAGCCTCCATCCCTCGCTTGCCGCCACGTCGCCCAGGCACTACAAGCCGCCCGAGCAACTTTCTACAGCAAAACGCAAGGACAGCCGATGATTCCCCGCTATTCCCGCCCCGACATGGTGGCCATCTGGTCGCCCGAAACCAAGTTTCGCATCTGGTTCGAGATTGAGGCCCATGCCTGCGACGCGATGGCCGATCTGGGCGTGATCCCGCGCGAAAATGCCGAGGCAGTCTGGAAGGCCAGGGACGTGGAATTCGATGTGGCGCGGATCGACGAGATCGAGTCTGTCACCAAACACGATGTCATCGCCTTTCTCACCCATCTGGCCGAACATGTGGGTGCGGATGCGGCGCGCTTCGTGCATCAGGGGATGACCTCCTCGGATGTGCTCGACACCTGCTTCAACGTGCAGCTTACCCGCGCCGCCGATATCCTGATCAAGGACGTGGAGGGGCTGCTCGCCGCGCTCAAGCGCCGCGCCTACGAGCACAAGGACACGGTCCGCATCGGGCGCAGCCACGGCATCCATGCCGAGCCCACGACGATGGGCCTGACCTTCGCGCGGTTCTACGCCGAGATGGATCGCAATCTCGCTCGCCTCCGAACCGCGCGCGCGGAGGTGGCAACGGGGGCGATTTCCGGTGCGGTCGGCACCTTTGCCAATATCGACCCGCGCGTCGAGGAACATGTCTGTGCGAAACTCGGCCTTCGGCCCGAACCGATCAGCACGCAGGTCATTCCCCGCGACCGCCACGCGGCGTTTTTTGCAACGCTCGGCGTTCTGGCCAGCAGCATCGAGAATATCGCCATCGAGATCCGCCACATGCAGCGCACCGAAGTCCTCGAAGCCGAGGAATTCTTCAGCGCTGGACAAAAGGGCAGCAGTGCAATGCCGCACAAGCGCAACCCGGTGCTGAGCGAGAATCTGACGGGGTTGGCGCGGCTCGTGCGGATGGCGGTAGTGCCTGCGATGGAAAATGTGGCGCTCTGGCACGAACGCGACATTTCGCATTCCTCAGTCGAGCGCAGTATCGGCCCCGATACGACCGTCACGCTCGATTTCGCGCTCGCCCGCCTCACCGGTCTCATCGAAAAATTGGTGATCTATCCCCAGAACATGTTGGCAAACCTGCATAAATTCCGCGGTCTCGTGATGTCGCAAAGGGTGCTCCTGGCCCTCACGCAGGCAGGAGTCAGCCGCGAGGCCGCCTATACCCTCGTTCAGCGCAACGCGATGAAAGTCTGGCAGGAGGGCAAGGATTTCCAGACCGAACTTCTCGGCGATCCAGAGGTTACTGCGGTGCTCTCGCGCTCGGAGATCGCTGAAAAATTCGACCTTGGCTATCACACCAAGCATGTGGACACGATATTCGCGCGGGTTTTCGGCGAATCGTGATACAGTTCGAAGCGGTTCAACAGGGAGACAGATCATGAAGTTCACATTCGGATTGGCCACCCTCGCCCTTCTGAGCTTGCCATCGCTGGCATCCGCCACGGGCGGCTGCAACTACGACAAGAGCAAGCAGGCGCTCTCCTGCGCCGCAGGCACCACCTATGACAGTGCGACCCGCAGCTGCGTGCCCACGTCGAGTTGATGCGCCAGCAAGCTGAAACTGAACGGGGCGGGTCGATTGCCCGCCCCTGTTTCACTGTTCCAAAAATACTCAACTTCCGACGCATCCGCGCTCACGCCGGCATCCGCTCCTCGACGATGCCCGCCCACCAGCTGCATCCGGCCGGGATGGCCTCGTCATTGAAGTTGTAATCGGGGCTGTGCACCATCGCGGTGGCGCCATTGCCGATCAGGATATAGGCGCCGGGACGCTCCTCGAGCATGAAGGCGAAATCCTCGCCGCCCATCACCAGTGGCGCCTCGGCGCATTCGCCGCTGACTTTTGCGGCAACGGATGCTGCGAATTCGGTCTGTTCCTCGTGATTGACCATGACCGGATAGCCCCGGTAGTAGCTCACCTCCGCCCGCCCACCAAATCCTGCGGCGACATGTGTGCAGAGCGCCCTGATGCGTTGCTCGGCCAGATCGCGCATCTGCGTACTCATCGTACGGACTGTCCCCTTGAGATGTACACCCTGCGGAATGACGTTGAACGCGGTCGACGAGGTCTGAAAGGACGTCACCGACACCACCAGCTGATCGACCGGGTCGGCGTTGCGGCTGGCGATGGTTTGCAGCATCGTCACCAGATGCGCGGCCATCACGGTCGTGTCCACCGTCTCTTGCGGCTTGGCGGCGTGGCCACCCTTGCCGGTGAGCGCGATCTCGAACTGGTCGGTGGCGGCAAAGAACGCCCCCGGACGGATGGCGAAGCTGCCGACGGGACGGCCGGGCCAGTTGTGCATCCCGTAGACCTCCTGAATACCAAAACGTTCCATCAGACCGTCCTCGCACATCGCGCGCCCCCCCGCGCCCCCCTCTTCGGCGGGTTGGAAGATCACCACGACGGTGCCGTCGAAATTGCGCGTCTCGGCCAGATACTGCGCCGCACCAAGAAGCATCGCGGTGTGCCCGTCATGGCCGCAGGCATGCATCGCGCCGGGGGTCTTGCTCGCGTAGTCCACCCCTGTCGCCTCGTGAATGGGCAGCGCATCCATATCCGCGCGCAGCCCGATCACCCGGCCCGAGCCAGTCGCCCTGCCCCGGATCACACCCACCACACCGGTGCGCCCGATGCCTGTCACCACCTCGTCACAGCCGAAGTCCTTCAGCTTTTCGGCAACGAAGGCACTGGTGCGGTGGGTCTCGTAAAGGATCTCGGGATGGGCGTGGATATCGCGGCGCCACGCGGTGATGTCGCGCTGCAATTCGGCAAAACGGTTCTTGACGGGCATCGGGGCATACTCCTGCTGGATGGTCTGGATGAGAGCCAGCGTGGCGCAAACGGTGCGCCGCCACAAGGGGAGGTGGCGTGCCTTGGCATTTGGCGATATACAATCCGGCGTGAAGTCGGTATGCGTCGCAGCCTTACGCGCCTAGCCGCACCCCTTGCTCCGGACCAGATGAGCCGCCATGATCCTGCCTGCCCTTTCCCAAGCCCTTGCCGCGCGCGGCTACGAGACCCTCACCCCGGTGCAGGAGGCAGTGACCGATCCCCAACTCAACGAGGCCGATCTGCTGGTCTCGGCACAGACCGGATCGGGCAAGACGGTGGGCTTTGGCCTCGCCATCGCGCCGACGCTTCTGGGCGAGGCCGATCGCCTGCCCCCCGCCGCCGCACCGCTGGCGCTGATCGTGGCGCCGACGCGCGAGCTGGCAATGCAGGTGATGCGCGAATTGAGCTGGCTTTATGCCGAGGCGGGCGCGCGCCTTGCGGCCTGCGTCGGCGGAATGGATGCCCGCGACGAGCGGCGCGCGCTGGAGCGCGGCGCGCATATCGTGGTGGGCACGCCAGGGCGGCTTTGCGATCACATCAATCGCGGCGCGCTCGACATGACCAGTCTGCGCGCCATCGTGCTCGACGAGGCCGACGAAATGCTCGATCTCGGCTTTCGCGAGGATCTCGAGTTCATGCTGGCCGCCGCCCCCGCAGACCGGCGCACGCTGATGTTCTCGGCCACCGTGCCGCCGATGATCGCCAAGCTGGCCGAGCAGTTTCAGCGCGACGCGGTGCGCGTGACCACCCTTACCGGGGCAAAGCAGCATGCCGACATCGCGTATCAGGCGCTCACCGTCGCACCGCAGGACGCCGAAGGCGCGGTGATCAACCTGTTGCGCTTTCACGATGCGCAGAATGCCATCGTCTTTGCCAATACCCGCGCCATGGTGGCGCGGCTGACGGCGCGTCTGACCAATCGCGGGTTCTCGGTCGTCTCGCTCTCGGGCGAATTGAGCCAGAGCGAGCGCACCCATGCGCTGCAAGCGATGCGCGACGGGCGGGCGCGGGTCTGCGTGGCCACCGACGTAGCGGCGCGCGGCATCGACCTGCCCAATCTTGATCTGGTGGTGCACGCCGAACTGCCCACGAATGCCGAGGGAATCCTGCACCGATCGGGGCGCACGGGCCGTGCCGGGCGCAAGGGCATCTCGGCGCTGATCGTGCCGGTCAAGGCTGTCAAGAAGGCCGAACGCCTGCTCAAGTTCGCCAAGATCACGGCGCACTGGACGACACCGCCAACGCCGGAGGATATCGAGGCGCGCGATCGCGAGCGTCTCCTGACCGATCCGGTCTGGTCCACAGCCCCCAGCCCGACCGAGGCCGCCTTTGCCGCCGAACTGCTGACCCTGCACAGCGCCGAAGAGATCGCCGCCGCCTATCTGCGGCTCTATCAGTCGCGCTGGTCCGCCCCCGAGGAGCTGAGCGCGCCGGAGGCGCCCGACGCCCGTGCGCCTGCGCGCGAGCGCGCGGCCTTTGGCCCCAGCACCTGGTTTGCGCTCTCGGTCGGGGCCAATGACCGGGCCGAGGCGCGCTGGATCCTGCCGCTCCTCTGCCGCGCCGGCAATCTCGACAAATCCGCGATCGGGGCGATCCGGGTGCAGGCGACGGAAACCCTTGTCGAGCTTGCAGAGGCCAGCTTGCCAGGCTTTTTGAGCGCGCTCGGGGCGGAGGGGCAGCTTGACGAGGGGATCGTTGCCCGCCGCCTGGACGGAGTTCCCGAAACCGGTCCGGCGCCGCGCGCGACGTCGCACTCTGCCCCGCCAGCCGCAGCGCGCGGCGCAAAACGTCCCAATTCGCGGCCCGCTCCGGTGGTGGCCGGCGCGAAGACGCACACGCCCCGGACGCCGCGCCCGAAACCGCTGGAGCCGCCGCAACCTGACCCGATGACCCGGGCGGTCAGCGACGGAGCCGTGACGCCCTACCGCAAACCACGCGACGACGGCGCGGCGAAGGGCACCTCCAAACCTCGTGAGAAAAAGCCATGGTCCGACAGCAAGGGCAAGCCGGGTGGCAAGCCGTCCGAGCGGTCAGGCGAAAAGCCCGCTGGCAAATCGGGTGGCAAATCGGGTGGCAAATCCTTTGGCAAGCCGGGCGACAAGCCGTTTGCCAGAGCCGCCAGCAGACCGTTCGGCAAAGCGGCGGCCAAGCCCTTTGCGAAAGCCCCCGACATCAGCAGCGCGCCATCGCCTGACGCCAAACCAAGGCGCAATCCGGCGGCCGACACGTCGCGGCGTTTCACGCCGCCGGGCAAACCGGCAAGCGGTCATAAACCGACAGGATGGTCCGCGGGCAAGACGGGCACAAAGCCGCCCGGCAAGGCTGCGCCGGGCAGACCCCGCCCCGGTCCGGGCGGCGGCTCGCCCCCCCGGCGCGGCAAGCCCTGAGCACCAGTTCCGCCGCGCGCGATGTCCTGATCCGGCCGCCCGACCGGGTGGTATGACGCCGCGAAACGCGCCGCCCCTCAGGCGACCCGGAGCCGTGTCAGCAGCGCGCGCATGAAGTCATGCCCGGCCGCGAACTGCGCCACGGAGATGTATTCATCGGGCTGATGCGCCTGGGCGATGTCGCCGGGGCCACAGATCACCGCCGAATAGCCCGCCTCCTGAAACTGCCCCGCCTCGGTGCCGTAGCTGACCACGTGGCGGCCATTGTCGCCGGTGATCTGGCGCACCAGACCTTCCGCTGCGCCCGCCTTTTCGGGTTGCAGCCCCGGCACGACAAACTTTGGCGTGATCTCGATGCGGGTGTCCGGATGCACCGCCTGCATCGCCGCCTCGGCCTCTGCCACCCGCGCCAGAAAGCGCGCGCCCCAGACCTCGGGATCCTCCCCCGGCACGACCCGAAAATCCATGCCGAACCGGCAGTCCTTGGCGGTGATGTTATGCGCCGTGCCGCCCGAGATGGTGCCGACATGCAGCGTGGTCCAGGGCGGCTCGAACAGCGCGGCCAGATCCGAGGGCGGGCGCGCCCGGTTCTCGGCATTCATGCGGTTGGCCCAGTCGATCAGGGGAGCCGCAGTCATGATCGCGTTGACGCCGCGATGCATGATCGAACTGTGCACTTCAAAGCCCACGACGCGGACATCATAGCCCAGCCCGCCCTTGTGCGCGGTGACCGCCTGCATCATCGACGGCTCGCCGATGATCGCCAGATCCGCCTTGGGCAGCACCTCAATCATGCGCTCGATCATCGGCGGCGCACCAACACAACCCACCTCCTCGTCGTAACTCAGGGCCAGTTGCAGCGGGCGGGCGACGCGGCGATGATGCGCCTCGACCAGCGTCCAGATCGCCAGCGCGTCGAACCCTTTCATGTCGCAGCAACCGCGTCCGTAATAGCGGCCGTCGCGGTGCACGACGGTGAAAGGGTCCGAGGCCCAGGGCTGACCATCGACCGGCACCACATCCGTATGCCCCGAGAGCACGACCCCCCCCGCCACCTTAGGCCCGACATGGGCAAAGATCGCCGCCTTCTCTAGAGTCTCGTCATAGTGCCGATGCGCGGCGATCCCGTTCTCTCGCAGGTAATCCTCGACCCAATCCACCAGCGGCAGGTTGCTGTCGCGGCTGACGGTGGGAAAGCCCACCAGCCTTTCCATGATCTCGACCGGGGTGAGCCTTTGGGCCATGCTCAGTAACCGCTCTCGGAGGTCAGCACGAAATGCCCCGGATCGACCTCTTTGTAAACCGACGGCCCCGGCTCGTATCCTACCGGATGAATCGGCGAAGGGATCGGCTTGAAATTCAGATCCTTCTCGGTCTTGCGGCGGCGCGGATCGGCGATCGGCACGGCCTTCATCAGCGCCTGCGTATAGGGATGCTGCGGATTCTCGAAGACCGCGGCGCGCGGCCCGCGTTCAACGATCCGACCCAGATACATCACGCCCACATCATGGCTGACCCGTTCGACCACGGCCATGTCGTGACTGATAAAGATGTAGCTCAGCCCGAGATCGGCCTGCAATTCCATCATGAGGTTCAGCACCTGTGCCTGCACACTGACATCAAGGGCGCTCACGGCCTCGTCAGCGACAATGAGCTTGGGATTGAGCGCGAGCGCCCGGGCGATCGCCACCCGCTGCCGTTGCCCGCCCGACAGTTCATGCGGAAACCGCCGCAGGAAGGAGCGCGGCAGTTCCACCCGGTCGAACAGCATCGCCACCCGGTCGTCCATCTCCGACCGGCTGACAAGGCCATAGTTGCGCATCGGTTCGGCGACCTGATCGGCCAGCTTCATCTGCGGGTTCAGCGACGCGAACGGGTCCTGAAACACCATCTGCATATCAACCCGCGCGCGGCGCAGATCCGTGGGGCCAAGCGCCATGATATCGGTGCCATCAAGGACGACCTCGCCCGACAGTGGCTCGACCAGGCGGAGGATCGAGCGTCCGGCTGTCGATTTGCCGCAGCCCGATTCGCCTACGAGGCTGAGCGTGCGCCCTTTGTTGAGTGTAAAGGACACGTCCTCGACCGCATGCACATTGGCCACCGTGCGGCGAAAGAACCCGCCCGTGACCGCAAAGCGCGTGGTTAGCCCCGTAACACGCAAGAGCAGATCTTCGCTGCCCATGATCGGCTTGATTTCATGGGCGTCCGACCCCAAGAGCTTCATCGGTTCGGGCCAGGCCTTGCCGTGCATCTCGCCCAGCTTGGGCACGGCCGCGAGCAGCGCCTTGGTGTACTCATGAGTTGGTGATTCGAAGATCCGGGCGACCGGGCCTTCCTCGACCTTGGTGCCGCGAAACATGACCACCACCCGGTCCGCCATCTGCGCCACCACCGCCATGTCATGGGTGATGAACACAACCGCCGTTCCCGTCTCGCGCTTCAACCGGTCGATCAGCGCCAAAATCTCGGCCTGAATGGTCACGTCGAGCGCCGTGGTCGGCTCGTCCGCGATCAGCAGTCGCGGCGCGCAGGCCAGCGCCATGGCGATCACCACCCGCTGCCGCATCCCGCCCGACAATTCGTGTGGGTATTGATCGAGCCGCCGCTCGGCCTCGGGAATGCGCACCTCCCTGAGCAGTTCCAGGGCCCGCGCCCGCGCCTGCATCTTGGAGAGGCCGCGATGCACGCGCAGTCCTTCGGAAATCTGCCGCCCGACTGTGAAAACCGGATTGAGCGCTGTCATCGGCTCTTGAAAGATCATTCCGATCTCGTTGCCGCGGATCGTCCGCATCAGGCTCTGATCGGTTCGGGCAAGGTCGATCTCGCCGCCTTCCTTGCGGTCGAAAATCATTCGCCCGCCCGCGATCGTGCCGCCGCCATATTCCACCAGCCGCATCAGCGACAGGGACGAGACCGATTTGCCCGATCCCGATTCGCCAACGATGCAGACCGTCTCTCCGGCATTGACCGAGAACGAGACATCCTCGACGCCCACCACCGGGCCATCCTTGGTCTCGAACGTGACCCGCAGATTCTCGATCCGGGCAATCGGGGTATCCAGCATGGGGCCCTGCCTTTGCAACCTAAAGGACAATGAGGAAACGCTACGCAGTTTGCGTCGCCCGAGTCAAACGGCGCGCCATCTTCACTGCAAGATCTTGTGAATATATGTAGGGAGTGCTTGCCTTTGGGCATGATCCGGTTTGTGATCTCCGGATTGCTTGGGGAATCAGCATTCTGTCAAACCTTTGGCCTGCGCCCTTCCCGGCATGACTGACCGTCCGGCCCCGCATCGCGCGTGAGCTGGCAGGAATGAAACGAGACGGCCCGCGCAAACTGCTGTCCAACACCGGAGGACGATCCACCCATGACCCTGAAATCCCTACTTCTTGGTGCAACTGCGACCATCGCCATCGCCTCGACCGCCTCGGCCGAGCGCGGCGCGGATGGCCATGTCAACCTGATCTACTGGCAGGCGCCCTCGATCATGAATCCCTATCTCTCGGGCGGCACCAAGGAGGTCGAGGCCGCGAGCCTCGTGATCGAACCGCTGGGGCGCTACAACGCCCAGGGCGAGATGATCCCCTATCTGGCCGAAGAAATCCCGACCGTCAGCAATGGGGGTGTCGCCGAGGATCTCAGGTCGATCACCTGGAAGATCAAGCCCGGCATCGTCTGGTCGGACGGCACGCCGTTCACCGCCAATGACGTGAAATTCACCGCCGAATACTGCATGCACCCCGAGGGTGGCTGCGCCCAGTTGGCCAAGTTCGAGGGCGTGGAATCGGTCGAGGTGATCGACGATCTGACCGTCAGGGTGAATTTCTCGCAGCCCACCCCGGTGCCCTATGGCCCGTTCATGGGCGGACAGGCCCCGATCATCCAGGCGGCACAATTCGCCAATTGTCTGGGGGCCAAGGCGCAGGAATGCAGCGATGCCAATTTCACGCCGATCGGCACCGGCCCCTTCAAGGTGGATGAATTCCGCCCCAATGACGTGATCTCGCTCTCGGCCAATCCCCGCTATCGCGACCCGGAGAAGCCGCATTTCGCCACCCTGACCTTCAAGGGCGGCGGCGATGCCACGGCGGCGGGCCGCGCGGTGCTGGAGACCGGCGAATTCGACTATGCGTGGAACCTGCAACTCGCCCCTGACGTGATCGCCAACATGGCGGCTGCGGGCAAGGGCGTGGCGATGTCGGCCTTTGGCACGCTGGTCGAGCGGATCGAGATGAACATGACCGATCCCTCGCCCGATCTGCCGGAGGGCGAGCGCGCCACCGCCAAGCATCCGCACCCGATCCTGAGCGACATCCGGGTGCGCAAGGCGCTCTCGATGGCCATCGACCGTGACCTGCTGGTCGAGATCGGCTATGGTCAGGCGGGACGGCCGACCTGCAATCTGGTGCCGGCGCCCGAGGTCTTTGCCTCTGACAATACCGACTGTCTTAAGCAGGATGTCGAAGGCGCCAAAGCCCTTCTGGAAGAGGCGGGCTGGACCGTCGGCGCTGGCGGCATCCGCGAGAAGGATGGCAAGAAGTTGTCGCTGACTTATCAGACCTCGACCAACGCAGTGCGGCAGGACTTTCAGGCGCTGATCAAACAGTGGTGGAGCGAGATCGGCGTCGAAACAGAACTGCGCAACATCTCGGCCTCGGTGTTCTTTGGCAGCGATCCGGGCAGCCCGGACACCTTCCCCAAGTTCTACTCGGACGTGGAGATGTATGCCAACAACTTCGACGGCAGCGATCCGCAGAGCTATCTGGCTGGCTATACCTGCGAAAAGGCTCCGCGCCCCGAAACCCAGTGGCAGGGCGAGAACATCAACCGCTTCTGCGATCCCGCCTATGACGAACTGGTCAAGGAACTGGGCCGCACAGCCGAACTCGAGAAGCGCGGCGAGATCGCAAAAAAGCTCAACGACATGCTGACCAAGGAGAGCTATACCATCGTGCCGCTGGTGGATCGTGGCCGCGTTTCGGCGCGCTCCAACACACTGGGCGGGGTGGAATTGAACACCTGGGATACCGAGTTGTGGAATGCCGCCGACTGGTATCGGATCAAGCCGTGAGCTGAGCTTTGCACCGCCCCGATCGCAAGGTCGGGGCAGTGTTCCCAAGGCGTGACACCGCCCGGACTGCCGTTCAGAGGCCTCCCGCACATGCTGACCTACACGATCCGACGGCTTGTTCTTGCAATCCCGACGCTGTTGTTCATCAGCCTCGTGATCTTCCTGCTTCTGGAACTCGCTCCCGGTGATCCGATGGCGCAGGTTCCCCTCACGGTGCCGCCTGACGTCAAGGAAAAGATGCGCCTCGCGCTTGGCCTCGGCGAACCGACGCATATCCGCTTTGTCAAATGGATGTGGCAGTTCTTTGTCGTCGAACCGATGAATTTCATCGATTGGGCCTTTGGCACCGCGTTCTCCGAGGGCCAGCAGCGTGTGCTGAGTTGGCAATTCCGCAGCCCGGTGATGGACGTCATCGCGCAGCGGATGCCGCAGACGCTCTGGGTGGTGGCGATGTCCTATGTGGTGGGAATTCTCATCGCCCTGCCCATCGGCATCTATTCGGCCTACCGGCAATATTCCGTCTTTGACCAGACCGGCACATTCGTCACCATGGTGGGCTATTCGGTGCCGCCATTCTTTTCAGGGGTGCTGGTGATCGTGATCTTTTCGGTGCAATTGGGCTGGTTGCCGTCTATCTATGACACCACGCTCAAGGTGGTGGACTGGCAGAGCTTCAAGCTGCAACTGATGCAGATGGTCATGCCGGTGATGGTGCTGGCCTTGCAGACCACAGCGCAGATCAGCCGCTTCATGCGCGCCTCGATGCTGGACAATCTCAATCAGGACTATGTGCGCACCGCGCGCGCCAAGGGCCTGTCGGAATGGACCGTGGTCATGGTGCATGTGTTGCGCAACTCGATGATCCCGGTGGTGACGGTGATCGCGCTCGGCGTGCCCAACATCTTCGGCGGCGCGATCATCACCGAACAGATCTTCAAGGTGAACGGGCTGGGCCAGCTCCTGATTACGGCGATCGAGGCCAATGACCTGCCGATGGTGCAGACCGTGACCTTTATCATCGCGGTGCTGATCGTGTTCTTCAACATTGTTGCCGATGTGCTTTATGGCGTGCTCGATCCGAGGATCCGCTATGACTGATACCCCCGATCCAAAACCGATTGCAGCCCTCGCCGACACCGGCCCTACCGCGCCCCCGCGCAGCCAGTGGCGCGATGTCTGGGACCAGTTCAAGACCCATCGTGGTGCGCTTGCGGGCAGCATCGTGCTGTTTTTCATCATCGCGGCGGTCTTTATCGGCCCCTCGCTCTGGCCACATGACGCCAGCTTCATCGACATTCTGGCACGCAACAAGGGGCCAAGCCTTGGGCATCCGTTCGGCACCGATCAACTGGGCCGTGACATGCTGGCGCGGATGATGGCGGGCGGGCAGACCTCGATCGCCGTGGGATTGACGGCCATGCTGCTGGCGCTTGGGCTGGGGAGCCTTGTCGGGGTTCTGGCGGGCTTCTTTCGGCGGCTGGACGGGCCGCTGATGCGGCTCACCGATCTTTTTCTGTCGCTGCCTCTCCTGCCGCTGCTGCTGGTCATGGTGCTGTTGTTCCGGGAAACGCTGAGCGGGCTTTTCGGCCCCGAGACCGGGATCTTCATCCTGATCGTGGTGGCAATCGGCGTGACCAGCTGGATGCCCACGGCGCGGATCGTGCGCGGCGATGTGCTCGCCCTCAAGGAGCGCGAATTCATTCTTGCCGCGCGCTCGATCGGGACAACGAACTACAATCTCATCACCCGGCATATCCTGCCCAACGTGGCCTCGCCGATCATGGTTTCGGCCACATTGGGGATTGCCAATGCGATCATCACCGAAAGCGCGCTCAGCTTTCTGGGTCTGGGCTTTCCGCCCGATTTCCCGACCTGGGGGCGACTCTTGAACGATGCCACTCAGTATTTGCAGGATTATCCGGAACGGGTGTTCTGGCCGGGTCTTGCGATCTCGCTCACGGTGCTGAGCATCAACTACATGGGGGATGGCTTGCGCGACGCGCTCGACCCTCGGATCAGGGGGCGCTGAGCATGATCCGCGAGATCTGGAACAGTTTTCGTCGTTTGCCGCTGTGGGTGCAGGTCTGGGTCGTGGTCATTCTCGTGCCTGTGAACGCCGCCGCGCTCTTGTGGTGGACGGCCCCGATGGGCGCGTGGGTCGCCATGATGGCGGTGGGTGCGATGCTGCTAAACGCCGTCATCATGCTGATCGAACGCGGCTTTTCCAAGTTCATGGCGTTGCCGCATGTGCTGATCTGGATACCGCTTCTGGGGCTGGTGCTCTGGCTGCTCACACAGGAGATCGCGCCGGGATACCGGCGCTACCTGATCGTTCTTCTGATCGTCGATGCGTTCTCTCTCGCGCTTGACTGCGCGGATCTCCGGAAATGGTGGACAGGCGAGCGCAGCGTCGCCTGAGCCCTGGCCGTCAGCCGAGTTTGCGCAGGCGCGCAAAAAGGCTTGATGTGTCCCACCGCGCGCCGCCCATCTTCTGCACATCCTTGTAGAACTGATCGACCAGCGCCGTCACCGGCAGGCTGGCGCCGGTTTCGTCGGCGGTCGAGAGGCAGATGCCCAGATCCTTGCGCATCCAGTCCACGGCAAAGCCATGGTGCCACTTGTCGTCAATCATCGTCTCGTAGCGGTTCGACATCTGCCAGCTTCCGGCCGCGCCCTGGCTTATGACCTCGATCACCGCGCGACCGTCGAGCCCCGCCTTCTCGGCGAAATGCAGCGCCTCCGCGAGCGCCTGAACCAGACCCGCGATGGCGATCTGGTTGCACATCTTGGTCAACTGCCCGGCACCGCTCTCGCCGATCCGGCGGCAGAGCTTGGCATAGACCTGCATCACCGGCTCGGCGGCCGCATAGGCCTCGGCGTCACCGCCGCACATGATCGAGAGTTGCCCCTTTTCGGCGCCCGCCTGCCCGCCCGAGACGGGCGCATCGACGAAATTCAGCCCCGCCTCCCGTGCCACGGCATAAAGCTCGGTCGTGACCTTGGACGAGACCGTGGTGTGATCGACGAAGATCGCCCCCTTGCCCATCCCCGCAAAGGCCCCGTCCGTCCCCAGACAGACGCTGCGCAGATCGTCGTCATTGCCGACGCAGGCCATGACGAATTCGGCTCCTTCGGCCGCTGCACGCGGCGTTGCCGCCGATGATCCGCCATGCTGGGCCGCCCATTTTTCGGCTTTGGCGGCGGTGCGGTTGTAGACGCAGACCTCGTGCCCGGCTGCTTGCAGGTGGCCTGCCATCGGATAGCCCATCACGCCCAGTCCCAGAAACGCCAGTTTCGCCATTATCCCATCCTCTGCCATTGTCTCGCCCGGGTTTTCTGACTATCCCGTAAGGCTGATGCAAGAGCAAAATGGGTCGGAGGTCGGCGTTGTCAGCGGTCATCAAATGGTTGTCGCGCATCGCGGGCGGAGCGGTCGTTTCGGCGCTCATTGCGGTCACGGTCCTTTATCTGCTGTTGTCGCGCTCGCTGCCGGACTATGACAAGACGCTCAGCGTGACCGGGCTGTCTGCTCCGGTCGAGATCGTGCGAAACAATGCCAATGTGCCGCATATTCTAGGTCAAACCGACAACGACAACTTCTTTGCCCTCGGCTACGTTCATGCGCAGGACCGGCTTTGGCAGATGATCATGCTGCGCCGAACCGTGCAGGGGCGGCTCTCGGAGGTGTTCGGACCGCGCACACTCGAGATCGACAAGGTGTTGCGTCGGCTCGACCTCTATACGCTGGCCCGGCAGTCGGTCACAGCGCAAGACATCCGCACGCTGGCAGCGCTCAAGGCCTATTCCGATGGGGTCAATGCCCGTCTCACCGAGATCAATCGCGACGCCCTTGGGCGCGGCGCACCGGAACAGTTCCTCTTCAACGCCCCGGTCGCCCCATGGCAACCCGCCGACTCCATCGCGCTGATCAAGCTCATGGCGTTGCAACTTTCGGCGCATCTGGCCAATGAGGTGCTGTTTGCACGCACATCGCTGGCGCTTGAGGATCCCGCCCGGCTTGACGATATCCTGCCTTTGGCCCCCGGAAACGGTATCGCGGCACTCCCGGAATATGCCAGTCTCTTTCCCGCTGCGCGGTTTCCAAGCTATGCCGAGGCCGCGACCGGGGACGACGACGATCCGCTGTCGCCGTTCCGGCGCCCGGCCTTTGCCGGGGCCTCGAATGCCTTTGCCGCCGCGCCCTCGCGCTCTGCCTCGGGCGGCACGCTCTTGGCGAATGATCCGCATCTGGGGTTGTCGGCGCCGAGCATCTGGTATCTTGCGCGCCTCGAACTGCAATCGGGCGCGGTGATCGGCGGCACCATCCCCGGCATCCCGGTGATCCTCACCGGGCGCAGCGTGCGGCTGGGGTGGGGCATCACGTCCTCCTACATGGACGATCAGGATCTCTTCATCGAAGAACTCAATCCTGACAATCCGGAGGAATACCGCACGCCCGATGGCTTCAAGCCCTTTCGCACCGCGCGCTCGATCATCGAGATCAAGGGCGAAGGCCCCGTGACCCTGACCCTGCGCTGGACCGACAATGGCCCGGTCTTACCCGGAAGCCATTACAATCTGGCAGAGGTTACGCCGCCAGGCCACGTCGCCGCGCTCGGCTGGACCGCGCTCACCGCACAAGACACCACGATGAGCGCCGCCATGGCGCTGATGTATGCAGGATCGGTGAAGGAAGCGCTCGGGTCCGGGCAGCTCTACATCGCGCCTTCGCAGAACCTGACACTGGTCGATCGGACCACAATCGCGCTCAAGACCCTGGGAGCTGCGCCGCGCCGCGATGCCCGCCACGAAAGTCAGGGGCGGATGCCAAGCCGGGGCTGGCTGGCTGAAAACCGCTGGCAGGGTTTGCTGCCCTATGCCGCAAATCCCGAATTTGTCGCGCCCAAAGGTGGCATTCTGGGCAACACGAACAACAAGATCGTGGAGAGACCCTTTCCCATGCATCTGAGCTTTCTGTGGGGGGATACGCAGCGGGTCAACCGCTGGCAACGTCTGATGCAGGCGCGTGGCGTGCACACCCGCGACAGTTTTGTCGAAGCGCAGCTTGACACTGTGAGCTTTACTGCGCGCTCGCTCCTGCCGCTGATCGGGGCGGATCTGTGGTTTACCGGTGAGGCCGCGCCCGACGGCACGCCGGAACGGCTGCGCCAAAGGGCGCTCAGCATGCTGGCCGACTGGAACGGCGAAATGAACGAACACCTGCCGGAGCCGCTGATCTATGCCGCATGGATGCGGGCGCTGATGGACCGGCTGATCCGTGACGATCTGGGCCCGCTCTCACGCGCCTTCGACCATCCCGATGCCGTGTTCATCGAACGGGTTTTCCGCGATGTGGATGGCGCTTCGGCCTGGTGCGATGTCAAGCAATCTGCCGTCGTCGAGACTTGCACGGATATTGCGCGCTTGGCGCTCGATGATACGCTGGTCTGGATTTCCGAGCGCTATGGCACCTCGCTTGAAAGCCTGCGCTGGGGCGATGCCCATCAGGCCACCCATGACCATCAGGTTCTGGGCGAGGTGCCGCTGCTGAACTACTTCGTCAACATCAGGCAATCCACGTCTGGCGGCGACAATACGCTCTTGCGCGGGCGCACACGCGGGGGCGACGGGCCGGACCCGTTTCAGAACGTGCATGGTGCGGGCTATCGCGGGGTCTATGATTTTGCCGACCCCGACAGCAGCCTGTTCATTATCGCCACCGGTCAGTCGGGTCATTTCCTGAGCCGACATTACGATGATCTCTCGCAGTTGTGGCGCCGCGGCGAATACATCCCGATGTCGCTCGATCCGGCCCTTGCACGCGCGGCCTCGGTCGGCGTGACCATGCTGATCCCGGCGGCCCCGTGAGTCTCTGACAACGCAGATCCGTGATCTGGTGGGACTCCGTGGAATAAATCCCGGCGCCCGGCGTTCTTCTGACATCGGTAGCCGCTGGATGCCATGTGAGGGAGAGACAATGATGACCGGCCTGCCCCAAGTCCCTGTTTTGGCGCCGGACCCCGGCAAAGTCCGCGATCCGGATGGGGGGCAATCCGCCACCACAGGTGTGGCGCGCTCTTGTGACGAAGCGACGCCCGACAACCCGGAGGGCGAGCGCGAGCTGGGTGCGTTGAAAGATTTTCACGCTGCGAACGACCGCGCGGACAGGTTTGACTTTTCCGCCGACTAACGCGGGCCGCTTCCCCCCAGAGAGCGCGCCCGTACAGACCGCTTCCGGACTCCCTCGGAAGCGGTCACCCCTTTACAGAAACTCCGGCTGCGGCATACCCAGAACGTGATAGCCACCATCGACATGGATGATCTCGCCGCTGGTGCAGGCCCCGGCATCGGAGGCCAGATAAACCGCGGTGCCACCAATCGCCTCGAGTGTGGCATTGGCGCGCATCGGCGCATTGGCCTCGGTATGTTTGAATGTCTTTCGAGCGCCGCCGATCGCGGCGCCGGCCAGTGTTTTCATCGGGCCGGGGCTGATCGCGTTGACCCGGATACCATCCGGCCCCAGATCATTGGCGAGATAGCGCGTCGCCGATTCGAGGGCGGCCTTGGCGACGCCCATCACGTTGTAATTGGGCACCACCCGGTTCGACCCCTGATAGGTCAAGGTCAGCAGGCAACCGCCCTTGTCGCGCATCATCGGATAGGCACGGCGCGCCACGTCGATGAACGAATAGACCGAGATATCCATCGAATGTTTGAAATTCGCCCGGCTGGTACTGAGAAAGCGCCCGGTCAGTTCGGATTTATCCGAAAAGGCAATCGCATGAACCACAAAATCCAGGGTCGGCCAATGCTCCGCCAGGGTGCTGAAGGCCGCCGCAAGCGAGGCGTCATCGGTCACATCGACATCCAGCATCAGGCTGGAGCCGACGCTTGCCACAAGGGGCTCGACCCGTTTGCCAAAGGCCTCACCTTGATAACTGAACGCCAACTCGGCCCCCGCAGCGTGCATTGCGCGCGCAATACCCCAGGCGATCGAGCGGTCATTGGCCACCCCCATGATCAGGCCACGTTTGCCGGTCATCGCGTTGGTCATCTGCGTGTCATCCGTGATATCTGCTCAGAAGCATCGCCCCGTTGGTGCCGCCGAAGCCGAAGCTGTTGGTCATCACCGTATCGAGACCTGCGTTATCCACCCGCTTGGTGGCAATCTCGGCCGGATCGAGCGCGGGGTCGAGGGTCTGGACATTGATCGAGGGAATGATGAAATCATGGGTGATGGCGAGCAGACAATAGATTGCCTCCTGCGCGCCGGTCGCCCCCTGACTGTGGCCCGTCATCGATTTGGTCGAACTGATCGGCGGCACCTTGCCCGGCCCGAATATGCGCCGCACGGCCTCGACTTCGCCGACATCACCAACCGGGGTAGAGGTGCCATGCGCGTTGATGTAGCCAACCTTGCGATCGGGGGACAACTGGCCGAGCGCAAGGCGCATCGCCCGCTCGCCACCCTCACCGGACGGCGCCACCATGTCATGCCCGTCACTGGTTGCGGCGTAACCCGTCACCTCGGCATAAATCTTTGCACCGCGCGCCCGGGCGTGATCGAGATCTTCAAGGACGATGATCCCGCCGCCACCCGAGATCACGAACCCGTCGCGCCCCACGTCAAAGGCGCGGCTCGCCTGCTCGGGCGTGTCATTGTATTTCGACGACATCGCTCCCATCGCATCAAAGAGACAACTCAGGGTCCAGTCGAGCTCTTCGGCCCCCCCGGCAAACATGACATCCTGTTTGCCCATCATGATCTGCTCGGCGGCATTGCCGATGCAATGCAGGCTGGTCGAACAGGCCGATGTGATCGAGTAATTGACGCCCTTGATCCGGAACGCGGTGCCCAGATTGGCCGAGACGGTCGAACACATGCACTTGGGCACCGCAAAGGGCCCGATCCGCTTGGTCGCGCCCGATTGCAGCACCATCTGATGCGCTTGCAACATTGCGCTGGTCGAGGGGCCACCCGAGCCCGCCACAAGACCGGTGCGCGGGTTCACGATATCGGCCTCCTCGAGCCCGCTATCGGCAATCGCCTGTTGCATGGCGATATGGGCATAGGCCGCGCCCGGCCCCATGAACCTCAACGTTCGCTTGTCCACATGTTCTGAGACATCGAGCTTGACCTCGCCCGCGACCCGGCTGCGAAACCCGTGCTCGACCATCGCGGCATTGGCGGTGATGCCCGACCGTCCGGCCTTGAGCGAGGTCAGAACCTCTTCGGCATTGTTGCCGATGCTGGAGACGATACCCAGACCAGTCACCACAACTCGACGCATGAACGCATTCCTTTCGCGCGGTTCAGTTTTCCGACAGGGCGACCTTCATGTCGCTGACCTGATAGATGAGTTCACCATCGGCCTCAACCCTGCCATCGGCAACCCCCATCGTCAGGCGACGGGTCTGCACCGCCTTGGTGAAATCGACGTGATAGGTCAGCAGTCTTCTGTCGGGCCGCACCATTCCCGTCAGCTTGACCTCGCCCACACCAAGCGCATAACCGCGCCCCGTCCAGCCCCGCCAGCCAAGGTTGAAACCCGTCAGTTGCCACAGACCGTCTAGCCCCAGACAGCCGGGCATGATCGGATTGCCTGGAAAATGGCATTTGAAGAACCACAGATCGGGGTGAATGTCGAATTCCGCCACCACATGCCCCTTGCCATGCGCCCCGCCATCGCCGGAAATATCGGTGATCCTGTCCATCATCAGCATTGGTGGCTCCGGCAATTGCGCATTGCCTGGCCCGAAGAGCTCGCCGCGTGCGCATTTCAGCAGATCGCCCCGATCGAAGCTGCTTGGATAGTCGGCCATGCAGGCGTTCCCCTAGATTTACGGACCACTCATGAAACTCCCTCTATCATCCGGCAAAAGGCGCTTGCAAGTCCGAGGTCTATCAGCAGGGCCGTTTCACGCTGCGGCGTTTTTCGTTGAATTGAGGCGCATCACGGTCCTATATTGCAGTCAAAAAAGGATGACGGCAAATTGACGACACAAGCAACCTCGGTCGCAACCAAATGGCTCTCGGGTGCCGGCCTGCGCCCGACACGGCAACGCCTGACGCTGGCGCGGCTTCTGGTGGGTGACGGTCAGCATCGCCATGTGACCGCCGAAAGCCTGTTCGCGCAAGCGCAGGTCCAAGAAGACACAGTCTCTCTGGCAACGGTTTACAACACCCTGCGCGCGTTCTGCGCGGCCGGGCTGGTGCAGGAAATCATCGTTGACGGCTCAAAAAGCTATTTCGACACCAATACCCATGACCACCCGCACTTTTATTGGGAAGATGACAACCGGCTCAGCGATGCGCCGGCGGGCGAGCTGGAAATCACCCGACTGCCCAAGGCACCGGACGGGGCCAAAATTGCCTCGGTCGATGTGGTGATCCGCCTGCGGCGCAGTCTCTGAGGCTCTGCGCGCGCAATCAAGCGAGGTCGTGTCGCAGCCCTCTGCGGCAAGTCAGCACCGGATTAGCGCCGGACAGATGCCAAATCGGAGAGCGGCCACGCAGCGCGCTCATGGCGGCGTCCCGATCCCCGACAGGCCGCTGCGGGTGATTTGTCCGCGCGAGGCAATCAGGCTCGATTCAAAATCCTCCGCATTACCATAGTCCACGAACTGTGCGTAATAGGCGTGCTGCGCGCCCACGCGGGCCGCATGTTTGATCGGACACCAATAGGCCTCGGTCCGGCCCGCGATCTCCTGAATATAGCCGATCAGCCCGTTGCAATAACCGCAATAGACGCAGTTGAGCTTCTGTAGCGCATTGAGATAGGCGAGGTGATGCCGGTCGATCCGGATGAAGTCGGTGCGGCGCACCCTGTCGATGCCATAGACCGGAAAACAGACCGCCTGATAGAGCGTCACGAAGAAATCGAGCAGGACGAAGGGAACGATCAGGCTGTAGATGACAGGGGCGGTGATCACCGTTATAGGCCGTGTCCGGCGCAAAAACGTCAGAAGGCGGACGCGCATCTCGCGGTGGCGGCGCCGGACCTCGGCCTCAAAGACCACCCTGCCGTTGTCGAGCCGGTAGCGGAACGCGGCACGGCGGCGGGTGAATTCCTCTTCCAGCTCGTCCTGCAATTCGCGGATACGGGTCAGAAGCATTTCAGTCGCGGTCATCGGCGGCTCTCCGGGTTGGCGCGGGCTACACCACTCTAGGGGTCGATCCGGTCAATCTGCAACAGACCAGCCTTGGGGGTCGGTCGGATCGGGCTCCGCTTCGGCGGCTGTCGTCCTTGCGAGACAGGCTGCATAAGGCCGGACGGGTGCAGGCAAATTTTGGATCTCTTGCGATTGCAGCGGAATTTTGCGGGGCGCCAGACGTAGACAGAGGCAGAACGTCGAAATGCCCATCGTCACAGAAAAAGGAACCGGTCATGACAACACCACATCTCACGCGGCGGCTCTTTGTTGCCATAGCGGCAGGAGGCGCAATCTCAGCGGTCGCCGGATGTATCCCGGTTCTGCCGATGACGCTTTCGCCCGACGCATCGGACAAGATCGGCTTTGGCCTCTGGGCGGGCGTGCGCGGCGCAAAATTCGGCGACCCCGTAGACCGAACTGTCGGCATCCGCCGGATCCGGGGGCCGCGCGTCTGGACCCATCCGATCACCGGCCGACGCCTGAAGGTCTATGTCCGCACGAAGCGTGAACGGTCCGGAACAAAGACCAGCTATTACACCATGCGGGCCGACGGCACCGCGCTTGCGCGTGTATACGACCGCCGTCCGGGACGCTCTGACAGATATTTCACCGACGATGCCTTCATGCCGATGGGTCCATGGTGGAACGGAAAGACCAAGAGCTACCGGATGGCGCAGCATTTCGACGGCAAGACAAGACCATACACGGTTTCGATCCGGGTCACGAGGGCGTCCTTCACGCATAAGGGAATTCCCGGCTCGATGGAGTATGTCTGGACCGAAAGGACATCCAAGGGTCGCAAGACCAAGGCCTTGCGGTATGTCTACAGCCCCGGCCGCGGCCTCGTGGTGGCGGAGAACCTGATGAAGTAAGGCGCTGCGCAAGCGGGTCGGGGCGGCGTCAGCCGCGCGGCCTGCGTCTTGCCATCACCATTGATCCCGAGGGGCGCACAAGGCCTTCCCCCCTGCCTGCATCCGTGCCAATCTCCGCGCGACACGCGACAAGGGGAGCCTTCATGCCGATCACCACCTGCATCTTTGACGCCTATGGCACGCTTTTCGACGTGAGCGCCGCGGCGCGCCAAGCCGCCGCAGAACCGGGGCGCGATGTCTTTGCCCGCCACTGGCCCGCAATTGCCGAGAAATGGCGGCTCAAGCAGTTGCAATACACCTGGCTCCGGGCGGTGATGGGCCAGCATCTGGAGTTCTGGCAGGTCACGCAAAACGGGCTGGACTGGGCGCTCGACTCCGAAGGCTTGCAGGACGACACGGAATTGCGCGACCGCCTCTTGCAACTCTACTGGGAACTGGCCGCCTATCCCGAGGTGCCCGCGATGCTGGGCGCGCTCAAGGCGGCCGGGCTCAACACCGCGATCCTCTCGAACGGCTCGCCCGACATGCTCGCGGGCGCGGTGCGCTCGGCCGGGATCGGCGATCTGCTCGATGACGTGCTCTCGGTCGAGAGCGTGGGCATCTTCAAGCCCGCGCGTGCCGTCTATGATCTGGTAGGCCAGCGCTTTGGCTGTGTGCCCGAGGAAGTGCTCTTTGTCTCCTCGAACGGCTGGGACGCCTGTGCGGCGGCCGGATACGGTTTCACCACCGCCTGGGTCAACCGAGCCGGTGATCCGGTGGACCGCCTGCCCACAACGCCACGCCACAGGCTGAGCGATCTCACCGGCATTCCCGATCTGGCGCACGGCTGATGGCACGCTTCACCACCTCCGACGGGCTGTCGCTCCATTTCGAGGACGAGGGGCGCGGCGCACCCGTCCTGTGCCTTGCCGGGCTGACCCGGAACAGCGCCGATTTCAGCTTTGTTTTGCCGCATCTTGCCGGGTATCGCGTCATCCGGCCGGATTATCGCGGGCGCGGACAGTCCGATCACGCCCCCGATTTCATGTCCTACAATATCCTGCGCGAGGCTCAGGATGCGATCGAGTTGCTGGATCATCTGGGACTCGCGCGAGTCACGCTCATCGGGACATCGCGCGGCGGCCTGATTGCGATGGCTTTGGCCCACGCCCATCCCGCACGTCTTGCCGCTGTGGTGCTCAATGATATCGGTCCGGTGGTTGATCCAAAGGGGTTGGAGCGGATCATGGATTATGTCGGACGCGAACCCGCCCTGCCCGATCTTGACGCCGCCGCTTCGGCGCTCGCCCATGTCCATGCCGACGCCTTTCCCGGCGTGCCCCTCCAACGCTGGCGGCAGCAGGCGGGATTCATGTTCCATGAAAAGCCCGAGGGCGGTCTTGGCCTGCGCTATGACGCTCGGCTGCGCGATGCGCTCTTGGGTCAGGCGGGTGCCGGCCCTGCCCCCGATCTGTGGCTGATGTTCGAAGCACTCGGGGACATCCCCCTTGCCGCCATCCGGGGGGCCAATTCGGACCTTCTGACGGCGCAGACCCTCGCCGCGATGCAGGCCCGCCATCCGGGCATGATCGCCACAACCGTGCCGGACCGGGGCCATGTGCCCTTTCTCGACGAACCGCAGGCACTGACCGTCATTCACCGCCTTCTGGAGCAGATGAAATGACCGACATCACGATGATCCGCGCAGCCGCCGCCCGCTTGGAAGGCCATGCGCGGCGCACGCCGCTGCTGTCCTCGCCCTTTCTCGATGCGATCGCGGGGCGGCGGGTTCTGGTCAAGCCCGAATGCCTGCAACACACCGGCAGCTTCAAGTATCGCGGCGGGCGTTCGGCGGTGTCGGCGCTCGATCCTGACACCCGCGCGCGCGGCGTCATCGCCTTTTCCAGCGGCAACCACGCGCAGGGCGTGGCGCTGGCGGCGCGCGATTTCGGCGTATCGGCGGTGATCATCATGCCGGGCGATGCACCGCGCCTCAAGATCGACAATACCCGCGCGTTAGGGGCCGAGGTGGTCCTCTATGACCGCGCGACCGAGGATCGCGATGCCATCGGCGCGCGTCTGAGCGCCGCGCGCGGGCTGACCCTGATCAAGCCCTTTGACGATCCCCAGGTGATCGCGGGCCAAGGCACGGTGGGCCTTGAAATTGCTCAGGACGCCGCCGCCCTTGGCCTCGAGACCGCCGATGTGCTGGTCTGCTGTGGCGGCGGCGGGCTTACGTCGGGCATTGCCCTCGCGCTCGAGGCGGATGCGCCGGGATTGCGGGCCCGGCCCGTCGAGCCCGAGGGGTTCGATGACACAGCCCGTTCGCTGGCGTCTGGCCGGATCGAACGCAACGCGCGTCTCTCGGGCAGTCTGTGCGATGCGATCATCACGCCGCAACCGGGCGAGATCACCTTTCCGATCCTGCGCCGCCTCTGCGGTCCTGGCCTTGTCGTCACCGAGGACGAGGTGCTCGACGCCATGGCCCTGGCCTTTTCGCGCCTCAAGATCGTGGCCGAGCCGGGCGGTGCGGTGGCGCTCGCTGCCGCGCTCTTTCACCGCGACGAGATCGCGGGCGAGGCGGTCATCGTCGTCGTCTCGGGCGGCAATGTCGATGCCGGAGTCTTTGCCCGCGCGCTCGGGCGCGCCGGCGGATAGGCCGGGACATCCCCGCGGTTAGCGCCGAGGTGCGGAAAACCGGACTTGACGCAGATCGGCGAGATCGACACACTTTCCCCGTTTGAAGCGATTTTTTTTCAAGATGTTTGGTCGTCTCCTGACGACGAAAGGGGAATTATGGCTCTGCTCACGCCGCAGGCAGTGTGCCTTATCTTTCTGGCTGCGCTTGGCTACGGACTTGCCACCATAGGGCTGAAGATCGGAGCGGCCTCACCGGGTCTTTCCGCGATCGCGATGATCCTGATCGGTTTCAGCGCCGCCGCCCTAGCCGAGATGGAAATTCTCAAGGAATTCGAACTGGGCGTCGTCTATATCATGATGATCGGGCTGGAAACGCTGATGGTTCTGGGCTACGCGTTCTTCATCGGCGAAGGGCTCAGCCTGCGTCAGGTTGGGGGCGCGTCGATGGTGCTGTTCGGGCTTGCGGTCGTGTCGAACTGACCGCGGCCTTGACCGCCAGTCAGCAGAAGGCAGACCGGGATGATCTTCGATCATGGCGAGGTGCGGCTGCACTATCTCGACGAGGGGCCGCGTGACGGCGCGCCGGTGGTCTTTGCCCATGCGCTTGGCACCGGCACGCTTCTGTGGGACGCAGTGATACCGCTTCTGCCGCCAAGCCTGCGGGTGATCCGCTATGACGCGCGCGGGCACGGGCAATCCTCCTGCCCGCCCGCGCCCTATTCCATGGGTGCGCTCATCCGTGATGCCGAGTGTCTGCTGGATCATCTGGAGGTGCGCGCGGCCCTGTTCGTGGGGCTCTCCATCGGCGGCATGGTGGCGCAGGGGCTGGCGGTCAAGCGGCCGGATCTGGTCCGCGCGCTGGTCTTGTCGAATACCGGCGCCAAGATCGCCACCCCCGCGATCTGGGCCGAGCGCATCGCCACCGCCCGGCGCCCCGGCGGCATGGCGGATCTCGCCCGCGCATCCTGCGAGCGCTGGTTTGCGCGCGCGTTCCGGCAGGAAGGCCGCCATCTGCCCTGGCTTGATCTGCTCAGCCGCCACGATCCAGAGGGCTATATCGGCTGTGCGTCGGCAATTTCCGGCACCGATTTCTACACCTCCACCAGCGGCCTGCGCCTACCCGTGCTGGGGGTCGCGGGCGCCGAGGATGGCTCGACCCCTCCCGATCTCGTGCGCGAGACAGTGGATCTCATCCCCGGGTCGCGCTTTCAGCTGATCCGCGGCGCGGGCCATGTTCCGCCGGTCGACCATCCCGAAGCCTACGCACGGGTGCTCACCGATTTCCTGCGCGCCACCGACCATATCGACGGGACATGACGCAATCAGGCTTGCAGTGCCGCGCGAATCCGGTTCCCCTGAGGCGAGGATCAGGAGGAGCCCAGCCATGCAGAGGATCAAGGCCGCCGTGTGCCATGCCTTCGGGGCGCCGCTGGTGATCGAGGAGGTTCAGCTGCGCGCGCCCCTGGCCGGTGAGGTTCAGGTCGATCTCGCGGCGGTGGCGATCTGCCATTCGGACATCACGTATGCCGAGGGTGGCTGGGGCGGGACGCTTCCGGCGGTCTACGGCCACGAGGCGGCTGGGCGCGTGAGCAGGCTTGGCCCGGGCGTGACGGGGTTTGACCTCGGCGATCCGGTCGTGGTGACGCTGATCCGCGCCTGCGGCCAGTGTCCGTCCTGCGCCGCCGGGCGGCCCACCGGTTGCGAAACGCCGCCCGATGACGGTGCGGGTCCGCTGCTCACCGCCAGCGGCGGCCCGCTGCATCAGGCCATGGCCTGTGGCGCCTTCGCCGAAAGGGTCGTGGTGCATCACAGCCAGATCGTGAAGATTCCCGAGGGGATCGACATGGCCGCAGCCAGCCTTCTGGCCTGTGGCGTGATCACCGGCGTGGGCGCCGTGGTCAATGCCGCGCATCTGCGCGCGGGCGAGGATGTGGTGGTGATCGGCGCGGGCGGGGTCGGGCTCAACGCCATTCAGGGCGCGCGCATTGCGGGGGCGCGCCGGATCGTCGCGGTGGACCTGAGCGAAGAAAAACTCGCCACCGCACGCGACTTCGGCGCCACCGACGGCGTGCTCGCCACCATGGACAAGCCCTGGCGCGCGGCGAAGACGGCCCTCGGGCGCGGCGCCGATGTGGTTCTGGTCACGGTCGGCGCGGCTCGCGCCTATGACGCAGCGCCGCGCTATCTGGCGCCGGGCGGGCGGATGATCATGGTCGGCATGCCGCATTCGGGCGCCCTCTCCTCTTACGAGGCGGTGAATTTTGCCGCCGCGGGTCAGGCGATGATCGGCTCCAAGATGGGTGAGACGGTGATCCGGCGCGACATTCCCTGGATGGTGGATCTCCATGCCCAGGGTCGCCTCAAGCTCGACGAGCTGATCTCGCGCCGCTGGCCGCTCGATCAGATCAACGCGGCGATCGCCGACACGAAATCGGGGAGCGCCCGGCGCAACGTCATCACCTTCGACTAGAGGCCTCTTCTGGCCTCAAATATCCCGGGGGTCCGGGGGCAGCGCCCCCGGCCGCACCCGCCACAGGCAGCACAGCATATGAGGACCACCATGAAACTCAAGGATCTCGACATCATCGTGACAGCGCCCCCTGCGCCGGGCTGGGGCGGGCGCTACTGGATTCTGGTCAAGCTCACCACCGATGACGGCATCACCGGCTGGGGGGAGTGCTATGCCTCCTCTGTCGGGCCAGAGGCGATGCGCGGGGTGATCACGGATGTGTTTTCGCGCCACATGGCGGGCGAGAACCCCGAGAATATCGAACGGATGTTCCGCCGCGCCTATTCCTCGGGCTTCACGCAGCGCCCTGATCTGACCGTCATGGGGGCCTTTTCCGGGCTCGAGATCGCCTGCTGGGACATTCTGGGCAAGGCGCGCGGAAGGCCGGTCTGGGCGCTCCTGGGCGGACGGATGAACGAGCGCATCCGCGCCTATACCTATCTCTATCCCCTGCCCCATCACACCCTTCCCGACTTCTGGACCTCCCCCGAGATGGCGGCCGAGGCGGCACGTGATTGCGTGGCGCGCGGCTACACGGCGGTCAAGTTCGATCCGGCAGGCCCCTACACGATGCGCGGCGGTCACATGCCCGCGATGTCAGATATCAGCGTCTCCGTCGCCTTTTGCCGCGCCATCCGCGAGGCGGTGGGCGACAAGGCCGATCTTCTCTTCGGCACCCATGGCCAGTTCACGACCGCCGGGGCGATCCGTCTGGGACAGGCGCTCGAGCCCTATTCTCCGCTCTGGTTCGAGGAACCGATCGCGCCCGACAACATTGTCGAACTGGCCCGGGTTGCGGCCATGGTGCGCATCCCTGTCGCGGTCGGCGAGAGGCTGACCACCAAGGCCGAGTTCGGCGCCGTTCTCCAGGCGGGGGCGGCGTCGATCCTGCAACCCGCGCTTGGCCGCGCGGGCGGCATCTGGGAGATGAAGAAGGTCGCGGCCATCGCTGAGGTGCACCATGCGCAACTGGCCCCGCATCTCTATGCGGGTCCAATCGAATGGGCCGCCAACATCCATCTTGCGGCCTCGATCCCCAATATCCTGATGGCCGAGACAATCGACACCCCCTTTCATGACGCGCTGATCAAGGGCACGATCCGGGTCGAAAACGGCTTTGTCACCCCGCCCGAGGCCCCCGGTCTGGGCATCGAGGTGGACGAGGCACTGGCGCGCGCGCATCCCTATACCGGCGATGGCTTGCACCTTCAGATGCAGGAGGCACCTTGCGATTACGTCAATGGCAACAGTTTCGCCGGGGGCGCACCGGTCAAGACGGGGTGAAGGGCGTCACGGCAGGATCTGCAACCAGACCCATGCGGTGACAACCGTCAGGGCGGTGGACAAGAGCACGCTCGACGCCGCCACCCGCTTGGCATTGCCATAGATGTTGGCGAAGATATAGGCGTTGACGCCCGGCGCCATCGCCGCCGTCACCACCGCCGACCGCACCCCGCCCACCGGCAGGCCCATCAGGAGACCAAGGCCATAGGTGATCGCCGGATGCGCCACCAGCGAGATGGCGCATACATAGAGGATCACCCGCAGATCGCCTTCGGGCCGGTATTGCACCAGCACGCCGCCCAGCCCGAAAAGTGCGGCCGGCAAGGCCGCGCGCACCATCAGATCCAGCGCGTCATTGACCGGACCGGGCAGCGCCACGCCCGAAAGGTTGACGGCAAAGCCAAGCGCCACGCCCATGATGAGCGTGTTGGAAAACATCGCCTTGAGCACCTTGACCACGATCCGCGGCCCGGCCACCGCGCCCCGCGCCTTGACCACTTCCATCACGGTGATGCCCACGCCATAACAGAAGGGCGAATGCACCGCGATGATCGCGAAATTCGCGGCCAGCGCCTCGGGCCCATAGGCGCGTTCCATGATCGGCAGGCCCAGCAGGACAGAGTTGGAAAACAGGCAGCAGAACCCGATCGCCACCGCATCCTCCCAGCTGCGATCAAAGATCAGCCGGGCGCCGAACAGGCCCAGAAGAAACCCCGACAGCGCGCCGATATAGAAACTCGCCAGCAGGCGCAGATCAAAGGACTGCCCGAGATCGAGCCGCGAGATGGCGGTGAACAGCAGGCAGGGAATGGCGAATTTCTGGGTGAAGGTCATCAACCCATCGACCCCCGCCTGGCTGAACCATTGCCACCAGACCGCGACATAGCCAAATCCCAGCACCAGAAAGACCGGCAGGATGACTTCGATCAGCGCCTGCATCGCCTCAGACCGTGTAGCGCAGGATCATCCCGTCATAGGCCGGGGTGACAGGATCGGGCGTCTCCTCGGCCAGGGTCTGATAGTCGAGGTCGATATGCATGTTGGTCAGCACCGCCCGGCGCGGCGCGGCGCGGGTGATCCATTCGAGCGACTGTGCGAGATGGGCATGGGTCGGATGCGGCGTGCGGCGCAGCGCGTCGAGCACCCAGCAATCGAGACCGGCGAGCATCGGCCAGACCGCTTCCGGGATTGCAGCCACATCGGGCAGATAGGCCAGATCGGAGATGCGAAAGCCGAGCGCCTCGATCGTTCCGTGATTGACCTCGAAGGGAATGAGGCCGATCACCCCGCCCGCGCCGTCAATCTCGAAGGGTCCACTGATCGTGTGCATGTCGAGGATCGGCGGATAGGGGCTGTCCTCGGGTTGGGTAAAGGCATAGCCAAACCGGGAATAGAGCGCGTTCTGGGTGTCGCCATCCGCCCAGACCGGAAGCCTGCGCCGGGTGTTGAAAACGATCATGCGCAGGTCGTCGATGCCGTGCACATGATCGGCATGGGCATGGGTATAGACCACCGCATCAAGTGTGCCGATCCCGGCATCGAGAAGCTGTGCGCGCAGGTCGGGCGAGCTGTCGATCAGGACGCGGGTGATGCCGTCCTCTGTCTCGCGCTCGATCAGCATCGAACAGCGGCGGCGGCGGTTGCGGGGATTGGTGGGATCACAGGCCCCCCAATGCCCGCCAAGACGCGGCACGCCGCCCGACGAGCCGCAGCCGAGAATGGTAAAACGCAATTCCGCCATCACAGCACCGCCTTGGTGAAGAGTCGCTCGAAATTGGCCTCGGTCTGCGCTGCAAACTCCGCCCAGTCCATGCCAAAGATCTCTGCCGCCCGCTGCGCGGTGTGAACCGCAAAGGCCGGCTCGTTGCGGCGTCCCCGGTGGGGCGGCGGGGCCAAATAGGGCGAGTCGGTCTCGATCAGGATGCGATCCACCGGCACGGCGGCGAAGATATCGCGCAAGTCCTGGCTCTTTGGAAAGGCAGCGATACCCGAGACCGACAGATAGAAGCCCAGATCAAGCGCCGCACGCGCCAGATCTGCGCCCGAAGAAAAGCAGTGCATCACACAGGAATAGGCCCCGTTGCGGAATTCCTCGGTCAGGATCCGCGCCATGTCCGCATCCGCCGCGCGGGCGTGGATGATGAGCGGCAGGCCGCTCTGCCGCGCGGCCTCGATATGGATGCGCAGGCTTACCTGCTGCACCTCGGCGCTCTCGGCGGTGTAGTGATAATCCAGACCGGTTTCGCCGATGCCCACGCATTTTGGATGCGCCGCCAGGCGGAGCAGATCCTCAACCGTGACCATCGGTTCCTCGGCGGCACTCATCGGATGGGTGCCCGCCGCGTAAAACACCGGCGCATGGGCCTCTGCGATCGCGCGCACGCGCGGCTCCTGAGGCAGCTTGGTGCAGATCGTCACCATCCGGTGCACGCCCGCCGCCACCGCGCGGGCAATCACCTCATCCCGTTCGGCGTCGAAATCCGGAAAATCGAGATGGCAATGGCTGTCGGTAATGTGAATGTCGCTGCCCATGCCCGTCCTTGGCCGGGATCATCCCCCGGCGGTTCGCTGAATCCTGAACACCGTATCTAGGACGAGACTGGCAGGGTCAAGGTTGACCGCCCGCCCATGCCGCGCGCGCGCCCCCACCGCCTCGGCGCAATCGGCCCACGCACGCCCTTTCTGCGGATCGGACGCGAGGCGCCTGAGCAGGGCGGCCTCGCCGGGCGCGGCCTCTGCGCTTGGCGATTGCCCCGTCGCGCCGCGGCGCGCGAGACGCGCGAGCATCAGATCGGTTAATGAAAATAGAAGATCGCGCCGCTCTTCGGCGCCACGCTGCGCGGCGGCTTCCGCCAGCTTCAACGCCGCCGCGCGATCCAGCCGCGGCAGGCTCTCCATCAGTCGTAGCAGGTCGCGATACATCCCCTGCCCGCCCAGCGTAACGAGCCGCACCGCCGCACCGACAGAGCCGCCGGACAGTTCCGCCAGCGCGGAGGGATCGCCCTCGGGTGCGATCCCGCCTTGCGCGAGCGCCTGCGCCATGTCCTCGGGCCCCAGAGGGTTGAGCCGGAGCATGCGGCAGCGCGAGCGGATCGTTGGCAAGAGGCCCGAGGGTTGATGCGACACGAGCAGCATCACGGCGCGCGCGGGCGGTTCTTCGAGCATCTTGAGGAGCGCATTGGCGGCTTGCGTGTTCAACTCGTCCGCCGCATCCACGATCACCACGCGCCGCCCGCCATCCGCCGCCGTCAGGGCAAAGAAATTGCCAAGTTTGCGCACTTCCTGAACGCGGATCTCGGTGGCCAGACGGTCGCCCTTTTCCGTCGGCCCGCGGCGCAACAGAAACAGCCCCGGGTCCGACAGCGCCAGCAGCCGACGTGCCACCGGATGATCTACAGCGATGTCGAGCGTCGCGGGCGGCGGCGGCGCGCCAAAGAGCCCAACTTCCTGCGTCGCAGGCGTGGCCAGCAGAAACCGCGCGATGCGCCAGGCCAGCGTCGCCTTGCCCACGCCGCGCGGCCCGGTGATCAGCCAGGCATGATGCAGCCGCTCGGACCGGAACGCCTCGAGAAAGGCCGCCTCGGCCGCCGCCTGCCCAAAGAGCCGCGCCGTCTCGCGCGGATGGGGCGCCCCCTCGACCCGGTCCGGCTCTGGAAGAGCACTCTCGGTCATGGCAAGCGCGCCGTCACGGCCCGCAGCACATCGGCGGCCACCTCCGCCACTGCGCGCCCGCCCTCGATCACCACGAAGCGCCCGGAAAATTCTGCAGCCAGCGCCAGAAAGCCCGCGCGCATCCGGGACTGCAATCCTTCGCCGAAGGATTCGAATCGCGCCTCGGCGCCACCGCGCGACAGGGCCCGCCCCAGTCCGACCGCGGGATCGATGTCGACCAAAATCGTCAGATCCGGCTCACGCCCGATCATCAGCGCGTGCAGTTGATCCACCACCGCGCGCAGGTCGCCGCGCCCCAGCCCCTGATACATCCGGGTGCTATCGGCAAAGCGATCGCAGATCACCACCCGGCCCGCCGCGAGCGCAGGCACGATCACCCGCTCCAGATGATCCCGCCGCGCCGCCGTGAAAAGAAGGATTTCGGTTTCCGCCGACCAGCGGTCGCGGTCTCCTTCGAGCACCAGACGCCGGATCTCCTCGGCACCCGGACTGCCGCCCGGCTCGCGCGTCAGCACCACGTCGCGGCCCTGCCCGCGCAAGGCATCGGCCAAGATCCTTGCCTGCGTGGATTTACCCGATCCGTCGATGCCCTCGAAACTGATGAAAGCGCCCTGCCCGCTCAAAGCGCGCCCTCGGGCCCATTCTGCAAGCGCGCAAGCAGCAGCCCCGAGACCGTGCGCAAGCGCGCGATGAACCCGCCGTTGGCTACATCCTCGGCCGCCACCAGCGGCACCCGTGTCTCGGGCAGGCCGTCGGGGGCGAATACCAGTTCCGCCACGACATCGCCCTTGGCCACCGGCGCGCGGATCGGCCCGGTATAGACCACCTCTGCCTTCAGTTCGCCATTGCCCAGAACCGGCAGGAGCGTGTTGACGTCCTCGACCGTGGTCAGGCCCACGGTCGTGGCCTCCCCCATCCAGACCGGTGCGCGGGCCAGTTCCACACCCGCCTTGACCACGGATTTCCGCGCGAATTGCCGAAAGGCCCAATTCACGATCGCCTCGGCTTCGCGCGCCCGCACCTCGGCGCTCTCAAGACCAGAGATCACGAAGATCACCCGCCGGTCGCCCTGCACCGCCGAACCGGTCAGACCGAACCCCGCCTCTTGCGTATGCCCGGTCTTGAGTCCGTCCGCCCCGATGCCGAGCGTGAGCAGCGGGTTTCGGTTGTAGATATTGCTGGGCGCGCGACCGTCGAAACGGAACTCGGTCTCGGAGAACATCCTGTAGAAATCCGGGAAGTCCTCGATGATCCGCCGCGCCAGCAGCGCCAGATCGCGCATGCTCATGACATGACCTTCGGCGGGCCAGCCGCTCGCATTCTTGAAGATCGAATTCGTCATGCCCATCTGTTGCGCGCGCTGCGTCATGTAGCGCGCAAAACCGGCCTCGGTGCCGTCGGGGCTGAGCGCCTCTGCGATCACTACACAGGCGTCGTTGCCCGACAGCACGATGATGCCGCGCAACAGATCCTCGACCCGCACCCGGTCGCGCGGATCAAGAAACATCGTTGATCCCTTGTAGGCGGCCGCGTGCTGGGAAACCGGCAACTGCTCGTCGATCGTCAGGCGCCCGCTCTTGACCGCCTCGAAGGCCACATAGAGCGTCATCAGCTTGGACATCGAAGCAGGCGGCATTGGCGTGTCGGCATTCTTGTTCAGGAGCACCGTCCCGGTGGTCACATCCATCACGAAGGCGGCACGCGCCGTGGTCTCGAAGGCCCTCGCGGGTGGCACAGGGGCGAGACCAAGGACGGCGGCGATGAGGACAGCAAAGAGGCGCATCACGGACTCCGGTTTTCAGTTCGTCACGGGATAGGCATCGGCGAATCCGATCCCCTTGATTGTGGTCAGTTGCGCGGCCCGGTCAGACGCATCCGAGGCCGGGCCGACGATGACCCGCCAGAAGGCTTTGCCCTGTGAGGTCTGTGCCAGCACCTTCGGGGTCATGCCCGCGCCGGTGATCCGCGCTGCCGCGTCGTGCGCATTCTGCTCAAGGCTGAAGATGCCGATCTGGATATAGGGTTTTTCCAGTCGCGCCGGGGCCGCCGGGGCCGCCGCCGCAGAGGTCTCCGGCGCGGGCGCAGCCCCCGATCCCGACTGCGCCCGGGCCGCCTCGGCAATCTCGGCGGCGTCGATGGCCGCCGCTGCGGTCGCGGCCACCGGAGCGAGCGGCGTGGCCTCGATTGCGCCTGCGGCGGGCGCAGCCTTGGCGGGCGCGGGCGCGGGCGCGGTCTCCTGTGCCGCAGCGCTGGCCGCGGGCGCCGCATCGGCCGCAACCGGAGCCTTGACAGCCACCGTCTCGCGCCGTAGCGCAACGACGCTCAGTTCCGCCGGCGCGCCAGCCAGCATCCCAAGCTCGACCGCGGCATCCGACGAGACCTGCAGGATCGGTCCGGGCGTCGCCCTTTCCCGCCGGAAGAGCGCACCGACCACCGTTTTTGCGTTCGTCCGGTTGGTGATCAGCACGCGCTCGGGCTCCTTGACATCGGGATGCGCCACCCAGACCCCGCCGAGCGACGGACGCCCGTCCCAGAGCCCCTTGTCCGTCACGCCGAACACCTCGGGCGCCTCGACATCGCGGTCGACCGTCTCGGCGGGTGCGGCCTGCGCGCTTGCCTCAGACGTCGACCCCGCTTGCGGCTGAAACAGCGCGAACTGCCCCCCCTCGTCACATCCGGCCAGCACCATCACGCCGAGCCCCGACACCGCAAGCCCGCGCCGCATTGAATGTGAAACTGCCATGCCATGCCCCTTGCCTGTTCACGTGCCGCTCCACCGCGTCCTGCCGGTTTTCCGATCATTCAGACTGACGCGTAGCCGCCGACCACGCGCGCAGTCTAGACCTTTGACCGGATCAAGAAAAGTGCGCAACCGGGGGATGGGCGAATTTCCCCCAAACAGATCTTTCAGAATCGCTCGCCTGCCTGTAGGCACCTGCGAACCGGAGGAGTGGCAGAGTGGTCGATTGCACCGGTCTTGAAAACCGGCGTGCGTGAAAGCGTACCGTGGGTTCGAATCCCACCTCCTCCGCCACTTGCACATCGCTAACGCGAGATGAGGTCCCTTACGGGGCCTTTTTTCTTTTTGTTTCAAAGGGGTTTAGCGAGGCCATCCGACTTTCGGAGACTGGCTATTGGGCCGAAATCGGTCTCTGAACGCCCTGCGTCTCTTTCCATCCGCCCTTCATCCAAATCGAGGCGGATTCAAAAGAGGTGGTTCCTGAAAACTGGACAGCCGGGATAAGTGGATTTTTCGCGCGACAGCGGCATGATGCTGCGAGCGAGGAGAAGACCATGGCAAGACGACCACGC